>Ga0247836_1000763_pt1 | contig 56936 bp, 49 predicted proteins | sample LaCruzMarch2015__4_FD_187116 | JGI IMG/M metagenome (GOLD analysis project Ga0247836, IMG submission 187116) | Freshwater microbial communities from meromictic Lake La Cruz, Castile-La Mancha, Spain - LaCruzMarch2015_14m | ecosystem: Environmental > Aquatic > Freshwater > Lake | place: Spain... | reverse complement strand
TGAAAAACGGTAAAGAACCGACTGATTTTTTTATAGGCTTCTGCTTGCAATAATTGAAATAAAAAATGTGCAGTTACAATAGCAGCCAATGGGAAAACTACAAAAATGTAATGGGGCAATTGATATTGGCTTCTTGATAATACCAAATAGGTTACAATAAAACCTCCCGGGGTAATCCATTCCTGTGCCGAGTTGATTTTACCCCGATATACAATCAACAAATACACTCGCCAAATAAGCCCGGCAGAAAATAACAGTATCCAGGGAAGAAAACTCCATAGCATATTTTCGAATAGGAAACTGAAATAGCTCATTTCATGGAAAAAATTTTCTCCGGTAAATCTACCGAAACTCTGCGTCCAGAAATAAAATCGCAATCCCGATTGTATAGGTATTCCATTAATTAACTTACCGGGCTGCAAATCGTATTGCTGATACAGTCCTATGCACATAGGAATTAGTAGTAATCCCACGCCGAGTATCACCCCGATATATTCAACTTTAAAAAAGGGTTTCCATTCTCTTCGCAAAATAAAATGTGGGGCAAATGCAAAAGCAGGTACCAACAATGCAATGGGGCCCTTGGTAAGCATGCCACCTGCAATTGCGATGGTGGCGATGAATAAGGATCCCTTTCGATTGCTTTGATACCAATCAGCTAGTTGCCAGAGGCTAAGGGTTACCCATCCCATCAACATAGTATCACAACGTACATCATGGGTAACTAAAAAAAGTGCTTGGGAGGAAGCCAATACGATAGCACTTAACCGGGCTATTTGCTGATTGTAATACAAGCGTGCCAATTGATAAGTAGCCACCACCGAAAATATAGCAAATAAAAGAGAGGGCAAGCGAAATGCCCAAGTATTTACCCCAAATAACCACATAGAAAAAGACGAAAACCAAAAAAGCAAAGGAGGTTTATCCAGATAATCTTTCCCAACATCAAATACCTGTAAAAAACTTTTCCGTTCTAGCATTTCTCTACTGATACTGGCGTATTGACTGGCATCGATATCCATTAAGGGAACTGCAAAGAATCCGGCAAGCCATCCCAGAAAGCAAATGAAAAGCAGCCAATGAAAAGTTGATCGATTAATCATTAGGGTTGCTATTTAAAAAGGGTAAACCACCTAAGCGTTGTGTATAAAATCGGGCGGTGAAAAATCCAATACCTGAACCCAGCAATGCACCACCAATTATATCCAGCGGATAATGAACGCCCACATAAACTTGTCCATATACTACGGTACCGGCCCATAGCAAAAATACCCAGCCATAGCCATTTAACCAGTTTTGTAAAGTTATCATTAGAAAAATAGCGATGGCAAAATGATTGGTAGCATGGGAGGAAGTAAAACTATAACCCGCACCACAACCATCTAATAATAATCGTACCGAACCTGCTAACTCCGGTTCGTTGCAGGGGCGCAATCGGCCAAAAATGGGTTTAATTATTGAACTGCTGATTTGATCGCTGAGCAAAATAGTTATCACTGCCATAATGATCCAGGGTAAACTGCTTTTTTTGGCATTGGCAATTACAAATATCAAGAGAAACAGATAGAGGGGCGTCCAGGTAATCGTCTCACGCCACCAAGGAAAGATGGCATCCAGAAAAGGATGAGAAAGTTGCTGATTTATTAGGGCAAATAATTTTCTATCGGCCCGAATAAACCACTCCGGTGCTGCCAATAACAAGCAGTATATGGGCGCTCCCTTTAAAAACATAGTGTAAATATAGGGGTAAGTATTGGGTTGCCCAATGAGGTATTCCGAACTGTATAAGGGAACATAATCACTGTTTAGTTGCTATTATAATCACCCGGTCGGATTGTTGCCCATCGAAAGGATTCAATTGGTAATCTCCAAAAATTTCCTGAATCTGCAAACCACTATATGCCAGCATATCCGAAAAGTCGTGTAAGGAGAATTTTGCTACTTTTTCGGTAAACAAATGCCGCAGTGAACCCCCGGAAGCATCTTTAATTTGAATTTGCTTGTAAAAATGATGTTCATCCTGCCATTTTGCAATTTGAAAGGTGATCTGATTCGATGACTCTTCTTGCAGAAAGGTCTGCGGCAATTCACGGGCGGCTTTAGCTACATTGATATAATCAATTACCAATTTTCCCCCTTTTTTCAAACTGCCGGCCAATGAACGGATGGCATTATCATGTTCCCTACGAGTACGGAAATATCCGAAACTGGTAAAAAAATTAAACGCATAATCAAAATAATTAATCCAAAATGGCATGCGCATATCGTGCTGATAAAAATGCAGGTGTTCGTTCTCCTCTTCCAAGGCAGCCTGTATAGAAGCAGCCGAAAGATCAATTCCGGTTACATCAAATCCTAAATCACATAAAACCTTACTGTGTCGGCCCTTACCGCAGGCTACATCCACCATACGGGAGCCGGCAGCGGGTTGTAAATGGCCGATTAGCTTTCTGATAAAGCCCTCCGCCTCCAGCTCATCTCTATGTTTATATAGTAAATGATAATAATCTGAATTAAACCAAGCCTTAAACCAGTTGTCGGTTACCATAGAGTGCAAAAGTACACCCTTCCCTCACAAAAAAAATTGAATTATCTTTGCACGCATTTAATATACTGATATATGGCATTGATTAAGAGTATTTCCGGCATTCGGGGAACCATTGGTGGAACCCCAGGTATATCCCTTAGTCCGCTGGATGTGGTTCGCTTTTCGGCTGCTTTTGGAACCTGGCTGCTGCAACAGGGATCTGCCAAACGAATAGTGGTTGGTAGAGATGGCCGTATCAGTGGCGAAATGGTGCAACAATTGGTGATGCAAACACTTGCTGCCCTTGGGATAGATGTAATCAATGTTGGCTTAAGCACCACCCCTACCGTTGAAATGATGGTTGTTCAGCAGCAAGCAGGTGGAGGAATCATCATCACTGCCAGCCATAACCCCCGCGAATGGAATGCCCTTAAATTGCTCAATCACCGAGGAGAATTTATCAGTGCCGCCGACGGAGCCTCCGTTTTAGCAATTGCCAGTGCTGATGCCTATCAATTTGCCCCGGTAGACGAGCTGGGAGAGATTACAACACATACTACCGCCATTCAGGAACATATTGAAGCGATTTTGCAATATCCCCTGGTAGATAAAGCAGCTATACAAGCCGCCAATTTTACTATTGTGGTAGATGTAATCAACAGCACCGGTGCCCTATCCGTTCCCCCCTTATTGGAGGCGTTGGGTATTGCCCCGGAAAATATTACCCTGCTGAATGGAGAAGTAACTGGAAAATTTTCTCACAACCCGGAACCACTTCCCGAAAACTTAACTGAACTATCCAGGGCAGTTAAATCCAAGGGGGCTAATCTGGGTATTGCAGTTGATCCTGATGTGGACCGACTTTGCTTTGTTTGCGAGGATGGTAGCTTTTTTGGGGAAGAATATACACTAGTGGCAGTAGCGGATTATATATTAGGCCGGAAAAAAGGAAACACCGTAAGCAATTTATCCAGTACCCGCGCTTTAAAAGACGTAACCCTCCGCCATGGCGGCAACTATTTTGCCAGTGCAGTAGGAGAAGTTAATGTAGTTGAAACCATGAAGGCCAATGAGGCAGTTATCGGAGGGGAAGGAAATGGCGGTATCATAGTTCCCGACTTCCATTACGGACGAGATGCACTGATAGGCATTGCACTTTTTTTAAGTCATCTTGCTCGCGAGAAAAAAACTATCCAACAACTCAGAAATACCTACCCGAATTATTTCATGAGCAAAAATAAAATTGAGTTGAAAGAAGGGCAAGACTTGCAAGCAATATTTAAAGATTTACAAGAGAAATATAAAAATTATCCAGTAAATACGGTGGATGGATTAAAAATTGATTTTGAAACAGACTGGGTACATTTGCGCAGCAGCAATACGGAACCGATTATCCGAATTTATTCTGAAAGTAATTTGGAGTCGTCCGCATCGAATATTGCGCTCAAAATAATGCAAGACATCAATGAATCTTCAAAAAAGATGGGATAACCCTTTTAGAAGGTTTTGTAACTTTACGAAGATGGAGAGAATATACCTTGATAATGCTGCTACTACCCCGCTGGATCCGCAGGTGCTAGAAACCATGATGCCTTATTTTACTTCGCATTTTGGTAATCCCTCCTCCATTTACAGCTATGGCCGGGAAAGCCGCATGGCCATTGAAAAGGCCCGGAAATCGGTTGCCAGTTTACTCGGAGCCCGCAATTCCGAAATATTCTTTACCAGCGGCGGAACCGAAAGCAGTAACACGGCCATTCTCGCAGCCATAAGAGATTTGGGGTGTACCCGAATTATCAGTTCACGCATCGAACACCATGCTACCCTACATACCATCGAGTTTTTACATCACACCGGCCAAGTAGATTTAGAGTATGTTGAACTGCTGCCAGATGGACATATCAATCTTTTACATTTAGAAGAGTTGCTAAAAGGAAAAACAGGAAAATGTTTGGTAACCCTGATGCATGCCAATAACGAAATAGGCAATCTGCTGAACCTACAAACAGTAGGTGCATTATGCGAGCAATATGGCGCGATTTTTCACAGCGACACTGTGCAAACAGTAGGGCATTATCCCTTCAATTTACAAGAAACACCGGTACATTTTATTACCGGAGCCGCACATAAATTTCACGGCCCAAAAGGAGTGGGTTTGTTATACATCAGCGATCGGGTAAAAATCCATCCCTTTATTCATGGGGGAAGTCAGGAAAGGAATATGCGTGCCGGAACGGAAAATGTATATGGCATCGTAGGCTTTGCCCGCGCCTTGGAACTGGCACATGAAAATTATAGTGATCACACCGCCTACATTGCCAGCTTGAAGCAATATATGATGGACAAACTGTTACAAGAAATACCCGAAACCGGATTTAATGGAGATCCTTCGGGAAATAGTTTGTATGCAGTTCTCAGTGCTTCCTTCCCAAAAACGGATAAATCAGAAATGTTGTTGTTTAATATGGACATCCACCAGGTTTGTGCCAGTGGGGGCAGTGCTTGCAGCAGTGGTGCCAGCAAAGGATCTCATGTGATTGAGGCACTCCGCCAATTCAACGATGATCGGGTAACGGTTCGATTCTCTTTCTCTAAACACAACCAAAAAGAAGAAATCGATTATACCATTGATTTGTTGAAAAAAATCCTCTAATCATTATCAGCGATCTTCCTCCGGAAAAAAGTCTTCTTCATCCCCCAGATTCAGGTTTCCCAGGTTCATCATGCTGCCCATCAGATCATTAAAAGTAATACGACCGTCATTCATTTTTTTGCTGATTACAGAATAAACAGACAGTCCATATAAAATAAATTCCATCAACAGCGCCGACTCACGTTCATTCATGGTAGGAAACTGTTTTTTTACCATTCCATACAAGCCTTCTACCTGATACAATTGCTGTATCTTTTTCTCGTCGGAAATATCCACTGGTATATCCAGTTGATTGCCGGCATCAAACCAACGAATGATGGTTTGGTAAGGATTTTCTGGTTGCTTTTCGTCTGCCGATTTTTTTCCGGTACTTCTTTTCTTCTTGGTTACTTCCGGATTCGGAAAATACTGTAGAAAAATGGTTCGGATGGCTTTATCCAACAAATGAAGTGCTACCTGATAGGGACCTTCTTGCTCTCCCTCATATAACAATTCGATTTTGCCAGTAATCGCAGGAATAATGCCCGCCAAATCACTGATCCATACCTGGGTATTTTCTTGCTGGTGTATAATGGCTCTTCGCTCTGCAGCACTTACCATATTCTCGAAAGCTGCAATCGTAAGTCGGGCACTTACCCCGCTCTTCTTATCAACATATTCGTGCGATCTTGCTTCAAAAGCAACCTGCTCTACCAATCGCTTTACCAAATCACTGATGGTAACCCTTCCGATTTGCTCGGGTAATAAATGCGCTTCTTGTTCGGTAATGGCTAATGAGGTTTCAATATCTTTTGGATAGTGGGTTAGAATTTGGCTTTCGATTCTGTCTTTTAAAGGGGTAACGATACTACCTCGGTTGGTATAATCTTCCGGATTAGCGGTAAACACAAACAAGATATCGAGTGGCATCCGAATTTTAAAACCTCGTATTTGAATATCCCCTTCCTGTAAAATATTAAACAGTGCCACCTGTATCCGTGCTTGTAAATCAGGAAGTTCGTTGATCACAAAAATGCCTCGGTTACTACGAGGAATGATACCGTAGTGAATTACTTTTTCATCCGCAAAGCTGAGCTTCATATTGGCAGCTTTAATGGGATCAATATCACCAATCAAATCAGCTACACTCACATCCGGCGTAGCTAATTTTTCGCCATATCTTTCTTCCCGATGAATCCACTGAATGGGGGTTTCATCACCATGCTCTGCAATCTGATCTTTGGCAAAACGGCTAAGGGGATGAAGGGGATCATCGTTTATTTCACTTCCGGCAACTATGGGCACATATTCATCTAACAATTCCACCATCTGGCGTGCCATACGGGTTTTTGCCTGCCCACGCAGCCCAAGAAACAATATATTATGCCGGCTCAGTAGGGCCCGCTCCGTATCCGGTATCACGGTATCTTCATACCCCAATATGCCGGAGAAAGGATTTTCTTTGCGCTGGATAAAGCCTATTAAATTATCTCTTAATTCCTGTTTAACCGATTTACTCAGGTATCCAGAGGCTTTTAATTGACCGAGGGTTTTTATCTTTGAGTGATTCATATAGCTTACTTACATTTCAATGCCGGACTAACCGGCAATAGTTTAATAGACTGTTTTACGTTTGCCGCTTTCAAAATCTTTAAAAATGAAAGCGCCTAATTTGTCGAGAGATGCGAAAAAGGCTTTCCCCTGATTGGTTTCGGTAAACTCCTGCACAAAGGATTGCAAATAAGGGTCGGAGGCAATCATAAAAGTGGTGATGGGTATTTTCAGTTTCTTGCACTGTGCTGCCAGGTTAATGCAGCGATTCACCACTTTACGATCTAATCCAAAACTGTTTTTATAATATTTGCCGCCGATTTTTAAGCAGGTGGGCTTGCCATCGGTAATCATAAAAATCTGCTTATTGGTATTTTTTCTTCTACGCAGGATATCCATAGCCAATTCTAATCCGGCAACGGTGTTGGTATGATAGGGACCTACCTGTAAATAGGGTAAATCTTTTATTTCAATGCTCCAGGCATCATTGCCAAAAACAACAATGTCTAAAGTGTCTTTCGGGTAACGAGTAGTAATTAGTTCACTCAATGCCATCGCCACTTTTTTGGCAGGAGTTATCCGATCTTCCCCATATAAAATCATCGAATGCGAAATATCAATCATTAATACCGTAGAAGTTTGGGTGGCAAAATCTTGCTCACGAATTTGCAAATCATCTTCCTGCATAGAGAAAGCCTCTACTCCCCTATTTATTTGCGCATTTCGGATACTATCGGTAAAATCAATTTGCTCGATGGTGTCGCCAAACTGATAGGGTCGGTTATCGGCACTGGGCTCGTCTCCCTGCCCGGGCTTTCGGGTAGCATGATTGCCCGTTTTGCTCTTTTTTAGCTTACCGAAAATTTCTTCCAAACTTTTCTTGCGAATGGTTTGCTCCGATTTTCCGGTAATCCGCAGGTCGCCATTTTGAGGATTTTCTTGCAGGTATCCGTTTTCTTTCAGGTCTTCAATAAAATCGCCCATCCCATAGGCATCGTTGGTGAGCTTATATTGCCTGTCCAACTCATTCAACCAGTTCAATGCTTCCGAAGCATCTCCATTGGTATAGGTGAGCAGTTGCATGAAAATATTTAACAGCTGCTCAAAGGTTGATTGAGAGGCATTAGGGGGGGTATATTGAAAAAATCGTACCGACTTCATGAAAAGCAAACTAAATGGTATGTAAAGATAACACAGATAAGGGCTGAATAGTTGCAAAAAATAACAGCCTGTGATTTACAGGCTGTTATGAATTACTTAATTATAAGAAGCAACTACTTGTTTACACTATCCGCCGGCTTCATCAATTTGCCAGGAATTTCGATCCGGTTAGATGCTGGGTTATCCATTTGTTCTAAACGATTTGCCAATTCTTCTGCCATATACGCCTCTTGTTGCATAAATTCAGCCTTACTACCCTTGAGTGATTGGTAATAGGCTATTTGTTGGCGCAGATCTTTTTTCACTGCATCCCCTACTTTTTTTGCTAATGCTGTATCGCCCGCCTGAACACAAGCCTGCATAAAGACCAGCGAATTTCGGTTGTGCATATTGTATCGGTTGGCAAGTCCATACGGGAAGTTCGATTCATTCAGCATTTTATCTGCTTTTTGAAGGGCCGCTTTCGCCTCCTCGTATCTACCTTCTGCCGATAAGCTAAGTGCCAAATCTGCATAGGTTGATCGGAGGGAACCCAGATGACGTCTGTTTTCTTCATCAAAATAAACGCCCTTTTTATCGGCATTACCAAATACAAATTTATTCATCAGCTTATCCTGTGTCCAATTGGTATTGATATCGCTGTTTTTTACAGGTACCAACCGATAGGTAAGTCCATCACGGCGGATGTAGGCACTCAATCCTAAATCGGAACCCGGATTGGTAAAATAAATCGGCCGCTTCCATTCATTAGCTGCAATGATGTTAAGCAATGCCAGATCATTTTTAGCCAATCCATTTTTAGGGATTTCGAATCTTACTTCACTCAACACGCTATCCCGATCAGAAACCGTTCCATTTTTTCGAACTGTTTCTAGGTTAACAGGAATAGCCATTTTACGAACAGGGAAAGTATTAAAATATCCTTCACCGCGGCCTTCTACCATTTTTTCTTTTTCATCACTTCCCACATAATTCTTCATCAAGTCTTTCAGGTCGTAGTATTGATCTTCTGGTATGGAGGGAACCGGATTATAAAACACATAATCCCGCTTAGAGCCTTCAATTTGCTCCTTACTCCAAATCACATCAATGGGATTACTCTGATTTACTTTATAGCGAAGCTGATTAATATACCAGTCAATACCCAATAAGCTAAAGTTAATTACGCGAATATCTGGCCTTACGCCTTCTACTTCTTGGGCATACCAAAGTGGGTAGGTATCGTTATCGCCATACGTAAACAGGATGGCATTGGGGGCACAACTTTCCAGATAATCGCGGGCCAAATCGCCTGGCAATTTTTTCTGACTACGATCGTGATCGTCCCATTCTTGCTGAGCCATTAGTGCGGGTACTGCCAGTAAACAAATTACGGTTGCAAGCGTAGCTGCAAAACCGGAGGATAATTTGAAAGACAGCCATTCTTTCACCTGCATCACACCCAAACCAATCCAGATGGCAAAAGCATAGAAACTACCCACATAGGCATAATCTCGCTCTCTGGGTTGATTGCCGGCCTGATTTAGATAGAGTATGATGGCAAAACCGGTAAAGAAAAATAATAAGATATTAATCCAGCCATCTGCTTTATGTTTTCTATACTGATAGAATAAACCTATTAAGCCTAAAATAAAGGGCAACAAGAATAACTTGTTATTGGCTTTATTATTTTTCAGGCTATCCGGCATTTTACTTTGATCACCATACATCAGGTTATCTAAAATGGGAATACCCGTTATCCAGTTACCATCGCGGAGGTTAGCTGCAAAAAAGCCTTGATTATCGTTTTGCTTGCCCGAAAAATTCCACATGAAGTAGCGGAAATACATAAAGTAAATCTGATATGAGGCAAAGAATTTCAGGTTATCCCCCTGGTTGGGTGAACCATCATAAGTGCCGTCTTTGTTTTGGCCTATTCCCAACACTTGCGCATAATAATCGGCATGGTATTGGTCGTTACTGGCATCCCAAACCCGGGGAAATACCATTTTATCTTCCGGCATGTAAACATACTTTTTGTCTTCACCAATTTCGATGTATTTATCACCAGACTTTTGATACCGCATACCGGTACTTTTAAGATCGTAGGGACGAGCAGTGAATTTTTGTCCGTATACCAGCGGAAAATCACCATATTGTTCCCTTCCTAAGTACCCCACCAAGCTGATGGGATTATCTACATTATACATATCCACAGAAGGGTCGGCATTACTGCGCAACAAAGTAGTTACATAGGCACTATACCCAACCAGCAGGAAGGTAACGCTCCACAATCCCAGGGTTAGATAATGCCAACCTTTTTTAGCCGCCCAAACTAGACCAAAGCGGATACCAACGGCCAACAACAAAAAGAAAAATGCAAACCCTACGAAGAAAGGCAAACCGAAACTATTCACAAAAATGCGGTCGAAATATCCGGCACCTTTTATAGAATACGGAATTACCACAAAAAGGGTAAACCCTAATATTACGCAGGAAAGCAGGAAAAAGATATAAGTTCCACCATACACTTCTTTCTGAACGGGATAAAGCTTTTCAAAAGCAAATAGCAGTCCAATTGCAATTAGGGTTCCAAATAAAATCAATGCTGCCATTGTTCCATCCATCGGCACTTGATCAGAAGCATCGGAGGAGGCCATTACCAATCCGCCAATCATTCCTATTGCACCTCCGATAATCGTTAAACGAAAGAACCATTTGCGCAGGGTTGCGTATGCGAAGTTTTGACGGCGACGGAAATAAAATACCATCACAATCGCCGGAACGGTTAGCAAATTAAGCAAGTGTACCCCTATCGACAATCCCATCAGGAAGAAAATAAATACAATCCATTTGTCTGCGCCCGGTTCATCAGCATGGGCTTCCCATTTAAGGATCGACCAGAATACGATGGCGGTAAAGAAGGAAGAAAGGGCATATACCTCACCCTCCACAGCACTATACCAGAAAGAATCGCTGAATGTATAAGCAAGGGCACCTACTACTCCGGCACCCATGATGGTCCATATTTGAGCATTGCTGAGCACATCTACCACTTTAACTCCGGCTATTCTGCGGGCAAAATGGGTAATGGTCCAGAATAGAAACAAAATTGTAAAACCACTAGCCAACGCACTCATAATATTAACGGCACGGGCTGCGGTAAGGGGATTATCGCCAAAAACAATGATAAACAGGCGGCCCAACAACACAAATAAAGGTGCCCCAGGTGGGTGGGGAATTTGAAGTTTAAAGCAACTGCTCACGAACTCGCCGCAATCCCAAAAACTGCCTCCCGCTTCAGCGGTCATGATATACACGGTACAGGCGATCAGGCAAACGGCCCAGCCGACAATATTGTTGATCTTGTTAAACTGCATAGTTTAGGTGTTTAAAACGTACCCGCAAACATACCTTATTAATACTAAATTTAGAAATGAGAGCCGTGTTTATATGATTTTTAATAGAATATTAGGGTATAGGGCCAGTTGGGAAAGTGTGTTTTTTTAAACTACCCTATCTTTGCGCCTCATGGAAAACAATCCTACCATTGCCTTTCATACCTTGGGATGTAAACTGAACTATTCAGAAACCTCCTCCCTTGCCCGTATGGTTGAGCTGGAAGGTTTTGTAAAACGCCCCTTTGAGGAGGAAGCCGACATTTATGTAATTAATACTTGTTCGGTAACCGATAATGCAGATAAAGAATGCCGACAGCTGGTACGCCGCATCCGCCGGCAGGCTCCCGAAAGTTTTGTGGTAATTACCGGTTGTTATGCCCAATTGAAACCCCAAGAAATTGCTGGTATTCAGGGGGTAGATCTGGTTTTAGGGGCAGCGGAAAAATTTAACCTTACCTCCCACCTGAAAAATCTTACCCGAACCGGAACAGCCAAAATTTGCAGTTGCGATATCGAAACGGTGCAAGATTTTCATGCAGCAGTATCGTTGAGCGACCGTACCAGAAGTTTTTTAAAGGTACAGGACGGATGTGATTACTCCTGTACATTTTGTACCATTCCACTTGCCCGGGGAAAGAGCCGCAGCAATACCATAACGGAAGTGCTAAAACAAACAGAAACCCTCGCAAAAAATGGTGTGAAGGAAATCGTATTAACAGGGGTAAATCTGGGAGATTTTGGGTTGAATGCGCAAGGTGAACGTGCCGAAAATTTTACGCAATTGGTTTCCGCCCTCGAACAACAACAAGCCGTGCCCCGGTATCGGATATCATCTATTGAACCGAATTTACTTACCTCCGAAATTATTGAAACGGTGGCAGCGGGATCGAGTTTTATGCCTCATTTTCATATTCCCCTGCAAAGTGGCAGTAACAAAACACTGGCCGCTATGCGCCGAAGATACCGGAGCGAATTGTATGCAGAAAAAGTTGCGCTGATAAAAAAAACCATGCCCCATGCTGCCATTGGGGTAGATGTGATTGTTGGATTTCCGGGCGAAACACAGGAAGATTTTCTAGAAACTGTTCAATTTATTCAATCACTGGATGTGGCCTATCTACATGTATTTACCTATTCTGAAAGAGATAATACTCAAGCACTCCAGATTCAGCCGGTAGTTCCGGTTGCCATCAGAAACGAACGGAATAAAATATTGAGAAATCTTTCTTACCGATTACAACAGGCCTTTCAGGAAAAATTTATAGGTTCCAGCAGAAAAGTGCTGTGGGAAGACTTTAAAAAAAATGGTATGATGGAGGGTTATACGGATAACTATATTCGGGTAAAAACCCCTTATCGGGAAGAATGGGCGCATCAGATTATGGATTGGACCCTGAATTAACCCGAAAAAATATCAGAGAACCGGACTGATAAACTCAGTAGGAAATTCTACCACCATTACTTGTCCGAGACTTTCGAGGCGCACGTATACTTTTTTCTTACCCCCGCGTATTACGGTTCCTTCATTTCCCATAAATACGCCGTGATTCACCAATACTTTGGTTTCTTCCCGATATCCTTCTGCGGAAATAACTGACAAAACTGCTCCTTTCTCACCGAGGTAATTTTTGATAATTTCTATTTCCTCATCCCGAATAATAGCGGGTTTACCCAGATAATATACAAAATTGAGAACCCCAGCAGTAGACAATACAGTGGCACGTTCCGTAGCATCTATATGCACAAAAACATAGGAACGGAAAAGCGGCTCATCAATAATCTTTTTCCGGTCGCTCCAGAATCTTTCTGTTTTTTGAATTGGGCACCAACTGTTTACTCCTTTTCGGATAAGCACCGCATCGATTTTCTTTTCCCAACGGGGTTTGGTATAAATGGCAAACCATTGTTTACGAAGCGTTGCCGACTGTTCAGCTTGTTTGGCCATGGATAAGAAAAATTTCGGTCGATCGATTATTTTACTACAAAGCCAGTTTTTTGAGTGGCCGCTAATTGTTCAACCACCCGAACTCCTTCTTCGATAAAAATATCCTTACGCAGCGATTTAATCCAGGCAGCATAAAAATCAGCTTTTGACTTATCGGGATGATTCAAAAATTTATCCTTTTCGATAGCCAGATAATTGATTTCCATTTCTGTGGGGCTGATCAGCAAAGTATTATTTTGATTTCCGGTTGTTTCAACTTGCTTTTGCTTTTGCCGAAACGCATCGAGTTGCAGGGGTATTGGTTGTTCTACGGCTTTTGATAACCAGATCAGGTTATTTTTAAGTAGGTTTAAATTCGCATTGGACTGAATCTGGGCATTTTCTTTTGCAGCAATATTGGTAATGATTTCTTTTGGATGCCATTCTAAAAAGGTGGCTTTTTGTATTTCATCCCATGCAAGTGCTTCAGGCATATCCTTTTCTCTAACTTTATAATATTCATATCTGTCTGGAATAATAATATCCGGCACAATTCCTTTCAATTGAGTAGAACCCCCGTTCACCCGATAAAATTTTTGGAAGGTAAGCGTCATAGCGCCCATATCAGTTCTACTGGTAGAAAAGTCGTTTCGGCTACCAAATGGTATTTGGCGCTGAACCGTACCTTTTCCAAAAGTGGAAGAACTTCCGATAATGATGCCCCGATTATAATCCTGAATGGCTCCTGCAAAAATTTCACTGGCACTGGCACTGAATCCATTTACCAGCACTGCAAGGGGACCATCATATAAAATGGATTCATCGTTATCCCGCCAAGTCATCTGATCTACATTGCCGGAGCGGTCTTTCACCTGAACAATGGGACCTGATTTAATAAACAGGCCAACCATTTTTACCACTTCATATAAAGAACCGCCGCCGTTATTTCTAACATCGATTACAATCCCATCTACTTTTTCTGCTTTCAGCTTTTTCAGCTCCACCGCAACGTCTTCGGCGCAATGATGTCCATTGGCATCTTCAAAGTTTGAGTAAAAATCAGGCAAGAAAATATAGCCGATTTTTTTAGAACCTTGCTGAATTACTGAACTCCGCGCGAGTCCCTGATCTTGTTCTACCTTTTCGCGAATAAGCGATACTACTTTAATGGTTCCATCTTCTTTTTTCAAAGTAAGGCGCACTTCGGTGCCCTTATTTCCGCGAATCAGTTTAACTGCATCTTCTGTGGCATAGGCAGAAACATCTACCGGTTCTCCACTACCCTGCGCAACCTTAATGATGATATCGTTCACTACTATCTGTCCAGATTTATAAGCAGCCCCTCCGGTAATGATACTAGCAATTTTAATACCATAATCATCTTTGGTAAGTTGGGCACCGATGCCAAAAAATTCACTGCTCATTCTCTCATCAAAAGCTCTTTTTTCAACGGGCGCAAAATAATCCGAATGGGGATCCATCAGATTCGTAATCGTATTCAAATAGGTACTAAAACGAACCTCCTCAGAAAAAGTACTCTTGATACGAGCAAAATTATCGTTCATCACTTTCAGCACCTGTTCGCGTGCCTTTCTTTCTAGGGCAGTATCTGCGAGAACTACAAAATCTTTTTGATCTTTATTCTTCTCACGCTGCTCCTGTAGATCGTAAAACCTTTCCAAGATAAAATAGCTCATCTTCTTGCGCCAGCGGTCTTTTCTTTCTTCTTCGTTTTTGGCCCATGCGAGTTTTTCACCATCTATTTCGAATGTTTCATTGGCAGAAAAACTAAAAGGATTCTTCAACAATTCTTTATATACAAGCACCGCTTCAGCCATTCTACGGTCGTATAAAGAACTTACCGCCGGAACAAAAGCAATCGGTGAACCATGAATTTCATTATCTAGGGTGGTTTCAAAAACTTTCAGCGAATCAATATCTTTTTGAAGGAAAAGCGTTTTATCTCCATCCATCTGATCGAGGTAACTGGAGAACATCTTTTTCGAAAACTGGTCATCAATTACCTTGGGGGTATAATGCAGCTCTTCTAAAACCTTACCCAGTTCTGTAAGTAATTGCTGACGGGGATTTGAAGAATCGGAACGACCTATCGAGGAATTACGAAAGGCAAAAAATAAAGCACCAAAACCAAACAATGCCAACAATAACCAACCTTTGCTACGCTTCATAAACTCAAATATTATTTTCATGATAGATTCCAAAAATAACCTAATTTTTTATTTGTCGGCTGCCATTGTTACCAATTAACAAAGGTTTTGACACAGTCCCGACCAAAAAGAAGCTAAAATGCTTGGCAAAACCGGTGATTTTTTTGTATTTTTGCAACCCACACATGGAGGGCGTAGCTCAGTTGGTTAGAGCGTCAGTTTGTGGCACTGAAGGCCGGGGGTTCGAGACCCCTCGTTCTCCCCTTAAACCTACAGGCCCTGCTTGTAGGTTTTTTTTAAATCTTTTTTTATGCACATTGGCTGGATACTTATTCCACTTATATCGGCATTCATTGGTTGGTTTACGAATTGGATTGCCATCAAAATGCTTTTCCATCCCCGCCAACCCCGGAAAATACTTGGCTTTACCTTTCAGGGAATTTTTCCCAAAAGGCAACAGCAATTTGCCGAAAAGCTGGGTAAACTGGTTTCTGATGAATTGCTCTCCTATTCAGATATCGCTTCAAAAATTACTGACCCAGCTAACCTACAATCGGTAATGCCTCTGGTGGATACCCATATTGACGATTTTTTACGCAAGCAATTACCCGAACAAATGCCCATCATCAGCATGTTCATTGGCGACAGCACGATTCGGGAATTAAAATCGGTGTTTCTGATAAAATTGCAGCAGCTATTTCCGGAAATTATGCATTCTTATATGCACACGTTGCAAGACCAGCTGAACCTAGAAGCCATCGTTACCGAAAAAGTTGCTGGATTTTCATCCGACAAGATGGAGCAGATACTTATGAGCATTATGCAAAAAGAATTCCGGTTTGTGGAAATTATCGGGGGAATTTTGGGTTTTGCCATCGGATTATTACAGGTTTTGATCACCTATTTGCAATAGTCACCGACAATATCTGCCAGCTTATCCCCGCTTTTACAACTTTATCCATTCAAATTTGTCATATTACCGCCTATATAATGTACAACCCTTTTACTCTAAAATGCAGTGAACTTCGTACTTCAATGAATGATTTATTATGAAAAAAGCAGTTTTGTTAGTTTTTTTAACCGTTTCTATGTTGTTTTCGCAGGCCCAATACCCGGGCGCAGGCCGACCAGGCGGTGCCGGAATGGGGTCTCAAAACATGAATATTGGGCATTTTTATGGCAAAATTGTTGATGGACAAACAGCCAAAGGTATAGACGGGGCGAGTGTACAACTGATTGGTAACAAATTTGATACCGTTACCAAAAAAATGAAACAAGTAATATATAATACACTAATTACTAAGTCTAAAGGTGACTTTAGTTTTGAAAACCTTCCGATTTTTGGCAATTTTCAAATGAAAGTGAGCACATTGGGATACAAGCCCCTTACTATGACGGTAAGTTTCGGCGTTAAAATGCCCGCTGCAGGCGGAAATTTTCAGCAAATGATGGGGATGGTAGATAAAGATCTGGGAAATATCAAATTAATGGAGGATTCTACCACCCTGGCCGCAGTAACAGTAACTTCTTCCAGCAAACCCTTACTGGAGTTGGGCATTGACCGAAAAATTTTCACGGTAGATAAAAATCTAACAAGTACCGGACAAACAGCAGCCGAAGTGATGAGAAACATCCCTTCGCTAAATGTGGATATTGATGGGAATGTTACCCTAAGAAATGCAGCCCCTACCCTTTTTGTAGATGGAAGACCCACTACCCTTACCCTAGATCAGATACCCGCTGATATTATAGACAAAGTAGAGTTAATTACAAATCCATCCGCAAAATTTGATGCGTCGGGGGGAACAGCAGGTATACTCAACATAGTTCTAAAGAAAAATAAAAAAATTGGCTATAATGGTGGACTAAGAACGGGGATTGATTCGCGCGGCAGAGTAAATCTGGGTGGCGATATCAATATCCGCCAGAATAAATTGAACCTGGGATTAAGCGGTAACTTAAACCAATTTAAATCTATATCCGACGGAAAAACCGACCGCGATAATTTATTAACTACTCCCAGCACAGTTAATAATACAACGCATAGTGAAAACATAGGTGAGTTTAAGTTTTTTAGGGGAAGTCTGGACTATTTCTTAGATAACCGAAATACCATTACCCTATCAGGTAACTATAACCGCGGAAAATTTGAAACTGAGCAAACCCAACAGGTTGATTCCATCATCAAAGGATTTTTTACCGCGTATAATCTGATAGAAAATACCAGCAATCGAATTTTCGAAAATTTAGGAACCCAGCTTAGTTTCAAGCACAATTTCGAAAAAAGTGGGCATAACATTTCAGCCGACTTTAATTATAATTCCAGCAATAGTTCTGGCACTAGTAATATCTCTACCCAAACATACACCAATACAGGTGTTGCCAAAGGGAACCCTTTATTACAATTGAATAATACTAGCGGTGACAATCAGTTTTACACATTTCAAACCGATTATGAAAATCCAATTTCTGATGATAAAAAACTAGAAGCGGGTTTTAGAGCAGCTATCCGGGATAATAGCAGTATTAATGACCAGTATCGGTATAATTCTGTAACGGGTAAATATGAGTTGGTGCCATCTATCAGCAGCCGATACAAATTTCATGATGAAGTATGGGCAGCCTATTCTACTTTTAGCTTCAAAAAAGGGAAATGGAGTTATTTAATGGGGTTACGGGCAGAAAGCTCTAATTACTTGGGTACGCTGTTGAATGCAAAGGGCAATGACTCACTAAGTTTTAATGTAACTTTCCCCATTAGTTTATTCCCTAGTTTGTTTTCTACTTATAAATTAACTGATAAGCAGGATTTACAATTTAACTATACCCGTAAAATCAATCGACCCAATTTCTTTCAGTTAATGCCTTTCCCAGACTATTCCGACCCACAAAATATCAATGTGGGTAACGCCGGATTAAGACCGGAGTTTACGAACTCATTTGAAATCTCTTACAGTAACGCCTATAAAAAGAATTCGAACTTTTTAGCATCCCTTTATTTTAAACACACTACCGACCTCATTACTCGTTATGTTTACCGAGATGTAAATGAATTAACACCCGGAGATAGTGCCTACTTTAGTACCTATATCAATGCGAACTATAGCTTTTCGTATGGATTGGAATTAACCAATAAAATGCCCATAAATAAGTGGTGGGATCTTACGTTGAACGTTAATATTTTCAATTCAGCTATCAATGCGTCTGTGCCCGGAGAAGAATTGAATAACTCGCTAGTAAGCTGGTTTGGTAAAATGAACAATACTTTTAAACTGCCTAAATCTTGGAGTATACAATTAAGTGGAGACTACCAAGCTAAATCAGTTATACCACCCAGCAGTGGCGGTGGAGGCCGAGGTGGTGGTGGCGGTGGTGGTGGTATGATGTGGGGAGGCGGACCACAATCTACCTCACAAGGCTACAATCTTCCAAGGTATGGTATTGATTTAGCAATCCGTAAAGACTGGACTTGGAAAAACGGTAGAACCGGATCATTAACTTTGAGTATGAATGATATATTCAGAACCCAATTGTTTCAGTCATATTCAGAGAGTATCTATTTTACCCAAACAACGCAAAGAAGAAGAGATCCTCAAGTATTGCGGCTGAATTTCAGTTATCGCTTTGGTAAGTTTGATGCTTCGCTGTTTAAACGGAAAAGTAGCAAAGGCGATCAGGGTTCAGGAATGTCGGATATGATGAATCAGTAACCCTCTCAGAAACTACCTAATAAAAAACCGATAGCACGAACCTGTTATCGGTTTTTTATTGATGCGATATTGTTATTGGAAAATTGTTATCGGTTTTTTCCGGATAGCATCGGAACAAAAGAAAAGAGGTCAAAAGATTCCTCTATAACCGAGCCATCAGCTTGTTTGGTAATGCGCAACATACGTTGACTTTCGCCCTCATCTCTGGGTATCACCATTATGCCACCTGGCTTCATTTGGTCGATTAATTTAGGGGGCGTAAAAGGAGCAGCTGCTGTGATAATTACCCGATCGAAAGGAGCAAAAGTGGGCAACCCTTCAAAACCATCTCCATAAAAAAACTTAGTTCCCGGATATTGCTTTTTAAAGGGATAGGATTGTTGTAATTGATCGAACAATATTTTTTGCCGTTCGATGGTAAACACTCTGGCGCCCATTTCTGCCAAAATGGTACACTGATATCCGCTTCCGGTACCTATTTCTAATATCTTACTGCTTTTGGTTACCTGCAATAGTTGGGTTTGATAAGCAACGGTGTAGGGTTGAGATATGGTTTGCCCTGCAGCAATCGGAAAAGCCCTGTCTTCATAAGCGATTCGATCAAATGCCGAATCAAAAAAATAATGTCGGGGTACTGCTAAAATTGCCTGCAGCACTTTTTCGTCGGTAATTCCTTTTTCACGCAATTGATTCACCAGTTGCTTTCTAAGTCCCTGGTGCAGGGGACCATCTTTATACACACTCATAACCTTGCGAAGATAGGTAAGAGAAATTGGCTTTAGCAGAGAAAATAATCCGACTTTTTTACTCAATCAATATAGGCATATCCCCTTGCATCAGTTCAGGTTCATATCACTGATAATCTGGCTGATTTTATCTTTTAACTGCACTTGTACCTTTTCAAAATCGTTTTTATCGAAAAGCGGTGCCTGCACACTAAAATAAAATTTAATCTTAGGCTCTGTTCCAGACGGTCGGGCAGAAATTTTTGATCCATCGGCTGTGATAAATTGCAATACATTACTTTTCGGTAACTCAATTGCTGATTTTTCACCAGTCACCAAATCGGTTGCTTGTTGCAGTTGATAATCGAGTAAACTAACCACTGGAGTGCCAGCAAGCATAGCAGGGGGCTGTTGGCGGTAGCTTTCCATCATCTCAGCGATTTCCTTTTGACCGTTCATGCCTTTTTTAGTAATGCTAATTAAGCTTTCGTAATAAAATCCATACTGAATATAGAGTTCAATCAATTTTTCGAACAAGGTTTTTCCCTTACTCTTTTCATAGGCAGCCATCTCACAAAGCAAGGCAACTGCACTAACGGCATCTTTATCCCTAATTAAACTTCCTATCATTAAACCAAAGCTTTCTTCTCCTCCGATTACATAATTTTTCTTGCCTTCCAGTTCTTTAATTTTTTCTGCAATCCATTTAAATCCGGTAAGCACATTCAGGCAGGCTACTCCATTTTCTTCTGCAACCCGGTTAATCATTTCCGTAGTAACAATGGTAGTAATCACCATATCATCTGGAGTGGCAATACCCTTAGCTTTTCGGGCTTCCATCAAATAACTAAATGCCAGCACGGCTGTTTGATTTCCGTTCATCAATATCCAGTTACCGTGATTGTCTTTCACGCCAATGCCCACCCGATCTGCATCTGGATCGGTTCCCAATAATATATCGGCATCCAGTTCTTTTGCTTTTTGCAACCCCATTTGCATGGTTTCGCTTTCTTCGGGATTGGGATAGTGTACGGTAGGAAAATTACCATCAGGAGTCGCTTGTTCTTCTACAATAGTAACCTGTGTAAATCCATATAATTTCAACACATCTGGCACCAATTGAATACCGGTTCCATGAATGGGGGTATACACAATTTTCAAATCTGCCTGCTGCTGAATTACTTCGGGATAAACGCTCAAACTCTTTACCATTTGCAAGTACGCTTCATCCATTTCTTTACCAATCAGCTGAATCAGATGCTCCCCTCCCGAAAACTTCACTTCCGAAATGCTTTGAATCGCTTCCACTTCTTTTATCACATTAACATCGTGCGGAGGAACCAGCTGTCCTCCATCATTCCAATAAGCTTTATACCCATTGTATTCTTTTGGATTGTGAGATGCGGTACATACTACTCCCGCATTACAATGCAATTGGCGAATGGCGAAACTCAATTCAGGCGTAGGGCGCAGTGATTCGAATAGGTAAACCTGTATGCCATTGGCAGCAAAAACATGGGCGGTTGTTTCGGCAAAAAAACGACTGTTATTTCTACTATCATGGGCAATTGCTACGGAAACAGGAGTATCTCCGTAGGTTTTTTTAAGATAATTAGAAAAACCCTGGGTAGCCATTCCGATGGTATATTTATTAATCCGGTTGCTACCTACTCCCATAATTCCTCGTAGCCCTCCGGTACCAAATTCCAGATTCCGGTAAAAGCTATCGGCTAATTCATCGGGCTGAGAAACTTGCATTTCCCGAATGGTTACTTTGGTTGCTTCATCGTAAGGCCCTTGGAGCCAGCTATTTATTTTCTCTTCAATTGCACTGTTCATGGTGTTACAAGATTGGTGAGTATAGAATGCCAAATTAACAATATTTCTCTATTCTATTCCATGGAATCAACCGCAAGGCAATTAATGTGTAAGTTTGAATGCGTGAAATATTTAATACTAATAGTCTGTATACCCATTTGGGTGCAAGCGCAACCTAGCAGTGATTCGGCTGCCCTAGATATCCGTAAACAGCGGTGGGTGGCAGCGGGAATGGCGGCAGGTATTACTACCGGTGTGGTGATTTTATCTAATTACTGGTATCAGCAATATCCATCGGAATCTTTCCACTTTTTTAACGACAATGCAGAATGGTTGCAAATGGATAAAGCCGGACATGTATTTACTGCCTATACAGCCGCTATCTGGAGCCGGGCATTGTGGATATCTACCGGGATGCAACCCCGACAAGCAGCTTTGGCTGGAGCTTTTAGCAGCTTAGTATTTGTATCGGCAATTGAAGTGCTGGATGGTTTTTCAAGCGAATGGGGATTTAGTTCGGGGGATATGCTGGCAAATGTGCTGGGTGCAGGCTTACTCCTAGGCCAGGAATGGGGATGGAAGCAACAGCGGATTACCATCAAGTTTTCCTATCAACCCGTAAACTACACACCAGCTGGATTGCAGGGCCGAGCCAATGCATTATTTGGAAACCGTACCATTGAAAAAATGTTGAAGGATTATAATGGCCAAACCTATTGGGCGTGTTTTAACCTAGCTTCCTTTTTTCCGAAAAGTGGGTTACCCAAATGGCTTAATTTATCGCTCGGATATGGTGCAGGGGGTATACTGGGAGGTACAGAAAACCAACAAAAAGACGCCACCGGAAATATTGTTTTCAACCGGATGGATATTGCAAGGGTAAGAAAGGGATTTCTTTCCATAGATGTAGACCTGACGACTATCCCTACCCGGAAGAAATGGCTGAAAAATGTTTTACTGGTAGTAAATTCCATTAAAATACCTGCTCCGGCCTTAGAATGGAGTGGGGGTAAATTGCAGGCACATTGGCTAAAATTTTAATGGCATCATTCCATATATGCACCAATCAATTCGCCATTTTCTACTTCTACCTGAATATGCTCCTGCAAGGTAGTTGCTACCGATAAGCCCACATAGTCTGCTTTTACTGGAAACTGATTATGCATCCTTTCTACCAGCACCAAGGTTTGAATACTAAGGGGATAGCTGTTCATAAGCGGTTTTAAAGCATATAAAAGCGTTCTACCCGAGTTGGTTACATCATCCACCAATACTACATGTTTACCCGAAAAATCGAGGGGTTCACTGATCTCGATAGTATCGGGATGAGATTTATCCATTTGCACCCAAAGCTGGGTAATGGGGTTGGATATATATTTTTTTAAATAACCGGCAATTTGCGCGGCAATCACTTCTCCGTTTTTGCGGATTCCTATGATAATCAATGGGGCATCATCTCCACTCAATTTTTCAGCCAGCTCCAATGCCATACGATGGAGCTTTTGTTCGGCTTGTATCTGGGTAAGTATAGTTTTCCTCAAAATCATGAAGTATATTTGGTATAAAATTAAAGAGATTACGCTCAACTTGCCGAAATCCTGTAAAAAATGGGGAACCAGGCAATTTCAATAAACTTTCTCTTATGCAGTACCTACCTCAACTTCTTTTTTTATTGGCCGCCGGTTTTGCCGGATATTGGTTTACCCGCCGCGCCGGAATAATCAGATCACTTATTCTACTGGGGCAGCCTTCCTTGCCTAATGACCAACCTGCAAAACGATGGAAAAATGTGATTTTGCTGGGATTAGGACAGAAAAAAATGTTCCGAAATTTTCCGGTAGCCATCATGCACCTGATTATTTATGCGGGTTTTATCATCATCAATTTAGAAGTGGCAGAAATTGTATTAGATGGCATTACGGGCCAACATCGGATATTTTTGCCGCTGCTGGGCAATGTTTATACTTGGCTAATTAATAGTTTTGAAATATTGGCTGCAGGCGTATTATTGGTTTGTGTGGTATTTCTGATTCGCAGAAATATAACCAAAGTAAAAAGGCTGATACATGGCGACCTGCAGGGTTGGCCTGCTTCGGATGCGAATTACATTCTGCTGGCAGAAATTATTCTGATGAGTTTATTTCTCACCATGAATGCTGCCGATCAATTACTGCAACAAACCGGAAACTCTCATTACCCAATCACCGGAAATTTTTGGGTGTCGCAACACATCATGCCCCTGCTATCTGGCGGCAATGAAACCTCGTGGCTAATGCTGGAACGAACCTGCTGGTGGCTGCATATTTTGGGGATCTTTGCCTTCTTGAATTATCTGCCTTATTCAAAACACCTGCACATTATTTTGGCATTTCCTAATGCCTATTATTCCCCCCTTACCACAACTGGCAAGTTTACCAATATGGAGGCAGTTCAGCGGGAAGTATTGTATGCTATGCAACCCGAACTAGCCCCTTCCAATGCTGCCCCACCCGAGCATTTTGGTGCCAAAGATATTCCCGCGCTTAGTCAAAAAAGTTTACTCGATGCATTTAGTTGCACCGAATGTGGCAGGTGCACTGCCGCTTGTCCGGCTAACCTAACCGGAAAAAAATTGAGTCCCAGAAAAATTATGATGGCCACCCGCGATCGGATGGAAGAAATGGGTAAGCACCTTAGCAAAACAGGTGAGTGGACGCCCGATGGAAAAAGTTTGTTGCACGATTATATTTCGGTAGAAGAACTAAGAGCCTGCACCACCTGTATGGCATGTGTTGAGGAATGCCCCGTTAGCATATCTCCATTGGATATAATTACAGAGCTTAGAAGATCGCTTATTATGGAAGAGAGCAATGCACCGCAGGAATGGAACAGTACCTTTAGTAATATAGAGAACAATTTTGCTCCTTGGAAATTTTCTCCTGATACACGGGATGCCTGGATACACTAGATGCAGAAAAATTACAACCAGTTACCCTTGATTAAAAAACACCCATTATTTTTTTCAATATCGAACTAAAAAGAATCAGCCTATGCAAGTGAAAACGATGGCAGCCAGTGTGGCAGCAGGTGAAACACCGGAAATTTTATTTTGGGTAGGATGTGCAGGTAGCTTTGATCAGCGAGCCCAAAAAGTTACCAAAGCATTTGCTACCATACTCAATCAGGTTGGTATGTCGTGGGCTATTTTGGGCAAGGAAGAAGCCTGTACCGGCGACCCTGCCCGCAGAGCAGGGAATGAATTTTTATTTCAAATGATGGCCTATCAGAATATTCAGGTGTTAAATGGATATGGCATTAAAAAAATAGTCACCACTTGTCCGCATTGCTTTAACACGTTAAAAAATGAATATCCCGAATTAGGCGGCAATTATGAAGTTATACATCATACCCAACTGATTCAGGAATTAATTGCTTCCGGTAAATTACGATTGCAGGGAGGCGGTAGTTTTACCGGTAAAAAAATCACGTATCACGACAGCTGTTATTTAGGTCGTGCCAATCAAGTGTATGAAGCTCCCCGTAAAGTGCTAGAGGCCCTCGATGCCGAATTAATTGAGATGAAACGCTGCCGCACCAATGGACTCTGCTGCGGTGCCGGAGGGGCACAAATGTTTAAGGAAGAAGAAAAAGGGCAGGGAGGCGTGAATGTTGAAAGAACTGCCGAAGCGATAGAAACCGGGGCACAATGGATAGCAGCTGCCTGCCCCTTTTGCAATACCATGTTAACTGATGGCGTAAAGCACCACGAAAAAGAAGCTTCCGTAACAGTACTGGATATTGCCGAAATGATTGCTATGAGTTTAGAAGCCCCATCAACCGCAACCACCCAATAATATGGAAAATATAATACCCGCTCACCTGATTCCATCGCAGTTCGCCCCTACTTCACGGATATGGATTTACCAAAGCAGCCGACCATTTAGCAGCACAGAATCGGTGCAAATTCAAAAAAGTATCGATGAATTTATTTCGGGTTGGACGGCCCACGGAGCAGCGGTAAAGGGTACTGGATTGATTGCATTCGACCAATTTATTATTTTGGTAGCAGATGAAAGCCACACGCAGGTGAGTGGTTGCAGCACCGATAGCTCGGTACATTTTATACAACAGCTGCAACAAGTATGGAATATTGATTTTTTCAACCGCCGTTCGTTAGCATTTTGGGTGCAGGATAAAGTAAGTTTGGTGGATATGAGTGATTTACCAAAAGAAATGGAAAATCAAACCATCCACGCAGAAACACTTTATTTTAATAATTTAGTAGCTACTTTGCAAGACTGGATAAATCAATGGATTCAGCCGGTAGGTGAAAGTTGGATTGCCAAAAAATACCCAGACCTGTTAAGCGTGCGTACTTTGTAAAAATCACTTACGACCGCCCATTTTTTGAAGAGCTTCTTCTTTTTGTTGCTGGGTTAGTTTGCTTTTAACCACATTCTTACTGATTTGCCAGCTTACGGTAAGTCGAAAATTTCGGGTGATGCTTTCACTATAACTTTCGATGGAAAAATTAGGGCCATACGTTGTATTTTGATACCGTTGAATACGAAATGGATCTATTGCCAGCAATCCAACGGTCACTTGCTTTTTAAACATTTTTCTTTGTATCCCCAAGCTCATATTGATATTACTACGGGAAACGCCTTGGGGACTGGCCCAGTTGGTAAATCGGTTATTGGCTTCTAATAAGGTGAGCGGATTAGGTGCATAGCTATAATTGAGTCCCACAGAAAAACTTCCCCCATCGCGGTACTTATAAAGAACTTTTTGGGTTTCGCTGTATTGTTGATAGGTATAGCCAGTACTGAGATTCATCCGGAATTTTTTGCTGATGGTAATGCCCGACCAGAGATTAATTTGATACTCTTGTTGATTAGAAATATTCTGATACGTGGTATACGTTCTGCCGCTATCGGCCAGTGTTCGGATGGGTTGATATACATTTTTTACTTGGTTAAATCCCAGGGTTCCGCTAAAGCTAACTTTTGAAATATTATAACTGATATTCCAATCGTACATTTCGGTTAACTGGGCCTGTAAAAAAGGGTTTCCGAATTTTATGTTATATGGATCGGAATAATCAATACTTGGATTCATTTCACCGATTCCCGGCCGGCGGATGGTTTCCCGGAAGCCAAAAGTGGTATTCAGCCTTCGGGTAAACTCTTTACGAATTGAAAAAGAGGGAAGCCAATGCACATAATCATTACTTGCATTCGCTGCATTGCCTTTCTGAAAGGTAAATCCATTGGCAGTATATTCCATCTGAACAGCCGCCATCAGTTTCCATTGATTTTTCCAATTCCAAATCCACCCTAAACGGGCCGTTACAATCTGCTGGCGAAAAAAGAAATCATTACTTAATTTATCCAGCGGCACATCCGTAAGATCTGATTTTCTTAGATATCCTGAATTAAGAACGTTATGCACCCTGCTAGAAGAAACCGTTACCCCGGAGGTAATAAGGTGCCTGGCTGAGTCGTCGATGGGGCGGGTATAAAACAGGTTCGTAAATCCACTTCTGGTAAACAGGTCGGTTACCTGCCATTGCGTAGAATCTGCACCAGTGGGCAGTAAATCGCCCGTTAAATACTGCTGAAAAAAATCCCGATCATTAAAATTTTTATTTAACTGTATTCCAGAGAACAATTGCAACTTTTCTGCGGGGCGTTTACCAGTCCATTGATAAGAACCTGAAAATGCCTGTCCATTTCCATCGCCATTAAATGCATTATTTCTGGTGGATGCCTTATATGCTTGCTCAAAACGATTTATATTGGTATATAAAATACTACTATAGTTATCGGCATAATTCCAGTTTCCCTGATATACTAAACTGATGGTTTGGTATTTACTAGGCGAATACTCTGCTTGAAATCGAGCATTGGGAGACCAACTGCGATTACTAAAACTAGATTGTGTATGTAAATAATTGGTTGAATCTGCATACTTGTTAGTTCGTTGGCTCCATCCACTACCCAGAGAAACCCTGCTAGAAGCTCCTCCAACCGCATTAATAGACCATTTGCCCGATCGATATCCATAGGTAGCAAAAAGGCTGCCCTCTCCTCTTGTGGCCCCACTTAAAGAGACTTTCTCAAATTGACCAACCCTACCTTTTTTGGTAACAATATTAATTACCCCTCCCGGATAACTGGCATATTCAGGCGGTGGGCGTTGCATTACTTCCACTTTTTCAATTACACTGGCGGGTAAACTTTCTAATAAATCTGCCAGTTGCTGACCCGATACATTCACGGGTTTTTCATCCATCAGAATTAGGGGCACTCTTCCCATTAACATAATACTTCCATCTGCCTGCGCATTTAACATGGGCATGTTCCGTAACATTTCGCCCGCATTGCTTCCATTATTCATAGCTGATTCGCCAACAGAATAAATTATTTTTCCGTCTTTTTCTTCTACCAAAGGCTTGTCTGCAGTAACCACTACTTCCTGCAATCCATTTTCGGCACTTTGCATTGGGATAATTCCAAGCTGATTATCTGTTAGCGAACCCGGAAGTAATATGCTATCAAGTTTTTTAGGATGATATCCTACCAGTTGAACAGTTAGTTGATAGGTTCCTGCTAAAAGACCTGATACTGAAAAGTTTCCCTGTCCATCCGACAGCAACCGAAATTTTTGGTTGGTATCCGCTACGTTTTTCATTTGTATGGTGGCCTGCGACAAACCCAGGTGCGTGCGGGCATCCTGAAGCGTTCCGGTTAGGGGTGTACCTATGGGCATGGGAGGGTTCTTTTGCTGAGCATGCAGCAAAAGAACATTAAACATAAATAATATATATAAAGAATACCTCATCATGAGCCTATCGTAATCATCAAAGTAAAACAAAGCGCGCAAAACTGCCCAATAAATGTGTTTCTCGGTTAATTTTGCAAATCAAATCGGTAAACATGTATATAATCTATGGAATTCCCAACTGCAATACCGTAAAAAAGGCAACACAATGGTTCGACCAAAATCGAATTCCATATACTTTTCACAATTACCAAAAATTGGGTATCAGTCAGGAAAAACTTAATAATTGGGCGCAACAGGTTGGCTGGGAACTGCTTATCAACCGGAAAGGAACCACCTGGAGAAAGAACAGTGAGGGAAATGAAAAAATTGTGCAAACCGAAAAAGGTACCCTTCAGTTATTAAGCACACAAACCAGTATAATAAAACGCCCAGTGATTGAAAAAGATGGCAAAGTGATGGTAGTTGGGTTTGATGGAGACCATTACCTTTCGCTTTTTCTGTAATTGCCTTGCACAGATGCTTATTGACCCAACAGTTCGGCCAGTTTGCGGGTGAGGTCTGCTCCGCGGAGGTCGCGCGCTACAATTTTACCGGTGGGGTCTACCAAAATATTGGCAGGAATGCTACCGATGCGATACAATTGTGCTACTGCATTATTCCAATATTGCAAATCGCTCACGTGTGTCCAGCTTAAATTATCTGCCTGAATGGCCTGCAACCAATTCGGTTTGGCATTATCCAGAGAAACACCCAATACGGTAAAGTTTTTACCTTTAAATTGGTTGAAAGCATTTACCACATTGGGATTTTCTGCGCGACAAGGGCCGCACCAGCTAGCCCAGAAGTCGATGAGCACATATTTGCCCCGGAAGGAAGAAAGCGCAATGGGTTTACCGTTCACATCCTGTTGGGTAAAATCTACCGCTTGGGTACCTACCTGACCAATCTGGGCCTGCTTGGCTTCTGCGATTGTTTTTTCTATATTTTGTGCATAGAATCCGCGTTTAGCCGCGGGTTGCAATTGGGCATATTTAGCTTCTACATCGGCAATACCATCAAAGCCACCCATCATCACTGCCAATACCAACGAACTTACTGGAGAAGCCGGCTTAGCCTGAATAAAGAGGTTGGTAGCTGCTGCGGCCTGTTGGCGAACAACATTATACTCCTTCATCAGGGAGTCTTTTTTAGCTGGATTGGTTTCAGCATTTACAGCAGCGCCCAATTCGCGTAAGCGATTGATGTATGGAATGAATTGTTTTTTAAACATCGAAAAATCATCATTCACTGCAGAACCGGTAACAGTTACAGCTGGCAGGTTATTGATATCACCATTCAAGGCTACCTGATCGTTTTGTAAAAACAATTCGGTGCTTTGATTATAACCAATAAAACCAAGTTGAAACATATCCGGTTCGCGAACATTTCCCTTTAGGGTAAAATTGCCATTTACAACGGTACCGGTTGCCAGTGTTCTGCTTGTATTGGCATTCATTAAAAATGCGGTAATACTGTCTTTTAATCCGGTAACATACCCTTTCAGCACAAAGGGCTCTTTGGTTTGTGCAAATGCCAAAACGGGAAAAAGAAAAACAAGTAATAATACTCTTTTCATGGATGATATTTTTATAACTAGGTTTATAGAGATTTATACGGTTCGATGGCGTTCTTGCAGCAAATCGGTTACTTTCTGCAAATTAACACCTTTCGCGTTAAGCAAAAGTAAATAATGAAATAACAAGTCTGCCGCTTCGTTTAAAAAAAGCTCAGGGTTATTGTCTTTCGACTCAATTACCAGCTCAACGGCCTCCTCCCCCACTTTTTGGGCTATTTTGTTCAATCCCTTCGCATACATTTTTGCTACATATGAGCTTTCTGGATCGGCAGATTTCCGGCTTTCAATCACCTGTTCCAGCGATTCTAAAAAGTTTCCGGTTGTGTTACTATCATTCCAGCAGGTAGCTGCCCCGGTATGGCAAACCGGTCCCTTCGGATTCACTTGCAACAACAGGGTATCGGCATCACAATCCAGGGCATGCGACACCAGTTGCAGGGAATTACCGCTCTCCTCCCCCTTGGTCCACAAGCGCTGTTTCGAGCGACTGAAAAAAGTTACCTGCCCAGTTTGTAGGGTTTTTTCCCAGGCTTCCGCATTCATAAATCCCAGCATCAATACTTTTCGTGTATGGGCATCCTGAACAATAGCTGGCAATAAACCATCGGTATATTTCTTAAAATCGGGTTGCATTTTATTAAAATTAAAATGTCAGTTATCTTATTGCAATTCCTTGTAAACGAAGTTGTTGTTTCAATTCAGGAATGGTTAATTCTTTAAAATGAAAAATGCTGGCCGCCAATGCAGCATCGGCATGTGCCTCTGTAAATACTTCCACAAAATGCGCAACGGTACCCCCACCACCCGAGGCAATTACCGGTACCGGCAACTCATCCGCCAATAACCGGGTAATATCCAGCGCAAACCCTTTTTTGGTTCCGTCGTTGTTCATAGAGGTGAGTAATATTTCTCCAGCCCCGGCATTTACGGCCTGGCGGGCCCAATCGATACAGCGCATTGGGGTTTTCACCCTACCTCCATTCAAATAAACATACCATTCCCCATCGGCTTCTAATTGGGTATCAATGGCGAGTACGATGCATTGACTGCCAAAACTTTTCGCCAGCTGATCAATCAGTGCTGGGTTTTTAAAAGCGGCCGAATTCACACTCACCTTATCCGCGCCATTTTGAAGCAGTATATGTACATCTTCCACCGACGAAATACCGCCTCCAACCGTAAAAGGAATATTGATATGATGCGCAATCCGGTTCACCAACTGGTGTAGGGTTTTCCGCTTTTCAACGGTTGCAGTAATATCCAAAAAAACCAATTCATCTGCCCCTTCGCGCGCATACAGTTCGGCCAATTCAACGGGGTCTCCGGCATCCCGGATAGAGGTAAAGTTTACCCCTTTTACAGTTCGTCCGTCTCGGATATCTAAGCAGGGTATGATTCGTTTGGTTAGCATGTATTTATTTTTTCCAGTCGGCCAGTTGTTGCAGGGTTATTCTTTTTTCATAAATTGCCTTTCCTACTATTGCTGCACTGCATCCTATCTGCTCGAGTGCCATTAAATCTTCCATCGCACTAACGCCCCCACTGGCAATAAAGTATATAGCTGGGAAGCGCTGCAAGATGGTTTGATACAATTCCAAAGAGGGGCCGGCCAGTTGTCCATCTTTACTGATATCGGTACAAAAAAACTGTCGGACACCACGGGAGGCCCAATACTCAATAAAGGGAAGAATTTCTTGATCCGTAGTTTCCGTCCATCCGCTGATTGCCAGTTGCGTTCCCTTTACATCTGCGCCTAGCATAAATCTTTCCACGCCAAATGTATCCAGCCATCCATTCAATTTCTTTTTCGCCTTTACCGCAACACTACCGATAGTTACCCAAGTGGCACCGGCATCAATCACCTGTTGTACTGCTTCTTCGGTATGGATACCACCCCCAAAATCAACTTGCAGTGATGTATGCGCAGCAATCGTTTCCAGTACGGAGGCATTCATAATTTTTCCCGCTTTGGCTCCCTCTAAATCTACCAAGTGAACTCTTTGCAATCCAGCCTGCTCAAATTCCTTTGCTACATCCAGCGGATGCTCGCTATAGCGTGTTTCTTGCGCATAATCACCCTGCGTTAGCCGCACACAGTTACCGGCAATGATATCGATGGCAGGAATGATTTGCATGCGTGGAATTTACAGGTTGATAAAATTTTGCAAGATACGGGCCCCCGTTTCGGCACTTTTTTCTGGATGAAATTGGGTTCCGTAGAAATTATCTTTGTGCAGTGCGGCACTGTATGGCTGAATATAATCGGTAGTAGCAATGGTATGTGCGCCAAAGGGTACGTAATAGCCATGAACAAAATAGCAATAGCTGTTTTCAGCAATTCCCTCCATCAACGGTGAATGTAATTGTGCAATACTGTTCCAACCGATTTGCGGAATCTTAAACCGTTGCCCTGCCTTTGCTGCAGGTGCTTGCATCTTTACTACCCGCTCACTGAATATTCCCAAACAAGTGGTATCGTTTTCTTCACTATACGAACAGAGTAACTGCATGCCCAAACATATGCCCAATACGGGTTGTTGCAAACCAGTAATTACCGAGTCTAATTTTCTTTCCCGCAAATACTGCATGGCAGAGCTCGCCTCTCCCACACCCGGAAAAATTACTTTATCGGCATTTCTTATGCGATCGGGATTGTCGGTTACCACGGCAGCTTGTCCCATCCGTTCCAGGGCATACAAAACCGATTGAATATTACCGGCATTATATTGAATGATTACCAATTCCATAATTAATCGGCATGAAGGATGGAATGAATAAAATGTTGGGTTACACTGCTATAATGTATGTTACCGTGCAATACTTTTATGTAGGCAGAGCCAATAATAGCCCCGGCAGTATGTTCACAGGCAGTTAAAAAAGTTTTCCGGTCTTTTATACCAAAACCAACCAAAACAGGATTTTTTAGCGGCATCAGCGCCAGTTTTTGCAGGTAGGCAGATACCGTATCCATATTTTGTTCATTTCCTGTAGTGGCAGAAGAACTTACCGCATATAAAAATCCCGAACTAAGCGCATCCAATTGTAACACTCTTTCAGGGGTTGTTTCCGGGGTTACCAGAAAGATGAAATCCAACTGATATTTCTGTAAAATACTTCCGTAGTGTTGCTTAAATTCAAATGCAGGTAAGTCGGGCAAAATAATGCCATCCACCCCTACTTCCGCAGCTTTGGCACAAAAGCGTTCGAAACCAAATTGTAAAACGGGATTCATATAGCCCATCAGTATTACCGGCAACTGATTACCCAGGCCCCCTTCGGCAATGGGCAATCGCAATTCCTTTAACTGATCAAACAGCACTTCGAGGGTCATACCATTTTCTATCGCTTCACTACTGCTTGCCTGAATTACGGGGCCATCGGCTAGCGGATCGCTATAGGGTATCCCCAGTTCAATTAAATCTACCCCACTTTCTTGCAAGGCGCGCATGATGGGCAGGGTACTATCCAGTTTTGGATAGCCGGCAGTGCAGTAAACATTCAGCACATGCGATTTCTTTTCTTTAAATAATTCAGCAATCCGGCTCATACAATTTTATTTCAGTTTATTTCTCAAATCGATCCAGTTCCTGCATATAGGTTCCCAAATCCTTATCTCCTCTACCACTTAAGCATACTACTACCCGATCGGTGGGTTTTAATCCCAGGCGAGGTAATACAGCAAAAGCATGCGCAGTTTCCAGTGCTGGAATAATGCCTTCTGTTTTACTTACATGAAAAGCCCTCTCCAAGGCTTCTGCATCTGTGGCACTTTCAAACTGACCGCGACCGCTCTTAAACAAATTGGCGTGTATGGGGCCTACGCCGGGATAATCTAAGCCTGCAGAAATACTATGGGGTTCGGTAACCTGACCATCAGCTGTTTGCATTACCAGACTCATGCTGCCATGTAAAATTCCCGGTTTACCTAGTTGGGTGGTGGCTGCACTCATACCACTGTTAATGCCATGTCCGGCCGCTTCTACTGCAACAATTTTTACAGAGGGCTCATCCAGAAAATGATAAAAGGCGCCGGCAGCATTACTTCCGCCACCCACACAAGCCACCACATGGGTAGGCAATTCAGATCCGGTTTTGTCGAGCAGTTGCATCCTGATTTCTTCACTGATTACACTTTGAAAGCGGGCAACCATATCCGGATAAGGATGTGGCCCAACTACACTGCCAATAATATAATGGGTATCATTGGGATGATTAATCCAATCGCGAATGGCTTCATTGGTAGCATCCTTCAGGGTTCTACTCCCACTCATAGCGGGTATAACTTTTGCCCCCAGCATTTTCATCCGAGCCACATTGGGTGCCTGGCGCTGGATATCTTTTTCACCCATATACACGATACATTCCATTCCCTTTAATGCACAAACCGTGGCAGTAGCCACGCCATGTTGCCCCGCACCGGTTTCTGCAATGATGCGCGTTTTGCCCAACCTACGGGCTAATAGAATCTGGCCAACCGTATTATTGATTTTATGAGCTCCGGTATGGCAAAGATCTTCCCGCTTTAAATACAATTGCGTATTCAGTTCTGCGCCTAAACGTTCCGACAAAAAGAGGGGGGTTGGTCTGCCCACATAATCACGCAACAGGCTTTCCATTTCTTTTCTAAAATCGGCACCATGAATAATGTTGAGGTACTGTTCTCTCAGTTCACTTACATTCCGATAGAGCATCTCGGGTATGTAGGCTCCTCCGAAGCTGCCATAGTAACCTTCGGTGTCGGGGTGCACAAAGCTTTGGGTGATCGTTTCAGTTTGCATATTAGGTTGTTTATACGTTTGGGTTCGCTAGTTGTTGAATAAATGTTGCTACTTGTTTACTATCTTTTACACCCGGTGCGGTTTCGAATCGGCTATTGATATCGAGGGCAAATAAATCTGCCGCCACCGGATCAGCTGCAAACTGATGAATCTTGGGTGCATCCTCCGGACCGATACCGCCGCTTAAAAAAAAGGGTTTCCCGATTTTTAAACCCGCCAACACTTTCCAATTGAATTTTTTTCCAGATCCTCCATATTCAGCAGTAGCCGTATCAAACAAAAACATGTCTACCACTGCCTGATAATCTTTCACTTTCCACATAACCTGGTCATCATCCCGCAAACGAAATGCCTTAATCACCGAAACATATTCTGCAATGCGCTCGCAGGTTTTGGGCGATTCATCCCCATGCAATTGCACCATGCTGAGGCCTGCATCATCTACCGCTTTCAACACCTCATCAACCGATGCATTTACAAACACCCCCACTTTATTGATATGTTTACCCCGAATTTTTTTTAATACTGCTGTGTCTAGGTATCTTTTATAATAACGGGGCGATGGAGCATAAAATATAAAGCCGGCAAATATCACCCCCAGATTATCCAACTCCATCACTTGCTCGTGTTGGGTTAGTCCGCACACTTTCAACCGGAAAGTGGGAGTAGTTGGTTGGCTATATGGGGTGCTTACCGTCATTAGTTTTCAGTTACATTTCTTGCCTGCTGAAGGCTTTGAGAAAAACGAACAAATGCCTCGGCAGGGTTGGCTTGCTTCATAAAATATTCCCCCATCAAAAAGCCACTAAAGCCGGCAGCCTGCAACTGCAGCAGGGTTTCAACAGAATCAATGCCGCTTTCTGCAATAGCAGGAAATTCGGAAGGGATTTGAGCAGCCAGTTCAATAGAATGGTGCCAATTCACTTCAAAATTTTTCAGGTTTCTGTTGTTGATGCCCACCATAGTTACCGAGGGATGAATATGTTCCAGTTCCGAAGCATCGTGCAACTCTAATAAAATTTCCAAACCCAGTGATCGGGCGGTTTCTGCCAAAGTTTTTACCTCCTGGGGAGTAAGGCAGGCTGCAATCAGTAAAATCACGGCTGCTCCATGTGCACGGGCTTCTATCAATTGGTATTCATCAATGATAAAGTCTTTCCGCAATACCGGGGTTCCCCATTGAATAGCTGCCTCCAAATCGGACCAACTGCCTCCGAAAAAATCTTCATCTGTAAGCACCGAAATACCGGAGGCACCTGCCTGGGCATAGGCTTTGGTAACCGATACCACATCGGCATCCAAATGAATATTTCCCTTACTGGGTGATTTTCGTTTAAACTCCGCTATAATTCCATTGGTGGAGGGATGCAACAACGATTGCCGAAGACTGGGCAGCGGTTGCATAAATAAGGCAGACTGCTCTAGTTTACTGGAAGGAATGGCTTTTTTGCGGGCAGCTACTTCGATATGTTTAGCAGCTATAATGGTTTCTAGGATATTCATGGCTGCAAAGCAATTAGGGTTTCTAAAGATTGTAGTGCGGCTCCACTTTCTAAACTTCGAACGGCTGCCTGATAAGCATCTTCGTAGTTGGCATAGTTTCCGGTGCCTGCCAGTGCGAGGGCAGCATTGGCCAATACCACCGCATTTTGTGCCCAGGTACCCTTGCCGCTGATAATGGAACGGAAAATGGCGGCAGCTTCTTCCAAGTTATTTCCTCCAGATAAATCTTCCGGATGTACCTGTCTTTTCCCCAATTCCCTCGCAGAATACATCCGTTCACCGTCAGCTGTAATTACTTTGGTATCATTGGTAAGGGATACTTCATCATAGCCGTCTAGACTATGAATGATGGTAAAGGGTTTCCCGGTTTGCTGCAATACATAATTATAAATGCGGGCCATTTCTAAACTATACACGCCAATTAATTGGGTGGCAGGAGCAGCAGGATTTACTAAGGGGCCCAGCATGTTAAAGAAAGTACGCACTCCCAAATTTCTTCTGATTGGCCCTACCACTTTTAATGCCGGATGAAACAGGGGGGCATGTAGAAAACAAATATTGGCAGTTTCTAATTCTTTACGCAGTTGATCGCTTTGGTTGGTAAACACATATCCCAACTGCTCCATCACATTCGAAGATCCACTGATGCTGGAAGCCCCGTAATTTCCATGTTTGGCCACTTTTTCTCCGGCTCCTGCTACAATAAAACAAGCGAGGGTAGAAATATTGAACGTGTTTTTTCCATCGCCACCGGTGCCTACAATATCAATCACCGAATGATTACCCAAATCAACTTTCACACAGAGCGATAACAGGGCATCCCGGAATCCAAGTAACTCATCAATAGTAATACTTCTCATAAGAAATACCGTGATAAAGGCAGCCAGCTCACTATCGTTGAACTTGCCTTCCGACATTTGCAGCAGCACGTCTTTGGCTGCTTCGCGGGAAAGCGTTTTATGTTCCAGTAAATAGTTCAATATTTTTTTCATCAGTAAATGATTTTTCAATTTTTATTTTTCAAGCCAGTTACGCATCATTGCTAATCCCTGGGGAGTTAAAATACTTTCGGGATGAAACTGAACCCCCTGCACATCTAGTTCACGATGCCGGAGTGCCATGATGTAATCCTGTGCATCTCTTGCCGTTACTTCAATACAATTGGGTAGGTTTTCATCACTCACCACCCAGCTATGGTATCTGCCCACTTCAATGGGTTGCGCTAAACCGGTAAACCAGTCATTTCTCCTATTAGAAACCGGTAATAATTGAATGGGCGTTGCCACTCCATGAAAAACAGCCGGCAAATTTTTTAGCTGTACACCAAATGCTTGTCCAATTGCCTGATGCCCCAAACAAACGCCCAGGATAGATTTGGTGGCAGCATATTGCTTAATAAGGGGGAGCAAAAGTCCTGCTTCCTCCGGTATGCCCGGACCGGGAGATAGGATGATTTTATCAAAGGCATCCACTTCCCCCAGGGGCATCTGATCGTTGCGCACCACCGTTACTTCATCGGATGTGAGCTGCTTCACCAGATGAACCAGGTTGAAGGTAAAAGAATCGTAATTATCAAAAACCAGCACTTTCATATAAATAGGTCCACAGCGTTTATAGGTTATCGGCAGCAGCCAATTGTATCGCTTTTTTTAAAGCATTTAATTTGTTATTTACTTCTTGCAGTTCACTTTCCGGATCACTTGCAGCAACAACGCCAGCACCTGCCTGATAATAGAGGGTATTGTTTTTGCTTAACAGAGTTCTGATCATGATGGCATGATTACAAGAGCCGTTAAAGCCTAAGGCTCCGATACAACCGCCATAATAAGCCCTGGCCGTTGGCTCAAGTTGGTCAATGATTTCCATCGCCTTAAACTTAGGCGCGCCGCTGAGGGTACCTGCTGGAAAAGTAGCCGCCACTAATTCAACCGGGTGTTTGCCGGGTTTGCAATTGCCGATCACTTCACTTACTAGGTGAATTACATGACTGTAATAATGTACCTGACGAAAATGACTAACCGCTACCTGATCGCAACAACGGCTCAAATCGTTGCGGGCTAAATCTACCAGCATGATATGTTCGGCATTTTCTTTGGCATCTGCCAGCAACTGTTGCGCCATTTGTTGATCGGTAGCTTCATCCCCCGTTCTGCTGAAGGTGCCCGCAATTGGATGAACAATTGCTTGTTGATTTTTTACTATAATCTGGGCTTCGGGAGAGGAACCCATCAGTTTATATTCACCATAGTCGAAGAAAAACAGGTAGGGAGAGGGATTTACACTTCTCAGGGCCCGATATACATTAAACTCATCGCCCTGGAAAGATTGCTGAAAACGACGACTCAGCACCACCTGAAAAACATCTCCGCGCATACAATGTGCGATGCCTTTGCGAACGATTTCCCGATAGTAATCGTCCGACATATTGGAAGCTTCTGATTCGGTAACGGAAAATGGATAAACAGGCACATCCTTACTTCGGATCAAAGAGATTACGGCTTCTGCATCTCCGGGTATGCCGGGTAGTTTGTTTTCACAAAAAATGATCTCGTCTTTAAAGTGATTGAACACGATTACATACTGATATAGGCGATATCTCATCAGTGGTAGGGGAATGGAACCTTCCTTTTGCGTATTCAATTGAATCGATTCAAAAAAGGGTACGGCATCATAGGAAGTATATCCCAATAATCCCTGTGCAACCGAAGCTTCGGGAATATCAGTTGGTGTAGCAGAAAATTGCTGCATAAACTGCCATATTCGGTCGGGAATCCCTTCCGGATGTTGAATGGCTTCTGCAATGGGTTCTTCACCCGGATACTTGTAATTCAACTTCCCAGGCTCCGTTACTTCAATTCCCGCAACAGCATTGATGCCAATGAAAGAAAAACTGTTTTCAGCAGCATGGTGATCGGTACTTTCCAGCAAAATGGTATCCCGGTATTTATCCCTGAGTCGCAGGTAAATACCTACGGGCGTATAAATATCCGCCAGCATTTTTCTGGCATGGGTACTCAGTTCTATTTTTTTCATATGCCCCTTTTAATTCAGGTTACTAAAAACAAAGCCCCGACATTGGTATGCCGGGGCTTTGAAAGATATATTCAAACAAGTAAAAGGCTATGCCATTACTATCCCCGGACGAGGTTGTAATGCCACCACCAACTCTTATATTGATTCATTTTCATCTCTACAAAATTGCAATCTAATTGCGGGAAAAACAAATTTTTTTTAATAGCTTGGCAACCGATTGTTTACAACATCCTTTCTACCTGCCGTTTGTTAGCGGCTTCATCTAACCTTTCTGTGCCATGAAATATCTATTATTGCTATTAGTAACTGTTGCAAGTGTAATTTCCCCTGCTTTTGCAACCCCCTCGGATGATGTGGTTGGCATCTGGCTGAATGCTACCGGAAAAGGAAAAATTCAGGTGTATAAAGAAAATGGTAAGTATTATGGCAAAATCGTTTGGCTGCGTGAACCGCTCACCGAAAAAGGCCAACCTAAACTAGATACTAACAATCCCAACAACAGTCTAAAATCTAAACCAATTGTAGGTGCAATCATTTTGCGTGACTTTGAATTTAAAGATGGGGAATGGATCAACGGAATAATTTACGACCCAGAAAATGGCAAGGATTACAAATGTTATATGCGATGTAAAGACGCCAATACACTGAATGTTCGAGGATACATTGGAATATCTATCATTGGAAGAACCGAAGTGTGGACACGCACTAAACTATAAACAATTACAGCACTCCCTTAGTAGTAGGCAAGTAATTGCTAAGCGGGTCGCGCTTTACAGCCATTCGGATGGCTTTGGCAAAAGCCTTAAAGATAGATTCAATCTTATGATGTTCATTGGTTCCCTGGCAACTGATATTCAAATTGCACCGGGCAGCATCACTGAAAGATTTGAAGAAATGATAAAACATTTCTGTTGGCATTTCTCCAATTTTTTCTCTGGCAAACTCGGCATCCCATACCAACCAGTTTCTGCCTCCAAAATCAATCAGCACTTTTGCTTCTGCTTCATCCATGGGTAGGGCAAATCCATATCGCTCCATTCCCCGCTTATCGGTTAAAGCCAGCGCAAAAGCCTCTCCCAGCGCAATGGCAGTATCTTCGATCGTATGGTGTTCATCAATATGTAAATCTCCTTTTGTGGTAATGGTTAGATCTAATTTTCCATGCCGGGCAATCTGATCGAGCATATGATCGAAAAAACCAATCCCAGTATCTATGGTTGATACCCCCTTTCCATCTAAATTGAGTTGGATGGTTATTTGGGTTTCCTTGGTATTTCGGGAATGGGTAACCTTGCGCAGTCCCAATTGTAAGAATGTATAAATCGATTGCCAATCGGGTGCCTCGAGCAGGATGGTATCCCGAAGGGTTAGTTCCTGTTCAGGTGTAAACTGTAAAGTAGCATGGGGGGAGCGGAAGTAAATTGCCTTACAACCCAGATTTTTTGCCAGTTGGATATCACTCCATCGGTCACCAATCACCAAGGAATTGGCCAGATCAAATTCGGGATTATTGATCAAATGTGTTAACATGCCCGTTCCCGGCTTTCGGGTAGGCTGTTTATCTTCCTCACGAGTTGCATCCACCCAAACTTCATCAAATCGAAACCCCTCCCCTTCTAGGGTTCGCAACATCAGGTTCTGATAGGGATAAAAATCCGTTTCGGGATAAGAATCGGTGCCCAATCCATCCTGGTTGGTTACCATCACATGAAAAAAATCAAAATCAGCGGCAATGCGGGATAGGGTTGAAACAACACCCGGAACAAAATTCGTTTTATCAATATGGTCTACCTGAAAATTATCTGGCTCCTGTAAAATCACGCCATCCCGATCGATAAATAGAATACGTCGCATGCTTATTTTGTTTTTGCCCGCACCGATTTTACTTCGGCGGGGGTAACCGGGGTAGGCACTTTATTGCTCCAGTTATTTCGAATATAATTTAATACATCGGCTATTTGCTGGTCGCTGAGGTCGGCATGACTGGCCATATTATTGCTGTAATATTCTCCATCAATTTCTACCCGGTCTGTCATTCCTTTTAGTATAATAGAAATGAGGCGAGATTTATCTTTTCCTTTTACGGAAGATGCGCCATCCAGTGGTGGATTGAGATGGGGCACGCCGCCACCATCTTGTTGGTGACAAACCATGCAGCGCTGCACATAAACCGTTTTGCCTCTTTCGATGGAAGCTTTAAGCGTAGCCGATTGAGCCATGCCGGCATTTGAACAAAGTAAAAAAAACATTCCCCAACAAAAGCTACCTAACCCAGCCAATTGTTTTACTATGCGCATGATTATTTTCCGTTGTATAAAATTCTGTAAATGGTTCCTTTGCTATCATCCGAAACATACAAAGATCCGTCTGGACCCTGAGCCAAACCACAGGGGCGGTTTTGCGCAGCACGAGTGCTGGTAATTACGTCTACACCAGCGAATCCGTTGGCGAAGATTTCCCATTTTCCCGTAGGCTTTCCATTTTCAAAAGGTACAAATGCCACATAATACCCTTCTTGCGGAAGCGGTGCCCGGTTCCAAGAACCATGAAAAGCAATGAAGGCACCGTTTTTGTAACGTGCTGGAAACATATTACCCGTATAAAAGAGCAAAGCATTAGGAGCCATATGAGCCGGGAAAGCCATAGCTGGATTTTTGTATGCGGCACTACCCTCTGTTTTGCCATCACCGCCATATTCTGGCGCGAGCATCTTTTTATTTTGAAAAGGATCAAAATACACATAAGGCCATCCTGCATTATCACCTTGCTTCATTTCATACATCGTTTCTGCTGGTAAATTGGCATTGGTAGTTGTATCAAAGAACTGTGGAAACAAGGTATTCAATTGATCACGTCCATGCTGGGTTACAAACAGACTATTGGTTTGATTATTCCAGTCAAGCCCCACCACATTACGCAAACCGGTGGCGAAACGAGTACCATTTCCATAGGTTTGGTTGAGTACATCCGATTTGAATTGCCAGATACCTCCGGCAGAATCTAAAATAGGACAAGGATTCATACCCAATGATCCGGGCTGGCGGTCTTTCACCTGGCAGGAATTGGAATATGCACCAATGTTTACATAGATATTACCCTTCTTATCTAGTGTGATGGATTTACTCTCGTGTTGCCGGCGGTTAATTAATCCGGTAATGATTTTCTCGGGCTGATAAGGGGTTTCAACAGCTCCTTTGTCATTCAATTTATATCGAAAAACTTCTTCATCTGAGGAAGCATATAAGTACCCATTGTGAATAGCAATGCCGGTACCGCCATAGTTTCCGAAACCGGTAATCTCTTCTGTGCGCCCATCATTGTTTAAATCACGTAATACCTTAATCCCTTTGTCGCCTACTTTTCCGCTGAGTTTCACGTACACGTCTCCCTGATTATTTACCACCAAATGCCGAGCTCGGCCCACATTTTCGGCCACTTTTAAGGCAGAAAAGCCAGCAGGTAATTTTAATCCTGCATTGTCGGCATCCGGCATAATAGCAGCCGACTTGCGATGTTGCAAAGTATCATTGGCTTGAGATTGACCGGCCAGCAGGCAGCCTGCCAATAATAAAACGGAAAAACGTAACATAAGGTTGTATTTAATGTGCGGATGAAATTACAAATCTATTAGCAAATCCCTACAAATTGTTTACTGTTCGTACCAGGCGGCCAGTGCGTCTACCAACAAGGTATTTTCTTGCTCGGTGCCGATGGTTATGCGCAGACAGTTATCACAAAGTTCCACTCGGCTTCGGTCGCGCACCACAATGCCTTTATCTAATAAAAATTCATATACCTGATGAGCCTGCTGCATTTTTACCAATAAAAAATTGGCATCCGATGGATACACAGCTTCTACAAACGGCATTTGCCGAAATACGGCTGCCAGGGCCTCCCGCATGTCTACCAGCAGGGTAATCATATCATTTACCTGCCCCACTTCATCCAGCGCCTTGAGTGCGAGCTCTTGTGCGGGCTGATTGATATTGTAAGGAGGTTTCACTTTGTTCATAATTTCTACTATGGCTATACTCGCAAATGCCATCCCGATTCTTAGTCCGGCCAATCCCCAGGCCTTGCTGAGGGTTTGTAATACCACCAGATTGGGATAATCGGGCAATAGGGAAATCAAAGAGCGCTGCCGAGCAAAATTGATATAGGCTTCATCCACCACTACCAGTCCGAAAAAATTATTCAAAACAGTTTCTATGTCTTCCAGATTCATCAAATTACCCGTGGGATTATTGGGAGAGCAAATCCAGATGATTCGGGTATCCGCATTTACCAGTTGTTCGATATGTGCCAGATTCAATTGGTAATCGGGTAACAGCGGGGCTTCCTGAATGGCAACGTTATTGATATTGGCACTCACTTGGTACATGCCATAGGTGGGCGGACAAATAATCGTATTGCTTACTCCAGGTTCGCAGAAGCAGCGAAATAATACATCAATACATTCATCACTTCCATTCCCTAAAAAAATATGTTCGGGAGCGATTCCCTTGATGGCTGCTATTTTATTGCGTAATAGAACGTGGTGGGGATCGGGATACCGATTGTACCATTTGGTTAAAGGAGATCCGAGGCTGTTCTCATTGGCATCTAAAAATACCTTGGCCTCGCCACTAAATTCATCACGGGCCGATGAATAGGGTTTCAGTAGTTGAATATTCTTCCGGGTAATTCGGTTCAGATCAAACTGCATAAAAAATATTTACGATTCCAATTGAGTGGTTGGATTATTTAATCGGATAGCAACCGCCTGGGCATGTGCCTGTAATCCCTCTGCCATAGCCATTTCCATTACAGTGGGTGCTAGGGAAGCAATGCCCTCTTTAGTAAGTTGTTGAAAGGTTATTTTCTTTACAAAACTATCTACACTTACTCCGCTGTAAGCCCTTGCAAATCCATTAGTAGGTAGTGTATGATTGGTACCACTGGCATAATCACCCACACTTTCGGGGGTATAGTTACCCAAAAATACGGAGCCTGCATTTACTACGCCCTCCGCCAATTGTTCGGGTTGTTTGCAGGCAATAATCAGGTGTTCGGGTGCATAAGCATTTACCAGTGCCAACGCGGCTTGCTGGGTAGTTACCACAATAGCACGACTATGCTCCAACGCTTTCTGCGCCAGCTCCATTCTTGGCAACTGCAACAATTGTTGGGCTACTGCCTGTTTTACTTTATCGGGTAATGTAGAATCAGTTGTAACAAGTAATACCTGGCTGTCGGCTCCATGCTCGGCCTGACTTAACAAATCGGCCGCAACCCAATCGGGATGGGCTGTTTCATCGGCCCAAACACATACCTCACTGGGGCCAGCCGGCATGTCGATGGCAATACCCGCGAGTTGGGCCAACTGTTTAGCAGCAGTTACATATTGATTACCGGGTCCGAAAATTTTATATACGGCTGGTATAGATTCTGTGCCATACGTTAATGCCGCAATGGCTTGCACACCCCCTACTGTGAATATGCGCTGAATGCCCACTTCGGCGGCTGCGAATAAAATAGCCGGATGTACTTTACCATCTTTTCCGGGAGGCGTGCACATAATCACTTCGCGGCAACCCGCCAGTTGTGCTGGAATGCCCAGCATAAGAATGGTAGAAAATAAAGGGGCCGTGCCCCCGGGAATATAAAGACCCACTTTTTCAATGGCCCGCACTTTGCGCCAGCAGGTGATACCTGGTTGGGTTTCAATGGGCGCCTCCTCATGCAACTGGGTGGAATGAAAGCGACGAATATTGGTAGCAGCTTGCTGGATGGCTTGTTGTAAAGCAGGACTCACTTCACTTGCAGCAGCGGATATTGCTTCTTTACTAATTTCAATCTCTTGTAACGTTGCGCCATCAAATGTTTGGGTAAACTTTCGCAGCGCATCATCGCCTCCCAGCTTTACCTCCTGCATAATCGAATGCACTTGCTCGAATAAGTTGCTTGCATCTACAGCAGGTCGTTGAAGCAATAAATTCCATTCGGATGGGGGCGGATTGATAAAGGTTGTTAACATACAATAGATTTAAACAATCATTTTTTCAATAGGAACTACCAGAATTCCCTGAGCACCTGCATCGCGCAATTGCTCGATGATATTCCAAAAATCATTTTCATTTAATACACTGTGCACACTGCTCCAACCGGGTTCGGCTAAGGGTAATACGGTAGGGCTCTTCATCCCCGGCAAGAGAGATAAGATAGTGTCCAACCGATCGTTGGGGGCATTCAGCAGAATATATTTATGATTGCGGGCTTTTTTAACTGAGCGGATGCGGAATAGTAATCGCTCTAACAGGGCTTCTTTTTCGGCGGGTAATCCTGCATTTTTAATCAACACAGCCTGCGATTGTAAGATGGTGGTTGCTTCTCGTAGTCCATTCATAAACAAGGTAGATCCGCTGCTCACCAAATCGCAGATGGCATCTGCCAATCCGATGCCCGGAGCAATTTCAACACTGCCACTGATTTCGTGAATGTCAGCCGATACACCCTGACTTTTCAGGTAATCTCCCAAAATAACCGGATAGCTGGTAGCGATTCTTTTGCCTTCCAAATCGGCAACACCGGTAAAGCTATCTCCCTTTTTTATGGCAAGGCTAAGGCGACATTTACCAAAACCCAGGGGCTCGCAGGAAACCACTTTTTTCTTTTTTTCGAGCACCACATTTTCGCCCACAAAACCGATATCGGCAACATTATCCTCCACATATTGGGGGATATCATCATCCCGCAAAAAATACAGTTCCAGCGGAAAATTGCCGGCCTCCGCCTTTAATTTGTTCACGCCATTGGTAATGTCGATGCCACATTCTTTTAGCAGTCGCATAGAATCGTCGTGCAAGCGGCCGCTTTTTTGGATGGCCAGGGTTAGTTTCATAATAAAAAATTCAATGAATAATTTGCAAGGATGCCTAACTACTACACATAAAAAAGGCCTACCCGGAGGTAAGCCACACATGTTGTATTTTAAACACTACACCGTTGCTTACCCGTTGGGCAAGAATACATGATGGTGTATGTGTAAAGAGTTATTCATTTGCTATGCAAAGGTACGAAAAATAGCAGAAACCGCCAAATAATTCGGAGGCAGCACATCCGAAACTATTTATTATCTTGCTGAAGCTAAAGCAATTATATGCGAATTACGCAACTATTTTTTCCCCTCCTGTTTTGTGCGGTAACCTTGAGCGCACAAACGAAACCCCTTAAACTGGTTTGGAGCGATGAGTTCTCATATAAAGGATTACCAGATCCCAATAAATGGGCCTATGATACCGGACAACATGGATGGGGCAATCATGAATTACAGAACTACCTAATGAATAGCCTACCCAATGCACGGGTGGAAGATGGGCATTTACGCATCACTGCCATCAAAAACGGACCGGGTGAAAAAGACTATACCTCCGCCCGACTAGTAACCCGCGGCAAAGCTGAATGGAAATATGGTCGCATAGATGTGCGTGCTAAATTACCCAAAGGTTTGGGCACCTGGCCTGCTATCTGGATGCTGGGAAGCCATCAACCCCTGCAATGGCCCGATGATGGGGAAATAGATATTATGGAACATGTTGGCTACAACCCCGGCACTGTTCATGCTTCCGTACACTGCAAAAAATACTACCATTCCATTGGCACCCAAAAAACAGCCACCATACCGGTGCCCGATTTCAGTGACGCCTTTCATGTGTATTCCGTAATTTGGACTTCAGAAAGAATTACCGTTTTAATAGACGACAATGCCTATTTTAGTTTTACCAATGAACATAGCGGACGGGAAGCCTGGCCCTTTGATGAGCCGGAATACCTACTGCTGAATATTGCCGTTGGAGGCGATTGGGGTGGACAAAAAGGCGTAGACCCCAAAGTGTTTCCTTGCAGTATGTTAATCGATTATGTTAGAGTATATCAATAAACCCCATTTATTTATTATGAAAAAACTTACCCTTTCTTTTGCAGTGCTTGCTATTAGTTTACTGGTAGTAAATGCACAAGATAACAACCTATACCAGGTACCGCCCAAAGAAATAGCGGATATGCTGTTGGCCAAACCTACCCCGGCTGTTCGGATAGACAGCAAGGCCAACTGGATGTTGTTAAGTGAGCGCAACTCCTACCCCGGTGTAGAAGAGTTAGGTCAGCCCGAACTAAAAGTTGCCGGCCTTCGCCTGAATCCCAATAATTTTTCGCAGAGCCGGCAGAATTATGTGAACAGCTTTCTGCTGAAGCAAATCAAAACGAATAAAGAGATGATGGTGTATGGATTACCCTCCGGATTACTGGCAGGAAATATCAGTTGGAGTCCATCAGAAACAAAAGTAGCCTTTACCCATACTTCGAGTTCTCGGGTTGATTTGTATGTAATAGATATTGCTTCGCAGCGGGCTACCAAAATAAATAAGTTCCCCCTGAATACAACTCTGGGAACACCTTATATATGGATAGACGACCAAACCATTATATATAAAGCCGCCACGCAACCTGCTGCGATGGCACCACAAAAACCTATTGTTCCCAAGGGCCCAACCATTCAGGAAAATCTGGGAAAGGCAGCGCCGAGTGTTACCTATCAGGATTTGATTAAGTCGCCACATGATGAAGCGGTTTTTGAATTTTATACAACCGCACAGTTGGTATTAAATAAAAACGGAGTAGAAACCAATCTAGGTACTCCTGCCATCATCAGTAGCTTTTCGGTTTCACCCGATAAAAATTATCTGATGCTGCGGACCCTTAAAAAACCATTCTCGTATTTGGTTACAGCGGGTGGATTTCCCTCTACCGTATCGATTACCGACCTGAGTGGCAAAACAGTGAAAGTATTAGCAGAACTACCTTCTACAGAAGCTACGCCTAGTGGGTATGATAACACCCAGCCCGTTCCGCGTGGATTCGATTGGAGAGACGATCAAAAAGCCACGGTAATTTGGGCGGAAGCGCTAGACAGTGGCATCATGAAAAAACAAGTACCCTTTCATGATGCTGTGTATTCCTTATCGGCGCCCTTTACCGGAGCGCCCGTTACGCTGTTTAAAACGCAATACAGATATAGTGGCACTATTTGGGGAGATTCATCTGTTGCGCTGGTTCGGGAGGTTTTACGTTCAAAACAAATCGGAAGGGTGAGCAAACTAAACAGCAAAACTGGCAGTATGGATTTGTTGTTCGAAAGAAACCTAACCGATGCATATAATAATCCAGGGGAACCGGTATTAACCCGCAATAGTTTCGGGCGGCCGGCGATACAGTTAACCGATAATGGAACACAGATCTTAATGAATAATACTTCGGGATCATCCGCCAAGGGTGATTTGCCCTTCCTGAGTAAATTCGATATGGCTACCAAGAAAAACAATATTGTATGGCGTTGCCAAGAAGGGGTTTATGAAATGGTAGAACAGGTTATTGATGCCGACAAACTGGTATTACTTACCCGAAGAGAATCACAAAAAGAAGTACCCAATTATTGGATTAAGAATTTAATAGCCCGCATTGCCGATGTACAGTTAACACAGTTCGCAAATCCCTATCCGCAATTAGAGGGGGTATTAAAAGAAAAGATCAGTTATAAAAGAGCCGATGGCGTGGATTTAACGGGCGATTTATATCTACCCAAAAATTACGATAAGTTGAAAGATGGTCCGCTACCGGTGATATTGTGGGCCTATCCGAGAGAATTCAACTCTGCGGCAGATGCTGCACAGGTAAGGGGATCTCGTGATCGGTTTACCACGCTCAGCTGGGGCTCGCCCGTATATTATGTAACGCAGGGATATGCCGTGTTAGACAATGCAGAGATGCCCATTGTAGCCACTACTGCCGACAAAAAGCCCAATGACGATTTTATAGCACAACTCAAACTAAATGCAGAAGCGGCTATTAATAAACTGGCCGATATGGGCGTGGGCGACAGAAACCGCGTAGGTGTGGGCGGACATAGTTATGGGGCATTTATGACGGCCAATTTACTAGCACATACCAATTTATTTAAAGGAGGTATCGCCCGCAGTGGTGCATACAATCGTACGCTTACGCCTTTTGGATTTCAGAATGAGGAACGTACATACTGGCAGGCACCACAGTTGTATTTTGAGATGAGTCCTTTCAGTTATGCCAATCAAATCAAAACCCCTATCCTGCTGGTACACGGAGAGGCGGATGACAATACCGGAACCTACCCGATTAATAGTGAGCGGTTATTTGCAGCCATCAAAGGGCATGGGGGAACGGTTCGGTTTGTGTATTTACCCTATGAAGCGCATGGGTATCGTGGCAGGGAGAATTTATTACACCTTTTGTGGGAGCAGAATGAGTGGCTGAATAAATATGTAAAAGGCGCCAAAAAATAATTGCTGATACAGCCAAAAAAGGGCGGCCCGCATCTAGCGGACCGCCCTTTTTTATTTGAAAGAAGTACCTATTATTTATTCTTCTTCTTACCCGACTTCATTTTAACCCAACGAGCCAGGGGAGCCATACGGGCCCGATTAAAAACCAGGGTATCATTTACTATTACATAGCTGTCGGTATTAGATAACACTTGCATCAGGTCTGTCTCGATGGTGTTATTATCAATACAGGCCATGCGTGTAGAGCCCATGGCAGAAAATTTAATGCGGCCTTTCTTTTCCAATTCGTAGCTGCCAAAAAACTGATTGCAGCCATTGTTGCCAGCAACCCGGCGGGTACTATCGAATTGGATATAAGGAGTTTTGGCAGGCTTACCCAGGGCAGTTAAAGGCTGACCATTTAATTCGATTAGTTGCCATTTTTTTAATAATTTTTTGCTGATCAGGGTGGTATCGAATGTACCAGCAGCATTAGTATTATCAGTATTTACTGCCCGAACTGAGGTAAAACTCCATAAACCGACAGCAAGTAAAACCAAAAAGGAAAGCTTTTTCATGTTTAAAAATTTTGGGAAAGATAAATATTTCCAGCTAATGATTTCATCCCTTAACAGGATTATCACATAGCGGCTTTTTAATAAACGCCACAAAACACAGCCCTGCAACCACTCTATCAAATCTACAACTCCTAAAATCCCCCCCCCTGATTTCAGAGGCGTAGCCTCGAAAGATATCTCACCAACGGATTTTAATCCGTTGTTCGCGCAATATCATTTCATTTCATATCCAATCCCATATCCAATCCCATCCAATCCCATCCCATATCCCATCCCAAAGCATACTCATCTTTTTTCCTTACCTTAATCCAATGAAAAATTATCTACTCGCCTTACTAATCTTATGCAGCAGCACTTTACCAGCACAACATTTTTATTTATTTGCCGGCACCTACACCAGCAATGGTAGTAAGGGTATTTATGTATATGATTTTGATGCCGCCACCGGAAAAGTGACCCTGGTTAGTAATACCGATAGTGCCGATAACCCCTCCTATCTCTGTATTTCACCGGATGGAAATTTTGTGTATGCCGTAAATGAAGTGAGCCGACAACAAAGTGGACTGGTAGCAGCCTATCGCTTTAATAAAGCTAATGGCACCCTGCAATTGATTAACCGGCAATTAAGTGGAAGCGAAAATCCTTGTCATATTTCCATCACCAACGATGCCAAATGGCTATTGGTGGCCAATTATACCGGAGGAAGTTTATCTGCTTTGCCTATTGCAGCCGATGGTAGTGTGCAACCGTTACAGCAACATATCATCCATAGCGGTAAAAGTATCAATGAGCAAAGACAAGAAAAAGCCCATGTGCACTCAGTGTTTTTTAGTCCTGACCAACAATACCTGCTTACCCCTGATTTAGGAACCGACCAGGTAAGTATTTATAAGTTTACCGGCTCGGCTTCCATGCCCCTTTCCGAGGCAAATCCTCCTTATGCCGCCAGTGCCCCCGGAAGTGGCCCCCGACATCTGGAATTTACTGCCAATGGAAAATATACCTATGTTGTGGAGGAACTATCCGGTACGGTTACCGCCTATTCTTTTAAAAAAGGAAAAATGAAAAAGCTGGCCACCTATGCCGGTCACCCCGCTGGAGCCACTACGCAACATGGAAGTGCTGATATACATCTCTCCCCCGATGAAAAGTTTTTGTATATGAGCAACCGCGGAAATGAAAATACTTTGGCGATTTTCTCGGTGAATTCGAAGAATGGATTGCTTACCCCGGCTGGTATCACGCCTACCCTCGGGGACCATCCCCGTAATTTTTTAATCGACCCAACCGGACAATACATTTTGGTGGGCAATATGAGAAGTAATGAAGTGGTGATTTTTCAGCGCAATCAGGTAACCGGACAACTTACCCAACACCAGCGGTTTGCTATTCCTAGCCCTGCCTGTTTAAAAATGTTAGCTAGATAGCTTTACATTCTTTTATTTGATGAATGAATCAGCGGGAACTACACTAAATTTTTTCTAAAGTGACCTTTACTTATATTCTATAATAATTGCATATAAAATATTCGACCAAGCATTTATTCAAGAAATTTTTACCTGATTAGATTTATATTTCAAAAATATATCTTGTATAAAGTCTTAATATACAAAATTAAGCTTGTCTTTGAAGCTGGCCTTGTGGAGGTGGTTGAATTACCATTTGCTGAAATTGTGTTCCCCAGGAAACGCCGTATCTATTTTCATATAATTTCACAAATGCTGTCAACCCAAAAAACCCATTTATATGTACATATGCCTCCCAAATCAATTCAGTTAAAGGGTCTTCGGATTGATAGATATTCAGATCAAACTTTTTCAATTTATTAATTACAAGAGGTCTAGAATGTAATAGATGTGTGTCATAATCTGAAAAATATTCTACTGAATCTTTTACTTGACCCTGATGCTTTTCTTTTCCCTTTAACATAAAATCAGTAATCCAATTAGAAACTAATTCCTTCGAAAGTTTTTCTGAATCCTCACATATTTCAAGTAAATCAAGTGAATACTTTTCGATTAACGGAATGTAAGCTGGAAGTGCTTCTGGGCCTTCTGTTTTGATGATTTCCTTTACTTTGTCAAAACCTCTTTTGATTGACCTTGCCGGAGTTCCGTTAATTTGTGGATCAATTGGTCCAAGAGTTGCACTTGGATGAAGAGTTATTGAATCACCAGATAAAGCAAGCATTGTTGCTGCAGAGTAAGCTGAATGAGGAACAATAAAATGAACTTCCTCAAAGTCGTTTCTTAGTATGTGAACTATTCTTTCGGTTGCATCTGGTTGTCCGCCGGGACTATGTAACAATACGTCAACACTTTTACTCTTCCCTCTTATAGATTGAACTAAGTCTGTGAAACCATCTATGTCTGAAATGTCTATATTATTGGGTGTGCCAGGCAACGCATTGATAAATTTTGAAGAATAAATCAGCAAAGGCCTATTTCTTAACCCTTCAATTGCTTCATAACAAGATAAACGTAAACTTGATAAGACATTGGCAAGGCTAGGATTTTGTGCATTAGAATTAATAAATTCATTAAATTGTTGTGAAGTCTTAATGCGTTGACCCATATGAAATAGTGTTTAATTTCTGATTTATAGTTGAAGAGCTTTCAATTTTATATGCACTTTTTTTACCCATCGCAATATGCGTTCTTTCTATAATATTAGAAACTTTTGAGTAATATCTTACTAAATCTATGGTTGCTTGGTTTTGGTTTACAATTTCTATTGGTAAAATTTTTGAAGTTAGACTTTCATTAATAGATTTCATTGTAATCGTTTTAAAAATTGATAACAAAGTTAATAAAAAAATCATCGATGAAAAATAAGTAATTTATTTGTCGTATTTACTTTGTTTTCAATGGATAATCAATGATAATTTTTTATGTTTAAATATCACCTAGCTTTTAATGCTTGGCAAGCATTAAAAGACCGAAAGCCCGCACTAGGCAGACTTCCGGCTAGGAGAAAGAAAAGGGGGAAATCGTTATTGAAGTATCGGTAAAAGGAAGGCTTTCCTAAAACAATCAGGTTATACGTTACTCTTTGGCATCTGTAGTATCAGTTTTTCCATCAGCCGCTTTGATGGCTTATTGTCTGGCTTTCTCAGAAGCTACTGTTGTTGTTGGCGTTTCATTATTTGCAGGTACTATTTCAACAGGCTTGCGATCGCAGGGTTGAAAATTAATTTGGCTTTTTTCTTGTAATAAAGGAGCTGTATAGGGTTGTGAAGTAACAATCGTTTGATAGCGAGCACCGATTTTCTTGCTTGCATAGGCATCTAGCAGCGTGGCTACATTGATATCTTCTTGCAAGCCCCCGGCATTTACCAACTGTTGTTTAGGAAAAGCTGCATCAAATGCATCTACTACCTTCATCCAAGCATAAATAACCTCACGAAGGCGGGTATCTGGTTGCTGAGCAGCTTCCGGCATCATTTGGGTGATATACACTTTTTCAATGGTTGCTTCCTGCTGATACCGCTCACCCATTTTTTGAATGAAGCGAGTCCAACTAGCTAGTTGCTGGGCATTTATTTTATTTATGGGGAGGGTTCCAGTTTTCTGATCACGCAGCCATTCTGGCAATCCGGTAGTTGCATCTATCAGCAGGGCAATTTTTTTACCTTGTTTGCGGGCCGACTCAACTTGACCGTCGATAAATTGCCAGTCATAGTTTTTTTCCGTAGGCTCACAAAATTCCCAATCTACCCGCAGCAAAATGCTGTTGTTGTTATCAGAGGTTGGGTTGGGTTCTCCAGCTTGGGCGAGGGTTACGATGCCTAATAGGGAGATAACGAGGAGGAATAGGTTTTTCATGGTTCAGCTATTTAGGATTTTAAAACCGAACAGCTGAGCTTGGATTACTCGCTGTTCTTTTATCCGCCTTGCTTTCGAACACTTACCACCTGAATTTCGAATACCAAAATGCTGTTAGGAGCAATTTTGGCACTTCGGTTTCTGATGCCGTAAGCAAGGCCAGATGGTATAATGATACGCACCTTACTTCCCACGTTGCCTAGGGGTACCCCAATTTGCCAACCTTTTATTAAACGGCGCAGGGGAAAGCTGGCCGGAGTAGCCCCCGTTTGGTCGAAAATCTCCCCGGACTCTAAAAAATAGCCCTTATAAAATACTTGCACCGTATCCGACACATCAACCGGCGCACCGGTTCCTCTTTCCATTAGGGTATAATAAATGCCCTCTTTAGATCCAGTGGTGTCGATAGATTGTTGCCGGATGGCTGTTAAGATGCTTGCCTTGTCTTGCTGTGCCTGCCAGCTGCTATCGATATGGTTATTTACCAATATGGAGGGCTTTGCCTGCAGCGGGGGGCGGGTAAACCGGTCACCCATTTTTACATTGGCCGGTTGAAAGCCGCCATTCCACAGATAAAATTGACCATCACTCTCCCCTGCCCCATAATCAATCCGATCTCCAGCGCGGGCGGTTGCATCGGTTGAAAACACTGCCGTGGTTAGTTCCTGCCATTTGCCATCTTCGAGTTGAACCCATTGATTGCGATACAGGGCTTCACGTTGCAATTGTCCATTTTCTCCTGAAAAATTCTCCACGAACGAATAGAGGTTTTTCAGGTATCCCCCGTCTATAGGCGCTTTAAATGAAGCCAATAATTTCCATTGTTTCATTTCCGGCAGGTAGATATAGCCGGTGTAGATGGTAGTCTTTTTAACAGTATCCCGCATGGCGGTAACTAAAAATCCATAGGTGGTGCCATTTTTCCAGGGGTACACCCAATGACTATGGCCGCCCGTACCCTCGTTTCCAAATCCATCGGCCACCACATCCCTTCCGGTGGCAAGTAGTTGCACTTTTTTATCTTCGGGCACTTTGGCACGGTCAATGGGTTCATTGCCTGCATCCCAAACAGAGAAAATTACCCTTCTTTCGGTGGGGCTGATAATCTGAATACCAAAATACCCGCGCGAAAAACCGTTGGCCATATAGTAACTATGGGGGTCATTGGCGCCAACGGGTATGGTGATTTCGTTATAAAAAGCGACCGCCTTGGCAGAATCCGGCAAGGGGTAGCGCAAATGCACGGAAGCCGCATTTCGGCGGGGTTTGGTATTAAAATGAATGCCCGGCACCGCGGTACCGGATAATTCGATGCCCTGAATATCTGCAACGGATTGTCCGCCCTGGCGAATATCTTCCAGCGTAATCTCATAAAAGCCGCTGTCTTTAACGATGGTGCTGGCCACTTTCAGGGAAACATACTTATCCGATTTGGGTATAGTTACCTGGGCTTTTTTTCCGGGGATGGATATCTGCACCAGACTGCCAGCCGCTTTGTTTTTTGCGAGCAGGGAAACCTGTAGCGTGCCTTTTTTGCGGAGGTAGAAATAATAGTGCAATACCTGATTAGGATCTTTCCAGAGGGCAGCTTTTTGTTGAAAATTAAAAAGGTCGCCCTCCTGATTTTCCACGGGTACTGCATAACCGGTGTATCCGGGTATCATTACTGGTTGGCTATTGGCCGAAAAAGACAGCAGGGATAGTAGCAGCAGGTAATGGCAAACTTTCATGCAAACGATTTACGTAAACTTAGTGATTTTGGGGGAAATATGGGTGAGGTTGGGGCTTTTGAGGGAGTAGTTGGGGTTGATACCATTTGCCGACTAAAGTGTGGGGTTATACATGCTTTACAAAGGATGCACATAGATTCTGCCAGAGGGCTAATCATACTAAAAAATGCAAAGGGTAAAAAGATTGTTTAGTTGCCTTAAGTGGTAGATTGTAGGTATGTTACACGAAGATTACAAAAGGTATCAACGGGTAAAATGTGTATTTGAGGGCCAGATAAGGGGGTAGACTATTATGTAAGGAGTTTAAAGAGGTAGTAAGTACCAAAAGCATACAGCAAATAAAAAGACCTTTTGATGATTTATGATAAATATATTACATTTGAAAGAAAGTGCTACGTTTCTATGTATAGGCAGTAATCTTCTATTAGCTATGCATAATTGGGTGGCAAATTTATGCAAGCAAATAGTAATAATATGAAACCAACATCATACGACAAGTATACATTGACTGAAGACGATGAAAAAAATCTCTGGCAAGAATGTTTTTTCGTTTTCGACTCCTCTGTTTTACTAAATTTCTATAATTATCCCAAATCGACTAGGCAACAGATATATGCGGGCATTTTTGAAAATAAAGAATTAAAGGATAAGCTTTGGATTCCATCGCACGTTCAATTCGAATATTTAAAAAATAGAAAGTCAGTTATTAAGAAACCGTTAAAAAGCTATGATAATCCTGAAAAGATTTTAAATGAAATTCAATCCAGATGTGAGGAAATAGAAAAAAAAACAGAAAGTCTAAAACAAGAAACTAAGAAATCAGACGCCCATCCGCACATAGACCAAGAAGATTTCGAACCATTTGAAAGCGCAATTTCTTCTTACAAGGCTGCTATAACAGTGTTCGACAAAAATGTCCGCGACAAATTTAAAGAACGTCAAGTCGAAATAGAAAACCTGGAGAAAAATGACACGGTACTAGAAAGCTTTAAAAAATATTTTTCAGTTGGAAGAGAATATAATTTTGAAGAAATAATCGAAATTACGAAAGAGGGTAAACATTGGAAATTCCGCTTAAATAGCCCCCACTTGACCGCTCCAAACAGCCCCCACTAGACCGGGGCAAACTGCCCCCAGCAGATCGGAGCAAACTGCCCCCCCCATTCCAGCGTTTAATCATACT
>Ga0247836_1000754_pt1 | contig 57514 bp, 57 predicted proteins | sample LaCruzMarch2015__4_FD_187116 | JGI IMG/M metagenome (GOLD analysis project Ga0247836, IMG submission 187116) | Freshwater microbial communities from meromictic Lake La Cruz, Castile-La Mancha, Spain - LaCruzMarch2015_14m | ecosystem: Environmental > Aquatic > Freshwater > Lake | place: Spain... | reverse complement strand
AACAGCCGCCGGTCGTCAGCAGAACCGACGGGTAGAAATTATAGTAATCCGATAAGGTTACCTGAAAGGGAATTAGTAGTCAAGGTCGCATCCAATAGGGGCGCCAGGAGGGATTTCTTTGTGCAGTGGCAATGGTATGTCTTTGGGTTTTTCAATTCGTTCAATAGCAAAGGAATAGTGTGCCCCTAAACCTGGAGTTGATTTTTTAGCTATCGCCAGCTGTTTAATTTGTTGCAATCGGCTGAAGCAAATGGATTTTACCGCGTATCCAGATAAATCATTTTGATACAAGGCAAGCATCCATGTGAGCATCATTTGTTGGGTTTGCAATTGAATTTCTCTGGCCAGTCCGCTTTTCAAAGAACTTTTCCAGGTACTTTCTATCATTGCATCCAATAGGTCGTCAAATCCGGGAGTTTTTGCCCTAGCTTTTAGTTGCACCATGCGGTTGGCTCTTTCTGGATGGAATAAAAAGGACAGTTCAAAGTCGGTGAGTGCTTCAGCTGCAGATAAGGCATCGAATGCCAAGCCGGTTCTTTTATTAAAAAGCTCACCTACAGAATAATATTGGGGTGGGCGGGGAGGTATAAGATCTATAATGTTAGATGGGATGGAAAGTACTTCGGGAGAAAGGCATTTGAGGGCTGCTTTTATAGCTTCTTGCTGAACACTAGCCGATAAAATGGAAGGTTTTTCCTGATTATCTCCTTTAACGCTGTATGCATAATTCATCCCTCCGATTAATTTGCAAACTGCTTCCAGCTGGTAGCGATGAAAATTATACACGGGAACAAGCACATCTTCGAGTTGAGCCAAGGGGGTGTTGTTTTTTACGGCGTTTTCTGAAAATTGCTGCAGTGCTTTTTTTCTCACTTCCAATACCGACCCTAATTCTTGAGTGGCGCTGGTTCCATTATCCCAAAGGTGGGCTGTAGGATGCATGCCTCCGGCTGCACGGGCATCCGCATCGGCAATAAACAGAAGACCTCGTTTGGTATTTTCTTCCAGTAATTTATTGAGCCTTTGATTTTCATTGGTGCCGTTGGGGAAATCAGCGTAGCCATAGGTAATAGCCTGTTTGTCCCAATCTCCAATCTGGTTGGTATACACATCCGAAAAGTCAATTTCTCCCTTTGCATTCAGTTTTATAAGTGGATGCGGGTAATCCATAACGGAGGCCCGGTTGTTAACGCTCGAAGCATAGTTGTGTTGTAACCCTAGGGTATGTCCTATTTCGTGGGCCGCTAATTGGCGTAGGCGTTGTAATGCGGCTTCCTTCATGGTATTGGGAACAGGTTTGCCAGTTTCATAGGGAGAAAGGAGGCCGGTGAAGATCAGGTGATCTTGTCGAACACGCAGGGAGCCCAATGCAACTTGTCCTTTTATAATTTCTCCGGTTCTGGGGTCGGTAATGCTATTTCCATAGCTCCAGCCTCGGGTAGATCGGTGCACCCAGTTTACAACGTTGTAACGAATATCCATGGGGTCGGCAGAGTCGGGCAGTACTTTTATTTGAAAGGCATTTTTAAATCCGGCTGCTTCAAAAGCCTGGTTCCACCAACTTCCGCCATCTAGTAAGGCAGATCGAATGGGTTCAGGCGTACCGTTATCTAAATAGTAGATGATGGGCTTTACCGGTTCGCTTACCGCTGCGCCTGGATCTTTTTTTGCGAGGCGGTGGCGGGTAATGAGCATTTGTTGAATGGGTTCGGTAAAGGGAGAACTGTAGTCGAAATAACTAATTGCATTATAACCGCTTCTGATATCGTATCGGCGGGGTTTGTATTGGTTATCGGGGAGTTGAACAAACGAATGGTGCATTCGGAGTGTGATGGCTTCTGTACTGGGAACAACTGTTCTTACAAATCGACCTGCATCTGCTCCTCCGGTAAATGTTATGGTAGCTTCGAATTCTGAATTAAGCGGAAAGTTGCGGGTGTTATTAATAAAGATGGCAGAGCGGGATTCGGCAATCGTATAAGATCCCTGCTTCATCATTCTAAGTCGGTCAGCAACATTCATTGCATCTCTCAGAAAAAAGGAAGTAGCATCTACCAGCAGCTGACCATCTTCTTCTTCCTCAATGGTAAAGCCAGCAATTGCCGATTGTGCAAAGGATTCTGCTACAGCTTTTTTCTCTCGGGGGTCTGATGACGAGGCCCTGTAATCATAGTTAGGTTCTATGAGTAATAATTTTTTGCCTACTTTTTGAAATACAACAACTCTAGCACCACCAATAAGCCCTCGGTCTAATCCAATATCATTGGATCCTAATCCTGCGGGTAAACTATTTAAATATAAAAATTCAGTTCCAATTTGATTTACCAGTAACCAGATTTTTCCATTAGTTGTATCCCACCAAAAGGGGAAAAATCCATCATATTTTTTAAACCGGCTGGTTTTTTCTGCTAATTTAGAAGTTGATTGGGCGGAAGAGAATAGGGATAAAAGTAGAAAAGAAAGAATCAGTAAGCGTTGCATATGCTTGATTTTAATCAATTGAATGATAACTGAAAGATAAGCCATAAGCACAAAAAAATCCGGAAAACTGAAGTTCAATTTTCCGGATAACAAGTTACGCCAGGCAACTTCTAGCTATTGCTAGTCTCTGCGGCAGGAGCAGCAGGAGCGGAATCAGGAGCTGTAACCGGAGCTATAACCGGAGCTATAACCGGAGCTGCATCAAGGGCTGGAGCAGGTTTAGGGGCAGCAGGTTTTTTTGCGGTTGCTTTCTTTTTAGGCGTTGCTTTTTTAGCTACTACTTTTTTAGCAGGGGCTGCTTTTTTAGCGGCTACTTTCTTTTTTGGTGCTACTTTTTTAGCTACTACTTTTTTAGCAGGGGCTGCTTTTTTAGCGGCTACTTTCTTTTTTGGTGCTGCTTTTTTAGCTACTACTTTTTTAGCGGCTACTTTCTTTTTTGGTGCTGCTTTCTTAGCGGCTACTTTTTTAGCAGGGGCTGCTTTTTTAGCGGCTACTTTCTTTTTTGGTGCTGCTTTTTTAGCAGGTGCTTTCTTTTTAGTTGCTTTTGCCATGGTGCGTGTTGTTTAAGATGGGTTTAGATAACAGATGAAAGTTAGAAAAAAATTTTTTATATATCACCAAATCACGTGATATATATTTTTATTGCCCCATTAAAAATGATTGCTGTGTAACCATTCTATGCACATCCAGGGCCATTGCGAGAGTACTTTGTCATAGGGCGCAGTACCAAAACCGTGACCTCCGTGATCGAAAATGGTGATTGCTGCAGGAATTTCGAATGTTTTTAAGGCGTCATAAAATACGATACTATTTTTTGGGGGTACGGCTTTGTCATTGTCGGCATGCAATAGCCAGGTTGGCGGGGTATTTTTATTAACTCTTTTTTCGGTAGACAATTGTTGAACCATTTCATTGGTAGGGGTTTTGCCTAATAACATTTCGCGGCTATAGCGGTGTCCAAATACTGTGTCCATAGATATTACCGGGTAAATGAGAATGGCAAAATCTGGGCGACTGCTGAATCTTTCGTGCCAGTTTTCGGCGCTAGGGTTGCCTTCTTTATGGATGGTGGCTGCCGTTGATGCAAGGTGGCCCCCAGCAGAGAAGCCCATGACGCCAATTTTTTTTGGGTCGATTCCTTTTCCGACTTTCCCTGAGCGGATGAGTTGTAGTGCTGTAGTTACATCATTGTATTGTGCAGGATAGTTATGTCCTTCCTGTTTTCTGTTATTTAATCGATAGTGAAGAACAAAAGCATCAATCCCGGCGGCATTGAAAATGGATGCTGGAATGGTACCTTCCTTTTCCCAGGCAAGGTGAGCATAAGCCCCTCCCGGACAAATTACAACCGCTGTTTTGCCGGCAGATTTACCGGAAGCAGGAAAGTAGTCCATGAAAGGGGCAAGACTATCAAAACCTGCATGAACAATAGCTGGAGTATTAGCCGGGTATAACCAAATTCTTTCTTGAGCGGAGCTGGTAGCTGGGGTGATCATACAAAATAATAAAGCGGTCAATAGAATCAGGCTGTGCATATTGACTTGGTTTGTGAGGTAAGTTACCAAATAAATGGATAACATATCCTAATGTTCTGGGAATGAATGTTGTTGAGGCGATGAATCATATATAGGAAATGGAGTAATTTTATGCAATGAAAAAGTCTGTTGTATTAGGTGCATCTGAAAACCCCTCCCGGTATAGTTATTTGGCCGTGGAACGATTAAGGTCCATGGGTCATCCGGTGGTTGCAATCGGAAGGAAAGAGGGGAAGATTGGGGATACTGCTATCATAACAGGCCATCCCAAATTGGAGGGGGTGGATACCATTACTTTATATTTGAATCCGCAGTTACAGGTGGCCGAGTATGATTATATTTTAGGCGTCCATCCTCGTAGGGTAATTTTTAATCCGGGAACCGAGAATGATGAGTTGATGCAGTTACTGCAGGAAAAAGGAATTGAAGGATTGGAAGCCTGTACGTTGGTTATGCTGGGTACAGGACAGTATTAGTTGAGGTTAATTGAACTGATAGCTGACTCCCATTACGAACCCATAATCGGTAAGTGACTTTCCGGTGGAGGGGGATATCTTATCAAAATTATAGTAATAATTTAGGTTGATATTAAAGTCTTTGAGGGGTTCGTAACTGAATTTAACATCAATATCATGTCGCCAGCGACCTTGCTGTGAAAGGCTAAAATAAAGGCCTTGGTGAAACGAGAGCGATATGTTTGGCTGGCTGAATGAAAAGAACTGGTAACTATTTTGAATAATCAATTCTTTGGTATTTTTAGAAATCAATTGATAGTTTTTTTCCTGATTAAGTGCCAGGCCGGAAATCAGTATCCATCGTTGGTGTGGGGTTGACAATAAATTATATCCACCCCCTACTCCTTCTTGCCATCTGCTTAACAAGCCCAGCTCGCGGTTGCGTTGATACCGTATGATAGTTCCTGCAAACCAGGCGCCATTGAAATAATACTTAAAGTCGGCATTTAGATTCTCTCTATCTCTATAAGAAGTAACACTATCCTGGGTTTTAATCAAGTCGCCATAAAGTTGGGTTTCTGTATTGGCAGAACGGTAACCGACTTTTGCATTAACGTTCAACCGGCCGATTTTACTGGATTTGGTATAGGTATATCCAACTCCAAATTCACCTTTTATTCGGGAGATCCAAGATGAACTAAAGTTGTATAGGTAACTGATATCTGCTAGTGGAATTTCTTTTTCGCCTTCTGTGGAATTGATAATAATATTTCCGGGGGTATTGGCGGGTCGTATATTTCCGGTAAAGGATAATTTTTGAATGGTTTCCATTCGGTAATGCTGGCTTCCGGCGCAGATGGTAAGTACTTTATCGTTTTTTATTTGCAAAACACCTACATCATCTCCTTTGAATTCTACCCGGCCAAGTTTTATTGAACGGAGTTCTCCTATAACAATGGTTTTGTTTCGTAAATAGATGGTATCTTTTTCTTGCGCAATAATATGTTGATTACTGCACAGAAAACTGAGAGAGCAGAAAAGGGTAATAAGATGATAGGATTGGCGCATTCGGATGAGACCTGTAGATGAAAGTGGGTGCGATAATGGGGTTTCCTCAATTCGCAAAAACCGCTGCTAAAAATAGCTCCTATTTAATAATTAGGGGCGATTCAGGAAATATTTTAAGTCAATCGTTTATAATTGGTTATTTCTGTCCAAATACCGAAACGTTTGCTCTACCCTGTAAAACCCCTTTAGTATCGTACCAAAATTCAATAGTTCGAATTTTTCTCCTATTTCCCCGTAAGTCAATTATCCTACTTTCCCCTCCGGCGGGAATAGAGAATCGGGTGTCAATATTTTCGGGTAATCCTCCGTCGTCATAGGTAACAATCAAACGGATGATATTAATAGGGGCACTGGTAACCTTAAATTTTATTTTTCTAAAAAAGTCATAGGGTCCTTGAACTACAATGGCATCGTGATCTGCCGTAAATCTGGCATTAACTGTTCCCAAGTACCTCCATTCACCGGGGGTACCTGGTCGGGGTGCAATAACTGCTGTTTGCGAGAAACTCAAATCTGGCAGTAAAGTTACAATAGTAAGGGCTAATATCAGGTGTAAGGCCAGGGCTCGCATAGTAATTATTTGATGTCTTCTTTCTTTACTTCTACAATCTCATACATGTTTTTACCTTCTACTTGAATGGGTTGGTAGAATATTTCTCCAAACTGAACGTAGGTTTGATCTCCAACTTTTACTTCTTTGCCACCTTCTGGCAAATGGGGTACTATGGTACCAGCAGTAGCTGGTACAACGGAATATCCCTTTTCGGTTTTCTCATAGAAATCGCCGCCATAGTAATAATTATTAACAGTCTCATTTACTACAACAGTTTGGGCATTAGGAGGGAGAGTGGTAATAGTGCCTCCAACAGGGGCGGAAACTACTTGGTAACCTCCATTATAAGGTTGATACCAAACACCCTGGTCGTAATGGTATTGAGCGTTTTCGATACTTACAATAATGGCGGTAGTAGCTAAAGCAGCTACGAAGAAACCCCATGGATGCCATACAGGACCCCAAAAGAAAGGTGTATAGGGATGGTAAAAGTAGGGGCGGTAGCTAAAGTATACAAATCCACCATGGCGATAGGGAGGGCGGGTGTATGGGCGATAGGCATTTGAACGTACGCTATTGTTTACTACCCGGTTGTTGTTTATTTTAACGTCTTTACTGTTGTCTATGTTTACGTTTACGTTTTTTTTACTGTTGTCTATATTTACCTTATTACCGCTTAGGTTATTATTTCCGGATTTGTTGACTGATTTTTTATCTGCACCCAGGTTATCTCTTTTTGAAGAGCTATTGCCGGAATTGAGGTTGCGATTTGTGTTGCTTGCAGGTGCGGCTGATCTATTGGAAGTAGCAGCGGAAGGTTTGGAAATACTCTTGGCGGCCTGTCCGCCTGCTTGACCGGCCTTTCTTTGGGCGAGGGAGGTAAGGGAAAAGAATATAGCGGCTAAAGCGAAACTGGCAGTAATAAACTTTTTCATATATAGAAGATTGTATATAGTATAATTTATAATGTGATTTATGTTGAATGAATTTCTTGTAAAAATAGAAAATGAAAGGTATGTGTGATAATAAAGGGCGTTGTTTTTGTATTAAAATCAAAAAATAGTGGTATCAAATACCTAACTCATTTATAATCATATTTATAAACATTAAATAAAAAATGCAACTCAGCTTTTGGAAAGTTCAGAACTTTCCAAAAGTTCTGAACTTTCCAAAAGTTGAGAGCTATGGAATTTTTTATAGGGCTCCACCCCGCCAAAAAATTTCAACACATATTCTCTCTCCAACCAATCATTCCCCATCGTGAACATCTTCTTATACGAAGTAAACTCCCAATCACCCACCCCCTCAACAAAACCATGCTTCACCGGATTCAAATGTATATATCTTATCATGTTTACAAAGGCTCTGTCATTTTCAACCCAAGTTCTTTTAAAGTTAGGCATAAATAAGCTTCCCTTCCTTCCATAAACTTTATTAAAAGATTGCGTATAGGAACTGAAAAAATTAGCCAGGCTCTTACTAATCCAATCTTCTATAAAGTAAATTTTTTCCAATTCACTTATTTCACGAAACACGATTGAATATGACAAATGCTCTCTTATCTCCTTTTCATCCCTCACTCGAATCAGTAAATGAAAATGATTCGGCATCAGGCAATACGCATATACCTTCATTGATTTATTTAGATAAACAGATGCCTTCATCAAAAAATATCCATAGTTCCTTTCTTCAACAAATAAATTATCGCTCCCATTTGCATGATTATAAAGATGGTAACATTCGCCTGGTTTTAATCTCAATAATGGTTTAATCATATAGCTAGAATTAATTATTTATCATCCTCCCCAACCCTCCCTATCTAAACTTCGATAGTGTATCGCCTCTGCCAAATGAACCGTTTCTATATGCTCACTTCCTTCTAAATCGGCAATGGTTCGGCTAACTTTAAGAATTCTGTCGTATGCCCTGGCACTTAGGTTCAGCTTTTCCATGGCAGTTTTTAGTAGCTCTTCTCCCGCTTGATTAATCTTACAAAATTTATGTAGCAGTTGACTACTCATTTGCGCATTTGCATATATACCGGGATTGCCGGCATATCTGGCTAATTGAATTTCTCGGGCAACTATTACCCTTTTTCTGATGGTTGCTGAACTCTCAGTCGATTGCCGATGGCTCAATTCGGAATAGGAAACCGGAGTAACCTCTACATGCAAGTCAATACGATCTAATAGTGGACCAGAAACCTTATTCAAATATTTTTGTACCGAACCTGGCGGACAGGTACACTCCTTTTCCGGATGGTTAAAATATCCACAGGCACAGGGATTCATAGAGGCAATGAGTACAAAGTTGGCCGGGAAGTCGAGCGCCATCTTGGCTCTAGAAATAGTCACTTTTCTCTCTTCCATCGGCTGTCGCATTACTTCCAGCACAGTCCGCTTAAATTCTGGTAGTTCATCTAAAAACAAAACACCATTATGTGCTAATGAAATTTCTCCGGGTTGCGGTGTTCCTCCTCCTCCAACCAGCGCAACATCCGATATCGTATGATGCGGTGATCGAAAGGGTCGTTTATTAATCAAGGCACAATTTTCCGGAAGCCGTCCGGCTACACTATGAATTTTGGTGGTTTCCAGTGCCTCCTGCATACTGAGTGGAGGCAAAATGGTTGGCAACCTCCTAGCCAGCATTGTTTTTCCAGCACCTGGTGGACCAATGAGTATTGCATTATGCCCACCCGCCGCGGCTATTTCCATCGCTCTTTTAATGTTCTCTTGCCCCTTCACCTCACTAAAATCAATATCATAGTCCGCAGGTTTTAGAGAAAAAGCCTCACTCATATCTACAGTAACCGGGGTTAGACTTTTTTCATCTGCTATAAAGTCCACCACTTCTCTTAAATGCTTTACTCCATAAACAGTGAGCCCCTCAACCATGGCGGCCTCTTTTGCATTACTTATGGGCACAAGCAATCCTTTAAATCCTTCTTTCTGCGTTTGCAATGCAATTGGCAACGCCCCCTTAATCGGCTGAACTGCTCCATCTAAACTCAGCTCTCCCATTAACACATAGTCGGCCAAGCGCTCCGCATTTTCTAGCTGTTCACTTGCTCCCAATACTGCTAGGGTAATTGGTAAGTCGAAGGCTGATCCACTTTTCCGAATATCCGCCGGTGCTAGGTTAACAATGATTTTCGTGCGCGGCATATGAAAATCATTTGTTTTGATAGCACTTTCTGTTCTTTGTAAACTTTCTCTTACCGCATTATCTGGTAAGCCAACAATATGATAGCCCTGACCCATACTAACGTTTACCTCAATAGCAATCGGGATGGCTTCTACCCCAAATACGGCACTGCCGAAAGTTTTTACCAGCATGAAAAAAATTTATTACTCAAAGAGAGTACCTGTTAAATCCAATACAATCACAAAGTTGCTCGTTACAGGCAGAGTAAAATCCGTATTTATACCTGAAGTAGGGAAGAAAACACCCAGTTTTGCCTATCTAATTCCATTGAATGGCATAATAGAGGCATGGAATATTTCCAATATTGGTTAGATTATACAGAACCATCGGTCCTAGCAAAACGGCATCACCCCCGGAGGCTTTTTGATACGACTGATCAATTTGCATTGCGGCAATGCCAGACAGCAGTATAATAATCTCCTCATTTGTATGCGTATGGTGATCATGGCTATTCATACCCACATCTAAGTTGGTGATATGAATATCAAATTTATTTATCAAAGTAAATCCATTAAGAAAATAAGTGAATTGAATCTACAACTTATTCAATAAATCCAGCACCCCCTCTTTTTGCAAAATAAGATAACCCAAACGGTCATTACTAATGCCGGGTTTTAATTGGTAGCTAAAACAAAGTTCTCCCTCCGAAATGGAAGTTTCAAAATAATGAAACTGAATAGTTGCATATCTTTTTAATGATTCACCAATCTCATACAAGTGGGTAGAAATAATAAACATACAATTTTCATTCTTTCTCAGCCCTTCCATAACGGCAGCACTGCATCGAACGGCATCTTCCTGATTCGTTCCTTTGAATAATTCATCTATAAGAATCAACCACTTTTTGCCCGTATTTATTTTTTCAATGGTGCTTTTGATACGCTGAACTTCATTGTAAAAAAAACTTTCTCCACGAATCAGATTATCGGTGATCTGAATATTACTTAAAATGCCATCCAGTAAACTTATTTTCATTTCACTTGCAGGCACCCCCATGCCTATGTGCGCGAGATAAGCAGAAATCCCCACTGCCTTAATAAAAGTACTCTTCCCTGCCATGTTCGCACCCGTTAGGAAAATAAAATTTTCCGCTTTATTCATCCGCACATCATACGGCACCGGAACCGGCAGCAAAATATGAAACAGCCCCGTTACTTCTATTAGCGGCTCATTGCTTTCTGTAATTAATGGGAAGCTTAACCCCCATTTTTTACCGGCTATTGCCATACTCATATAAGCATCCATTCTGAAAAAAATATCCATCATTTCGAGCACTGAATTCTTGTATTTATCCCTGATAAAGTTTCCAAAATAAAATACATCCTCTAAGGTCAGGTGCTTTTTATTTGCACTTAGCAGTTGACTAATTTCTTCCCGCTGAAGGAGCTTCTTTATTTGCTCATACCAGGTTTTCAAAAAACCGCTTTCAGCATCTTTTATCAAGAGTAGAATATTCACCATGCCATTTGTAAAATCAATGGCATGCTCTATTGTATATTTAGTAATTGAATAATCGGTTGGTGATGTAATTCTATAATACCATCCACCAATAAAACCTGGATTTTTAGGTAATTTATCAATAGGGGTATCATAAAATTTTTCCAAAACCATCAATGTGCCATTAGAAATACTAACCGGCCATTGATCTATAACTTCTCCTAGTTGCCGGATGGTTTGTTGGGTATTTTCAATAGCAGTTAATGTTCTGAGGGGTTGACACAAAAGTTCCCGTAAAACCTCTCTGCCAGCATTGGTTTTCGTAAAATTCAAATGGTGGAAAACCGATTGCTCGATATCGGGATGAAAAATCGACAAGTCGGTTTGGGTAGTTTTATCTGCTAGCATAGAGTAACTTATTCCGCCTGTAATATAGCCGATACAACCAATATTTCCTTCACATAACCCGATTATCGGTTGAATTGCAGCCGCATTCCCTTTACAGATTCATCAAACCCGTTTTTTCCATAAACCAACCTGCCATTTACAAAAGTTTGCGAAACCTTCGACCCAAAACGATGGCCTTCAAATGGGCTCCAGCCACACTTGTAAAATATATTTGAAGGGGAAACAGTAAACGGATCATTCATATTTACCAAAATCACATCTGCAAAATACCCCTCCCTGATATAGCCCCGATCCCTAATCTGGAAACAGGTGGCAACTGCATGACTCATTTTTTCAACTACCTTTTCAATACTAATTATTCCAGCGGCAACATAATCCAGCATCAGGGGCAATCCATGCTGAATCAGGGGTAAGCCTGCATGTGCTTGTTCATAACTGCCAGATTTTTCTTCCCAGGTATGGGGGGCATGATCGGTAGCTATTACATCCAGCCGGTCGTCTAATAAAGCCTCCCATAGGGCTGTTTTATTTTCAGCTGACTTAATAGCAGGATTACACTTTATCTGATTACCCAATCTTGCATAATCGTCGGCAGTAAAATGCAGGTGATGTACACAAATTTCAGCCGTTATTCTTTTATCTTCCAATGGAAGCATATTACCGAACAGCTGCAATTCTCTAGCGGAAGTGATGTGTAAAATATGCAGACGGGCATCATGCTTTTTAGCCAATTGAATGGCTTTGAAGGAAGATTCAAAACAAGCTGCCGCATCTCGGATTACAGGATGATCGGAGGGTTCTAGTACTGCTTTTCTCTCTTTAATTGCGGCTAGGTTCGCTTTTATCATTCGCTCCTCTTCACAATGGGTAGCAATCAGTAACTCCGACCCTTGAAAAATTCTTTCCAATACCAATGGGTCATCTACCAGTAAATTTCCGGTGGAAGATCCCATAAAAATTTTTACGCCACAGATATCCTGTTTTCTCTCATTGGTTTTGAGCACTTCCTCCAGATTATTACCCGAAGTACCCATATAAAAAGAGTAATTGGCAAGAGAACTTTCCTTTCCAATTGTATACTTTGCCTCTAATAGTTCGTGCGTAAATGCAGGCGGAACCGTATTAGGCATTTCCATAAAACTGGTAACGCCTCCGGCTATGGCTGCCTTCGCTTCCGAATAGATAGTGGCTTTGTGGGTTAATCCCGGCTCTCTAAAATGAACCTGGTCGTCAATTACGCCCGGTAACAGCCACTGATTTACTGCATCTATCTCTGCAATGGCTTCTTTTCTATCTATAATGCCCCCAATTTTTTCTATCCGTCCATTCTGAATCAGTAAGTCGCCTGCTATTTTTTTTCCTTCATTTACAATCAAAGCATTTTTAATCAAATAGCTATTCATCGGGCAAACATTTTATAGGCAAACATACTAATTGAAAAGGGCAATTCAGATATCATTCTGCCATCAGTCCTCAAAATGAATAGAAAACATAATCATACGAGAAAAAATTTTCTCTAAAACATTCGAATATTTTAGTCCCGGATCTGTTTGATGTAAATTTGCAAGTCCATTGCTGATTTTAATTTCCGGTGAAACGGTTACAAAGGGCAAATAAAAATTGAACCCTAATCCCAATTCATACCCATAGTCTGTTCTTTTCAGTTTGATTAGGTCTTCAGAATTTCTTGCAGATGAATTGCTAGATAAATCAATATCGTACTTCAACCCCACCATCATATAAGTTCTGAAATTTTTAATTCTATCGGAATTGAATTTCAGTTGAAAAGGGAAACTTACAATGGTAGAGGGTAAGGTTTGTTTTTGAAATAGCGCTTCGCCCAATCCCGGCTTTTTTAATGTATACGATATGGCCCTGGAGCCGCCAATAACCAATAGAGGATTGATTCGAAATTGAAAATGATCATTCAAACGGGCAGTAGCCAACAATCCCATGGTTACCCCCCCACTTTTGCCTGGTTCTGCAATCACAATACTGTCTGACTGCAAAAAAAGAGGTGATTTGTTGAATTGCAAATAGGCATTGTTATAGCCTAGGGATAATCCAAAATAGTAAACCAGATCGTCGTGATAAGGACGATAAATCTCCTTCATATATTGGGCCTGAACGGATGAGCCCATTGTGAGGAGTAGAAATGCCGGAATGATTACTTGCTTCCGCAGTAAATAGTACATATTCCGAAACTAAGTTTTTTCAGATGAGGGTTACTAAATCCTGCTTTTTGCATGATTTGTAAAAATTTGTCTCCTTCCGGAAATGCCTGCACACTTTCATTTAAGTACTCATAAGCATTCCGGTTTTTCGAAAACCATTTGCCAACCGCAGGGGTGGCATATCGCATATACAGTTGATAAGATTGCTTGATGCCCCATCCAGAAGGTTTGGAAAACTCTAACACAACCAATTTACCCCCCGGCTTTAACACCCGGTACATCTCTTGTAAACCCTGTAGCAGTCTTTGAAAATTTCTAACACCAAAAGCCACTGTTATAGCATCAAATTCATTGTCTGTAAACCGAAGCTGCTCACTGTCGCCGGTTTCTAAAGTAATGATATCGCTAATCCCTAACTTATTAATTTTTTCCCGGCCCAGTGCTAGCATTCCTTCCGAAATGTCTACCCCTATTATCTGCTTGGGTGCAAGCATTTTATTGGCCATAATCGCCACATCTGCTGTACCGGTAGCTACATCGAGTATTTTTTGGGGATGCAGTTGCTTTAACTGCGTGAGTGCCTTTTTTCTCCAATAAACATCAATGCCACCACTCAGCAGCTTGTTGAGAAAGTCGTATCGGTGGGCTATATCATCGAACATGCCGGCTACCTGCTCCTTCTTTTCAAGGGGGCTAGACTCGTAGGGCATTACTGTATCATGCGCGAATTTTTCCATACGTTGCGAAGATATTGATTTTAACGGCCTTCCCTTGGCTAGATATCCGTTTTGGTAAATAAAATGGTTAATGTTTCGCAAATTTTCACCCCAAGACACCCGTATATTTTACTTACTATCCGCAGCCCCTGTACTATCTTCGTAGTAATGAAAGCCCGCATTTATAAGTCTACTGGTAGCTGGTATGTTGCCAAAGGATTGGATGGAAAGTTTTATCAGGCCCGTGCCAGGGGTATCTTTAAGATTGATGGCATTACTTCTACCAATCCTATTGCGGTAGGAGATGAAGTAGAGCTGGTAATAGAAGATGTTCAGGAAGAATCTGCCGTAATTGACCATATATATGATAGAACTAATTATGTGGCAAGAGTCTCCCCTCATAATAAACACCAACACCATATTATTGCCAGTAACCTAGATCAAAGTATTTTATTAGCTACGTTGGTTTCACCTAAAACCTCCATGGGGTTTATCGACCGCTTTCTGGTTTCTTCCGCTTCCTTTCATATTCCGGCTATACTGGTATTTAACAAATCAGATTTGTATCGAAAAAAAGAAATGGAATTATTTAACCGGTATCGGGAAATTTATGAGGCGGTGGGATATGAAGTGCTATTGATAAGTGTTTTGAACAATACCGGACTGGATAAAATTCGGGAAAGGATTCAGCATAAAACCACCCTCCTAAGCGGACACAGCGGTGTTGGCAAGTCATCCTTTATCAACTCGTTGTTTCCAGATTTTCAATTAGCCACTTCCGAAGTGAGCGAGTGGAGTGGTAAGGGCTTACATACAACAACCTTTGCCGAAATGTTTGATTTGCCTGGCGGCGGAAGTATTATAGATACCCCCGGTTTACGGGAGTTTGGATTGGTAGATATTTCCCGGCAAGAACTTTCTCATTATTTTCCTGAAATGTTACAACAATTCCAACATTGTCGTTTCAATAATTGTATGCATATCAATGAGGCGGACTGTGGGGTTAAAGCCGGATTAGCTTTCGGCACGGTTTCGGAAGAGCGGTATCTAAGTTATCGTGCTATATTAGATACTATAAGCGAAAAGCAATACTGAGCATCCACCCAACAGTATTATTTCAACTTACTTTTTTTTGAGGCGGCTTTAATTGCCTGCTTATCTCCTGCCAATATTCTTTCTGCACCAACATTTCTACCAACTGGGCAGCCGCTTTTTCTTTTACTAAAAATGCCACACGCACTAAGCGTACAACTAACGATAATCAATAGGGCTGAAGCGCGCAATACATTTTTCATATACTAGGGTTTAGTTCCCGATTCATCAATTTCGTCCTGATACCAGCCTGCATAGGTTACATAATTATTCGCTATTCGGTTGATTTCACTACTAATATGTTCCGGAGAAATATCTTTAACCTTTTTAGCAGGAACCCCTGCATAAATAGTACCCGCTTCCACAATAGTTCCTTCTAATACTACCGCTCCGGCAGCTATAATCGAGTTGCTGTGAATTACACATTCGTCCATTACAATCGCACCCATCCCAATCAATACATCATCGTGAATGGTACAACCATGTATCATTGCCTGATGCCCTATAGATACATGATTGCCAATATGTGTGGGATGCTTTTGATAGGTACAATGGATAATTGCGCCGTCTTGCACATTTACCCGGTTTCCCATTTTGATATAATGAACATCCCCCCGAATTACCGCATTAAACCAAACACTGCAATCATCCCCCATGGTTACTTCACCCACAATAGTTGCATTGGGCGCAAAGAAACAATTGTTGCCCCAAACAGGTTTTTTGCCAGGTAATGATAAAATGGTAGCCATAACAGCGTTTATTTTCTATGTGAAGATAAATCTATTCGGCTAATTTTGCAGAATGGCCAATTAAATAACTTCCAGCGTATACCGGGGGTATACTTACTATTTTCTATATGAATCTTCGTCAACTTTTTCAACAGCATCTGGCACCTACCTCACCTGCTCCTATGAATATTGAAATGGTGAAGGCATCCGGTATTTATATGTGGGATGCTGATGGCAAAAGATATACCGATTTAATCTCGGGATTTAGTGTGGCCAATATCGGCCATAGTCACCCATCCGTTATTCAGGCAGTTCAGCAGCAATCGGCGGAGTATATGCATTTGATGGTGTATGGAGAATTGATTCAAACCCCCTCCGTGCAATATGCCAAAGAACTAACCGACACCTTACCCGATTCGCTTAACTGCGTTTACTTTACCAACAGTGGTGCCGAAGCTACCGAAGGAGCCATGAAGCTGGCAAAAAGAGTAACCGGAAGAACCAAAATACTAGCTTTTGATAAAGCGTATCATGGAAGTACACAGGGAGCGTTGAGTGTAATTGGCGACGAATACTGGCGAAGAGCTTATCGACCCTTACTTCCCGATGTGTTCCATTTTCCTTATGGTTCTGAGGAGGTATTGGCTGCTATTGACAGCTCAACTGCTTGTGTGATATTGGAAACTGTGCAGGCAGAAAGTGGCATTACAGCCCCCAGCCCGCTCTGGCTTCAGAAAATCAGAAAAAAATGTGACGAGCATTGTGTTTTATTAATATTGGATGAAATACAGGCAGGATTTGGCAGAACCGGTACCTTATGGGCTTTTGAGCAAATGGGTATTGTTCCTGATATCTTGTTACTCGGTAAAGCGTTGGGCGGGGGAATGCCACTAGGCGCTTTTATCTCCTCTCACAGCATGATGCAAACCCTCAGTTATCAACCGGTATTAGGCCACATCACCACTTTTGGGGGTCACCCGGTTTCCTGTGCTGCCGGCAGGGCTGCCTTTCAGGTTTTACGAGAAAGTAATTGGATAGAACAGGTAAAAGACAAGGAAGCTTTCCTACTTAAAACCCTACAACATCCCGCCATCCTTTCGGTGCAATCTGCGGGATGCTGGATGTCGTTACAGTTTGCATCGGCACAATTAAATCAGCAAATTATCCATCGTTGTGTTGCTAATGGACTAATAACAGACTGGTTTATTTTTGCGGCAGACCGTTTACGCATTGCACCACCATTATGTATCAGTGATGCAGCACTTCAGGAATCTTGTGAGTTGATAATAAAAAGTATCGAGCAGGTTATAGGGGAGAATCAGTAACTATTTACAGGGCTCCATTCTGCAAAACCGGCTGTAGAGCTTCTCATATTGAGGAATAATATTACTGATGTCGAAAGTGCAAGCCTGTTGAAAGGCTTTTTCTTTCATGCCGGCTAAATAATCGGGATTGCTTAGCAGTTGAATCGCATAGTTGCTCATGGCTTCCGTATCTCCTACCTCTGCCAGAAAGCCAGTTTCACCTGGTATATTAATTTCTGCCAACCCGCCGGCATTGGAGCTGATTACCACTACCCTTGCTGCCATTGCTTCCAGAGCGGCTAATCCAAAACTTTCATACTCCGATGGCAACAGAAAAACATCACTTACCGCCAAAATGTCTTCCATCTGTTCCTGCTTTCCTAAAAACCGAACCTGCTCATCCACGCCTAGCTGTCGGCACAACTCTTCTGCTGCATGCCTTTCCGGTCCATCCCCTACCATCAACAATTTAGAAGGGATAGTTGCCTGTACTTTAGCGAAAACCTTTATCACATCGTCTATCCGTTTTACTTTTCGGAAGTTGGAGGCATGAATCAGAATTTTTTCATTATCCGGAGCAATCACTTGTCTAAAAGCATCCAATGGTTTTTTATCAAACCGCTTTACATCTACAAAATTATAAATTACTTCTATCTCCTTTCGGATATCGAAAAAACGATACGTCTCTTCCCGCAAATTTTGTGAAACCGCAGTGATGGCATCACTTTCATTAATCGAAAAAGTTACTACCGGCTCATAGGTTTTATCTTTTCCTACCAAAGTAATGTCGGTACCATGTAAAGTGGTTATAACCGGCACATTTCTGCCATTCTTTTGCTTCACAATTTGCTTGGCCATATAGGCAGCTGAGGCATGGGGAATGGCATAATGCACATGTAAAAGATCTAAATCGTGATTGATAATTACATCCACCATGGTGCTTGCCAGTGCCAGTTCATAAGGGGGATAGTCGAAAAGCGGATAAGTAGGAACCCGTACTTCGTGATAGAAAATATTGGCATTAAACGCATTTAGCCGAACCGGCTGCTGGTAAGTGATAAAGTGAACTTCGTGTCCTTCATTAGCCAGCGCTTTCCCCAATTCAGTGGCTAAAACACCGCTTCCCCCAAAAGTGGGATAACAAACAATGCCTATTTTCATAATCAGCGGAGATTAAATACTTTTGTTTAGCAACATGAAAGTAACTATAAAAAACGCATAACGCTAAGTGATATTTTAATTAACCATTTGAATCGCCAATTGTTTAACTTTATCCCATGAAAAAAGCAGCCATTATCTTATTCTTACTGCCTATTTTATCTTTTGCTCAGGCAGATGCCGACTCCGTATTTATAAAAAAAATGTCGGATGATATACTCCGAAACGGGAAAGCCCACGACCTACTACGACAACTCACCAAACAGGTGGGTGGCCGATTGGCGGGTTCTCCTCAGTCTGCCCGTGCAGTTAGCTGGGGAAAATTTACCATGGAAATGGTAGCTCCGGATAAGGTATTTTTACAACAATGTATGGTTCCTCATTGGGTAAGGGGGGGTGCCGATTTAGCAACAATTGTGGAAATGGATAAAAAACCATTCCCGAAAAAATTAGATGTGTTGGCATTGGGTAATTCAATTGGTAAGGGTACCGTACAGGCTCCCTTATTAGCCGTTGCTGATTTTGCCGAATTGGAAAAACGTAAAGATAGTGCCGTTGGAAAAATAGTATATTTCAACAAGGGATTCGATCCAACCAATGTAAAGCCCTTTATATCCTATGGGCAGGTTGGCATATACCGCCGAAACGGACCCAGTCAAGCTGCAAAATATGGAGCAGTGGGTGTTATAATCCGGTCGCTTACCGAGTCGGTTGCGAATGATCCTCATACCGGTGCCATGGCTTATAACGACTCTTTCCCCCGAATTCCTGCCGTTGCACTTGGCCCTCGTGATGCAGATGAAATCTGGAATCTGAGCCGCAAATCATCTTTGGTGGTATCGATGACTACCAACGGAAAATTTTTGCCAGACACCATTGGCCATAATGTGGTAGGAGAACTTACCGGAACGGATTTTCCAGGAGAATTTATTACCGTAGGCGCACACCTCGATAGTTGGGATGTAAATGAAGGCGCTCACGACGATGGAGCTGGCGTTGTGCAAACTATAGAAGTAATGCGTGTTTTAAAAGCCATGGGATATAAGCCCAAACACTCCATTCGATTTGTATTATTTGCCAATGAAGAAAATGGATTACGCGGCGGCACAAAATATGCACTCGAAGCTGAGGCTAAAAAAGAAAAACATATTTTTGCCCTAGAAAGCGATGCAGGCGGGTTTACACCCAGAAGTTTTACTGTGGGCGGATTAAATCCAGCCCAATTAACGAAAATGCAATCTTGGGTGAAATGGTTAACTCCCTATGGTGTAACAGAAATCAGCAATGGAGGGGGCGGTGCAGATATTGGCCCATTAAACCGACTTTTTTCAACCCCCATTTGTGGATTGGAACCAGATCCTCAACGATATTTCGATTATCACCATGCCCGAACCGACGTTTTTGAGAATGTTAACAAGCGCGAATTATTACTGGGTGCCATCAATATGGCGGCGCTTATTTATTTAGTTGATAAATACGGATTATAATATGATAGTAGTAAAAAAGTTTTTAAGGTATTTGCTGGTATTTATTTTGCTTGCGCTGGTTCCCTTCATTTACTGGAGATTTTATTATCCAGTTGCCGACGGAACACAGGCCGGCATGCTGAATGTTTTTCAAAAGAAAGGACTGCTTTTTAAAACCTATGAAGGAAAATTAATTCAGAGCGGGTTCAAGGCTAATATCCAGAGCAACGAATTTTCATTTAGTGTTACCGACCCCCGGTTGGCCGATCAACTTATGAAATTATCTGGAAGAGAATTAAACCTACATTACAAGCAATATTTGGGAAGTTTACCTTGGAGAGGCATGCAGGATAATATTGTAGATAGCATTTACGAAGTAAGGGATCCCTCTTGGCAGGAAAATTCTATTAGACCTAAAAACTAACGCAGCACCTATCGAGCCAGTAAAAGGAAGATAGCTGGCCGCTTGTGGTATTGATATGTTGCTTTTTTCCATGCGCCTATCGGTTGGGTAAGGATACTTTCCCCCTCACTGGTAATGTCTGCAGCAACACATAAAAGCGTTTGATCTCGGCAGGTATTTATCAAATCTACAAGCATGGCCTGATTCCGGTAGGGGGTTTCTATAAATAATTGAGTACTATTCTCTTTAAGTGAAATGGTTTCCAATTCCTTTATTTTTTTCTTTCTCTCAACCGAATCAATGGGTAAGTATCCGTGAAAAGTAAAATGTTGGCCGTTCATGCCCGAAGCCATTAATGCCAGCAAAATCGAATTAGGCCCTACTAATGGAATAACCCGGTATCCCTTTTCTTGAGCAATTAGCACCAGCGACTGACCTGGATCCGCAACCCCAGGGCACCCTGCTTCACTAATGATGGCAACCTGTTTTCCTGCCTGTAAGGCAGCTAACATTTTTTTTTGCACTGCAGCATCCGTTTCATCAATCTCCAGCCACTCATATTCGTCAATTACCATCTCCCTCCATAATTTTTTAGCAAAGCGACGGGCAGTTCTTGCATTTTCTACCATAAAAACGTTACATTTTTTTATGGTTTCCGTAATATAAGGTGGAATCGTATGCAGCGCAGATTCATCTAAAACCGTGGGTATCAGATAAAGCTGTCCGGGAGTATTTTGTGTATGCATTGTGTACATTGCTTTAAACTGCTGCAGAATCTTGAAAAGAGTAAAGGCTTAGGGTGGCTGCAACCACTGCATACGAGGGGGCCAGTACCCATCCAACTATTGGAATAATATGGAACATATAAAATACCATTCCATTGCCTATGGCCAAACCTTTGTGGTTGCTGATAAATAATCGACTTTGTGTGGCACTCATCTTTTTTCTTTCGAGTGAATAATCAACCATCGAAAACCCATAATAATAACATTCAATAATAAGCACCAAAAAAGCAGTAAGCCATCCCACTACCGGAATTAAACTTAGCAGCAATATGGATAAAATATAAATAGATTGCCAAAAACTATTGCGAAGGGAAAGCTGAATGCCTCTTTTGATATCAATTAGCATTTGCCGACTATCAATAGGTTGATTTCGGCCTTCCATAATGGCAGCTGTTTTTTCGCTTAAGTAAGAAAATATGGGAGACCCAATAATCAGGAACAAGTATTTAAATAATGAAAAATAGAGCATTAGAGAAATCAGCCAAACTAACATCGTTCCAAAAGCAAGCAGGAAACTGACCGATCTGTCGTTGAGTTTTTCATTCCATGATTTTAACCCAGTTTTTAGAATAAACCACTCAATAAATTCACTCGAAGTGCTACTGAAATAGGAGAGACTGATGATGAAAAGGATAGTGTATAGAATTCCTGGAATCAGAATCCACTTCCACAACTTATTTTCTCGAATAAACCGATGGGCCTTGAAATAAGCTTGGATAGCTATAATGATTTCCTTTAGCACGAGATTCTTTTTTAGTACACATCTAAATTATAAATGGATATAGGTCGGGATATGTTTATTAAAACTTAGGACAATTAATTGGTCGATCTGTAGAAGGCCTCCTTACGTAAATAAGAGAAATTTCAATACCTCCTCTATTAAGCGAAGCAGTTTTGAGTGCAGAAGTATTGAGGTCGTAACTAACTCCAATACGCAAATCGTTGAACTCTAAACCAAGATAAGGAATGTAGGCATCATTTAAACGAAGCCAGCTTCCCGCATAAATACTAACCGGCTTTTCCACTTCTGGATTGGCAATCAACTGAATGGCTCCTCCAAGCATGGTTTCTGAAGCACCACCCTGCGTCATATGTAAAGCACTCATATGTAAAGTGGCATGTGGCGATACTGGAAAGTAACCACCCCCGTGTATGGTTGTTCTAGGACTTAATATATTCTGGCCACCATTAAAATTTTGTTTAGGCCGGTTAATATGATACATGCTTATCCCAAAGTAAAAATTATTTTTATCGCTAGTACTGCCATTATACATGAATCCGGCATTGATATCTACATATTTAGAAGCAAGGGTAGCCCCATTAAATGTTTCAGAAGTAATGCCGGTAAATCCATTGGCAGTTAATTGATCTTCAAAATTTAACATGGAGGTATTAATCAGCATATTGGCATACGAAACCTGAAAACCGGCTCCAATCTGATGATAGCCATCTTCATCAAGTCCTTTGTGGTAAGCTGTTGAAAGTGAAGCAAAATTGAAAGAAACAGCCCCATTTGCACTTTTGTCGTTATATCCCGACATGCCAAATCCCCAGGTATCATTGTTGGGGATTTTATTTTGCAGTATATGAAAATCGGCAGAAAATGCAGTGGTTACGTAGGCGTTATTAATGGTAGGCCATTGATTTCTGTAATTACCTGTAATACGGTAAGTGCCCGAAAATTTTCCGGTTAATGCGGGGTTCAAAGTAAGGGGGGAAGCAAAAAATTGCGAGAAATGCGGATCCTGTGCCTGCGCACTGCCGAATAGGCAACAGGATAATATGACAATCAGGATTCTGAGCATTTCATAGGGAATATAGGCAAATCTATATAAAAACAAGCATTTACGGCAGTTAAAAGCGTTATAAATAAGCTATTTCCAGCCTTTCGGCCCTGATTTATTGCTGACTTTTTGTTCCAAAAGCCAAATCACCTGCATCCCCCAAACCGGGAACAATATATCCTTTGGCGGTTAGCTCATCATCAATATCTCCACACCAAATGCTGATTTGGTCACCGCAATCCCGCTGAATCATCTCAATCCCTTCGTTGCAGGCAATGGCACACACCACATGAATTGCCTTGGGTTGGCCTTCATTTCGGATAAAATCAATCGTTTTAATAATGGATGCTCCCGTTGCCAGCATGGGGTCACTGATAATTACAATCCTGTTTTCGAGAGAGGGGCAACTCATATACTGCATGCTTATTTCGAAACTTCCATCAGGTTGATGTTTGCGATAGGCTGAAATAAAGGCATTGTCGGCTTTATCAAAATATTGCAGCATTCCTTGATGCATCGGTAAACCGGCCCGTAAAATAGTGGCCAATACTGGCTGTGATTCTAAAACCTTACTTTCGTGAATGCCCAGTGGCGTGCGGGTTTCCTGTATTTTCCAGGGCAATACTTTGCTGATTTCATAGGCAGCCACCTGACCAATTCTCTCGAGATTGGTTCGAAACCGCATTCTGTCTCCCTGTATCTCTACATCCCTTAATTCGGCTATCCAATTGCTAAGCAGTGTATGATGGCTACTAAGATTAACAATCATTATTAATGAGTTTTATAACATCAAAGCTACTTGCAATCCCTTGTTTCCGAAAATAAATATGTTAAACTGCGGGCCTCATTATTCTTTAAGAGGCCGTTGTTAGAAAGGTAAAATCATCTCCATTAAATAATCCCCGATCGCTCAGTTTTATATGCGGAATTACGAGTAAAGCCATAAAACTTAGGGTCATAAACGGGGCAGACAATTGGCTTCCCAAATTCTTTGCCATTTGGTCTATAGCCGTATAGTGTTCAGCAACCCGATATCCATTCTCGGCACTCATCAATCCGCCAATGGGTAAAGCTATAATCATTCCGTTCAAGTGATCCCTATCCTTTACACAGCTAACGCCACCCTGCCTTTGGATAACCAAATTGATGGCGGCAGCAATACTTTCATCCTCTACCCCTACGGCAACAATATTATGACTGTCGTGTGCAACCGATGATGCAATGGCCCCTTTTGTAAACCCAAAACCCTTCACAAAAGCTTTAGCAATTGGTGCGGGATGATACCGGTTAACCACCACAATTTTCAACAAATCTTCAGCCGTATTGCCTATCCATTCATTGGCTTGTCTATTTCCCTTACAATAAATGCGGGGTGTTATCAATTGGCCGTCGAGGGCCTGAATTACAGGAATTCTGCCCATCTCGTCTGAAGGATAGGCCGAGAAAGGGATGGGCAAGTCTACTACCGAAACCGGATTTGTGGCAAATACATTTAGGGGGGTAACCTGGCCATTCGTTTCAATCAGCGACACCCCGTTTTCGGCTACCAAACAACCGTTGATATAAGTTGCTAAAACCCGAAAATCCTGTAAGTTGCTTACTAGTATACAATCAGCCGAATCGCCCTCCCTTAACAATCCCACTTCCATCGAATAATGTAAAACAGGATTTATACAAGCTGCCCGCAACACAGCAAACAACGGGAGACCCTTTAGAACGGCCCGGGCACAGAGCGCATTAATATGACTCTCTACCAAACTATCCGGATGTTTATCGTCACTACAAAACATGATATGTTCGGGATAATCGTGTAGCAATTCAATCAGTGCATCAAAATTTTTCGCCGCACTTCCTTCTCTGATTAAAATTTTCATGCCATGCTGCAGTTTATCCAATGCCTCAGCCGCAGTAAAACATTCATGATCGGTACTGATGCCGGCAGCAATGTATTGTTGAGCCATTTCTCCTCTTAATCCGGGGGCATGACCATCTACCGGTTTCCCCCATTTACGGGCAGCCGCTATTTTTTTCATCACTTCACTATCCCCCTCCAAAACGCCCGGATAGTTCATCATTTCGCTCAAATAAAAAATATCCTTCCGGCTTAATAATTCATCCACATCCTCGCTATTAATGGCCCCCCCTGCTGTTTCAAAAATCGTAGCAGGCACACAACTGGGGGCTCCAAAATGAAATTTAAAGGGAACTTGTTTGCCGTTCTCTATCATAAAATCTACCCCAGCCACCCCGCAAACATTGGCAATTTCATGCGGATCACTAATGGTAGCAACAGTTCCGTGCACAACAGCCAGCCGGGCAAATTCGGCAGGCACCAACATGCTGCTTTCTATATGCACATGGCTATCTATAAACCCGGGTAAAATAAACGGGGCACCCGCAAGCGGACCCTCCTGCAAAAGGGTAATTGTTCGAATGATACCGTTTTCAATGATGATTTCCGAATAGTCTATACGCGATTCTAAAATAGCTACCCGGTTGCCCTTAATTGTCATAAATTGATTTTTCTTATAATGGGTTCAAAAGCATGAACATTTACCCCCATTGCTTGTTACACGTAAACTTGATTATCTTCGAATGATAATATTAAAGTATTTACTGTAACTAATAACACTAATTCCATGAAACTTTATTCCGTACTAATTACCCTGTTGCTTTCCTTTACTGTACTTTTTGCCCATGCACAAACCGCTGATGACATAATTGCCAAATATGAAGCCGCTGCGGGTGGTAGAGAAAAATTAGAGGGAATCCGTTATCTGGAAGTGAATAGCAGTTTGGGTATGTCAATGATGGGCAGGACCATTGATTTGCCACTTACCTTGGTAAGAGAAAAAGGAAAATTATTCCGCAGACAAATCGGAGGAATCATGGGAATGGGAGATAGCTTTACCATGATTACAGACACAGTAGGATATGTTTTTATTCCCGCCATGCGCGGCTTTGGAGATATGCAAGGTACTGAAGCTGTAACAGCTCGCATACCAGATGCCGAGGTAGCCTCCCAGCAATATGAACTAGACTGTGCTGGCGCTTTTGGTGATTTGGTAAATTATGCCGCTAAAGGCCATAAAGCCGAATTAGCCGGAACCGAGAAAATCAGCAAAGTGGTTTGTAATAAAATCAAATTAACCCTCAAAACCGGTCAGGTAGTAATGTACTATATCGATAGCCAAACCAATTTGGTTAAACAAATGGAAGTTACCGGTGATATGGCAGCTAATATTTCAGGCTTTGGTAGTATGATGAAAGCTTTTGGCAGAGGAATGAAAAAAGATGATAAAGCCACTCTTTATGTGAAAGAATATAAGGAGGTAAATGGCATTAAATTCCCCGGGAAATATACACTGAGCTTTGGCCCAATAGAGAGCGAAATTGAAAATATCTCTATTAAAATCAACGAGGGCCTAGATGAAAAATGGTATCACGTAAAATAAATTCCATTCGGCCGAATTCTTTTTTTTCTATGTAATTTCAGCGGTATCTTAGTTACCCAATTGAAATAACATGAAAAAATTTTTCCTCTTTGCACTCCTAATTTCGAGCGCTTCCCTTTTTGTAGCTGCCCAGCAGAAAAAACAAGCTAAGCCAGTAGTTGCAGCAACGCCTCAATCATCCGAGGAGGCAGATGTGCTATTCGGCAAATTAAAGTATCGGCAAGTAGGTCCGTTTCGCGGAGGCAGAAGTGCCGCGGTTACAGGGAGCCGTGTAAACAAGAATACATTTTATTTTGGTGCTACCGGAGGAGGTGTTTGGAAAACTATGGACGGTGGTAGCAATTGGAAAAATATTTCCGATAAATATTTTGGAAGCACCATTGGCTCCGTTGCACTGGCTCCCTCTGATGAGAGTATTGTATATGTTGGGGAAGGCGAAAATACCATGCGGGGTAATGTTTCCGAAGGATTAGGTGGCATGTGGCGCAGCGACGATGCCGGAAAAAGCTGGAAAAATCTGGGATTAAAAGAGGGCAGACATATTGTGCGTATCCTGGTACATCCCAAAGACCCTCAAACGGTGTGGGTAGCTGTAATCGGACATCTATTCGGGCCATCGTCTGAACGTGGAGTATTTAAAACTACTGATGGAGGAAAAACCTGGACGAAAACCTTGTTTGTAAATGAGCAAACCGGATGCTCAGATTTGGTTATGGAACCCGGAAATCCCAGTGTTTTATATGCAGGTATGTGGGAAGTTATACGCCGTCCACATAGTATGGAAAGCGGTGGCGCTGGAAGCGGATTATATAAAAGTACAGACGGCGGGGAAACCTGGTTACCTCTTTCTGGGAAAAAAGGCTTGCCCAAAGGTGTATGGGGAATTGTAGGGGTTGCCGTAGCTCCTTCCAATACAGATAAAGTTTATGCTATTATAGAAAATGCCGCTGGGGGTTTATTTGTTAGCACTGATGCTGGAGAAAGCTGGACGCTCACTAGCAGCGATAATAATATTCGGCAACGGGCCTGGTATTACACAAAAGTATTTGTTGACCCAGTTAATGAAAACCTGGTGTATTGCCCCAATGTTGAATTCATGCGGAGCCGCGATGGAGGAAAAACCTTTCAATCTCTCAATACGCCTCACAGCGATCACCACGATCTGTGGATAGATCCGCAGGATGGAAATCGCATGATTGTTGCTGATGATGGTGGCGCGCAGGTTTCTTTTGATGGAGGTAATAACTGGAGCACTCCCGATAATCAACCCACTGCTCAATTCTACCGCGTTTCAACGGATAATGCCTATCCCTACAGAATTTTAGGCGCGCAACAGGATAACTCTACCGTTCGTATCCGCAGCAAAACCAGCGGTGCTGGCATTACCCAACGAGACTGGGATGTAACAGCCGGAGCAGAAAGTGGCTATGTGCAAGCAGATCCCCTGAATCCGGAAATAGTATATGGCGGAAATTATGGCGGCTACCTCTCCCGCCTAGATCATAGAACCGGTGAAAATCGTGCCATCAATGTGTGGCCAGATAATCCTATGGGCGCCGGAGCGGATGTACTTAAATACCGCTTCCAATGGAACTTCCCCTTCTTTTTTTCGCCCCATAATCCCAAAAAACTCTATGCCGGCGGTAACCATCTATTTGTAACCGAAAATGAAGGGCAGAGTTGGGAAATGATTAGTCCAGACTTAACAACCAATGATAAATCTAAACAAGCATCCAGTGGTGGACCCATTACCAAGGATAATACTTCCGTAGAATATTACTGTACCATTTTCACAGCAGCCGAGTCGCCACTGGAGAAAGATTTGTTATGGACAGGTAGTGATGACGGCCTAATACATATAAGCAGAGATGGCGGGAAGAACTGGGATAATGTTACGCCACCCGAAGCTGGCAAGTGGATGATGTGGAATAGTATTGAAGTGAACCCCTTTGTGAAGGGTGCTGCTTATATTGTAGGCACCCGATATAAGCTGGATGATTTTGCTCCTTATATTTTTGCCACCTACGACTATGGCAAAACCTGGAAGAAAATTGTAAGCGGGATAAACAACCTGCATTTTAGCAGAGCTATGCGGGCTGATAAAATGCGGAAAGGACTGCTGTATGCAGGAACAGAATATGGCATGTATATCAGTTATGATGATGGGGCTAACTGGAAAAAATTTCAATTGAATTTACCGATAGTACCTATTACAGATTTAACCATCAAGGAGAATGACCTGATTGTGGCTACCCAAGGAAGGGCATTCTGGACGTTGGATGATTTAAGTATTGTTCAGCAAAAAGATTCCGCAATTGCATCCAAAAACTGGCATGTTTTTGCCGTAAATGATGCCTATCGCTCAGAAGGTGGTGGCAGAAGAGGAAACAGAGGCGGGGGAGCACCCTTAGCTAACATGGGTGAAAATCCACCATCCGGAGTTGTATTCAATTATTTCTTGCGCGAAGGATTGGATACCGCTAATTTGAAAATCACTATCTACGATAAAAAGAATCAACCCATAAAATCCTTCAGTAAATCTGCCAAAGAGGCAAATGATAAAATCGATTATGCCGCAGGTATGAATCAGTTTATTTGGGATATGAATTATCCCCCAGGTGAAAAAACTGAGGGTATGATTCTTTGGAATGGCGGTATCGGTTCAGCAAAAGCGGCCCCAGGAAAATATCAAGCTAAGTTCACAATGGGCAAGGATTCGGTTTGGGTGCCTTTTGTAATTAAGCCAAATCCAAACTACGCAATCACCGAAGCAGATTATGATGCCCAACTGGCATTTTTATTACAGGTTAGGGATAAATTTAATCAGGTACAAATTTCTATCAAGGACATAAGAACTGTGCGTGGCCAAATTACCGATTTCACTTCTAGATTGGAGGGAGAAAATACCAAAGAGATTAAAAAGATGGCCGATAGCATTCAAAAGCAGCTTACTTCCATTGAAGAAGCTTTATATCAAACCAAATCGAAAAGCGGACAAGACGTGCTTAATTTCCCCATCCGTATTAATGATAAATTGGCGGGATTATACGGAGTAGCAGCGAGTGGGCAGAATGCGCCCAGTAAACAAGCCCAGGAAGCATATGCAGACTTGGCCGGACAGGCAGATGTGCAGATAGATAAACTAAAGAAAGTTATAACAACCGATGTTGCTTCGCTGAATAAAATGATTAATGAAAAACAGCTGCCTGTTATTGGTATAAAAAAGTAGTAACTGATTAATTGATCCAGTAACTTAACTTGAATACCAATGCTCGATTTTTATTGGTAATTACCGGCGTAACAAAATAGTTGTCGGTATACACCACATATAAATCGCTTATGGGCCTGAAGCGATATTGTAGCCGGGAATTAATATTGAAATTGTTCCGTTGTGTATTGTATTGGATAAAAGTGGTCCAAAATAAACGGGTGTTAAAGTTCCATTCAATGCGAGGGGAAATCAGCACAAGCTTTGTACTTCCATAAGCGCCGGGCAACTCTATTCGATTGTATTCTGCCTGTAGTGCAATATTGAGATGGGGTTGATGGCGGATGCCGAGCACTGTTCGAACACTTTGATAGTTTCCATTATAAAATTCACCTCCGGCTAATCTTACTAATACATTTACTGCTTTGCGGAAATCAGTTTGATAACTCAGTTCCAATTGTTGAAAATCATACTTACCCACCGGTAGTGGCGTACCTTCTGTGAAAGAAGTAGGATACAGCATATCTACCCGATTATGCGTTCCGGTAATCTCAATACCACTGGTATTTCTGAAGTTAATATTGTAGGAGGCTTCCAGATTGGTTTCATTATGCGTATAGTCTGGATTTAACACAACAAATGTGGTAAAACTGATTTCATGCTGCACCACTTTGCCCTTTTCGGGAAATAACCGGTAAGTGATTTCGTTGTATAATTGCTTAAATCCCATTCTAACAACGGTATCTTTCAGTGCATCGTAGTTGTCTATTCGTGCAACAAAACCCATGTCGGTATAATAATTGGTTCCAACACTTCCCATATCTGTAACAATTCCCCAGTGCCGGTTGGTGAACTGAAAGCCTGTATTCATGTATTGATTATCCTTCTTTATATTTTGCTTAAACGAATGATGATACGCTGCCCAAACATTCCACTTCCCAGTACTATTGATATAATTAAATTCAGTTCCGGCATTTCTTCCATAGGCATTCAAAGGGTTTGCCTCTTTTTCGGCACTAGTGATAAAATTTTCTCTGTTTAGAAAATAAGCTTTGATTACCGATCTTTTTAATACGCGGTGACTAACACTCGTGGCCATATAATTTTCCGGCCGATATCCATCCTGGGCTCCGGTTTGCATATCCATAAAACCTATCCGGGTTGAATTAGAAATATTTCCGGTAACCCTTGCACCCATAATAATGGGTATTCGGTTCCCATCCTGGTCTAACCCTATTTTTCTGGAATAAAATGGTCGAATGGGTGGAATACCATAATCGGCAAACAAATCAGCATTTTCTAAAAAGAACGTTCGCCGTTCCGGAAGAAAAATATTAAAACGGGTAAGGTTGGTAACCTGCTGATCTACTTCTACCTGAGAAAAGTCTGGATTAACAGAAACATCCATATTAAGCGAGGAAGTGAGGGCTAATTTCCCATCGAAGCCTCCATTGAATGTTGCTTTTGTTTCCGTCCCATTTTCACGATCGGTAGATAATCCTCCGGTTAGGTAGGGCAGGAATACCCAATTACTTCCAGTTTTCGGTGGAGGCTCCTTCCATATTAAAGCACCGGTAAATCCCAAATTCATCGATTTGAAATTAACTGGAACAGGCGTCCAAGTAGAATACTCATTCGACTTTGGATCGCTGCGTACAAAGTTTATGCCCCACGTAAGTTTTTCTGCCGAATAGCGGATACTTTTAAAGGGAATGGCAATTTCTGCTGTCCAGCGGTCTGGAAATATCTTGGTTTCCGAAAACCACTTGCTGTCCCAACTCCAGGTAGGCATTTCGTCACCAATTTTTAATTGGTCATCACTTTGTGCATTTAGTGCATTGATGGTAAAAAAGAAGCCATTGGTTTTTTCATTCCCGGGATCAAGAGTAATGCCTACCCCATCATTCCCATCGTGCCCAATATCTCTCTTCAAACTTTGTATCAGGGCTTTTCCAGAATCCCAGGCTGTAATAGCGAAGTAGATAAATTTACTGTCGTAACATACCTGAACAATCGTTTTTTTCTTGGGGGCACCTACGTCGGTTGGATATTTCTTGTGAAATGCTCCGGCAGATTCTGCCTCTTTCCAAACTAGCTCATTAAATTCACCGTCCAACTTAATGGGGCCGGATGTTTTGGTAATATGTAGCTTAAAATTACTTTGTAGATAGGCTGCATCCAACGGTTGTGCCCCCACTCGAATAAACGGCAGTAGTATTAAAATATATAAAAAACGTCTAATAAATATTCCCATGGATTAACAGTGTACTGTAAAATGGCAAAAGTGAAACAATTATTGAAAAAAGAAAAGAAAATGGGTTATATGGTAGCGAGGACGTATAAGTGGAATCCAATTTCCTTATTCTTCCTCTAGCAGGTCGGGTCGTCGTTCACGAGTTCTTTGAATCGATTGTTCAAAACGCCACTCTGCTACTTTTTTTGGATCACCCTGTAATAAAATTTCAGGTACCTGCATTCCTCTGAAATCGGCAGGACGGGTATAAACTGGCGGCGCCAGTAGATTATCTTGAAAAGAATCGAATAATGCAGAAGTTTCATCATTCAGAACGCCGGGAATTAATCGGCCAATACTATCCGTAATTACCGCGGCTGCAATTTCGCCACCACTCAATACATAATCTCCAATCGAGATTTCGAGGGTTACATATTGGGTTCTGATTCTTTCATCAATTCCTTTATAGTGGCCACAAATCAACAACAACCTGTTGAGCATAGAAAGCCGGTTGGCCATGGATTGCTGAAAGGTTTTTCCGTCTGGTGTTAGGTAAATGATTTCATCATAGGAACCTCCCTGTTGTAAACTTTCAATGGCATTTGCCAGCGGCTCACACATTAAAACCATTCCTGCGCCTCCCCCAAAAGCATAGTCATCTACCTGCATATGCTTATTAATAGCCCATTGCCGAAGGTTATGGGTTTTTACAGTAAGCAAACCTTTATCCTGTGCTCTTTTCAGAATACTATGACTGAACGGGCCTTCTAGCAATTCAGGTACTACCGTTAAAATATCAATATGCAGCATACATCAGTTCATTTCCATAAGAAATCAAGCGCTTTATTCTTTAACTCCCGGATCCATAAAGTCACCCAGATCTCTGCGTTCTTTTTTGGTGGGTCTTCCAATTTTACTCAACCGCTTTCCAGTTTGAAATGAGGCGGCATTGAATTGAATTGCCGCCAGTTCTTCCGCCGGAGTTTCGTCTGAATAATACAAAATTGCCTCACTATAGGCTTTCCGGGTAAGTAGCAGCCCAGTTACCCGAACAACCCATTTGCGTGTTTCTGTTTTAACTTCATACACATCTCCAATCAAAACCATTCTTGAAGCCTTTACCGACACGCCCCCTATTTTAACTCGACCTTTATCACAGGCATCACCAGCCTGTGAACGGGTTTTAAATAAACGGATCGCCCACAAATATTTGTCTATTCGCAACTTTTCTTTTTCCATAGCGCGATCAACTTACTGCCCCTCGGCAAAATACTGATGAAAATAAGGAATGGTTTCTATTCCCTTATAATAATTAACGAGGTCGTATTTTTCATTCGGACTATGCAGGTTATCGCTATCTAAACCGAATCCCATAAACACAATCTTTAATCCCAGCTCTTTTTCGAACAAGGCACAAATGGGGATACTGCCTCCTCCTCTTACGGGGATGGGTTCTTTACCAAAAGTGGCTTCTATGGCTTTGGCAGCAGAGCGATAGGCATGTGAATCAATAGGGGTTAGATAAGGCTCACCTCCATGGTGTTCGATAGCTGTTACGGTAACGCCCTCCGGAGCCATAGATTGAAAATGGCGAATGATTTTTTCGGTAATCACTGCCGAAGATTGATTGGGAACCAACCGGCACGATATTTTAGCAAATGCTTTTGAGGGCAATACCGTTTTGGCTCCTTCGCCGGTATATCCTCCCCAGATACCATTCACTTCAAGCGTAGGCCGGATGCCTGTTCTTTCATGAGTGCTGTATCCTTTTTCGCCCCAAAGATGCTGAATACCCAAGTCTTGCTTGTATTCATTTTCATCGAAAGGCGCCAATGCCATTTTAGCTCTTTCTGTATCACTGGCCTCCAGCACATCATCGTAAAAGCCAGGGATAGTGATATGATTATTTTCGTCGTGGCATGCAGCAATCATTTTAGCGAGCATAGTGGCTGGATTGGCAACTGCTCCCCCATAAACGCCACTGTGTAAATCGCGATTAGGTCCGGTAACTTCCACTTCAATATAGCTGAGTCCACGAACCCCTACATCTATAGACGGAGTTTGCATGCTAAGCATCGAAGTGTCACTGATTAATATCACATCTGCTTTCAGTAAATCCTTGTTGTTGATTACAAAGGTTGCTAAATTGGGAGAACCCACTTCTTCCTCGCCCTCAATTAAAAACTTTACGTTCGCTGATAAAGTACCAGTATTCGTCATCATCTCCAATGCCTTCACGTGCATATAAAATTGCCCCTTATCGTCACAGGCTCCCCGGGCAAATATTTTTCCATCTCTGATTTCGGGTTCAAAGGGGCCACTGGTCCATAATTCAAGTGGATCAGCAGGCTGAACATCGTAGTGACCATATACCAAAATAGTTGGTTTACTTGGGTCAATTAATTTTTCGGCATACACAATCGGATGCCCTTCGGTAGGATATATCGTAGCACTGTTTACGCCAGCTTCTAGTAAACGCTTTTTTACGAGCTCGGCACATTCCTGCATATAGGATTTATTCTCCGAACGGGCACTGATGCTGGGTATGCGCAGCAATTCTAATAATTCCTCTAAAAATCTTTCCTGATGGGCGGCTTGGTATTCTTTGCGGCTTAACATGTTATTTGCTTTAATGGGGTTAACGGCAACGAGTATTATAACAATTGCAAAGGTAATGCGACATTTTATAATCGGTGTTTTTCATTCGATAAGATATTTTGCAGGGTCCATTCGGGCCTACTAACCATAGCTTGCTGCCGAACCTTACAATCTGCAATGGCACAAACAGTACAACTAAATGGCATGCATCCATCTGTATGAACAAATAACTCTATGCTATCTCCCATCTCATTTTCAATCAACCTTGCCAGCTCATCAATTTCCTGGTGGGCCTCATGCACATTCAGGTACCAGGGAACGGTGAGGTGACAATCTATGTGCAACAAAGCCCCATATTGAATAACCCGCAGGTTATGTAGGTCGATCCATCGCTCTCTCCGGTTCTTGTTGAGCAATACGATAAAGCGTTCCAGCAATTTACTATCCGCCTCATCCATAATGCCTGCCAGTGATTGGCGAATAATTGTGTAGCCATTATAAATAATCCATACACTCATTGCCAAAGCTACGACCTGGTCTATCCACGTAAGTCCGGTAGTTAGCATAATCAGCAATCCAACCAATATGGCTAGCGTAGAGTAGGTATCCATCTGCAAGTGTTTTCCACTTGCTTCCAGTGCCAGCGACTTATTTTTTTTGCCCATTCGCAAACAAAGGGTACCCCCTGCATAATTAAGCAAAGCCGTTGCGGCAATAATCCCGCAGCCGATATCCAATTGTTGCAGGGTAAGAGGATGGAGAAAGTTTTGGATAGTCTCTAATATAATCATCACCCCGGCAGCAACTATTAGGGTACCTTCTACAGCAGCAGAAATGAATTCGGCCTTACCATGGCCATAGGGGTGATCCAGATCCCGCGGTTTGGCCGCCACATATAAACTGTATAATCCTACCAGTCCCGCTACTACATTTACGATACTTTCCAAAGCATCGGTTAAAATCGCTAAGGAATGGGTTAGCTGATAGGCCACTATTTTGGCTATCAGCAGCAGAACCCCTCCTGCGGTAATAAATTTTTGCAGCCGGAAATTTTGTTGCGCTTTGTTCAGACTGTTGAGTTTATGGGGTAAATCAGATTCAATATCTTCTTATACAGTTCCTATTTCATACGTAATCGGGCAATGCTTTGCCAACATAGCGGATATGCCACAATATTTTTCGTGAGAGAGAGATACGGCGCGGGCTACCTTATCGGCATGTTCCGCAGCTACATCTGTTTTATAAATCATGTGAATGAACCGAAATGTTTTGGGAGTTTCCTCGGTTTGTTCCGCAGATGCGGTTATTTCAATTCTTTCAAAGGGCACTTTCATTTTCTTCAAAATATCTACCACATCAATACCACTGCACCCGCAAAGGGAGCCTAGTAACAATTTTTTTGGATTCAATCCAGTATCTGTTCCGCCAGATTCTATAGAGGCATCTATTCGAATAGTATGCGCCGAATCGGGTGCTGATAAATCGAATGCGAGCGCATTGGCCCAGGTTGCTTGTACTTGCACAATGAAATGTTTTTTGGTTGAAAGAAATTATCCCTGATTATATTGATTTTGAACAAACTCCCAGTTCACCAAATTCCACCAGTTGGTGATATAGTCTGCCCGTCTGTTTTGATAGTTTAGGTAGTAAGCATGTTCCCAAACGTCTAATCCCAATAATGGCTTACCCTTCAGCTCAGTCACATCCATTAAAGGGTTATCCTGATTGGGGGTTGACCCAATTGCCAGTTTTTTATCGGCAGTAAGTACCAACCAGGCCCATCCACTGCCAAATCTGTTTTTGCCAGCATCACTAAATTGATTTTTCATCGCTTCCCATGAGCCAAAAGATGTGGTAATGGCATTCAATAAACTGCCGGAGGGCATGCTCGCAGTTCCTGGCCTCATGCACTGCCAAAATAGTTCATGGTTATAATGTCCCCCTCCGTTATTCCTCATCTTCGGGGAATACTTAGAGATATTTTTTAGCAGTTGCTCCAAGGAGGTTGCGTTGGTATCTACCTTTTCAGCTAAACAGGCATCCGCCAGATTTTTAGTATAGGCGGCAGCATGCTTGGTATAATGAATCGTCATGGTTGTGGCGTCAATAGCTGGCTCCAATGCCGGATATCCGTATGGAAGGGGCTGTTGCACATATCCAATCTCTCCAGCCGAAACTTTCTTTACAGAAGCAAATGAGGGCAGTCCAGATAAAAGGATACCTGCTGAAATACCGGCCTGACCGGATGTTTTAATAAATTGACGGCGATGCAGGGGCTTACTCATGATGAAAAATTTAGAGTTTACTGTTGCGAGATTTAAAGGTAGCCAAAAATAACCTTGCACGCTTGAACTGGCGATAATAGAATTCGTTGTTGAATAATTGTGAATCCGACATGGCTTTATAAGTTAGAAACAGCCCGATTGGTATTAGTAAAAAAGTGGAAAGCCACATCCCATTCATAGGAGATAGTTCGTTTGAACGAACCAGTTTTTCACCAAAATTGTTAAGCAAATAAAAGAACACAAAAAAGATAATCGCAAATACCAATGGCATACCTAAGCCCCCTTTCCGAATAATCGATCCCAAGGGAGCTCCAATCATAAACAATACCAAACAAGCAAAAGATAACGTAAGTTTTCGATGCCATTCGATTTTATGCAGATTAAGGGACTGCAATCTGTCTTTATATTCTTGCTCCATCACAATAGTATTTCCCCGTACAGTATGAATGGCCGAGATTGCATTACCGTAAACCGATTGCTTAATCGAGTCCGGTATCAACTGGTCAAAAGGCTGTGGATTGCCTGCAGGTAAGGCATTAGATTTTGTCCAACCCGTATCGGCATACCTAATAAAAGCCATATAAGGTGCATACTCTCTTTTCGATTTTTGCAGAAACACCGAATCCAGATTATATAATGAATCGATGGTTACATTCAGTTGACGAATACTCAGCATTTTAGGGTCGTAAAATGCACTATCCCCAGTTTTACTCATTTGAAAACTATTCAAATCGAACACTTTTTTATAGGTGGCAAACCCCATTTGAATAAACTGAGTATTCTGACTATTCCGGGGTCCACTTTCTTCGAATCTTGATCCGTTGTGGAGGATAAACTCTAGGTCCCTTTTGTTTTTCGAAAGCCGCATGATGCCGGTTTTTGCTACGGTTAAATAATCCTGTAAGGGTCCCCCTTTTTCAAAAATTACCACATCATGTATTACACTATCATTTTTTTCTTTTTTACCCAGTTTAATGATGTACCCATCTATTTTATCGTAAAAGATACCTTCTTTAATATCAAATGCCGGCTTGGCAACGATGATGTCATATTTTAATGCCGACAATTTCTTTTGTGTAACGGGGATGATGTTATTCGCAAATAAAAATGCAAGGCCACTAACAAAAACTGCAAAAATCAACAACGGCCGCATAAATCGCAGTAAAGGAATACCTGCCGATTTAATGGCAATCAACTCGAACCTTTCCCCCAAATTTCCAAAGGTCATAATGGAAGAGAACAGCAACGACAATGGAAGTGCGGTCGGAATCCAGAAGAGGGTTACCAACCCAACCAGCTTTACAACAGTAAATAAATCCAAGCCCTTACCCACCAAATCGTCTATGTATAACCAAAAAAACTGCATGGTTAACACAAATATGGAGATACTAAAAGCAGCGATAAAAGGACCTACAAAGGCCTTAATGATCAGAATGTCCAGTTTTTTTATCACTTTGTGCTTCTAATTAGGGGAAAATGACTAGTTCAAAAGTAACACTTTCGCCAGAGGAATGGGCATTGGTATCGAATCCAGATATTATTTTAACAAAGAATGCCGTGATTGATAAAGTTTATCATTTACTGGGGATGGCAGCCGAACAGTATTCCCGCAAAACAGCGGAACTGCCCGAAAAACTAAAGGGTGATTGGTTACAGGCTGCTGCGAAAATTTCCAGAGGCGAACAATATCTGGGATTGCCCTGGGTGATGCTCGATTATCCCCGCCATTTTGCAGCTGGCGATACAAAAGCAATTCGCAGTTTTTTCTGGTGGGGACATGGATTTAGCCTACACCTGATTTTACAGGGAAAATATCGGGAGCAATGGATAAAAAACGCAGATGATTGGCTCCAGAAGGGAGCAGATAATTGGTACATCGATTTGGCAACAGATCCTTGGCAACATCACTTTAGAGCAGAAACCTGTATGCCCATTCGAAAAGTATCTGCACAAGCAGTAACCTCACATTCATTTGTAAAATACAGTTGCTGGTTCCCTATGGAAGCCTGGAATGAAATACCTGCCTTATGGGAAAATATATTTCAACAATGGATTCGAATACCGGAAGAATAGGGTAAGGAGGAACAATTAGTTGCTACCCAAGCGATGGAATAAATCCTTCACCTGATATTGCCATAATTGCGACTGGTCGCGAATCTCGTTCTTTTCAGCAAAATCTTTGATAAGCAAAATAGTTTGATTGGATATTTCGGTTTTTTCAATCCGAAACTCAAAGTATTCATTTTTCTCGCTGTGTAACCAGTGATACCTAACAAACTTGTCCTGCTCTTTGTCAACTACCTCCGCCTTGTCTGGCTTTTCGCCGTTCCAGGAAAAACTGTATACATTTTCCCATTCATCTACCTTATCGGCAAACCATTCTTGTAATCCTGCTGGGGTGGCTAAAAAGTCAAATAATATGCTGGGAGAACATCTTACCGGAAATTCAAGTGTAAATAACTGCTTCTTACTCATTTCTATCTGTTTGATCAACTACTGTTGATACTTGCAATAATATAAAAAAAATATTCGTACCCAAATGTTTTTTTATAAAGTGAGTGGTTAGGAGGTTAACATCCTGTTAATTCTTGCATATTTTATTTATAATTATTTGATATTCATATAGTTATATAAAAAAAGTGAAAGTTCCTTTTTAGCCAATAAAAGGTAGGAATGGAAAAATTAATGGGTATAGGGTTGCTTTTTTGATGATTTTATTTTTTTCTCAGCTGCTTTTGCTCCGCTCACGCTTCCAAATCTTCCGTAAGCGGCTACTTTTTTTATGGCAAGTATAGCCCCGCAATTTCTATATTTGCGCTCCCATTACAGCAGTCGTAATAGGGCCATCTCCGGGAAACAAATAGAAAAAATCTTATTATGTTCAATTCTCTAAGTGAAAAACTAGAAGCAGCCTTTAAGAATCTGAAAGGGGAGGCCCGGATTAATGAGCTCAATATTGCCAACACCATCAAGGATATCCGCCGCGCCTTACTAGATGCCGACGTAAATTTTAAAATCGCTAAAGATTTTACCGATAAGGTTAAAGAGAAGGCCATTGGTGAAAAAGTGATTACAGCCGTTAGTCCTGGCCAATTGATGGTAAAAATTGTGCAGGACGAATTAACCGAGTTGATGGGGGGTAGGGAAGCCGATTTTCACATTAGCGGAAATCCAGCCATTATTCTGATTGCAGGTTTACAGGGTAGTGGTAAAACCACTTTCTCTGGAAAGCTGGCGAATTACCTCACCACAAAAAAAGGCAAATCGGTTTTGCTGGTGGCTGCCGACGTGTATCGCCCCGCTGCCATTGATCAGTTAACGGTTTTGTCGCAACAAATTGGTGTAGATATTTATGCAGAAAGAGATAGCCAGCAGCCGGTAGACATTGCCCGTAATGCCCTTCAGTATGCCCGAGCGAATAATAAGAATGTAGTAATCATAGATACGGCCGGCCGGCTGGCAGTGGATGAAGTGATGATGACGGAGGTTGCTCAACTTAAGCAAGCCTTACAGCCAACAGAGATTTTGTTTGTAGTTGATTCGATGACGGGTCAGGATGCAGTAAATACTGCCAAAGCCTTCAACGATCGACTCGATTTTAGCGGCGTGGTGTTAACCAAACTTGATGGCGATACTCGGGGTGGGGCTGCACTAACTATCAGCTATACCGTAAACAAGCCCATCAAATTTGTTAGCAGCGGCGAAAAGATGGATACGCTGGAAGTATTCTATCCCGATCGGATGGCGCAACGAATATTGGGAATGGGAGATATTACCAGTTTGGTAGAAAAAGCCCAAGCCCAGTTTAGTGAGGCCGAAGCTAAGAAACTGGAAAAAAAGATTCGAAAAAATCAGTTCGACTTCCAAGATTTTATGGATCAGCTGCAGCAGATTAAAAAAATGGGTAACCTGAAAGATCTGATGGGCATGATACCGGGTATGGGCAAGGCGATGAAAAATATCGACATCAACGACGATGCCTTTACCGGTATTGAAGCCATTATTCAATCGATGACACCTGAGGAGCGCTCCAATCCAGATTTATTGAACCCCTCTCGCAAAAATCGCTTAGCCAAGGGTTGCGGGAAAGATATTCAGGAAATTAACGCCTTTATGAAGCAGTTTGAGCAAATGAAGCAGACCATGAAAATGATGAATAATATGCCTGCTGGCGGCTTTCCCGGAATGCGGGGTATGCGTAAGTAGCCGATTTTTGTGTAAAAAAACACAAAATTCCTCCGTTCTTTTGTCTATTCACCTAATTCATCCTACATTTGTCGTCCGGTTATTTTTAACCGATTCGAAACCTATTGTTTAACGCCTATAAATGTCTATTTAACATGGCAGTCAAAATCCGTTTACAAAGACACGGAAGTAAGAAGAGACCTTTTTACTTTATCGTAGTGGCCGATGGCCGTTCACCCAGAGATGGTAAATTCATTCAAAAAGTAGGTACCTACAACCCACTTACCGTTCCTGCTACTATTCAGCTCGATCGTCAGAAAGCACTCGAGTGGCTCAATAAAGGAGCACAGCCTACCGACACGGTTCGTCGTATTTTATCCTTCAAAGGAGTATTGTACTTGAAACACCTGTTGCGTGGCGTTAAGTTGGGCTTGTTTGATGAAGCTGCTGCCATGGAAAAATTCCAAGCATGGCACAACGAGCACGAAGCCAACATTTCTCGTCGCTCCGAAGCACACAAAAGCAGTCAGCGCGCAAAGAAAGCCTATGTGCCTGTAGTAAAGAAAGTAGAAGCTGTTGCCGAAGTTCCAGTAGAAGCTCCAGCTGAAACTTCCTCAGATGCACCTGCAGAAGCGTAAGCAGTTCGCAGCATAATATTGTTACCAAAACCCGAAATCTTGTTTCGGGTTTTGTTTTTGATACCCTTCTCCCCGTAAATATTTAAATACCTTTACGGGTAATAGTAACTATGGCAACAGATTCTTATATACATATTGGTAAAATAGTAGCTCCCTTTGGTGTGAGTGGACAATTAATTTTACAGCATGTATTGGGAAAAAAAACGCAATTTCCTAATATAGCGGTTGTGTTTATTGAAGAAGTAAAGGGGTCGTATTTGCCCTATTTTTTAGAAAAAGCGCAAGCCAAATCGCATGATGAGAGCATCCTTCAGTTAGAAACCATCATAACTAGGGAAGCTGCACAGCGTTTGTGTACTCGACCCGTTTGGTTACTGGAGGCTGATTTTAGAAAGCTGGCGGGAAAAACGGCACCCATAAGTTTGTTGGGGTATAGTGTGATACAGGAGGGCGAAAATCTGGGGGAAGTAAAGGAAGTTATCGAACAGCCGCACCAGGTTTTACTCACCATTCTTTGGCAGGGAAAAGAAGCCTATATCCCCTTACACGCAGAAACCCTGCAAGCGATCGATCATACCCGGCGAGAAGTTAAAGTGGTGTTGCCCGATGGGTTATTAGATATTTACCGGTAAACTAACCGAACGCTATGCATTCCCCACATGTGTATTCCAAAGTAATTACTGTATTGCCCGAACATATCGACGAACTTCAGCATGTAAACAATGTGCAATACCTGCATTGGATGATGGAGTCTGCCGCTGAGCATTGGCAAAGCAGGGCATCGGTCAATCTGATGCAGCACCTGGTTTGGGTGGTAATAACGCATGAAATCAATTATCTGGGTGCTGCAAAACTCGGCGAACAATTGTTGCTTACCACTTACACCGGAGAATATACCGGTGCCAGTTGGTGGAGGCATTTTTCTATTCAGCAAAATACAGGTGCGCAAGAGCTGGTTGTTGCGAAAACCCTTTTTGTATTGTTGAATAAAGCATCCGGAAAACCTCAGCGAATAGGCACGGAAGTTGTACAGATTTTTATAGACGCAGTTTAGTTTGTTTGGTTAGAAACCTATGGGTACCCCTCAGCGATATATTGCACATTTTGATCTCGACTCCTTTTTTGTGAGTGTAGAAGTATTGCTGAACCCTGCACTAAAAGGTAAGCCAGTAATTGTGGGAGGTTCAGCCGAAAGAGGAGTAGTAAGCACTTGTAGTTATGAAGCCAGAAAATTTGGCGTAAAGAGTGCCATGCCCATGAAAACAGCCTTGCAACGTTGTCCGCAAGCCATAATAGTTCAGGGCGCTTATTCTAATTATGCTCATTATTCGGCAATGGTTACCGATATTATTGCTAACAGGGCCCCCTTATTTGAAAAAGCCTCTATCGACGAGTTTTATATTGATCTTACTGGAATGGATAAATATGATGACCCTTTTCAGTGGACCATCCGGTTGAGGGACGAAATCATTCAAACCACCGGCTTGCCAATTTCCTTTGGCCTTGCCGGCAACAAAATGGTGGCCAAAATTGCTACCGATATGGCCAAGCCCAATGGGTATATTCAGGTACCACCGGGAAAAGAAAAAGAATTTCTGGCACCCTTGCTGGTAAGCAGAATTTCAGGTGTGGGAGAACATACCTTGCAAATTTTAGAGTCGATGGGGGTTCATACGATTCAACAATTATCCCAAACCCCCCGGTCGCTGCTGATCCATCGGTTGGGTAAAATGGGGGAGTCGCTGCATGAAAAGGCCCAAGGTATTCATACATCCCCGGTGCAACCCTTTCATGAAGCCAAGTCGGTTTCTTCTGAACATACCTTTGAAGAAAATATAACGGATACAGAAGCACTCATCACAGAGCTGGTTCGCTTAACAGAAAAAGTAGCGTATTCGTTGCGGCAAGATGGACAATTGGCGGGATGCATCGCCGTAAAAATCCGCTACCCCGATTTTGAAACCCGCAGCCGCCAAACCACAATCACCCCTTCTTGCCGAGATGATGAGTTTATTCCTGCAGCTATTCAACTTTTGCAAGATCTGTATGCTACCGGAACCCCCGTTCGGCTATTGGGGGTTAAACTGAGCGAGTTCACCCGTGAGCCCATTCAGCCAAGCTTATTTGAAGATGCAACTAAAAAGCAACACCTCTATCAGGCCATCGATGATGTGAAAAATAAATTCGGAAAAACAGCACTGCAAAAGGCCAGAACTGTGAAGAAAAAAAATAATGACATCTAATAGTCTACTTGTTTAGTAGGATTATGTATATTTGCTTTCTAAACAGTTAGTATATGAGTTTACGATTGGGCGATATAGCCCCCAATTTTTCCGCAAACACTTCCGAAGGAGTAATTGATTTTTACGAGTATCTCGGCGATAGCTGGGGGGTATTATTTTCCCATCCTGCCGATTATACCCCAGTTTGTACCACCGAATTGGGGAGAACTGCCTCCCTAAAAGATGAATTTGAAAAGCGAAACGTAAAAGTGCTGGCTTTAAGTGTTGATAGCCTTGCCAGACACGAGGGATGGATAAAAGACATCAATGAAACCCAGCACACACAGGTAGCATTTCCCATTATTGCCGATGAAGATAAGTCTATCGCTCATGCTTATGATATGATTCATCCCAATGCATCCGAAACAACCACCGTTCGGTCGCTGTTTATTATTGGGCCCGATAAGAAAGTAAAATTACAAATCACCTACCCGGCTTCAACTGGAAGAAATTTTGTAGAAGTATTGCGGGTGATTGATTCACTTCAGTTAACGGCCAATTACAGCGTAGCTACTCCGGCCGACTGGAAAGAAGGAGAGGATGTGATTGTAGTTCCAGCGGTTTCTACCGAAGATGCTGTTAAAAAATTCCCCAAGGGAGTAAAGATTGTTAAGCCCTATTTGCGCTATACTCCCCAGCCGAATAAATAATCGTTTTTTGTTTGTACTTGTAAGCGGCCCCGATGTCTATCGGGGCTTTTTTATTTTATTGGGCGCACCATTTTTCTAATTGTTGCAGGGTAGCTCTTAAATCTTTTGGAATAGGAGCTTGGATGGTATATTGTTTTTCATTCCAGTTGAAGATGAGTTGCTCGGCATGCAATCCCAGCCGATGTAAAATAGGCCGCTCAGCATCTTCCATTTTAGAAAGTTTGAACTTTTTCTTTAAAGAAGACAGTAGTATGGGCGCCCCATCTCCATACCAAGCATCGCATACGATTGGGTGACCGATGTGTTGCATATGAAGCCGAATCTGATGGGTTCTCCCCGTATGTATCCGGCACCTCAACCAACTATATCCTTTAAAGGAAGCAACTACTTCATAATCGGTATGGGCAGCTTTGCCTTTTGCATGGGTGATCATTCTGCCGGCCTTTCCTGGATGCTCCATCATCGGGGCCAGAATGCTGTCTTTGGGATTGATTAGGTTTCCCATCACCAATCCGAGATAATATTTTTCAATTTCTCTGCCTTCAAAAAGTGCCGACAGTGCCTGATGGGCTTCCGGTGTTTTGGCAAATACAATCACCCCACTGGTTTCTCTGTCTATCCGGTGAACGGTATAGATGGATCCATATTGCTGTTTCAGGGCATCTTTAAGGGAGGGTTCTTGACCCAAACGGTCGGGAATACTTAATAGTCCGGCCGGCTTATCCACCGCTACCCAATCTGGAGTTTCTTCCAGTATATTCCACTTCATCATTCGGGTCGTGCATTTTTGGCGGGTGCAGACTTTCTAAGGAAAGCCTGGTTCATGTATTTGAGCAGTCGTACCTCTTTTTCTTGCAGTATCCGCCACTTACCTCTATCCACATTCTTCTTGGTTAAATTGGCAAACATCACCCGGTCTAGTCCTTTTACTTCATACCCCAGGTGTTCGAACATTCGGCGTACAATTCTGTTTTTTCCGCTGTGTATTTCTATACCAATGATATTTTTTTGTTTGGGGTCTGCGTATCCGGCAGCATCGGCTTTTACCGGACCATCTTCTAGGGTGATACCGGTTAACAGTTGATCCAGATCTTTTGCGGTTACGAGTTTGTCTAAAGTTACCTCGTATATTTTTTTTACCTCAAAAGAGGGATGGGTAAGTTGCTGGGCAAGTTCTCCATCATTGGTAAGTAAAAGAACGCCGGTTGTATTTCTATCTAACCTGCCTACCGGATACACCCGTTCCTGGGTGGCTGCTTTAACCAGTTCGAGTACTGTTTTTCTGCCTTCCGGGTCGCGGGTAGTAGTAATAAAATCTTTAGGTTTATTCAGCAGTATGTATACCAGATTATGTTTCAGTTGCAGGGGTTTGCCACCCATGGTTACTTTTTCTCTACCCGAAACTTTATAGCCCGGTTCATAAACGATATCGCCATTTACGGTAACCTTACCCTGTTTGATTAAATCAGCAGCCTCTCTTCGTCCACAAATACCACAATGGGCTATAAATTTATTCAACGGCATCATTTCACTGCTTGCAGTTGCTGGCATTTCTGGGGCAGCAGCTCCGGGTGAACGCATTTTTCGGGCGGGTTCTACTGGGCGGGTGGTTCCATAAGCTACGGGCTTGTTGCGGGGAGGATTTTTACCAGAAGGGGTTTTTATTTTTTCGGAGGAATCGTAGGCTTTCTTTTCAGGGATAAGGCCCTGCGCTTTTTCTATTTTCTTTTGGCGGAAGGCATCGCCTTCTGCTTTGGCTGCTGCCTTATTTTTTTTCTTTTCCTGCCGGTAGGCTTCTTTAATAGCGCTGCCTTTCTTTTGGTTAGCGAACTTGCTAAAATTATCGGTTCTTTGTTTCATACGTTGGGTTGCTGTTTTTCAACAGGAACTACAAAGGTACTCATTATTCGGTGAAGGGGGGTGATTGGGGGGTTAGCCCTTATTGGCCAATTGGCCGCAGGCAGCATCAATATCTTTGCCCCGGCTTCTGCGCAGGCGAGCATTCACGCCATTTTTTTCGAGCAAGTGCATAAAATATTGAATGCCATCTTCATCCGGCTTGGTAAATGCGAAGGCATCAATTGGATTATATTCGATGATGTTGATAAGGTCTGCCGGCACTTGCCGATAAATTTTTATCAGTTCCAACGCATCGGATTCGCCATCATTCAATCCTTTAAATAAGATGTATTCCAGCGTAATTTCGTTGCCGGTTTTTTGATAAAAATAATTCAGTGCCTCAATCAATGCCCGGATAGAATTGGTTTCATTGATGGGCATAATCTGGTTTCGCTTGCTATCATTGGCAGCATGCAGTGATAGGGCCAGTTTAAAACGCACCTCATCATCCCCCAGCTTTTTAATTTGTTTGGCTACACCGGCAGTAGAAACAGTGATACGGCGGGGGCTCATGCCCATGCCTTCGGGTGAAGTAATCCGTTCAATGGCCTTCATTACCTCTGCATAGTTCAACAGCGGCTCTCCCATACCCATAAAAACGATGTTGGAGAGTTTTTGACCATAGATGCGCTCACTTTCCTGATTGATGAGCACTACCTGATCGTATATTTCATCAAAATTCAGGTTGCGTTTTCGATCCATATAACCCGTTGCACAAAATTTACAGCTGAGGCTACAGCCTATTTGAGAAGAAACACAGGCAGTTTTTCTTTCGTCGGTTGGTATCAAAACCCCTTCAATCAGGTGCTGGTCAAAGGTTCTAAAGCGGCTCTTGATGGTTCCATCCGTACTATTTTGTGTAGCATCTACCTGTAAGGCGGGAAGAGAAAAATCTGCTTGCAGTTGTTGCCGAAAGGCTTTACTCAGGTTGGTCATATCATCAAAACTTCGGGCTTTCTTCTGCCATAGCCATTCCTGAATCTGCTGAACGCGGAACTTCTTCTCCCCCACATTTTCAATATAAGCCGTAAGGGCTTCGTTAGACAAGTGTCTGATATTGGGTGGCATCTGTTCCATAAGCAAAGATACGCAACCTGCCGGGAACAAGGAAATAGGCATTTAGTTACAAATATTTAACCTTGCCTCATTCAACTTTTACAACTTAGGTTGCTTACATTTGGTATCAATATTAATTTATGAAGAAACTGTTCTTTTTATTTTTTGCGATTGTTTGCTCAATAACTGCCTTCTCTCAGCAAGCGCCGGCAGATTCTACCTTTCAACAATATATCGGAAAGTATAAATTTCCTGAGGGTAGTGTGGTGGCAGAAGTAATGGTAATGCTCGAAGGGGGAAGTTTAACCATGTCTTCCTCTGTAGGCACTTCTCCATTAGAGAAAAAAGAGGAAGATGTTTTTGTGATTACCCAGTTTCAGGGCACTGCCAAATTTAACCGCGATGCCAGCAAAAAAATTATCGGGATTACCATTAATGCCGGAGGGTATTTATTAGAAGGAACCCGCACAGAAGAAGGTCTCACATTATCGTTCGGACGGGTAATGGCTTTATCTAAACAGGGAAGCCGATAACTGCGATAATTGCATGGTTTGTTGTTCTCCCGTGCCCAGCCTTTTGATTTTACAAATGCCTTGCTGTATCTCCTCACTGCCTATAATGATGGCATAGGGGATACTTTTTTTATCGGCATATTTAAACTGTTTATCCAACTTACTTGCATCGGGATAAATTTCGCAACGAACCCCTTCATTTCTTAGGGTTTGCATGGCAGTGAAGGCGGTTCTGGATTCAGCTTCGCCTAGGTTGAAGAAAATCACCGCTGTGCCAGTTTCAACGGCTGCAGGAAACAGGTTCAGTTGTTCCAATACATCATAAATTCTGTCAACCCCAAAACTGATGCCCACTCCGGGAATTCCGGGTACATCAAATAGGCCCGTTAAATCATCGTATCTGCCTCCGCCTCCAATGCTTCCCATAGAAGCATTCAACGCCTTTACTTCTAGGATAGTTCCTGTATAATAGTTCAATCCTCTTGCCAGGGTAAGATTGGTTACTACGCTTATGCCTGTTGGCCAGGGAGCAAATGAATGCAAAAAGTTCAGATCCTGCTCTCCTGCTTGCATTAGTGGGTGTTGGTTGGTAATCTTGCCAAGCAATTGCATTTTTTCGGCATGGGAACCCTCAATTTGTAAATATTCGGAAATGAGGTTGATGGCAGTATCTGATATGCCAGCTGTTGCCAATTCGGCTTGCACTTTCTCTAAACCAATTTTATCTAACTTATCAATGGCAGTGGTTATGGCGGTAAGGTATTCAGCACCTCCGCAGCTGTTTGCCAGGGCCCCTAAAATTGATCGATGGTTGATTTGTATTTCTACTTCCAGCCCCAGTCTACTAAAAACCTGGGAATAAATATGTAGTAATTCGGCTTCATTCAAGAGGGAACGGGTGCCCACAATATCGCAGTCGCACTGATAAAATTCTCGGTAACGGCCTTTTTGCGGTCGGTCGGCCCGCCAAACGGGTTGTATTTGATATCGTTTAAAAGGGAGCGTGAGTTGTGCATGATTCATTGCCACGTATCTAGCAAAGGGAATGGTTAAATCGTATCGCAGGGCCCGCTCGGTAATATCTTTGGTGGATTTGCCGGCCAAAATTTTCTGAAATCCTTCGGTAGCCTGCTCCAGCTTAGATGGGTGGTCGAGCCCGTTATTCAAAATTTTAAAAATCAGTTTATCACCCTCTTCTCCATATTTGCCCAATAATGTATCCAGATTCTCCATAGCCGGTGTTTCCAGGGGCTGAAAACCATATAATTCAAAAACGGTTCGGATAGTATCAAAAATATATTGCCTCCGTTGCACAACGGCAGCATTAAAATCTCGGGTTCCCTGTGGTAATTGAGGTTTACTCATGTGCAAAAATAATGATTCCTTACTCGCTACTCACCCGCCTGAAGATATTTATCAATAATTCGCAAACAGGCGTTATTCAGCAAATCAAATACTTTTTCAAAGTCGCCCTGGGTTCCAAAATAGGGGTCCGTAACCGGTTTATTCTGGTCGGGAAATAGTTCATGCAACATCCACTTTACTTTGTTCCCATCCCATAATGGTCCGCTGATTCTCGTTACATTCAGGTAATTGTCTCCGTCCATCACATATATCCTGTCAAATTCCAGCATATCCTCTGGAATAAATTGCCTACAGCGCAGTTTACTGATGTCGATGCCATTTTGCTGGGCAACTTGTTGCGATAGGATATGTGGCGGCTCTCCCGCATGATAAAAGGCAGTGCCCGCACTAGCGATTTCCCAGTTCAATCCTGCTTCCAATACCCGTTGCCGCATAATGCCTTCTGCGAGCGGACTGCGGCAAATATTCCCCAAACAAACCATTAATATTTTCATACGCGTAGATTGCCTATAATGTAATAATCAACTGTATTTATCCCAAATGGGCATTCGATGTTTTTTGCAAAATCGAAAGCCAGCATTTCATTTGACAAAAATATATCATTTCATTTCGTAAGAAAAAAGGGGGGGGCATAAAAACTAACATATATTAGCCTAATGATATTATGGAAAATGAAGCGATATTACATCTGTTAAGAATAGAAAGATTTTACTTCAAATTGACATATCAGTTGTGAAGTGGAAAGAAATATTAATTAAATTGCCGCTCCGGTAGGGAAAAAAGTATGGAAAATAGTGCCCGTGATAGTAGAGATAAGAATTTTCGAATCATGCGAATGATTTATGATTTCACCATGGGTCTGTTAATGGGAGCTTTGGGTGCTGGAATGATATTGGCAGAAAAGCTGGGCTTTGTGCAGGTGTTGGATTGGGGGGCTACGATGCGATATTCTTTTGGGGCAATTTTTTTGTTATATGGTGTGTTTAGGATTTACAGGGGGATAAAGCAGACTGCATAAAATGAGAAAGAGGCTACCGATTGCATTATTAATTGGATTTTTAATTTCCTGCGGAGCTGGCAAGCAGCCCAATAACAGGGATACAACTATAAATGGCGCTATACAAATTTGTGTAGATGAAAGTTTTCAACCGGTGATAGCAGAACAGTTAAAAGTGCACCATGCTGCTTATCCTAACACCAATATTCGGGTAACGTATCAGTCGGAAGCTGCATGTCTCAAAGCTTTACAAGACGACAGTACCCGAATGGTTGTGGTAGCAAGGGGGTTAACGGAAAACGAAGCAACTGCTTATCAGAAAAATTTATCTTTTAAGCCGTTATATGGTATTTTGGCCTATGATGCTATTGCAGTTATCATTCATCGTGATCGGAAAGACAGTTTGTTTACCCTTCAGCAGTTGACGGATATTTTGAATGGCAGCAATCCGGTTCCGGCAATAATGGATGGAATGCGGGCAACCAGTACGGTTCGTTTTTTGAAAGATAGCTTATTGAAAGGGGCTGATTTTGGAAAGAATGTGGTAGGAGCTCTTAGTAGTAAGGATGTTATTACAACGGTAATGAGTCATCCGGATGCGATTGGGTTTGTGGGGATGAGTTGGGTAGGGGATGTGTATGATAAGGAACAGAGAGCTTATCAAAAAAAAATATCCCTTGCCCGCATCGAATGTACGCAGTGTGAAGAAAAAGGTATTTATGCCAAACCGTCACAGGCAACCATTACGTACGGTCAATACCCACTTTCTCGTCCGCTATACTATATTTTGAAAGAGAACTGGGCAGGAGTGGGAACGGGATTGATGAATTTTATGAGCTTGGAGCGCGGACAGCTTATTTTCAGACGGGCTTTTCTGGCACCGGCCAAAATGGATTTTAAGGTAAGAAGTGGAAAAATAAAAGAGCAATAACCAAGTAAACATAAACAAAGAATCATGAAGAAGTTCCTATTGTTACTGATGGCATGTGTAGTTATGCACTCAGCAATGTTCGCACAGTATGCTGAAGGGATCCGGTTACTGAATTACGAAAAAAATAAATCAGCCCGGGAAACTTTTCAGAAACTGGTAGATGCCAGTCCCCAAGATCCACAAGCCATCTACTGGCTAGGTCAGGCCATATTGGCTACCGATGGGGGAGAGCCTTCTAAAGAGCAGATTGCATCCGCTAAAGCCCTTTATCAAAAAGCATTGGGTAGTATTGGCAGTGATCCTTGGCTGATAACCGGTATGGGACATATCGAGTTACTCGAGCGAGGAGATATCAACTCCGCCAAGCAAAAATTCGAGCAAGCCATTACCGCTTCTACCGAAACCAAAGGAAAAAATAAGGGAAAAGCTAACCCCGCTATCCTCAATGCAATAGGAAGAGCCAATGCAAAAGTGGGCAGTGGACTCGGAGATAATTTATATGCCATTGATAAACTGAATCAGGCTGGTCAGTTAGATTTAACCAATCCAGACATATACATCAATAAAGCCATCAACTACCTAAAAATGGGCGGTGAAAATGGGGGAGAAGCTGTAAAAGCATATCAGGAAGCCGTTACCCGCGATCCCAAAAGCGCCCTTGCTTATTATAAAATTGGGAAAGTATATCAAAGCCAAAACAACAAAGAGTTGTTTGAGCAAAACTTCGATAATGCCATTACTGCCGATCCTACTTGTCCCTTACCTTATTTTGCCTATTATTTGAATTATGCCAATAAAGACGTAAACAAGGCGAAAGAATACCTCGATAAGTATGTTGCATACGCTGATAGAGACCCTAAAACTGATTATTTTGTGGCTGAGTATCTTTTCCGTGCAGGAAAAAATGACGAGTCGCTGGCAAAAATTCAGGAATTGGAAAAATCAGCTGGTCTTACCGAAATCCCCCGCCTCAGTATCTTATCTGCCTATAACTACGATAGAAAAGGGGATTCTGTGCAGGCAAAAGCCAATCTAGAAAAATTCTTTGCCAATGCGCCTGCAGACAAAATTGAGCCTACCGACTATGAGCTGGCGGTAAAAGTGCTTACCAAATTCCCCGGAAGTGAGGTACAGGCAGCCACTTATCTGGAAAAAGCCATTGCAACGGATACTTCACGCATCAATAAGCTGAATTATATGCAACAAGGCGCCGATATGTATGCCAAAGCCAAAAATCCTGCTGAACAATTGAATTGGATGAAGCGAATGGTAGAACTTAAGGGAACTACAACAGAAGGCGACTATTACAGAATATCCGCAGCAGCACTCAGTGCCAAAGATTATCCACAGACCATGGATTGGGCAAAAAAATACATGGCTGCGTATCCCGATAAGCCCCAGCCCTTCACATTCTACCGAAAAGCGGCTATCGCCTCCGACCCAGATACCACCAGCGGAAAAGGTGTTGAGCAACTTCAGTACATCGACTCTATCTATAATCTCAATAAAGACAAATACAAAAAAGAGCTTTTCCTGAATAAATATTATACAATTTTGTATTATGTAAATAAGCAAAATGCGCTTAAAAAGAGCCCCGACTTTAAAGTAAAGAGTGATGGAACCAAAACAGAAGTGGTGGATCAGTTTTTAGGTATTTGCCAGAAAAGTTTAGAAGTAACCGACAAAATGATTGAATTATACCCAGATGTGGCAGATGATAATAATAAATTTGCCCAGAGTGTTAAAGGGGAAATTCAGAAAAATATCGACTATTATTCCAAACCTCCGGTTAAAAAGACCGGAGCACCCGCTGCCCCGCCAAAAGGATAACAAAAAAATATGCGAAAAACTCTCCCCCCAGGCGGAGAGTTTTTCTTTTATATCCCACACTAACGTATTTTTGCGAAAATTTATCGGATACATGAACTTGATTCAGCTGATAACAGATGCCAGTGCTTCCAATTCCGCCTCCAATTATTTACCCATCGGTATCCAATTGATTTTCGCTGCCGGTTTTGTTTTTACCATGATAGCCCTATCTGCCTGGGTGGGGCCCAAAAGAAAAACCAGTGATAAGCTGGATAATTTTGCCAGCGGTATCGAGTCGCACGGAAATGCGCGTCAGCCCATGGCCATCAAGTATTTTCTGGTAGCTATTTTATTTGTTCTATTTGATGTGGAAGTAATATTTTTCTATCCCTATGCGGTTAATTTCCGTGAACTGGGCTGGTCGGGATTTGGCGCAGTGCTGATGTTTGTGGGCTTTTTCCTGGCTGGGTTTATTTACATCATTAAAAAAGGTGCCTTAAACTGGGAAGATTAATGCCGAGGAGGTAAACTCCCGGTTCATATAGTTGTTGTTTAGATAGTATTCAACTCATAAAACGAATGCTCCCTTGAGGAGAAATATAAGGAGAACTAAAATATGTCACGTCCGGTTCGATTCAATATTCATCCCATAGCTGCCGATATTAAAGAGGCAGTTGGTGTGGCAGAAGCACCTGAAGGGTATGCTGGGGAAGGCTTTTTTACCACTAAATTGAGCAGCGTGGTAGGTTTGGCAAGAAAAAATTCTATGTGGCCCCTGCCCTTTGCTACCTCTTGCTGCGGCATTGAGTTTATGGCCACCATGGCCTCTCACTACGATTTGGCCCGTTTTGGAGCGGAGCGCGTAGGATTTTCTCCCCGTCAGTGCGATTTGTTAATGGTGATGGGTACCATCGCTAAAAAAATGGGACCCGTTCTTCGGCAGGTTTACTTACAAATGGCAGAACCCCGTTGGGTGATTGCAGTGGGTGCCTGCGCTTCCAGTGGAGGAATTTTTGATTCTTACAGTGTATTACAGGGCATCGATCAGATTATACCTGTAGATGTGTATGTGCCGGGTTGCCCTCCTCGTCCCGAAGCTATTCTAGATGGTTTTATGAAAATTCAGGATTTGGTAGGCCAAGAAAGTATTCGTAGGCGCAACAGCGAGCAGTACAAATTATTAATGAACAGTTACGGAATTGAATAAAGTAAACTCAACTCGTTTCAGAGAAATTGATCATGACACTTACCAACGATAGTATTCAACAGAAATTAACAGCGCAATTTGGCGAAAGCTTCTTTACTTTTAGTGAGCAATATGGTATGCTTAGCTTTGAAGCCCCCAAAGACCAAAATTTAAAAGTGCTACAGTTTTTGTACGATGAGCCCACCCTGGCTTTTCGCTTTTTAACGGATATCTGCGCAGTGCATGATCCCGAACAACCCGGCAAGGAATTATCAGTGGTATATCACCTCCATAATCTGGTGGAAAATGTGCGCATTCGCATGAAAATCTATACCGCTATTGAGGACCCGAAAATATTTACAGCAACCCGATTATTCGAATCGGCTAACTGGATGGAAAGAGAAACCTATGATTTTTATGGAGTGAATTTTGTGGGGCACCCGAATCTCAAACGCATATTGAATGTAGATGAAATGGACTATTTCCCCCTTCGGAAAGAGTTTCCATTAGAAGACCAAACCAGAATAGATAAAGACGATCAAATGTTTGGAAGAGGATAATCTCTTTCGAAAAATAATGCAAGTTCAATGTTAAACCCAAGGGTTTTATTATGACAGAACATCTTCAACATATTCAGTTACCGGAAGGCTCCATTGAGAAGCAAACCACTACCCTCAATCTTGGGCCAACCCACCCGGCTACCCACGGGGTATTTCAAAATATTATTGAGTTAGATGGCGAACGGATTGTTTCTGCTGAATCAACCGTTGGATATATTCACCGGGCATTTGAAAAGATTGCAGAAAGACGTCCCCTCTATCAAATTACCCCACTCACCGACCGGTTGAATTATTGCAGCAGCCCCATCAACAACATGGGCTGGCACCTGACTTGCGAAAAATTATTGGGTGTGGAAACCCCCAAGCGGGTAGACTATCTGCGGGTAATTATAATGGAACTGGCGCGTATTTCCGACCACCTGATTTGTAATTCTATTGTGGGCGTTGATACAGGTGCTTTTACGGGGTTCTTATACGTGATGCAATACCGCGAGTTAATTTATGAAATTTATGAAGAGGTTTGCGGATCAAGACTTACTACCAATATCGGACGCATCGGTGGTTTTGAAAGAAATTTCTCCAATACCGCCTTTACCAAATTAGAAAAGTTTTTAAAGGAGTATCCTGGGGTATTAAAAGAATTCGAAAACCTGTTTGCCCGTAACCGCATCTTTATGGAGCGTACCATCGGGGGCGGTGCCATCAGTGCCGAAAGAGCATTGAATTATGGATTTACTGGTCCGAACCTTCGGGCAACCGGCGTAGATTATGATGTACGGGTGCACAATCCGTACAGCAGTTACCAAGATTTTGATTTTATCATTCCGGTAGGAAAAACAGGCGATAATTACGACCGCTTCCTCGTTCGCAACGAAGAAATGTGGCAAAGCCTTTCCATCATTCAACAGGCATATCAGAAAATACAGGCATTTAAAGGTGAAGAGGCTGAAGTATATCATGCCAATGTTCCTGAATACTACCTTCCCAAAAAAGAAGATGTATATACCAAGATGGAAGCCCTAATCTGGCATTTTAAAATCATCATGGGAGAGGTTGAAATGCCTAAAGGCGAAGTATATCATTCTGTTGAAGGTGGAAATGGGGAAGTGGGATATTATTTGATTAGTGATGGAGGTAGAACCCCCTTCCGCTTGCATTTCCGCCGGCCTTGCTTTATTTATTACCAGGCCTATCCAGAACTGGTGAAAGGGGGCATGCTGAGTGATGCAGTAGTTACTATGAGTAGCCTCAACCTGATTGCTGGAGAAATGGACGCATAAAATATTGAATGAACAATCAATACCCACAAGGGAGTACGATATGATAAAATTTTCAGAAAACGATTTGGCTAAAGTGCAGGAAATCGTTGCACATTATCCCGATGGAAAACAGAAAAGTGCCTTGCTGCCCGTTTTGCACATGGCACAGGATACTTTTGGTGGATGGCTAAGTACAGAAACCATGGACTATGTAGCTTCCCTGTTACAAATAGAACCGATAGAGGTATATGAAGTAGCTACTTTCTACAGCATGTATCATTTGAAACCCGTGGGGAAATATGTATTTGAAGTTTGTCAAACCGGCCCCTGCATGTTGCGCGGTTGTGATGATATTATCCAATACATCACCCAGACCCTGGGTATCCGTGCCGGGGAAACTACGGCAGACGGACTATTCACACTAAAAACAGTCGAGTGCCTGGGTGCCTGTGGATATGCACCTATGATGCAGCTTGGAAAATATTATCGCGAACACCTTACCAAAGAAAAGGTAGACGCTATTATAGCTGAATGCAGAAAAACAGCGGCTGAACTAAACTAATCAACCAACCCCCGGAGAAAAATCTCCGGCTTGAAATAGAAGATTATGGGCATGAAATTATTACTCGAAAAAGCGCATGTGGAGGGAATCCGCCATTTCGAAGCCTATCGACGCGAAGGGGGCTACCGTAGTGTAGAGAAAGCACTCAAAGAAATGAGTCCGGAAGCCATTGTGGAAGAAGTGAAAAAAAGTGGACTGCGTGGTAGAGGCGGTGCTGGGTTTCCTGCCGGAATGAAATGGAGTTTTATTGCCAAACCTGAAGGAGTTCCCCGTCACTTGGTTTGTAATGCCGATGAGAGTGAGCCGGGAACTTTCAAAGACCGATACCTAATGGAATTTCTTCCGCATCTGCTGTTAGAAGGATTGATTGTGTCTTCCTATGCGCTCGGTAGTCATGCTACTTACATCTATATCCGGGGTGAATATGCCTGGATAGCAACGATATTAGAAACGGCTATTGCCGAAGCCAAGGCAAATGGCATGCTGGGGAATAATATTTTGGGCTCAGGTTTTGATTGTGAAATTTATGTGCACCGTGGGGCAGGCGCCTATATCTGTGGAGAAGAAACTGCCCTGATTGAATCATTAGAGGGAAAACGAGGTAACCCCCGCATCAAACCTCCCTTCCCCGCTATTCAGGGAGTTTGGATGCGCCCTACTGTGGTAAACAATGTAGAAACCCTTGCAGCGGTAGTTCCCATCATTATTATGGGAGGTGAGGAGTATGCAAAAATTGGCGTTGGTAAATCAACGGGTACAAAACTGATTTCAGCCTGCGGCAATATTAATAAGCCGGGTGTTTATGAAATAGACATGACCATTTCGGTAGAAGAATTTATTTATAGCGATGAGTACTGTGGGGGTATTGCCAATGGCAAACGCCTGAAAGCTTGCATCCCCGGCGGATCTTCTGTTCCCATTCTACCCGCCAATCTTTTGTTGAAAACAGCCAAAGGGGAAACCCGCTATATGAACTATGAAAGTTTAAGCGATGGTGGTTTTGTATCTGGCTCTATGATGGGTTCGGGAGGATTTATTGTGTTGGATGAAGACCAGTGCATAGTAAAAAACACCTATACCCTTGCCCGTT
>Ga0247836_1000751_pt1 | contig 57682 bp, 39 predicted proteins | sample LaCruzMarch2015__4_FD_187116 | JGI IMG/M metagenome (GOLD analysis project Ga0247836, IMG submission 187116) | Freshwater microbial communities from meromictic Lake La Cruz, Castile-La Mancha, Spain - LaCruzMarch2015_14m | ecosystem: Environmental > Aquatic > Freshwater > Lake | place: Spain... | reverse complement strand
TAGATAAACGATTGGGACAATCGTTCTACAATAGATAAACGATTGGGACAATCGTTCTACAATAGATAAACGATTGGGACAATCGTTCTACAATAGATAAACGATTGGGACAATCGTTCTACAATAGGGTCGACTACGTGGCTGACCGGATCGTTGACGAGTCGGAGATTCGCCGTGGAAACAGTTCCCGTATCAGAACTTGGCTGGAACGATTCTCGCCGTGACACGACTTCGGAAGACAATCATTTCCCCGTCAACCATTTCGACAGTATAGTCGGGGATATGCTGGTGCAATTTGTCCTCGCCTGCTTGGCATGGCATCGTTGTCGATGGCGAAGGCATTGCCAATGCAGGTATTCGGCGGGCGTCATTGCCTTGCGAAGGTGTTTTGAAAATCTTGCGGTTCAAGCCATTCCATCGCAGTGATCAAACCTCCTCATCCCCCGACCCCTTCTCCTCCTGATTACAGAAGGAGAAGGGGGGAAAGACAATGCGCGTGGTTCTAACTCCCGGCTTTCTTGTCACACCCAAGTGACTGAGGGCCCCATTCATTCTATCTCCCCTTCTCCTCGGTACTCCGAGGAGAAGGGGTTGGGGGAGCGCCAGGTATCTCATTACTGCTTGGACCGCAGGGGCGGAAGCGATCCAAAATGAACGAATGTTTCTTGGCAACCACTTGAATGGCTACTTCAAAATCTTCGCGGCTTGACTGCGCACTTTTGCGTCCTTGCCACCTTTGGCGAGCTCCTCTACTCGCGACAATTGATGCTGCTTGACTTCCGGAAAGGATTCCAGAAATCGAAGTCCTTCCAATTGAAGTCTCGCATCCTCAGAATGCAAACCCTTCAAAGCCCGGTCTCGCATTTCCGGGGATACATTCTCGGCTGCTCGGGTTTGCATTGGCGGCGTTTCTTGTTCTCTTGACGTACATCCCAAGATGCTGCTCGCCAGCGACCAGCCGACTATCGCCATTAAAATGAGCCTCATTATTCGTAGACCGTTCCCTTGCCGGAAAACCACTTGTCAGTCTCCACTAGGTCCGTGCCAATATACTCACCAATGTCCCCCAAATGAGATTTTTCACGTTCTTTCTCAATCGCTGCACTTGTCCAAGGGCCCATCGGATTCCGCTGCATCGAGATCCCTGCTACGTGTCCATCTAAAAATACTGCATTGGCAATCATGCCTTGATGCCTAAAATGGACCGATGGAAATCGCCCCGATGGAGCTTCGAGGTAAAACGTCTCGGTGACTTTTCCTACGGCAGCACCAAAATCATAAATCGCAGCTGCATCACCAAAAGCAACCGTGTTGGTCGTGCTCGGGAAGTCTCGCAGTTTGTAGGTGATCGGTGTCAACAAATCGAGCGGATTGGAACCAGCCCAATTTGGATTCACCCCGGGCCCGCAATATTTGTAGTTGTAGCCGTAGCCGGATGTCGCCCCGGCATACTTGGGGACAAATTGGGTGAAATCCGGGCAGCTCATCACGGCAGTGTTTCGTTCCATATACGGCATCAGAAACCCATTCGAGGCTACGACCTGCGATTCGCCAGTGGCCAGCGTAGCCGGGTTCTTCAATTCACCGAACCAATAACGCTGCGGATACCCGCCAATCATCCAGTTGTACGTGCTGACCGGCATCAAAGCCCTATTAGCGTCATGATACGACTGCAACGCTAAACCCAGTTGCTTCAAATTGTTGGCGCACTGAATGCGCCTCGCAGCGCCACGAGCCGCTTGAACGGCTGGCAACAACAGCCCCACCAAGATACCGATGATGGCAATCACCACCAACAACTCGACCAGCGTAAAGCCAGCTCGACTAGAAAACTTCTTCATACAGCATCTCCCGCCGAGTGGCACGTGCCGCACTCTAGAGAGTGCAACCATTGCGCTCGGCCTAACGTAATGACGTAGTAGCAGCGCATGCTACGAAAAATCTAGGTAGACGTTCGAGCAGCGCTCAACGATCACCCCAAACCCGGGAGGCACAAAATCGTCTCATTCGAAGTAGGTCTTCTGACTTACTGCCGATTCATACCTCATTGCCTTCTCGCTCGCTTCCAAGCAATGGCACTTCAACAGAAGGAGATTTGAATTTTTACTCTAGTGAGTCATTGGCAGATTACAGCGGCCGGACCGTCCCGGATTCACACCGGAGTTCCCTGTTCACGGGGTGATTTGTTTCGCCCTCGTCACTTTGAACGCCCGAATTGTAAACCTGCAAAACCGGCCCCGCAAGCCCGTCGCTTCACTTTCCGATGCGGGAAAACACGCCTTCGAAGAACTTGCCCAAATTCTGTTGGCTAAGTTGTCCGGGATGTGACGAGAAGCGACCAACGACGAGATTCTGTAAGGCACGGTGGAGGTCGGCGATCATCAAATCTTACGGTTTGGAAAGACGCCGTCGCCAGCGATGTTCCCCGCATCTATGTTCCCCGCATCTATGTTCCCCGCATCTATTCGTCTTCTGCGATGACCGGATTGGTGAGGGCGCCGATGCCGTCGATCTCGATCGTCACCGTGTCGCCGGGTTGCAGGAACACAGGGGGCTTGCGGGCAGCGCCTACGCCGTGCGGTGTGCCGGTCAAAATCACAGTGCCGGCTGCGAGCCGCGTACTGCCGCTGAGGAACTCTATCATCGTCGGCACGTCGAAGATCATGTCGTTCGTATTCCAGTCCTGCATGGTTTGGCCATTGAGGACGGTACGGATGCCGAGGTTATTGGGGTTGGGAATCTCGTCCGCCGTCGTCAGGCAAGGCCCCAGTGGGCAAAAGGTCGCAAAGGTCTTGCCGCGGCACCACTGGCTGCCACCGAATTTCATCTGCCAGTCGCGGGCGCTCACATCGTTAGCGCACGTGTATCCCAATACATAGTCGAGAGCGTTCGCCTTCGAGACGTTGTAACAGTCCTTCTTTAAGACGACCGCCAACTCGCATTCGTAATCGACCGAGTCACTTTTGAGACGTCGAGGCAGCACGATCGGGTCGCCCGGATTTTGGAGTGTCCCGCTATTCTTCATGAACACGACGGGGAATTCGGGAACCGGCTTTCCCCCCTCGTCCGCATGTTTTCGGTAGTTCAGCCCGATGCAGATAATGTCGCGTGGCACGAGAGGTGCCAGAAGCTTGGCGACTTGCACCGGCTGCTGTGTGTCGGTCAAGGACCCGAACAGATCGCCGGATAGGCGGGTGACCGCGCCAGCGGCGTGTTGCTGTCCGTAGGCCTGCTCGCCGGCGGCGGTTTCGTAGCGAATGATCTTCATGGTTGATATCTCCGGTGGGGTTTTTTTCAGGGAAAGGTGACTGGGCTTAGCTCACCCGCTATATGCAGCTTCTCGACAGCGTAGGGCGGCCTCCAGGATGCTCTGTTCGATCTCACGCGAAGGAAACGTGCAATCGGCGATGGCGACCAGTGACAAGAGAGGTTTTCGGTTCCACGGGCATTGCTGAATGTTGACGACGGTTTGTTTGCCAGACAACGTAATGTCGTTGCGATTCAACGTCAATCCTCACCCAAGAGAAAGCGATATTTGCCTTGCAAAGGCGAGCGGTAGACTGAAAACTATGACGTAGCACAGGCTGCCAGCCTGTAACCGTCGAAAAAGCACAGGCTAGCAGCCTGTGCTACGGGCACATGACCTGAAGATTTAGATGGGTCTCGAGTTTCCATTCCATCTCGCACACTGCGACATTGGCGAAGAAAGCAGAATAAGGCTATGATACTCATCGCGACGTCGAGAGATCGCATCATTCAATCGTGCGTCTAGCCACCGAGGATCAGGAAAAGTCTACATTGAAACCATTGAGTGACACCGCGTATTTACCATTCTTTCAATTCTTTCAAGGGCAGCCTGCGTTCCTGGCGTGTCGTTCCCGACGGCAATGTTTGCGTGCGGTTATGGTTTGTTTGGTTCTATTCTCGGTTTTCGTTGGAGCGATGGCTTCGATTGCCTATGGACAGAGCGAACCCAATGCCACGCGAAACCTGTCGAGTCAAGGACTTCGGCTTAAAGGGATTCGGGTCGTTCCCTATAGTCGCCCACGACCCGGCCGATACTTTACTTTTGGCGTCAACGTCGAAAACATTGCAAACGAAGAGCAAGCTGGCCTGGTTGTGGCCAGGATTGAAGGTGCCATCGGCTATGAGGCAGCGACGGAAGTGCATGTTCAGGCGGGCAGATCCTATGGTGTCGATTTGCACATGCGAGTTCCGGAGGACTTTGCATTAGGTAGCAATTTTGAAATCAATGTCTCGCTGAATTCGCTCGGCGCAAATCAACCTGTGTTGTTGAACCCGGCTGGGCAACCAATGATCGATTCGTTGCGACTGAGTGTCCCAGATAAAACAATGGTTACGGCGATATTGCTTGAAGATGACCCTCCGGTCTCGCCAGAATGGTACTGGCCCCAAAACGAATCTCTCATGAGCTACGAGCTGATTTCAGCTACCAACGCAGACTCCTATGAGCCATGTCAACTGCTGACAATCTATGACGAAAAACTACCCAGTCAAATGGTCGAGTGGGATTCGGTCGACGCTGTGGTGATTGGACGCGAAGGGCCGATGCGAGATGAGACAGCCATGGCATCCATGGCTCAATGGTTAGCTGCCGGTGGTCGTGCCTGGATTATGTTCGACGCGATCAATGAAGCAAATCTCGACTCCATATTGCCGGACGGAATGACGTGCCAGTATATCGACAAAGTTGATCTAACCGATTTTACAGTGGAAATCCAAAGTGCTTTTTCCACACCGGAATCGGAACGGACGGTTCGTGTTGACGAGCCGGTGAGCATGCGTCGCGTCATTCAAACCGGCGGGACGGTAGCCGTTTCGATCAACGATTTTCCGGCTGCCATCTGGTATAAGGTCGGTAAGGGACGTTTATTAGTGACGACGCTGGATGCACGCGGTTGGATGATTCCCCGAAATAAGGCACTCGCCGATCTGGAAAACAACCCATCGTTCCAACCCCAATCGTGGACAAAGAGGCTCTACGATCAGTTGTATGATATCCGGGAACTGAGTTCGCCAATGGAGAAGGCCGAGGTCTTGTATACGCTCAAGCATATTGGAAATCCGATTCTAAATCGCAGTTTTGTGCTTACGCTGGTCTTTGGTTTTTGCGCTGCACTCGGGATTGCCGGTGGAATTTGTTGGTGTAGCGAAAAATGGAGTCGTTTGGGTTGGTTGGTTCCACTCTTGTCTTTGGCAGCTTCAACGCCACTTTTGATTGCATCCTACCGGTTGCAACGCGAGGTGCCGGACACATCGGCTCATCTTCAAATCATCGAAGCGTTACCTGGCTCTCGATGTATTCAAGGCATTGAATGGACCACGACTTACAAGGCTGGTTCGGACTTGGCTAAGCTTTCCGCTGACGGAGACGCCATCACGACTTGGCCTCAATCGAGTCAGCAAAGTGATCTTCGCCGTTTAACGTGGAATGATCGAAATCGCTGGTTGCTTTCTAGTTCGGCTTGGCCAGGAGGGCTGTGGCAATTGCAAACTCGCTTTAACGTTCCTCCGCAGCGGCTCGACGTGAATGCAACACTGGATCGTCAAGGCCTATCGATCCAAATGCCGAGCGAGTGGACGCAATCGCTCGAAGATTCCGTTCTCATGTACCACCCCGGTGATCCTGCGATTTGCAGCCGAATCCAAGCCGGAGCGACGTTTCGCGTTCCAAACGGAAACGCAACCATGGACCAGTCGTGGCTTGGAGATGCGATTGTCAATGACGAGCAGGCAAGGCGAGATGAAGTCTATCGCCAACTTCCTGCTCGAGGTTCCGAATTCGCCTATCCAAGTTACCCAGCCTTGATGGGATGGACTCCCCTTTGGCCAAGTCCCGTTTCATGGAGCGATGGCCGAAACGAACGCGGGGCGGCGCTCGTCATACTCCCCGTGAATTTGCAGCCCGTTGCAACCGGTGAAGAGGTCATGGTACCGCACACCGTGATCAAACTCGAAGCTCCCAATCAAACGTCAACCATTTTTTCCAATTTGAGCGGACTCTGGCCAAATGAAACAACTCTCCAGGTAGCGGTGCCCATTCGTTTTATTTTGCCTAAACAAGTTTGCCCGATCAAGGCAACCGAATTGACGTTTGATTTGCAGCTTAGGGCGCCGCAACGCGACGTGCGAATCGTCAGTCAAGCTCCCAATGCCGCGAAGCCAATAGCTGACTTGCATAGCCCATTGGGCGCGATGCGCATTCGCACGTCGGACCCAGCAGTGCTGTTGGATGCCGAAGACGGAAGCCTCGATTTCACCATTGATATCGGAGGCGCCCTAAATGACGCTACTGGGGCTGTAGGTATCTGGCAAATTGACTATGTACGATTGTCCGTTACGGGAATCGTGCTCGATCGTTAAGCGGATTCAATCTGGTTCACTCGAAAGTACTTTCGCAATGATTTCAACTCAACCTGTCGTCGAAACCCACCAATTGACCAAACGCTATGGCGATTTCGTTGCATTGGATAATTTGACGATTCACGTTAACCGTGGTGAAATCCTTGGATTCATCGGGCCTAACGGTGCGGGTAAAACGACGACGATTAAAGTACTCGTCGGCCTGTCTCGCCCAACATCGGGCAAAGCAAGTATTGCCGGCGTGGATTGCGCTCAAAGTTCTCGCAAAATCAAGCGACTTGTTGGCTACATGCCCGATCGATTTGGATCGTATGACAATATGCGTGTTCGCGAGTACTTGGACTTTTTTGGTGCCGCCTATGGCATGGCTGGCCGTCAACGCCAGAAACGCATCGACGAAGTGTTTGAAATTACCAGTAGTGGCTACATGCAAGACAGGTTCGTCGAAAGCCTTAGCCACGGAATGCAACAACGCTTGGGTATCGCCCGGACATTATTGCATGATCCCGAGGTTCTCATTTTGGATGAGCCAGCCAACGGTCTTGATCCGAAAGCAAGGATCGAAATGCGAGAGTTGTTGTTGCAATTAGCAGCACGCGGCAAGACACTCATCGTGACAAGTCATATATTGCCTGAGCTTGCACGTATTTGTAGCGCTGTTGCGATTGTGACTGGCGGTCGTCTAAGAGCCTTTGGTCCCTTGGATGAAGTGATGCGAAAGCTTTGCCCGCGGCGTAGTTACGAGGTGCAATTGCTTAAGCCGGAACAAATACCGCATGCCCAATCGGTTTTATCGGTCCGACTTAAGGAAGACGAACCGCTAAGTGTTAGCCAGACCGAACGCACATTGCGTTTTCCAACCGCACGCTCGGAAGATGAACTGGCGGGCATACTCAAAGTTCTTGTGAGCGAAAACATCGAAGTCGCGCAATTCCGCGAAGTTGCCAGCGACCTTGAGGACGCATTCTTGACTGTTGCGGGGCCTTCACATGCTGTTTAACGCTTGCGTATTGCGACGTGAATTGCTCGATCGTTTGCGAGCCACACAAACCTTTGCCTCCATATTCCTATGCGCAGTTGTTTCTAGCGTACTGGTTTGGTTGCGTTGGCCCACGGACTCGCGACTGGACGTTGTCAGCCAAGGCGCCATGCAGGTGTTTCGACCTCTTGCATACACTTTAGCGGCGGCTGTGATCATGCTGGTCCCTGCGTTTCCCGCAACAGCATTGGTTCGCGAAAGGCGCAGTGGCACACTCTCCCTGATGCTTAATTCGCCTCTTTCGCGAAGTGAGATTTACTTCGGAAAATTGATTAGCAATTTCCTGCTCGCAACGATCATTGTGTCGGTCAGTTTGCCCGCTCTCACCGCATGCTACGCTATGGGCGGATTGTCCATAAGCCAACGGATTGTTCCGCTGATTGCCATTCTGCTTGCGATGTCGGTTCAGTTTTCGGCCTTAGGTCTATGGATTAGTTCCAAAGCATCCTCGAGCGATGCCAGTCTTCGTTGGACTTATGCCGCAGTCTTGGCGGTTGTCGTGCTGACGTTGGCTCCATCGGCGATGGTTGGGCGAGTCGAAGGTTGGCAGGGAAACTTGGCTCGATGGATGACAACTCTATCGCCGGCGGGTGCTCTGCGGGGGATAACGAGTTCGCAATCTGCAAGCGTTGAACTCGATCTGGCGGAAGGTTGGGTAAGCTACGTGATTGCAGCCCTCATATCAAGCGCGATCGCGGCCTTGGCCACACTTTGGAATCTAAGCCCGTATCGATCGGACCGCCCCAAACCGACAGGTACCATGTCGCAAGACCGAAAAACGGCCGCGCGTTGGTTTCGGCGACTTAACTTCTTGATCGATCCACAGTCGCGAAAAGCGGGCATTCCGCGCTGGCTCAATCCAGTAATGGTAAAGGAGTTCCGTACCCGTAAATTCGGCAGACTGCATTGGTTGATTCGGCTTGTTGCATTCTGCGGCATATTTTCGTTGCTGTTGACTGTCGTAGCTGCGACTGGGACGGTTAGTTGGGGTGTCACTCGCATTGCTGGCACGCTTGCGCTCTTACAAATATCTCTGCTGGTCGTCCTGGGGCCAAGTCTTGCTTCTGGACTCATTGCCGCCGAACGCGAGACGGGCGGTTGGCAGGTATTGCGAATGACACCGTTATCCGCTGTGCGTATCGTGTTTGGAAAAATGATGAGCGTCGTATGGACGATGGCGATTATTCTGCTGGCTACACTCCCTGGCTATTTGGTGATGATGTGGATTCAGCCGTCAATAGCCCCTCAAGTGCAACGCGTTGTTATTTCGCTGGTGGTAGCTACGTTGCTCGTCGTTTCAATCAGCTCCATGATTAGTGCGTTTTGGTCGAACGCGGCGGCGGCAACGGCAACGAGTTACAGTGTGCTTCTGATGCTTTTTGTTGGAACACTTTTGGTTTGGTTGGCTAGAGGAAAGCCATTCGGGCACGCCGTGGTGGAACGCGTTTTGATGGTCAATCCCGCTGCAGCAGCCTTGGCGGAAATACGTACACCTGGTTTTGAAGAATACAATTTGACGCCCATGTGCTGGTGGATAGGCGGAGTGATATCGAGCATTTGCGTACTTGTCTTGGCGGTTCGTACCTGGCAGTTAACCAAACCGGATTGATGTCTGCAACCATGAAGCGATTTTATCGGAACCTATTGTCAACCATGCGATCCAGGAGTGCTGTTGCGTCTCGCTGCATGGGTATGTGCGCACTGACTAGTCTCGCATTCGGGTTCGTGGTTTCGCATACCGACCCGCAATTGCATGCTGCCGAGCCGATGAAAATCGAGCCGATCAAGATACAGTACATGTGGGAAGTCGATCCGAATTTGGATATCGACTGGTGGCCTGAGCGACCAACCTTACTGCCTGAATCGTTAGATAGTCGATTGGAGTCGCCGCGGGTTGAAGTTCGGTTCGCTGCGGCACAAAGCCTTTTGCGTTTTAGCGAGCATCCGTCGCTAGACAAATTGAAAATGTCCCGCGCCCTGATTGCACGCTTGGAGCACGGGGAGCCGGAATCATCCGTTCGTTTGGGAATGGTGTCGGCCCTTTGTCAGCTTGGTAGTGCCGAGGACGCTAACCGATTGTGGAATATTGGAAATCAAGATGGTTTGGTGCTGCCGACGATCGAAAAAGCACTTACTCATTGGAAGCAACCTTACGCTGTTCAGCTTTGGCGAAACCGATTGCTCGAACGAAAGTGCACGGAGCAAGAGCTCACGCGGGCGTGTGCAGGCTTAGGTTCGGTCGGAACACAAGACGATTTGGCGAATTTGTCCTCTCTCGTTAGTGACGGCACGCAGTCAGCGACGGTGCGACTCGTAGCAGCCCAGGCAATTGGCGAATTGAGCGATTCCAGCCAACTTCGATTAGCCCAATCTCTTCGAGCTTCGCCGGCATTGCATACAGATCTTTTTGCGATATCCGTTCTAGGAAGACAATCGGATAAGACGGACAGCGACGCGACTCAGCAGTTTGTATTTGATGTTGCTGAGCATGGTAGCTTGTTAGCGCAACGAGCGGCCTATCGATGGATATGCGACATGATTCCCGAAGAGGCTCAAGCGAGAGCTCGTGATTTCTTTCAACGTGACGACTCAGAAATTCGTCGCCTAAGTCTGCTGCAAGTCAATCGAACGGACCATGAAGATGCGATCCCCGTGCTTGTGGCTGCACTTCGCGATTCGAATTCAAATCTTCGCCAAATAGCGAGGGAGCAGTTGCTCGTTTTTGCTAACAGATCGGACGATCACGAACAAAGAGTCAAGGACGTTGTTGGACCAGAGATGGCCAAAGACGATTGGCGATCCATTGCGGAATGCATTCGGCTTGCCGTTGAGTTGCGTCAGCCTCAGCACGCGGTTCGGATTTTGGAATTGCTCGATCATCCACGCGTTGAAGTTTCCGTGAAGGCAGCTTGGGCATTGAGTCATCTTGGGACCGAAGAGTCTGTTCTGGCAAAAATGCTTGAGCATGCCAGTTACTGGACAAAACGGATGCAAAGCAAGGTTGCGTTGACTCCACCGATCAACGAATACGATTTTAGGCGGATTGGCCACCTTCTTGAGGGGTTTGGAGTCCATCGCTACACACCGGCTCAATCCACGTTGATTCTGTATGTTCCGAGGAAAGAACCATTTGGATTGATCTCGCGAATCACAGGTACTTGGGCGGCAGGGAAAATGTGGGAAGGCGAAAAAAATGAAGCCTTAGCCAAGGAGTTATGCGCTCGAATCGCGGATAAGAACAACCTTTTTCCTGAAGCGATGAGCGTTCGTTTCGTAGCTACGATTGCCCTGGGATTCATTTCCGACCGTACGACGCGGGAAGCTTTAGTGGTCAACGACGAACCGGGAAACCCGATCGGCTATGCCACGACATGGGCCTTGGAACGGTTAGACTCCCGATAAATTTTCCAACGCTACCTACCTAGGCAGAATATCGTTTCTGTCTGAGCCGCTTTGGAATCCTGATGGCCAGCCGCTCCCAGGCTGAGGTTGAGCGGGCGCAGCAGGCCGACTTGGTTGAGCATTGGTGGGGGCTCCCCAGATTGGATTGGTTGGTGCGCCTTGCGAGTTTCCTTGCCCTGTTCCGAAGAATCCGCCGCCTTGATTTTGAGGCGCGCCAGTCTGTCCCGCTAGGAAACCGCCTGGCTGTTGTTGCTGACCATTGAGTGCATCATTTCCAAATTGCGACACTCGTTCTTGTATCATTCGCCCCAACCCGTCCAGAGGCCCATCGCCAGCAGGGACAACCAGGCCGCTTTGGCTCTGCTGCAAACGTTGTCCAACATCGTTGATATAGGGTCCTACGATCTGTTTGATTTCAACCGGCAAAATCCCATCCGCGTTAGCCAAGATCCGGCTAATGTATAGTCCGCTCTTGGAATTGGCGATTCGCTGTTGTTGAGAAGCACCCAAAAGCGTCATCGAAAACATGGTGATGATCAGACATAGCACCATCCCCTTGAGCAGTCCAAAACCTGCACCAAGGTGCCGATCGAACTCTTTGAGCCGAATCTTGTCGATCGATGTGCTTACCAATCGGAAAAGCATCCAAATGATGAGGCTTGAGCCGAAGTAGAGCAGCAACATGGCCAAGAACAAATTCCATGGCGGTTGAGCGTTGATCATTTTGGAAACATCATTGCGAAAGGAATAGGCTATAAAGTAGCTGACCACGATCGAAGCGAGGGACGCCAGTTGCCACGCAAATCCCTTGATCGCACCAAAGATGGTGGTCGCCGCCAACACGATCAACATGATCAAATCGTAAGCCTGCATCGCTAGTATTTCCTGTTCAAAAAAATCACGGACGAAGTTATGGAATCTGTGTCGACTATAGCGGCAAGAGCCATTTGGGGCGAATGGCAATTTTCGAAGAGTTTTCTTGCGGGAGTAAATAATCCACGTCCGTAACGCCGCCTACAGAATAGCACCGGTTCAGGCTGGACGTGGCCGCTCCGGAATTGCTAGAACGGCCATGGCAATCCACTTCAATTCCCGGTCCTTTCACATCGGTTTTTGCCTAGATATCCAACCATGGCAGACTTTCATACCCACATCTCGGTGAGCACAGTTGCCGGCGTACTGTACGGTATCGGTGGCTTCCAAGCTGGACTTTCCTGGGAAAGTTCTGCCATCGGAGGAGCGTTTTGCAGTGTAAGCGGAATGCTACCCGACCTGGACAGCGATTCAGGCATACCGCTCCGAGAAGCCGTTGCCTTTTCGTCTGCGTTTGTGCCAATGTTGATGGTCGATCGACTTCAGCGCATGGGATGCAGTCATGAAATGATGCTAATCGTGACGATCGGAGTCTATTTCTTTCTGCGGTTTGGCATTGCGGAGGTCTTCCGTCGTTATACGGTGCATCGCGGAATGTGGCATAGCATTCCCGCAGCAGTAACTGCATGCTTGTTTGCGTTTCTGGCAAGTTCCTGCGAGGACATGAACCTGCGACTATTTAAGACAATAGCCATCTTCATTGGGTTTATGTCGCATATTTTGCTCGATGAAATTTGGTCAGTCGAATTTCGGCGTGGGCGATACATGTTCAAAAGTAGCTTTGGAACGGCGTTGAAATTTTGGAGCCGAAATCGAATTGCAAACATCTTTAGCTACAGTTTGTTGGCATTGCTCAGTGTCCTTGCCTATCACGACGAAGGGCTTATGAATCGCTTCGGATATCGAGCGGAAGACGTTCCACACACGGCCGTACAGTGGGTTGAGATGCTCCGAAGTCGCTGGTGACGCGTCTTTCTTCGAGCCATCACGCACAACGCCAACTGAGGGCACTTGGGCCGGAATTGGCTGCCAGAGAGCAAATTCGGTCCTCCAACGCCGATTACCCTCCTCCGTTTTGGAAACAAAATCAACAAACTGGGCTAATGCTGCGCAGTTTTCCAGAAATGGTATGTTGCGGAGCTTGGGAATTCGTTACAGTTATGGGACGGTGAAGTTGTAGATCGAGCTGCGTTAGATTCCGTTGGAATCGGTTTGTTCTTCTGACTCAATCGCCAGGGTTGCGCATAAGACCCGTCTTTTTCGGCGAGCCAAGCAGCAACGTTAGTATCAGTTTTTTTGGGAGTTTTGGATTTTGGGTAAGAAACTTTACGTCGGTAACCTCTCCTATGGAGTTACCAACCAAAGCTTGGAAGAGATGTTTGCAGAGTTCGGTGCAGTACGCAGCGCTCAAGTCATCCAAGACCGTGACACCGGTCGAAGCAAGGGTTTTGGTTTCGTTGAAATGGCAGATGAGAACGGTGCTCGCGATGCGATCAACGGTCTACATGAAAAAGAGTTTGATGGTCGCAGATTGACCGTCAACGAAGCTCGTCCACGCGAAGAAGGCGGCGGCGGCGGTGGTGGCGGATATCGAGGTGGTGGCGGTGGCGGCGGCGGAGGTGGTGGCGGACGAGGTGGCGATCGCGGCGGAGACCGTGGTGGTTACAGCGGACGACGTTAAGCCTTAACGCTAAACAACAAATAAAAAACAAATGGCAAGTCACTTCGACTTGCCATTTTTCATGCGCTAAACCAAACCATGAGTCGACGATAACAGCACTCCGGCTAAGGCGATAGCTAGCGTTTGTGGTTTTTGGTTCGTCTTGCGTCGGAAGAGCCAATCTGATAACCCCACACGGTATGTCAGAACAACCCAAAATCCACTCATCCGACGCACCCAATCGAGACTCACTCGCGACCGAATTAGAGAGCTTGCGCGATCATTTCTCGCCCATTTCGTTCTCGGCCGGAGGTATGCCACTCGGCACGGAACGCGTCATGATGGGGGATACTTTGGTCGATCGACGCAGTCCATTACCTCTCGACAATGCCTTCGTTCAACAAACCAAAGATCAGATCCGCTCAATCGTCGAGACTATCGCAGGCTTTGCAAACTCTCCCATCGAGCCAAACGAATTTCTGAGCTCTGCATTGCCGAGAGTTGCCGAGGCGATGGGTGCAAAGGGTGCTGCACTATGGCAACACAAGTCGGATTCTCAGTGGCGTCTCCTCGGCAACCACAATCTGCCCCTTGAACTCGTCGGTGGACTTCATGGAGCGGAGTTTGAGTTACCGTTTCATCCAACGGATCCAGACATTTCTTCGTTTGAGCAACTTGATATTCTCGAGTCTCAATTGAACGACTCCAAAGACGATGCGTCCCCGACGAACCAAGGGGTCGGGAAACGGGAAAGTCCTTCCACCGCTCACTTATCGATTCTGAATGCAGTCGCGCGAGAGCGTCAACCTATTCTCATTCCACCCAACAGCATCGTGTTAAGCCGCGATCGCCCCGTCAATCCGACGGAAGACATCTTGATGTATGCTCCTTTACCCATTCCCAAAGAACAAGGGAGTTATTGGTTGCAAGTGGTTCAGTCACCGAGCGGCGGACTGGCCAGTCAACGCGGCTACTTGAGGTTCGTCGCACAAATGGCCGATCTGGCGAGCGACTACTTTCGATCTTACCGATTGCGCATCTTGGAACGTGACCGGCAATACCTGTCTCTCGCCGAACAAACCATGAACGATTTGTCCGCTTGCGTGAACCCCAAGCGAGGACTCGCCCGTCTGATGAACATTCTCCGCGAGCACGCATGCTCCGAACATGTGTTCTTGCTACATCGAGAGACCCGATTCGGACGGTGGCGCGTGGCTGCCGCGGCTGGACTGGTCGAAATCGATCGAAGAGCAGATGGCATAGAACAAATCGAACGGGCTGCCTCTGGCCTTGACTCGATCCTACCCGACGGCGGATCGATTCCCCGAAAGGAATTCGCAGGATCTGACAGCGATCAGGATCCGAATTTGAAGAACCTTTTCAAAACCTTTGCTATCTCCCAAGCCGTTTGGATAAAACCGATACCACGCGATGTGGACCTATCAACGCACTCTTGGGAATTGGACGTCGCTCTCCTGGCAACTTGGTCCGGCCTTGATAAACCGCTCACGCATTGCCAAGAACAGTGCGGTTTGATTGCCAGGCTGGGATTATCCACTCTGCAAATTCCATGGTGGAAATCCGCACTGGCCGCAAGCAAGAATGTTCGGCGAAATCGATTCGGTATCGCCGATCCGGGGACGTGGTCTCGGAAGGTTCAATGGATGGTCGGCATGTTGTTATTGGCTCTCGTTCTTGCAATCCCTGTACCGATCCGTTTGCACGCCACGGCCGTGCTGATCCCTACGGCTCAACAACACATCTATGCACCTATAGATTCCATTGTCGAGGATATCATGGTCGATCACGGGCAATCCGTCACCCAAGGGCAGCCGCTCATCAGGCTTCGCTCATCGACTCTGGTTGCCGAATACGAACAAACCGTCGCTCAACAACTTCGCAACGCCCAACGGCTGACCGATATTGAAACGCGGCTTCTACGTGAAACGACGCTTACTTCGGCACAACGTGATGAACTGGAGGGGGAACGCGAGACGATCGCAAGTTTGCAAAGTCTCGAGCCAGCACTATTGGCCCGCTTGCAACGCCAACTGGACGCGATGTTGATCGTTGCACAGTTTGATGGAGTCGTTGCGACTTGGAATGTACAAGGAAACCTAAGGGACCGACCGTTGCGAACCGGACAATGGCTGTTGTCCCTGCATGAATCGGGCTCTCCATGGGTACTTGACGCCGCACTGCCCGAACAAAACGCACATGAATTTCGACTTGCAATGCGGAGTCCGAACGAGCCCGCAATCGCGACGATGACAGGTACTCCGCAAAACAAAGTTCAAATTCGGTATAAGCCCGATTCGCTCCCTCGCATCGATCAAAAAACGGCAGAACCAATGTCACGCGACGACTCAAGTACATCCATGCTTCGGGTGAGATTCGATGTCGAGAGCACGACATTGCCGATGGAATCCGCTAACGCTGGTGCAACGGCTCGCATCACGATCCCTGTGGGGCACGGACCGCTCGCGTGGGCATTGGGCAAAGACTTCGTTCGAAAAGTGTGGACACAATTTCAGATGTGGATCTAAATATGACCAAAACGAACAACGACCTAGAAGCGACATTCTGGCTTAGGCCGAGCGGGCATCAGCTCCTTGGTTGTGCATTATGCGTTTTGTGCGCCGGTGGAAACATCCTTGCACAAGACAATTCGAAGAAGTCACCGCTACAAACTCCCGCGGGAATTCCTGCCTCCACCCGCAGCATACCGAACCCCACCGGGAAAACGACGGGCGAGCGATCGAACCTGACGGGCGGTTGGCTAACTTTTGAAAAATGCCCGGTGTTCGCCCTTGAAAGTATCGAAATCCCATCGCAGGAAGCGGGCGTAATCGCCTCAATCGACGTCGATGAAAACGGCGCTGTCGAGCCGAACCAAGTCATCGGCAAACTGGAAGGGAAGGTCGCTGATCTTGAAAAAAGCGTTGCAGGCTTGCAAGCGCAGGTTGCAGCATCCGAGGCGAATGACGAAAGCGAAGTGCGACTTGCGGAAGCGTTCGTTGAAGAAGCTCAATTGCAAGTGGATCTATACGAAGAGATGATCGCCAAAGGAACGACTGGTTCGGCGGACCTTCGTCAAAAGCAGCTTGCCTTATCGCAAGCCAAGGTTCGATGGACACAAAGCAAAGCTCTGAAGCAACAGAAAGAACTCAAGTCACGACTGGCGCAAGCGAGCGTCTTCCTAAGTCAACAAAAATCGGATCGACTCACCTTAAGGTCCCCTATTTCTGGAACAGTAAAAAGCATCAACCATCGGCCAGGCGAATGGGTGCAAGCGGGCGTGGCGATCATGAAGATCATTCGGCTCAACGAACTTCGCGTCGATTGTTTTGTTGATATTGACCAACTCGATCCAGCCAAACTCATCGAAGCACCGGTCAAAATTTACTCCAAGCGGGGAACGACCGAAACACTTTTTGCAGGAAAAATCGCCTCGTATGACCCTGACGTGAGTTCCGCTGGAAAGATTCGAGTGCATGCCATTGTTCAAAACCAAAAGTCAGGAAAGCATTGGCTGCTGTTGCCTGGAATGAGTGTTAGCATGCAATTGACTACCCCGCAATGAAACAGATCGACCATGAACGAGAGCAATGGAAGATGGATGCCATCGGCCATCGGCTGCCGGCTTCGCAGCGATATAGTGTGGACGTGTCATCGCGAAAACGGAGCGTTGGAACCATCCTGGATCGCCCATGACCCCCTCACTCGTCACATCTTTCGATGTGGTGAACAGGAGTATCAAATACTTCACTGGTTAAACGACAACGCAACAACTGCCGACATTGTCAAGAAATTCTACGACGCGTTTGCACCGCGCAGCATCGAGCCATTCGAACTCCAAAAGTTGATCGCACGTTGCATTCAGTCTGGAGTGCTTCGATCTGCGCCGGCATATTATGCGAAGCCAGCCACCTCGCAAGCGGAGTCATGCATGGAATTCTTTCCGGAGACGGGACTGACAACGGTCCCCTTGGTGAAGAAACCAACAGTCGATGTCGCCAACACGAACTGGGCACACAGCGTCATGCGGTGGTTAGTGTCGGTGGTCGGAAAGTTGACTCAATTCCAGGTTTCACTCGGTTCGCCTGATCGTTGGCTAGGAACTATCGCGCCTTGGTTCCATTGGATTTACTCGAGCTCAGCCGTTTGCTTTTGGTTCAGCTTCGTCAGCATTGCGGTGGTGTTGGTGGGGCTTCGCTTTGACGAATTCATCATGGAGTTACCAAGTTTCCAGTCGCTTCGCTCGCCTTCGTTGCTTATCGGCTTCGGAGTCGTTTTTGCATTGACTCGAGTTGTCCACGAGATGGGGCATGCGATTGTTTGTAAACGCTCCGGTGCAGCCTGCAAAGACATGGGCTTGATTGTCTCGTTTGGCATGCTATGTCCTTTCGTAGATATTACCGACGCATGGCGCATCGGCAATCGCTTTGTGAGAATGGGGATTGCACTTGCGGGCATCTATACGGAAGCGATTGTGGCTGGCACGGCCGCGTTTGTATGGCTGGGAACACATCCAGGTGGACTGCACACGTGTGCGATGCAAACAATGCTCGTTTGTTCCGTGACCACGCTGCTATTCAATGCCAACCCGCTGATGAAATACGATGGCTATTTCGTTTTGTGCGACTTGCTTGGCACTCAGAACCTTCGTGAACGATCTTTTCAGTCCATCGATTCCATGATCGCACAAGACGGACGACGCGAGTCGTTTGGAATGTCTTGCTTCTTATCGATTTACTTTCTTGGGTCGACCTTGAATAGAATCATCGTTGCTTGTGGCATGGTTGCACTGGTAACCTTCGTTGCTAGCCAATGGCAGTTGACAGGCCTGGGCATAGGGTTGATTGTTCTATACGCATGTTGTTCCGCGATCATCGCTATGGGTGCTTGGACTGTTTCGGCACAAACCCGTCGACCGAGGGAGAACGTGGTTCGAGCGGCTTGGCTCGGTTGGACAACTGTGGCATTATTGATCGCTTGGATTGTGAACATGCCGTTGCCCAACCGCGTGCACGCTTTAGGCAAATTTCAATTTGGCGCTAGGCAGCCCGTTTATGCAACCATATCTGGGCGCCTAGAATCATCGATCGATTGCTCAACATCGGTCTTGGTTGAGCGTGATTCGGTTATCGTTCAGTTGAGCAACGAAGCCATGACCAGGAATGTCATGGACCTTGAGTCACGATTATCGAAATTAGAATTACAACTCAAAACATTGGATAGGCTTGCGTATTTTGACGATCGAGCGTCGGCATCCAAGCCAATGCTTCAATCGCAATTTGAATTCGTCTTCAGGCAGCTTAATCAGAAGAGAGAGGAGGTCTGTAGGCTTGGTATTTCCACTCCCGGCTCCGGCTTGTTTGAGCCCGCGATTGCGAAACCTGCCGAAACCCCCGAAAACCCAACCGAATTCGCACTTGGTTTTGCGCAGCGTGCAGAGGCATGGGCACCTGCTTTTTGGACCGAGGCAGGTTCTTTAGGCAGATGGGTCGAACGCGGTACATTGATCGGCTGGTTCGTGCATGACGACGTTGCCAAAGTGGAATGCAGGTTAGCTGAAGAACAAACTGCAGGCATCCGGGTCGGCAGCGAGGTTCGAATCCGACTTGAACAGCGCCCGGACAAGTGTTGGATTGGTAATGTGGTCGAGATCGCGAAAATGAGTCAATCGAGCGAATCCGTTCCATCCGTCAAAACCAGTGCAGAGTCGATTGACGCGATGGCTTACCAAGTGCGCATCGAGTTTGTCGATCACTTGAGTTCGTCCGAATACATTCATGGCAACGCAGAAGTAGTCTTATTGAGACCTAGCCAGTCGTTGCTGAAGATCGCAACGGACCAATGGTTGCGACATGCTAGAATGAGGTAGGTATTCCTCAGCCCCTCGGGGCAACGCATGCCGAGCCAAAATTCTGGGCTAAACAGCGATTGGAGCAAATGATTACAATTGCTTCTCAAAACTTGAGTTACATATCAGCAATTCAGCAATTTGCAACCCTATGCCTCGAATCCAAGCGTTAACTACCTGAATGCCATCGCCGTTTTTAAGCTCCCTTTTTCGATACGTACCAGCCATTGATTCGTTGCGTACCTATTCGGTCGGACATTTCAAAAGGGATATGTTCGCAGGCTTGACCGTTGCCGCTGTCGCCGTGCCTCAAGCCATGGCATATGCAAGTATCTTTCATATGCCTGTTGAAATGGGACTCTACACGGCCATTATCATGACGGCGGTCGGGGCTTTGCTGGATTCGTCCAAGCAACTCATCAACGGCCCAACAAATGCCATTTCCATCGCTATGCTGAGCGCCCTTGCCATCGTTCCGGAAGCACAACGTGTTTCAGCAGCTATCATGATGGCGTTTCTCATCGGGCTCATTCAAACAGCGATCGCCCTGCTGCGATTCGGTGACCTATCTCGTTTCATATCGCACGCAGTCATCGTTGGTTTCACGCTCGGAGCCTCCGTGTTGTTATTGATGGATCAATTGAAGAATTGTTTTGGTCTCCAAGCTCAAGGGTCGGAACACGATCATTTTCTGGTTCGGTTTTGGAGCACAATGACCGGGGGTGGCGTAATCCATTGGCCGACCGCGGGAATCGCTTTTCTCACCATCTCCGCCGCGCTCTTGTTTCGATTCCTTAACACTCGGTACAAAGCCGGATTACCTGAACTGTTGCTCGCAATCGCCCTATCGGCTACGGTATTAGCCGTAATCGACCCCGATAAGAATTCCGGAGTCAAGCTCCAACTTGCAGTACCTCGTCAATTGCCCTCGTTTCAATTGCCCGAAATCGATTGGGGTTTGGCTCGCAACCTATCGAGCAGCGCCGCAGCGATCGCCTTTTTAGGATTGCTCGAAGCGATGGCGATGTCAAAATCGATTGCGACAAAAACAGGCCAAAAGTTGGACATGAATCAGCAGTGCCTGAGCGAAGGGCTGGCCAACATTGCGGGCAGTTTCTTTCGCTGTTTTCCTGGCTCAGGATCGTTGACACGTTCCTACATCAATCACACTTCCGGGGCGGCCACCCAATGGTCCGGTGTCATCAGTGCGCTCGGAGTAGCTGCCACCATTTTGGTGTTCGCCCCGTTCGCCCAGTACATACCAAAAGCTGCGTTGGCTGCTGTGCTGATTCTAACCGCGTCCCGCATGAACGATTTCAAAACACTCCGCTATTACTTCAACGCGACCAAATTCGATCGCTGGATTATGATTGCGACTGCACTTTCGGCCATCTTAGTTTCGATCGAATTTTGCATCTTGATCGGTGTCTTTCTGTCGTTTGCGTTCTATGTGCCTCGTGCCGCCAAGATCAAAATGAACGAACTAACCGTCACAAGCGATCGAGTCATCCGCGAGATCGTGTCGACCGATGTTCGCTGTTCATTTCTGCGAGTGCTCAACATCGAAGGTGAGATGTTCTTTGGCTGTGCACCAGAGCTTGAACGCCAATTGGACTCGATTGTCGAAGAGTCCTCGGACACTCTTAAGGTGGTCATCCTGCGTCTCAAACGAGCCAACAATCCGGATGCGGTTTGCATGGATGTTTTGGAACGATTCGTTTTGAAAATGCAGGAGAAAAAGATTGTCGTAATGCTGTCGGGAATACGCGCCGAAATGGCGCAAACATTTGCGAATGTCGGCATCGATCGAATCGTCGGGCCTGAAAATATCTTCCGCGAAGAATCCGAGATATGGGCGAGCACGGTAACGTCCATGAAGAAAGCCTATGCTCTTCTGGGTAGAAATCGTTGCGAACACTGTCCAAATCAATCGATCGCAAAAGAAGAGCGTGGCGATTGGTCCTACATGATTTAAAGTTGGGTTTTGCAAACCATGAACCGATCCAAAACAGGCGTCTCAACCAAGTCACTCACGTTATCCCGTCGCAAGTTTGCGGGCCGAATTACGGTCGGCGTTGCTCTGTTGTATGTAGGAGTTTTAGGCATTTTGATGTTCCTCGAACGGTATCTTGTCTTTCCCGCACCGCCAGTGAGTTACGGCAACTGGAACTCAGCATCCTTTGGTGCCAAGGAGCATTTCATTGAGGGGCACGACAAAACGCGAATTCACGTATGGGCATTTGAGAATCCCGACGCAAAAACAACATTGATCTTCAGCCACGGAAACGGCGAATCGTTGGGCATGTTGGGTGATGAGCTTGTCGCGATCCGAGATCAATGGAATGTCAATGTGGTTGCATTCGACTACCGCGGTTATGGCAAGACGGGCGGAATTCCCAACGAACGCGATGTCCTTTCGGATGCAGTTTCCGTGGGGAAGTGGGTCCAGGATGGGAACGCATTTCGTGGCCAAAAACTCATCGCGATGGGGCGTTCTCTCGGAGGGGCACCTGCCGTTGAAATCGCAACTGAGTTTCACGCAGACGGACTCATCCTTGATCGGACATTCTCCTCGATCGTCGACGTAGCAGCCAGTCGATACTTCTTTCTCCCTGTCCGCTGGGTAATGCAGACTCAGTTCAGATCGATTGACAAAATCCAGTCGTACACCGGTGAACTCCTGCAGTTGCATGGGGATGTGGACGAAGTCGTTCCGTATCGTTTCGGCAAGAAGCTATTTGATGCTTGCCCGACACAAACCAAAAAATTGCTTACCGTCCAAAGTCTCTATCACAATAGCCCATGGCCACCTGAGTTTTGGGACGCTGGCAAAAAATTTATCAAGGCGATTGAAGACAAATGAATCGATCGAGGTCAAATGCTTCGCCAAGACTGGAACCGATCGATTTCGAATGGGATGACGGGACCGAGATGCCGCCTGAAACAGAAAGGATCTTACTCGATGCCGATTCGGTTCTACAAGCGTATTGGGATCAATGGAACCAACGCCCGATTGAACAGTACGTGGCATGCGATTTTCGCGACGTCTGGCGTGCGTTGTCGAAATTAACTTCGAGCCAAATGGCGATTGGCAATACTTTTTGTGAATGGGGTTGCGGATTTGGAATTGTCACTGGGTTAGCGTCGCAACTCGGCTGGGAAGCGGTAGGTATCGAAGCCGAGTCGTTTCTCGTCGATAGGGCCAAGCAATTCCTTTCGAGAAACCATCTGGCTGGCGAAATTCTGCACGGTAATTTTTTGCCAAGAGGAAGCGAACGATTAGCTCGTTCGCGATCCAACCACGCCTCGTTGTTTCATCAAGTGGAAAGTGCGTATGAACAGCATGATCTGGAGTTGAGCGACTATGCGTTGGTGTTTGCGTATCCTTGGCCGGGCGAGCATCTTTTTCAGCAAGAAGTTTTTAGAAATTACGCAGGCGACGGAGCGCTGCTGCTGATGTTTTTAGGTCCATATGAAATCGAACTCTACCGGAAAGTGGGCTGAGTTGTCCGCCCCATCGATCCTTACGCCAGAATCCCTTGCACGACGTTGCCGCTAACGTCGGTCAGGCGTCTGCGGATACCGTTGTGATAATAAGTGAGGCGTTCGTGGTCGACGCCAAGCAAATGCAGAACCGTCGCATGGAAATCGTGCCAATGCACTGGGTTTTCGACCGCCCTCATGCCAATCTCGTCGGTTTCTCCAAACGCGAAACCATGCTTGAGCCCAGCTCCAGCCATCCAAACCGAAAAACCAAATTGATTGTGGTCGCGGCCTTTGCCTACCACGTCAGACGCCGACTGCGCAAACGGAGTTCGGCCAAATTCGCTTGTAAACAAAACCAGCGTATCATCAAGCATGCCGCGTTGCCGAAGATCTTGAAGTAATCCGGCGATTGGTCGATCGATTCGTTTTGCTTCTTGACTGTGGTTCTGAACCATATCTTCGTGGCCATCCCAATTGATGCGCGGCGAACCAAAGGCCCCGCCCGAAAACAGCTGAATGAACCGAACCCCCGACTCCAACATCCGACGGGACAATAGACACGCCCGACCGAAATCGGCCGTCGCTGCTTCATCGATACCGTACAACTTATGCGTTTCGGCCGATTCTTGTGCGAGGTTGGTTACCTCGGGGACGACGCGTTGCATACGAGCTGCCAGTTCATAACTGCGCATTCGGGCAGCCAAATCATCATCGCCTCGTGATTGACGGTGACGTTCATTGAGCGTCGCCAGCAACTGCCTCGTGTCCGATTCGCGTGCCAAGGTCGGGGCCGGCGTTGGGAACAAGTCGTCGATCGGTGTGCCTTGGCTACGAATGATCACCCCTTGATGTTGTGCTGGCAAGAATCCATTGGTCCAATTGATCGAACCTCCTGCCGGAACGCCGCGCGGATCTGGAATGACGACAAACGCTGGCAAGTCTTGCGACTCGCTGCCCAATCCATACGACGCCCATGAGCCGAAGACGGGAAAGCCATTTAACCGAAAGCCGGTGTTCTCCTGAAACGTTGCCGGTGTGTGATTGGATGTTTCCGCGTACATCGATCGAATCACGGTAAGCTCATCTGCTACCATCGCCAAATTTGGGAATAGGTCGGATATCCAAAGCCCGCTCGCACCTCGTTGTCTAAATTCCCAATCGTTTTTACGCAAAAGACCAACTTGACCAAAGAAAACATCCGGTCGATCGCCGCTCAACGATTTGCCGTGGTACTTTTCGAGTTCGGGTTTGTAGTCGAACGAATCGATTTGGCTCACGCCACCGCATGCCACAATATGAATGACTCGTTTTGCCTTGGCGGCATGATGAAGTGACTGCTGCGCCCCATCCGTTGGCCGAGGTTCGGCTCTAACGATTCCGTCGTTCATGAGCAATGACAACAATGCGGTACTGCCAATCCCTCGACTTGCCCATTCGAATACTTCTCTGCGGTTCAACATCATTCTTTAGTCCACATATAGAAGTTCATTGCTATTGAGGAGAACGCGACATACTGCCGCGAGTCCATGTTTGTCTGCAAATTCAACGCACGCGTTTAGTTCCGTTGCGTCAGGTTTTCGGAAGTATGCTTGCTCAAACAAGCAAACGACCTGCGACGGCAGAGTCTCACCAGCGGACAACTTCGCTCGCTTCGCCCACGCCTCCGAGAGCCGAATGACGAGCGCGTTGTTCATCAACGAAAGAGACTGCAAAGGCGTTGTCGTTGACGCTCGAAGGGGTGATTTGGTTGACGGATCAGGACAATCGAAAACGTCCAAGAGATTGCTTCGCGCAGATCGAACCACAGTGCGGTAAAGCGTTCGACGTTGAAAGCTCTCACCGATCGGCTGACGCATGGAATAGAAATGCGAATTGTTGATCGACAAAGCAAAATCGTAGTAACCAGGTCCATCTAACGAAGGTTCGAGTTGGCCGGCAAGGTCTAGCATCGTGTCTCGCAACGATTCCGCATCCAACCTAGATGGCGACTTGCGCCATAACAGTCTGTTCCCCGCGTCCTTTTCCATGTTTAACGGAACGATTTGTGAGGATTGTTGGTATGTCTTTGACGACAGGATGCGTCGATGCAAATGCTTGAGTCTCCAGCCATGCTCAATCAAATCGTTTGCAAGCCAATCCAGCAACTCGGGGTGCGATGGACGCCCTCCGTTAAACCCAAAATCGTTGGGCGTCTCGACGATGCCTACGCCAAAATGGTACTGCCAAACGCGGTTGACGATCACTCTCGCGAACAGAGGATTGCGTCGTTCGGTAATCCATTCCGCCAGTTTTAATCGTCGTTGTCCATCGCTCGCCGTGTCGTCCAAAAGGAAGTCAGCGGAGACGCCCTTCACTGAGGAAACTCCACCTGGCAGGACGGCGTCCAGCGGCGAACCCGGGTTCCCTCTTGCCAATAGAAAAGTCTTGCTGGGCTCTTTCGACGCGATCGCATAGACGCGAGAGTCCGAAACGCGTTGGAGCTGCTCACGGATTTGATTCAACTCGAAACGGTAATCCGCCAACAACTCCTTGGCAGGTAGATCGAGGGCGGCCATGAGCTCGCTGTTGCTTACGAAGGTCGTTTGTATGTTTGCGGATGCACGCACCTCCGCGTCGGAAAGGGCACGGTCGTACAATTGCGCACGCTCCAGTGCACCGGTTAGCATTCGGCCGTCGCCAGCAGGTGAATGCCGCAAGCCGAACAAAATATGCGCCGTATTCGCCGGGAATTCGATAAGATTCGATTTGCGAATTGGAACGCCGTAAGGCAGACCGTTTCGATACGCGCGAATGGTTCCATCTGGTTCGTACACGATTGCAAAATGAACGAGTTCGCTTGTCGTCGATTCGATCTCTTCGGCTTGAAAGGGCTGAGTACGCGTAAAGCCATCGCTACCAGCCATCCATTGATTGGAACTCACTTCGCCGTACACGATGGCATCAAAGACACTCCCCGTGCGCGATTCAACGCTGATTGCGGCCCCGCCGCGTTGCGTTGCGTTGGCTAGTTGAACCCAGACTTCGAGCGTCTTTTCCTTAAGTGTTCGATTAAGATTTTTGGACGATGCATATCCGCCGTCTTTCAAAATCAGACGACCATCTTGTAAAACGGCATTCGAACGCAGTTCGATATCCAATCCTCCGATCGCATCGCGAAGATCGTCAAACTCCCAACGCGAAATCGGAACAGGGGCTTCCTCTGTGATTTTCGCAACGGCTCGCTCGGCGAGAATGCGATCTTTCACCGGTTGTTCGAGCTCGGCGATACTTCTTTTCAGTTCAATCTGTCTCGCCTCCAATCTCTCGGTAATGGGACGCGCACTGTTCACCAGCAACTCAGTCTTGAGCTTGGGTTCACCGTGGTGTGCACCCGCTAAGGCAGCGCACATTTGGTAGTAATCGCGTTGAGGGATCGGATCGAATTTATGATCATGACAACGGCTACAGTTGACGGTCAGTCCTAAAAAAGTCTGGCTAACGAGACTGACCACATCCTCGAGTTCGTCTTGTCGGACCACTTCTCGCATCGCCTTGCTTTGTTGTGTCTGCCCAACTTGATCGTAGGATCCGGCGACCAGCATACCAGTTGCTATTATTCCATCCGCCGAATCAGGTAAGAGTGCATCGCCCGCTAACTGCATTCGGCAAAACTCATCGTAAGGCATATCTTGATTGAATGCCTTGACAACCCAATCTCGGTATCGCCATGAATTAGTGCGGAGTTGGTCTCGTTCGAAGCCATGGCTTTCGCCGAATCGAATGGTATCAAGCCAATGTCTAGCCCAACGTTGGCCATACGCAGGGCTGTCGAGCAAGCGATCGATCCAGTGCTCGAGGGCCTTTGGGTTTTTTGACTCGATGAGTCCCTGAACATCTGCCTGAGCCGGAGGCAGGCCTGTCAAGTCGAATGCAATTCTGCGAGCGAGGGTTCGGCGGTCTGCTGCTGGCGAAGGTGTCATGCCACTTGCATTTAGCCTAGCCAGAACGAAGCCATCTATCGGATTTGGATCGAGTTCGGTAATGCTAGGTGGTGAGATTGAGTGAATAGGCTGCAACGACCACCAGTCATAGCCGGCCCTTGTCTCGCTGGTAAATTCTGCAGCATCCAACTTTCCCCCGAGCCATTGGGCGTTATTCGAGATCCAACTTCGTATCGTTTCGCGTTCACTTTCTTTGAGGGGTTGCTTGGGGGGCATTTCGTCCGAAGCGATGCGTTTCCACATCAAGCTCTCGCTTTCTTTTCCCGGCACCAGGACAACGCCGCTATCGCCGCCTAACATCATCGACTCGCGTGTCGACAAGTCGAGTCCACCCTTTTTTTCGAGTGCATTATGGCATTCGATGCAGCGCACACTGAGGATGAATTGGATGCTATCAGGCTTAGGTTCCTGGAATTCACCCGTTGCGTTGGTTGAGCTCAAGTTCGAAATCAGCCCAACTAAAATTAGCGACAAAAAGAAGCAGGAACCTAAGTTTGACCTGCGAAACTGCAATGCGGTGGAGTGTCGACTCATAATCGGCTACATCGTCGTTTTCAGGTTAGGAAGTTACTGCGAATTGGAAGTAGGATAGGCTGCCAGCCTGTCCTGGAATAGACAGGCTGGCAGCCTGTCCTACGGAATTTTTTTGCGAAGCCCCTTATTCTAACTTTAGTTCATCGTATTTGCCAGGATACGGTCGATCCCGAACCCATCTCTAGCAAAGGTCAAACTCAGGTTTTCGGGTTAAGTGACCTCGAAGAGATTGAGACATTTTAGGACTCTGGCAACGCGAACTAGGCTTTTCAATGATAAGATCGGTGTGGCTCAAAATGGTTTCCCCACTATTCCCGATTTACCAGATATCAAACGGCTGCTCCTCATGCCAATTCAATGGTTTCCAGGCCACATGCACAAGGCTCAGCTGGAAATACGCACTGCAATGCCCAAAACGGACGTTGTCATCGAGGTACTGGACGCCCGAATTCCCTTTTCAAGCCAAAACCCACTGTTGGCGGAGATAAGAGGCAACAAGCCATGTCTCAAAGTCCTTGCGAAAAGTGATCTTGCAGACGAGGCAATGACTTTGGCTTGGCAGGAATATCTGGAACGGTCACCGGGAGTTCGCGCCAGGATCATTACCTCGCAAGACATTTCCACCATTCGATCGTTGAAATACGCTGCTGCGCGATTGGTGCCTCATCGCGAAGGAAGGACAGTCAACGCAATGATCTTTGGCATTCCAAACGTCGGCAAATCGACACTGATCAATATCTTGGCAGGTCGGAAGATCGCCAAAACCGGCAACACACCTGCCGTCACCAAACAACAGCAAAAGATCGATATTGGAGATGGCGTCACGCTCTGTGATACACCCGGAATGTTGTGGCATAACGTTGAGAACGTCAATAGTGGATACAGGCTAGCATTGATCGGTTCCATCCAAGAGACGGCGATGGACTATGCCGATGTCGCGTTCTTTGGTGCTCGCTACATGACGTCGCAATATCCCGATCGACTGAGGGAACGTTACGAATTCGAATCGTTACCCGCCACCGAAATGGAGTTGATCGAAGCGATCGGGCGAAAGCGAGGATGTATCGGGAAAAATCAGGTCATCGACATCGATCGAGCATCGCGGATTCTTGTTATGGATCTCCGAACGGGAGTGCTTGGCCGACTGACATTGGAAACACCATTGATGATGGAGCATGAGATCAAGAGCACCGCGATTGCAATCCAGGAGAAGGCTGAACGCTCGAAAGAGAAAGCTGAAAAACAGTTAAAGCGATTTCGAGACAAACAGCGAGCCGAAAAGAAGTCACGGGAGATGCGACAACGCTGAGAGGGCAACGGGAGTTTTGTTGGGTTCACCTGCGATTTCGGAAACGTATCTTGGAACAGCATAGCCTGGCAAGCGTTTCGCAAGCTCCTCCACCAAGGACAGGCCAAAGATTGGATCGGATTCGAAATGGGAAGCACCGTCAACGCGATCCAATTGATGCAGGTAGTATGGCATCACCCCAATATCCACCAGTTGTTCGCAAAGTTCTTGTAATGTTTTCATGTCATCGTTTACGTCGCGAAGCAGCACAGACTGATTCAGAATCGTAGTGCCTGTCGCCTTGAGTCGATTGATCGCTTCGACGACAGACGAATCGATTTCTTGCGCATGATTGATGTGCAAGACAACCCACTTTGCAAGTCGAGAGCGCTCCAGCCAAGCGCAGAGATGCGTATCGACGCGTTGTGGAATCACCACAGGTACGCGAGTATGGATACGGAGGCGAGTCAAATGAGGAATGTCACCCAGCAATTCGACCAATTGCGACAGTTGCGGGTCCGCTACGGTGAGTGGGTCGCCACCGGATAATATGACTTCGTGAATCGAGGAATCGCTGCGAATGTACTCCAGTGCGGGCAACCAATGCTCGATGCTTTTTGGAGCTGTGCTGTACGGATAGTGTCTTCGGAAACAATAGCGACAATGGACAGCGCAAGCCCCAGAAACAATTAGCAACACGCGACCAATGTATTTATGAAGCAGTCCTGGTGCCATTTCAACGACGCTATCGCCCACCGGATCTGAAATGAAATCCGGGGAAACGATGTTTTCGCCAGAGCGAGGAATGACCTGTAGCAGCAATGGATCGAGAGGATCGCCGTGCTTCATTCTCGCTAAGAATTCAAGCGGAACAAAGACAGGAAATTGTCGTTCGCCGCTCGTGGAAACGGGTAATTCGTTCGGATCGATCCCAAGTGCTTGGCAAAGCCGGAGCGAATCGCGAATCGCGAATTTCATTGCTCTCTGCCACGTAACCCTTTCCAGGCTCCCGATCATACGTCCTGAACCGCTTCTTTCGGACGATGCTTGGATCGAAGCTCATTGTAAATCAGCAGGATCGTTGCCGGTATGAACGGCAGGAAATAGTAGATGATTCGGAACAAGACGACAGCGGCTAGAACGTCCCCTAAAGATTCCTCTGGGAAAAACGAAACCAAGACCCCTTCGAGCACACCGAAGCCGCCGGGTACGTGCGTCAGTACCGTAATGATTTGGCCCGTTAAGTAAGCAATAAGTACGGTCGAGAAATTGATGTCAGCCGATTGGCTGCTTGGTAGCAACCAAAATAGTACTTGCGACGCTAACAAAAAATCGCCTGCCGAAACGACCAACTGCATGGTCGACAAACTGAACGGCGGGAGCGTCACTTCAAAATCTCGAACGCGAATGGGCTTTCGGAAAATAGTGCAAGCGGCAAGATAAAGACCAATACAGCCTAGGAACAGAAGTCCCCACACATGGTGATCGAAAATAAGCTTTTCGCTGACCTCCTCGGGTAGCTTGATAGGGAGTGCAATGAACGCCACTCCCGCCAGCAAAAACAGACCAAGCCAAAACGTGGTTGCTAGAATCGACACGAAAGCGACGATTTCGAGGAACGAGAACCCCCAGCTTGAATAGAGCCGATACCGAACGGCGTTTCCGCCTAGCAGCCACCCAAGGACGTTTCCGTAGGAGTACCCAACGATGGCTCCGGTCATGATTTTTGTCATGGGAAGCTTTTTCTTCAAATGCCGAACCGCAATCCAATCGTAGCCGGTCAAAATCAAATAGTTCAAAGCCGTCAACCCACACGCAATCCCGATTTGCCAATAGGGCACGTTTGAAATGCCTTCTTGAACCACCGCCCAGGTCACGTTGGCTTTGACAAGTTTGTTCTTTACGACCCAAAAAGCCACGCACATGATTGCAACGATGGCCGTTATTTTCGCGGACTCGCCCAGTCGCCCGATGGCTCGCGATCCTTGCAAAGACTGAGATTTATCCACGACGGGCGGCAGGACGAGATTGGTTGATTTGGGATCGGAGGGAGAGTTTTCGTTCAAGTATGCGACCTGCGTAAGTGTGTCATCGACCCTGAGAAATCTCAGGAACCGAGAGTGCGAGTGGAGTGTAATTATAGGGAATTACCGGCGGTAAGCTACGCAATTTAGGGTTACTTTGGTATCTCTCAGTGAAAACAACGGTTCTAACGGTTTTTCTTGCCGATACGAATAGGACGCCGCTCAGCGAGGCCTATCTCATGTCATGCCAGGGGAAAGACGACCAATGAAGTACATTTGTGGTGCACTATCGATCGGACTTGGGTTTAGCTTGTTTTCGTCCTTCGGATACAGTCAGTCTGCGACTCAAATCGTCGTTCCGGGAACGGGAGTTCAATTAACTCAAGTTGGTGATGACTTTGAGGATGAAGGTTGGGAGTTTATACCTAATAACCCCAAGAGTTCCGAAGATATCGACGAAAAGCAACGCATGCCGATGGGGAAATCGACGAACGGTCGTTGGTACGAGGGAGCGAAACGCGGCCATCCAGATGTCGTCAAACGCGTGCCAACTCCTCCAGGTGGACTTCCTGATAGCGAAGGTTCATTGCTTCTGAAATCACTGCAAACGGGGATTCCTAAGTCACCAAGCTTCAAGATGCATCAGGACGATTTCATTTGCAACGTTCAATACCGACTTGGAGGTACGGTTCGTGTTGATCAATCACCCAATATGACCACGCGCGTCTATTTGCCGCCTCTGGAAAAATGGGAAAATCGCAATGGGCCGCATTTTGCGTTCCGAGCTGCGGTTGAGACGACGATTCAAGAAACGAAAACCAAGTTTTTGTTCTCCAGCAAAGAGGAGAAGGACGAGATCTATTGGCCCGGCTTGTTCATCTTGCGTGGAACCCGGAATGAAAACGGCAAAACGGTTCCTTACGCCTACATCCGAGTTCGAGCGGACAAGCGAGGCGGAGATTTTATGGGCCCGGAAATCAACCAAACGGGCTGGTGGACGCTCGGCCTTTCCTTCACCCCCGATGGACTTACTCACTACTTCGCCAAGCCAGGTGTCGACGAGCTAACCAGGGAAGACTATATCGCGACTGCGATGCCTTACGGCTACCGATGTGAAGAAGTGCGATCCTTCTTCTACAATGTTGTGAACGGAGACAATGGACGAGACTGGTCAACGGACTGGATCATCGACGATCCGAAATTCTACGTGACCAATCCATCGCGTTTTGCCAGTCGAAAATAGTCAGGCTGCCGGTTCTGAGGCCGTCGACTCTGAAGCTGGCGGGCTTGGGTCAGGACTTGGGGATGACTTTCGAGATGCTTTACGCCTGGTCTGCCGGACGACTTCGAGCGCAATGCAATAGTCCAGGTTTGGCCGAAAAACCGTTAGCAATGCCAGCGGTATGAACCACGCCATGTACAATCCGCCGCCAAAACCGTGCCAAAACTGGGTCCCAGCCATGATAGCCGCCGAGCAACTCAAAAGGGTTGCCAAGTTTTTTTGGGGTGGCCAAAAGACAAACGAAAGGCTCAGCAAAACGAACGCGACAATGATCGGAATCCGCATGACAGGATACCAACCTAAACCCCAGATTCCGTCCATACCGGTCATTGCAACTTGCTTGAGTCCAAACATGTACCGCAAGTCCTGAAGCACATTACTCGGATGCAGCAAGATCATGGCAAGCACGAGCGCGGTGATCGAGACGGTAAATCCACCTACGAATCGCCGTATACCACGTTGCCAATAGAAACTGCACCAAAGCGGCAGCAGTGAAAACGGATAATAGACGACACCAGCCGCACACCCTAGGAAAAGTCCGGCAACAAACGGCTGACGATACATGAGCAACGCCAAAAGCAATAGTGCGCTTGGAACCACATGATCCACGCTACCGGTCATGTGCGCCGTATACGGCAAAAGAAGATAAAACGTAGCGGCACCGACCCCTGTTTTCAAGTTCCCGAAGTGCCAATACCCAATCGCGAGAATGCAGAATACCAACGTTAAATTGGCTCCAATCGCCAGTATTCTCGCGAGAGTGAGCTTGTAGTCCGAACGCCCTTTTGTCAGCTCATTCGCATCATTCAGTTGAGGCGTGGTCGCAATTTGGGGCAAGGCGCTAAGCAAAACGTAACCTGGCCCCATCTCAGGACTGCTCAGACGTTGTTCGACAGGACTGCTCGTGGCGACGTTGATCATCAGGTAAAGCAGCAAAGAAGTCCCCAGAAAAAGCATTCCGCCGCTACTCAAATTCGGGTCCAGCAACGGACGGCGAACAATCGTCGTATCGAGTAACATCCGGATCACGAGCAATCCGGCACAAACAATAAGCCAAAGAAATCCCCAATAAAGAAGCCTCTCGGGCGTCCAAGTTCCTTGCGAACCATTCGACTTTGGCAGCGGAACTGGGGATGCGGATGCGTCGCTTTCGGTTTGCCTACCCACCCCAACCATGGCTGGGATGCCTTCGTGTTCCGAATTGCGAAAGGCTTTTTGTCGCCCTTCGTAAACCATCATCATTCCAGGGGTGAACGCCAAAACCAAGAAGATATCGAGATTCCGAAGGGACCAAAACCGATGGAACATCAAAAACAGACCCACCACCAGTAATGTTGAGAGAAACACCCATGTGGGTGGCTCAAGCCTAACGTAATGGAAGAGAAACTGGCTCATAATGCTTGGCCGCGATGGCTCAGCGGTGTAAACGAGACGTCCTGTCGAAAACGAGAAAACTAATGTTTTTTTGGAAAAAGTACAAGGCGGTATACGGCAATCCCGGGTACGCTACAATTTCACAAACGAAGTTCCCCGAACGATCGAGCAGCCATGAAAGCTTTGGTAAAATCCCGACGAGATGTGGGTCTCGAGCTACAAGATGTCCCTTTTCCGACCATCGGCATCAATGACTGCCTGATTCGCATCGACAAAACCGGGATCTGCGGCACCGATTTGCACATCTATAACTGGGATGCTTGGGCTCAGAAAACGATTCCGGTTCCAATGGTTGTCGGGCATGAGTTCGTCGGCGAAATTGTGGAAGTGGGATCGAATGTAACCGATTTTTTCCCTGGAGAGATTGTTTCGGGAGAAGGACACGTCGTTTGTGGTCGCTGCCGCAACTGCTTGGCGGGTCGACGTCATCTTTGCAAGGATACTCAAGGAGTCGGAGTCAACCGAACCGGGGCGTTTGCCGAGTACATCGCTCTGCCGATGACCAACGTATGGCATCACGACTCGTCTATCGACAAAGATATCGCTTCTATCTTCGATCCATTGGGAAATGCCGTTCACACGGCTCTCAGCTTTGATTGCCTTGGCGAAGACGTTTTCATTACAGGGGCTGGCCCAATCGGTCTGATGGCCACTGCAGTCGTTCGGCATGCTGGCGCACGCCACATCGTGGTTTCCGATTTGAATCCCTTTCGATTAGAACTTGCACAGCGCATGGGAGCAACGATTGCGGTCAACCCTCGCGAACGTTCCATGGCCGACGTTCAGTCGGAGCTTCACATGCGTGAGGGCTTCGATGTTGGACTCGAAATGTCGGGTTCACCGGCGGCGCTACGCTCCATGCTTGAGAACATGTGCCACGGCGGTAAGATTGCGATGCTGGGAATTCCGTCGGAACCAATCGCCATCGATTGGAACCTTGTTGTATTCAACATGCTTACCATTCGTGGCATCTATGGACGCGAAATGTATGAGACTTGGTACAAGATGACAGTCCTCCTAGAGAGCGGGCTCGACATCTCGCCGGTCATCACACATCGTTTTCACTTCACGGAATTTGAAAAAGGCTTCAGCGCCATGCAAAGCGGACTATCTGGAAAAGTGATTTTGGATTGGTCCAAATAAACAACATTTTTCACTCGTACTCGAAGATCGCAAGTCCTGCTCGTCAAAAAATCGGGAACCACGAAAGGCACAAAAAACACGAAAAGAGAGTGGACGATTTGACGAGCTTGATTTCTAGAATTTACGTTCGTGTCTTTCGTTTTTTCGTGGTCCACGCTGGAACAACGTACAATCCACGATCCATCACCCTTTCCGGCGTCTTGAGCTAAAAGGACCGTTAACCAAAAATTGCAATGACTGACCGACAGCTTCTCGTTACAGCAGCCTTACCCTACGCCAATGGACATATTCACATTGGTCATTTGGTCGAATACATCCAAACCGATATTTGGGTTCGATTCCAAAAACTTCGAGGCCGCAAGTGTGTCTTCGTATGTGCTGACGACACACACGGCACGGCCATCATGATTCGTGCCCGTCAGGAGGGACGACCGGAGACCGAACTGATCGCCGATATGCAAGCCGCCCACGAGCGAGACTTTGCCGGTTTCGACATCGCGTTCGATCACTATGGCAGCACCAACTCGGTCGAGAACTTTGAGCTATGTAAGGATATTTGGAAGTCGCTTCGCAAAGCCGATTTGATCGCCGAACGGGATGTCGAACAGTTGTTCGATCCGGTCGCAGGGACTTTTTTGGCCGATCGGTTTGTGAAAGGGTCGTGCCCTCTCTGCAAAGCGCCCGACCAATACGGAGACAATTGCAGCAAATGCGGCGAAACCTATTCCCCAACCGATCTTATCGATCCCATCAGCACTCTTAGTGGTGCGAAACCGATCACCAAGTCAGCCAGCCATCTGTTTGTTGAACTGGAAAAGATGCATCCCTTTTTGGATGAGTGGACGCAGGGCGGCAAACACTTGCAGCCCGAAGTGGCGAACTATCTTAAGGGCCATTTTCTCGGAAACCCATTGCGAGACTGGGACGTCTCTCGTCCGAATCCGTATTTTGGGTTCGCCATCCCGGATAGTCCCGATAACTACTGGTACGTTTGGTTCGATGCCCCGATCGGTTACATCGCATCGACATGGCAATGGTGCAAACGCAACAACGAGTCGCTGGCGGATTGGTGGCAAAGCGAGCGAACCGAAATCCATCACTTCATCGGCAAGGACATCACTTACTTTCATACGTTGTTCTGGCCAGGCGTTTTGAAATCCGCTGGTTATTCGCTTCCTGAGTTTGTGCATATCCACGGTTTCCTCACAGTGGATGGCGAGAAGATGTCCAAAAGCAAAGGTACGCAAGTTCAAGCGAGCACGTACCTCAAACATCTTGATCCAGCCTTTCTTCGCTATTTTTATGCCTCGAAGCTTGGGCCGAAACTAGACGACATCGACCTGAACGTCACGGAGTTTATTAACAAAGTCAACTCGGACTTAGTCGGCAAAGTTGTCAACTTAGCAAGTCGTTCGGCCCGCTTCGTTGAATCCGTGGGTTTGTCGGTTGAGTACCCACACGATGGTGGACTTTTCGCAGCCGCAGCCGCTGCCGGTGAACGCATTGCATCCGCATACGAACAACTCGACTACGCCCGCGCGACACGCCTCATCATGGAATTAGCCGATCAGGCGAACGGCTACGTGGAAAACACAGCACCCTGGACTCTCAAAAAAGATCCAACCCAACATCATCGGTTGCAAGAAGTTTGCACGATCGTACTGAACCTATTCAGACAGATCTGTATTTACCTAACGCCCGTTTTGCCAAAGCTTGCACAACAGTGCGGCGATCTGCTCAACGTTAAGATCCAACATTGGAACGATAGCCAAACTCCGCTGGTTGGAACCAACATATCCAAATTCGAACATCTCTTACAACGTATTGCTCCCGAGAAAGTCCAAGCCATGATCGACGAAAGCAAAGAAGCAGCTCCAGCAACGACTCCAGCAGCTCCAGCAACGACTTCAGAAACCCCAGCCTCGACCGGTTTCAACGATTCCGGAGATGCTTTGCTGGCGGAGCCCATGGCACCGACTTGCACCATTGATGACTTCACCAAAGTGGATTTGCGAGTTGCACGTATTATCAAGGCCGAAGAAGTGCCAGAAGCAAAGAAGCTGGTCAAGCTGACCGTAAGCCTGGGTGGGGACAACACACGCACCTTATTTGCAGGCATCAAGGCCGCTTACACCCTGGAGCAGCTACAAGGACGATTGGTGGTGATTGTTGCGAACTTGCAACCAAGGCAAATGAAGTTCGGGCTCAGCGAAGGGATGGTAACGGCAGCCGGGCCGGGCGGTACCGAAGTGTTTTTGCTCGGAATCGATTCGGGAGCGGTGCCTGGCCAACGCGTGCATTAAAGATCCGTTCGTGCTAGCGAGAGGGACAAATACCACTGGCATAAAGCCAGAAGGCATGAATAGAAAATGCCCCTGGGTTTATCCCAGGGGATCGTTACCTTCGTGCTAGGCTCTGTTAGCCGCAGGCGTACGTTAATGGCATTAAGCGTCCAGGATAGTCCAGGATAATTTATGAATCGACGAGATTTTTGCATTTGCTCCCTTGGGGCCGTTTCGCTCAACGCTCTCATGCAATTGAACCCGGGCTTTGCCACGGCATCGGTTACGCATTCTTCAGGTAGCCTCCAGCCGATTCGCGCGATAACTCGCGGGCCGCGTTTTCATTGGCGAGGCTATTACGACAAGAACTTGTTCGACCCCTCGGATCGCTACGTTCTAGCAAACGAAATCGACTTCGAAGGTCGCACGCCCAATGCAGACGATGTGTTGCGGGTCGGCATGATCGACTTGCAAAACAACGACGCATGGACCGAGTTGGGAACCACGACGGCTTGGAATTGGCAACAAGGCTGCATGTTGCAATGGTTACCAGGGGACAAACCCTCGGTTCTTTGGAACGATCGGCAGGATGGCAATTTCGTCTCGAAGATACTCAATGTTGCGGATCGTGCGGTTAGAACTTTACCGATGCCGATCTATTGCGTTTCGCCTGATGGCCTGTGGGGGCTAAGCGTCGATTTTCGCAGACTCAATGATTGCCGACCTGGATACGGCTACGCTGGGATCGCCGATCCATATGCAGACCGTAGTGCTCCAGACGAGACAGGCATCTGGCGGGTCGATCTTCAAACGGGTGCATCCCGATTGTTGCTGAGCTACGCGCAGATTGCCGCCATGGAGTACCGGAATGATGTCAAGTTGCAATTTGATCCTGCCCGATCCAAGCATTGGTTCAATCATTTGCTGATCGCGCCCGACGGCAAGCGATTCTTGTTTCTACACCGCTGGAGAGAAACACCCGCCGATGCGACTCGCGAGAAATTGTCCAAGACGGGCTTCTCGACGCGAATGTGGACAGCCAATGCGGACGGATCCGATCTGCATGTGGTCGATCCTTATGGCAAGACATCGCACTTTGTGTGGCGCGACGCAACGACGATTTGTGCTTGGGCTTGGCATCCGTCCTATCTGGAGCGATTCTATCTTTACGAAGATCAAAGCAGTCGCGTTTCGGTGGTCGGCCCCGACGTGATGACCGCAAACGGCCACAATACTTATCTGCCGGGAATGAACAACGATTGGATTCTCAACGACACTTATCCCGACAAAGGTCGCGAGCAGCACCCTTACCTTTTTCAAGTCAGCACGAACCGCCGGGTACCGCTCGCGCATCTCCTGTCGCCCGCGAAATACCAAGGTGAGTTTCGTTGCGACAATCACCCGAGCGCGAGTCGCGATGGCAAGTCGGTGCTGGTCGATTCGCCCCACGGCGGCAACGGTCGGCAAGTTTACTTAATCGATGTTGCGAGTATCGTAGCCCAGCAAGAATAACCATTCGTGGGTATCATAAGCTGGGCATGGTTTGAAACGGCGATCACAGCAAAAGGAAATGAAATGATTCGAATTGTTTTTGTTACCGCGTTTTTAGCAGTATTTGCTCGCATGGCTCAAGCGGATAATTGGGGGCATTGGCGTGGCCCAACCGGAAATGGGGTGGCTGTCAACGCAAATCCACCTGTGGAATTTTCCGACAAAAAAAATGTGAAGTGGAAAACCAAAATTCCTGGGCGCGGATCGGGGTCGCCAGTCGTTTGGGAACAGCAAGTCTTTGTGGTTACAGCGGTTCCGACAAAGCAGAACCAATTTGGTTTTCATCTGATGTGTTTTGATCGACAAACGGGAAAGCTGCTGTGGGATCAGACGGCTGTCGAAGTGGCACCTCATCAAAAAACGCATCAAACCAACAATTTTGCGTCCGCATCGCCGTGCACGGATGGAAAGCATGTGTACGCGCACTTCGGTTCTCGTGGATTGTTTTGTTACACCATGGACGGCAAACTGGTTTGGCAGCGAGATTTCGGAGACATGAATACTCGCAACGATTTCGGTGAGGGGAGTTCACCGACGCTTGTTGGCAATATGATTCTGGTGCCTTGGGATCACGATGGTCCGTCCTTTTTGTATGCGTTAGACAAAGAAACGGGCAAAACGATTTGGGAGACAAAACGCGATGAACCAACGTGTTGGGCCACTCCGCTGGTGGTTGACCATGCAGGCAAAAAACAAGTGGTGCTGAACGGTCAAATCTGCGCTCGTTCGTATGACCTGGAGACGGGCAAAGAACTTTGGCGATGTGGCATGAAGTCCGAACGGCCTTGCTCGTCGGCGGTTGCAGGCGATGGACTCGTGTTCGTCGGCGGGGGGCATAAAGGGGATTTCCTCGCAGCATTTCGACTCGATGGGTCGGGTGATATCGCTAAAACAAAGAGCGTGGCTTGGTCGCTGGATCGTGACGCTCCGGATGTCGCGTCCCCCATTTTGTCGAATGGCCGACTCTACTTCTACAAGGGCAAAACCGGTCAACTTTCCTGCCTCGACGCTGCAACTGGCAAGCCCTTTTACATGGCAAGCCGAGTTCCTGGAATGAAGAGCACATATGCTTCCCCTTTTGCAGCCGGCGGGCATCTCTATTTGACAGACCGCGATGGCACGATCGTGGTGATCTCGGACTCGAAGGAACTGAAAATCGTGGCCACCAACAATATGGGGGAGACAGTCGATGCGACTCCAGCGCCCGTCGACAACGAGCTTTTCATTCGCGGCGAAGAGCATTTGTTTTGTTTGAGCTCGAAACGTTAGGTCGAGTGCCGTTCTCATGTTAGGTCATTTTTGCCGAGAATGACTTTGCACTGGGGATACCCAGGCGGAGCAACTTGTCGAATCGACTTTGACTGGCGGCGCGGATCCTTGGCTGGCTTGCATTTCCACGCTACAATGATCAGAGTGTGATTTGATTTCCCCTTCAGCAGACTCCCGCCTTGCCGATGTTCGGCTTCCACGCACTTCATTACGATTGGAAAATATTGATGTTACTTAGACCCTGTCTCTTAATGCTTTCCAGCATCGCATGCGTTACCCAGTTTTTTGATTCCGTGGCGTTAAATGCTGCCGAACCGGCACCTACAAAACGTATCGTTTTTATTGCCGGTGGTAGGAGCCATGACTTTGGTTCACACGAACATTATGCAGGTTGCCGCATTTTGGCGGATACGATTCAGCGGACCGATCCAAACGCAAAATGCGAAGTCATCCAGAACGGTTGGCCTGCCGACGACTCGATGCTGGATTCCGCCGATACGATTGTGATCTATTCGGACGGTGGTGGGGGCCACCCGTCGCTGGCCCATTTGGACCGTTTGAAGAAACAAATGGATCGAGGAGCAGGTTTCGTTTGTATCCACTACGCAGTCGAAGTGCCTGCAGATCGTGGCGGCAAAGAGTTTCTCAGTTGGTTGGGCGGATATTTCGAAACCAACTGGTCGGTCAATCCGCACTGGGACGCTAAGTTCGCCACACTCCCGAAGCACCCAATCACTTCCGGCGTAAAACCATTTGAAACGCGCGACGAATGGTATTTCCATATGCGGTTTCCTAACGACATGAAGGGTGTAACGCCGATCTTGTCGGCTGTACCACCCGCACAAACCATGGACCGTCCAGACGGTGCGCATAGCGGTAACCCCACGGTCCGGAAAGCGGTTGCAAGAGGTGACTTGCAGCATGTGGCTTGGGCTACCGAACGTCCCGATGGAGGTAGATCGTTTGGATTTACCGGCGGGCACTTTCATTGGAACTGGGGCCGGACCGAACCAACCAAGCTTGTGGCCAATGCCATTATCTGGTCGGCTCACTTGCCCGTTCCCGAAGCTGGAGCGGTCGTAGAACCCAGGTCGGTCGAACAGCTCAAAGAAAATCAAGACGAAGCGATTCCTAAGAATTTCAACCCAGAGCAGATCGCAAAGTCCTTTCAACTCATCTCAGCGAATGCAAATCCAAATGGTAATCCCACGCCAGCTGCCAAACCCACGGCAACAGCAAAAGGAAAGACGCTCTTTTCCTCGCAAACGATCGACGAGAAAACTTCAAGACACCAAATCGATGTCGATGTCGATGTGACGGGCGTAAAAAAGCTCTATCTGATCGTGACTCCTGGAGCAGACGGCTTTGGTTTTGATTGGGCGGACTGGGTTGAGCCCAAGCTTGTTGGTAAGCAAGGTGAAAAATCCCTGCTAGACCTCGAATGGTTTGAAGCCTCGGCAGAATACGGCAAAGTCTCCAAAAATGCCAACGCCGAAGGTGGACCGCTTCAAGTTCGAAATCAGGCCGTTAAAGGGATTGGCACACACGCCTACAGCGTTATCGGCTATGAACTGCCAGCCGGCTACGAACGATTCCAAGTGACGTGCGCACTGGACAACAATGGCGTATCCCGAGGACCAACAACGGTTCGATTCCACATTGCAGCCGAAGGGATTCCAGAGGGGCTCAACAATTGGGGTGCCAGCACTGCTAGCCCCACCAATCCAGCCAACGGTCAAGTTCACAACAGCCAAAATGCAGTCGCTGGTCTGGTTGTTGCCGATGGACTGCAAGCGTCGTTGGCTGCCTCCGAGCCGTTGCTCAAGAGTCTGACCAATATCGATATCGATCATAAAGGTCGAATCTGGGTCTGCGAAGTGGTCAACTATCGTAAACACAAAAACGATCGAGCCGAAGGGGATCGAATACTCATCCTGGAAGATACAAATCAAGATGGAGTGGTGGATAGCTCGAAAGTCTTCTACCAAGGACGCGATATCGACTCGGCTTTGGGACTGTGCGTCCTAGGCAATCGCGTTTTGGTGAGTGCCGCTCCCTATGTTTGGGAATTTATCGACGAAAACGGCGACGATGTGCCGGACTCCAAGCGAGCCATTCTGACCAATACCGGCGATCCGCAACACGACCACTCCGTCCATTCGTTTGTGTTTGGACCGGATGGAAAAATGCTTTTCAATTTTGGAAACACGGGCCACCGACTTTGCGATACCAACGGCAAACCCATCCAAGACCGATGGGGCCGCGATATCAACGACTCAGGAAAACCCTATCGGCAAGGAATGGTTTTTCGATGCAACGAAGATTTAAGCGACATGGAAGTCTTGGGCAATAACTTCCGGAACAACTATGAAATTTCGGTAGACTCCCTTGGAACACTGTGGCAGTCGGACAATGACGATGATGGTAATCGAGCAACTCGCATCAATTTCGTGATGGAATTTGGTAACTACGGTTACACGGATGAAATGAATGGGGCAGGCTGGCAAGCGGAACGCGCCAACAGGGAATCCGAAATTCCGAACCGCCATTGGCACCTCAACGACCCAGGAGTCGTTCCGAACGTTTTGATTACAGGAGCTGGTTCGCCGACTGGCATCACGGTTTACGAAGGAAGTCTCTTGCCGGAAAAATTCCGGAATCAAGTCATCCACTGCGACGCAGGCCCAAATGTGGTTCGCGCCTATGTGACCCAACCGGATGGCGCAGGCTACTCGGCGAAAATTGAAAACGTCGCCGTCGGCGAATTTGATCGTTGGTTTCGGCCAGCCGATGTCTGTGTGGCACCCGACGGCTCCCTGTTTGTATCCGATTGGTATGATCCAGGCGTGGGTGGCCACAACATGGAAGACATGGAACGCGGTCGACTTTTCCGAATTGCACCGCCAGGCACGAAATACATCGTTCCGAAAATCGAATTGTCAACAGCGACTGGGGCCGTAGACGCGTTGCGTAGCCCGAACAACTCAACTCGATACATGGCCTACAAAGCAATTCTAAAAATGGGTAGTAATGCAACGAGCGAATTGAATAAACTCGCAAAGGACACCAACCCAAGAATGCGAGCACGCGCTCTGTGGCTGCTAAGCAAAATCAGCGACGCCAAGCAAGTCGTACAACAAGCGGCCCGCGATTCGGATTCCGATGTGCGGCTAACTGGTATTCGTATCGCCAGGCAAGCAAAACTTGCAACCAAGGATTACTTCCCGTCGTTGCTAAAGGATTCAAGTCCAGCCGTTCTACGCGAATTGGCCATCGCGTTGAGGGAAGACAAGTCGAGCGATATGCCTGGCTATTGGACCGCTCTGGCTGCAAAATACGATGGGGTCGATCGATGGTATCTCGAGGCGCTCGGCATTGCCGCCACAGATCGCTGGGACGAATGCTTGAGTGTTTGGAGTCAATCGACGAATGGCAATTTGGAGAGCAAAGCAAGTCAGAACATTGCTTGGAGAGCGCGAGGTCCGTTGGCCGCGAAAATGCAGGCGGCCATGTTGCGTAGTCCGAAACTGAATGACAGCGATATTCCGGCAATTTTCCGCGCCCTTGATTTCCAAGACGCTGAGAATCGTAACAAGGCCCTTCGAACACTCCTCGATTTGGCTAGCAAGAACTAGTGCTTTGTCAACGCAAAGAATTAGGGTTCAAAAAATTAGCCGTTGGGCGCTAGCCCCGGTTGTTGTCGCAAGAACCGTGGCTATCGCCAATCGGCTAATCCTAAAACTAGATTTGGACGAAGCACTAGTGCTTCGTCCAAATTAGATTTTAGAGTACACATCATCAACCAACTCAAGCACTCTCCATCATCATGAAAAAGTTCATTTACCCACTTTGGTTTTCGCTCGGTATTGCGATTGCAATCCCTGTTGGTTATTCCTTGTCCATCGCGGCAGAGGACTCAACCAGCGACCAATCGCGTAGGGACCGAATTGTCGTCGAAGCCCTCATGCGTCTAGACGATGTCAATGTCAACGCAGATCCGAAATTGTCCCAGGCGGTACGTCGTTATCTGAATCAGCTTAACAACGACCCCAGCCAATTGAAGATCATTCAGAAACTCAAGATCGGCGGACTATCGGACAAACTAGTTGATCTGGCTGTTTCTTGGGGAGCAAACACGCAGTCGGTGCAAGCCATGGATTTGGCGATCGACCAAGGTAGTTTGCCATCGCTGACAAATGCGTTAATGGCGAAAGTACCCGACGAGCGAAGTTTAGCCATTGCGAAAGTGCTCACCCTCAGCAATCGCAAGGACGTTCATGAGGCGTTGCGATCGTTAATTGAACACGCGGATGTTTCCAAGGTAATCAAAGTGGATGCGGCGGTTGGACTTGCTCGCAGCAAGGCCATGCACGGCAAGCTCATCGAGTTTGCCAAATCGAACCAGTTGCCAGCCGACGCAATGACGCTGATCGGTGCAACCCTTCGGAACTCGGAGGACGCGGCCATCAAGAGCGCAGCCAACGAGTTGTTTCCGGCGCTCAAGACATCGCAAACGCAACTTCCACCTTTGGAAATTCTGATCAAAAAGAATGGCAATCCAGCAAACGGCAAGGCGCTGTACAACGGCGTCGCCACATGCTCGCAATGCCACATGGTCGGCACAGAAGGCAAGAATGTGGGGCCTGGATTAACCGAGATAGGCAGCAAGCTTTCGAAGGATGCGATGTATGTTTCCATATTGGCCCCCAGCGCCGGCATCAGTCACAACTACGAATCGTTTGCGGTACGAACCGACGACGACGAGACCATCATTGGACTGATGGTATCCGATACTGCGGAAAACGTAACGATTAAGGATGCCAAGGGGATTGAGCGAACGATTAGTCGAAAGAACGTTGGCGAGATCAAGAAACAGGAAAAGTCCCTGATGCCCGAGAACCTGCAAGAGACCATGAACGAACAAGGCTTGGTCGATCTCGTCGAGTATTTGATGACGTTAAAGAAAAGTTAAGAGTCGTTTCGTTCATCACCAACGTTTTCTCCCAAACAGAGTAGAGCGATTGTCCTCAATCGCTTCGGCCTGGCATTGATCGTAAGAATCGCCCCAAATCGTTCGGACGCTGACTATGTTAAGCGGACTCGCAGTACCAAACGATTGGGACCTTGATGCCCGAGAACCTGCAAGAAACCATGAACGAACAAGGCTTAGTCGATCTCGTCGAGTATTTGATGACGTTAAAGAAAAGTTAACAGACGGTTCGCTCATCACCAACATTTTCTCCCAATCAGAGTAGAGCGATTGTCCTCAATCGCTTAGGCCTGGCATTGATTGTAAGAATCGCCCCAAATCGTTCGGACGCTGATTACGTTAAGCGGACTCGCAGCACCAAACGATTGGGGACAATCGTTTTACTCTGGGCAGGCCCTCAACCTAGCCTAACTGGCTGAACTCAGGAGGCGGAAGCCCAGGTCGTCGACGCGAAGGCCAGGAACGTACCTATACCGGCAGGCCGACCGCCCCGAATGGGGCATCAACATCACAGCCCTGGGCTCAGTTGTGAAAGCCCGTTGGGCTCGATCAATTTCTCACTCGATAAAGAAAGGACATCAAGCCACGGCATATCCGGATGGACTAACAAAAGGGGACGCGGCGCTGCGTCCCCTTATTGCCGGCGCGAACGGAATACGAGATGCTGCAACGCACAGATCGGAACAAGTTTCTCATCGGTGTGCATATGTCGATCCAAACCGAATATTCCCAGGATTGACGTCCGCAATGTAGATTTTGTGTCTCCGAAACTCAGCGAGAATCGATTCCACTTTTGGCCAGTTATCCTCGAATGCGTCCGACTTCATAGCTCTCCAATCGGCCCAGACTTCGGCAGAATAGTCTGGCGGGTAGTCCAAATAAGCACCACCAAAATCAAGACAAAATGGCGGGCTAACAATGGTCATGCGTATTGCGAGAAAATCGTCTTCGTATGAAAGTAGCTGAGGGACCATATGGCCGCAAACGGAATAGATATTCAGATCGCGAAGACGCAGGTACACGTCTCTTTCTCGAACGTATGCCTGATCACGTTCGTGAAACATGATTGCAAATCGCGTGTTCTGGGATGGTTCATGAAAGACAAAAACGCTACCTTGAGTACCTATGCCTAAGCAGGATTCAACCGTCGCGTTATTCGCGATCTGGTATTCCTCAACACGACGTTCTATTTGTGGAGAAATCATGATTGCAAAAGCCAACGGCACTTTTTCCGCGGATGTAAAACTACATTTGTACGTGGATGACGAAAAATTCGAAGTTGGCCAACTCGGTCCTGATTTTGCGATTTTCCGCGAACCAAAAACGATTCATGCAAGCCATGGTGAGTTGGAAACAGTCATCGACGGCAAGTCTTCACGATGGAAGATTCGATTCACGGGTCCACCTGCCAGCGAATCGCGAAAATTCACCTTCGAAGCGGTGAACCCAAACGAGATCGCCTAAATAAGCTTCGATGGTTTCGATCCCTTCCGGTAGATCGTGCCGATCGACCGAGATCGATGGTAGCTGTCTATTGTACGGAATGGCGACCTGCTAGCCACTAGATGTCACAAAGTCCACAAAAAGTTTGAAAGTTCGATTCAGTAGATCATCCGGTTTGTGGCTTTTGTGATTTTTTGTGGCTAGAAAAATGGTAAGGAAAAAATCGCGAGCCTCACTTCGTTCGTTGGTTCTCTTCGGCCCAGTCCCTCGGTAGCCGTCCCTCGGTATCCTACGAGAACCACTCACTCGTTCGGCCTCTGACTACGTTAAGCGGACTCGCAGTACCAAACGATTGAGGACAATCGTTTTACTTTGGGCAGGCCCTCAACCTGGCCTAACTGGCTGAACTCAGGAGGCGGAAGCCCAGGTTGCCGACGCGATAGCCTGGAACGCTCCTATCCCGGCAGGCCGACCGCACGTGGCGCGCGTTGAAGAGCCAACTGCCGCCACGGATGACACGGTACGAGCCCGAATCAGGTCCTTGAGGATCCGCGAAATGATCCTGTGAGTATTCTGCATACCAATCCGAGCACCACTCCCAAACGTTGCCGTGCATTTGATAGAGACCCCATGAGTTGCACGGTAACGATTTTACGGCCACTGTCCTTTTTCGAAACTCACCCTTGGCGCTGTCGGCGTAGGGATAGTCTCCATTGAAATTCGCTTGGTCGGTTGAAATCGATTTCCCGAAACTAAATGGCGTATTCGTCCCAGCCCGGCAGGCATACTCCCACTGCGCCTCAGTGGGTAGTGAAAATGTAGCTTCCTTACCGATGCGTTCGTTGAGCTGTGTTAGAAAAGCCTGTACGTCATTAAAGCTAACGGTCTCAACTGGAAGTTCTTGGATTGAATCTTCCTCGTCTTTAAAGTTGCTTGGATTCTCGCCAGTAATGGCCTTCCAAACTTCTTGAGTGCAGGCTGTATCAGCTAGCCAAAAACCACGCGTCAACGTTACTTCATGTGGTAATTCATCAATGCCCCTGTCCACTTCATCTTCTGGCGATCCCATCGTGAACGAGCCTTCAGGAATCCAGCGCAGCCTCTGTTTAATAAACTGCCAGTAGAGTGGTCCTGTCGAGATCGAAAACTCGGCAAAGTATCCATATCGATCTTGCCCGTAACCGCTGGCCCAAGTTGGCGGACGACCATGGTGGAAGGGACTGGAGATAAGAGCGATCGACATGGCGTTTGAGGTTGATAAAAAGGGAGCGTGTGCGTTGGGCCAGAACAATAAGCCGACGGGCGATAGCCCCGGTTGTCGAGCGAACGCGAAGCGTTTCCGTTAACCGAAGCAATCGCCCAACGCTTGCCGCCGGCTCACATATTCTACACCCATTCGATCTTGTGCCTCGCCTGCATACATAATCGCGAGTTCCAAATCGTCTTCCGTATAGCCGACGGGCGATAGCCCCGGTTGCCGATCGAACGCGAAGCGTTTCAGTTAACCGAAGCAATCGCCCAAAGGTTGCCGCCGGCTCGCATATTCTACACCCATTCGATCTTGTGCCTCGCCTGCATACATAATCGCGAGTTCCAAATCGTCTTCCGTATAGCCGACGGGCGATAGCCCCGGTTGTCGATCGAACGCGAAGCGTTTCCGTTAACCGAAGCAATCGCCCAACCGTTGCCGCCGGCTCACATATTCTACACCCATTCGATCTTGTGCCTCGCCTGCATACATAATCGCGAGTTCCAAATCGTCTTCTGTATGGAGGTACTGGACGTCCCCTTTCGTAGTCCAAACGGGGCGATCTACAAAGCGACCATCAGCCTCACGTATCCCTCGCGTGCAATTCGCCTTCAGTTGATCGCGAACCGTGGCGCCGGCATATCCAGGTGTGTTAATGACAGCATGAACATGAGTCGTACGAGGATTGGCGACCCAAGTTTTCCAGCCACGTCGGTTGCAATGGTTCTCGATTTCGCATTTCACGATGTGGCGGTGCTCGTCGTTCAGCAAAATGATCTCGTGATTGAGTCGATCTCGATGCCATTGTTCGAGCAGTGGTTGTGGTGGAAGTTCACCAGCATTTCTTTTACGCCACCATCTCGAATCGCCTTGTAGGAACGTGCCGTAAACAGTCCACGTAATGAAATAGGCAACAGGTTCGCCATCGTTTTCCATCGTGCCAGCTCCATAAAAATAGCCGACGGGCGCTAGCCAAGGTTGTTGAATAAATGCGACAGTTTAGTGAGAACCGGGGCTATCGCCCACCGGCTAAATCGCCTCACTTCGTTCGTTGGTTCTCTCCGGCCTCGTCCCTCGGTATCCTACGAGAACCAACCACTCGTTCGGCTACCGGACCTGGACTGGCTGAACTCAGGAGGCGGAAGCCCAGGTACTCATTCCGAAGGCCCGGGCCGTCCGCATCCCGGTAGGCGGACCGCACATACGCGGCGACGAGGATCCAACCACCACCACGCATGACACGGGCCGAGCCCGTTTCAGGTCCACGCGGATCCACACTCGAACCTTCCAGTTTTTCCGAATACCAATCCTCGCACCACTCCCATACATTTCCGAGCATATCATAAAGTCCCCATGGATTGGGAGCTTTCTGTTTTAATTTACGCGTTCCAGCATGCGTAAACGGAAATTGCTTGTTCGATAGCCAACTATAGGTAGCGATGTCCATGGATTTTTCGAGGTCGTACTTGTGCCCGCTATTGCCACCATACCAAGCAATTGGGTCAAGGGCTGGGGCGTTGGCGTCGCCGATGATCTCAAGGGCGCCAGTGTAGATGGAGGTTGAAGTACCCGCGCGACAGGCGTACTCCCATTGAGCTTCGGTGGGCAATTGGAATGCGTGAGCCTTCAGCGCTCGGTTCAGTCGTGCGGCAAATTCCTTGGCTTGTGCCCAGTCGACGGATTCAACAGGTCGCTCAGCATCCAAGAAGTGGCTGGGATTATCATCCATGATGGCGGTCCACAGCCGCTGTGAGCACGGCGCATCAAACATCCAAAAGCCGTCGCTAATCGTTACGTCCTTTAGATCTTCATTCGGGAATCTCCCTGGTTCCTCCGGCGGAGAGCCCATTTGAAAACGGCCGGGTGGGATCCAACGTAGACGTTGTTGGACCATGGAATGATCCTTTGCTGATTCCAACTCAAAGTCGCCATAGACTCCGTACACGTCGCGACCGAACTCGACGGCCCAATCGGGTTTCGTCAACCGTTGCAGCTCAACCGCTTCCAAATTGCTGACAACGCGAATCTTGGTTGCCTTAGCGATTTCTAACTCGGCGGGTTCCTGATCGCCAACGCGGACTCGGAACTCGCGGAAAAAATCGTCGGCTGCGCCGAGTCGAGCTGGCTCCGAGCCCTGCTCCGCGACGGGCCCCTCCGCCATCTCACTCGGCTCCGCACTGGCTGAACTCAGGAGGCGGAAGCCCAGGTCGCTGGCGCGAATGCCTGGAACGTCCCCAGCCCGGCAGGCCGACCGCACGTCGCGCGCGGGGTTGTTCCAACTGCCGCCACGGATGACATGGTCCGAGCCCATCAAGGGACCAGTAGGATCCATCTGCGATTCAGTAAGGCTTTCCATATACCGATCCGAACACCACTCCCAAACATTGCCATGCATCTGGTAGAGCCCCCAAGCATTGCAGGGTAAATCCTTGACGCTCAACGTTTCGCGGCGAACCAAGCCCTTGGGCGCCCTGTTATAGGGACGGTTCCCGTCGAAATTGGCCTGATCGGTGGAGATGGTCGAGCCAAAACTGAAAGGCGTTTGCGTTCCTGCACGACAGGCATATTCCCACTGCGCTTCCGTAGGCATCTGCGGCATCAGCTCCGGAATTTGCTTGTCAAGCGACTTGCAAAAATTGACCACATCGCCATAGTTTACTCCTTCAACAGGGCGCCCATCCCCTCTGAATTGGTTTTGGTTCTCACCCATTACGGCAACCCACAAAGCTTGGGTACAAGCCGTATCGGCCAACCAAAATCCGCGTGTGAGCGTGACTTGATGCAACACTTCGTTATCGCGACGTCCTGGTTCATCGCCCGGTGAACCCATCATAAAAGTGCCCGCCCGAATCCACCGCATTCGTTGCGTAACAACACTTTGCGTGTCTCGCTCCGAAACCTGAAATTCAAACCACGCCCCATACTGGTCGCGACCGAACGCAGAGACAAAGTCAGGCTTGCCGCCTGCTTTCCAAAAGCTCTCCTCGGTCCAGCTCTCCAACACATTAACTTCGAAAATCGCATTGGACGATGCGATCGATTGGGTTAATCGAATTGCGCCAATCTCAGCGTTTTCAGATTGAATCTCAAGCAACTTCTCGTCCGCAAAGATCCCAAAACGAGAGACTCGGTCACCGGCGGGAAGTTCGATCGGATCCGTCGCGGCGTGAATTTCCATATCCGGGTTCAGGAGCGTTCTGAACTTTCGCAAGATCAGGCCCACTTCTTTATCCTCCAGGGCATAGGCGTCGGAGGCGCGGCGCGTGAACCGTTTCGCATATTCCTTAAGTCCGTCTACTGGACTCGGTGAATCGAATTCTTCATCAAATTTACGAATGAGTGCACGCGCATCGTCTAAGTCGCTGTCGCTTTCCAAAACGAGGCTTCGTGATGAATCCGAAAGATTCAAGAACTCGACCAACCAAACCTCGGGTGAAAGTTCAAGAAGCTTTCTCCATGACCGAATCACTGCCAACGCCTTTCTTCGGAGGTCGATAGGAAGAGATTCGAAGCCGGGGCGCAGGCGGGCTTTAGCGACCTGTCGATCAATCGTCGCTGCCACGGGATGGTTGCTCGAAAGCAAGGGGCTCATCCAAACATCCGATTCCAATGAAACATCCGCCGCCTCTGGTAACAACTGTCGCAGATCGCGCAAGAGCCCTGGTTCCAATCGATCCGCCGGTGCCGCAAGTGTGAGAATCTTCTCAACTAATTGGTCGCGTTGAATCTCGTATCTGACGTCGTCTACTTCATTTCCCTGCCAGGACTGAACCGTAAATAGGTTCAGCAGCGCACGCGGAAGTCGACGAACGGAACAGGGTACGAGCGCGAGAAGCTCGCAACCTTGTTGCTTCATCTCTTGACCCCAAGCATGCCATGTTTGCCATCCTGTTTCGCTGCTTAGTAGCGCCCCCAAATCTCCGAGTACTAGAACACGACAGCCCACATTGGGTTGCCGCATCGTCATTTCATCTCCATCTCCATCTTGGACGATGTTTCTCTCGTAGAGTTGATAGGGAGAGTTACCTACAAGTCTCGTCACAGTGCGGTTGGACATCAATTGGACGAGTTGTCTTGCGACCGAATCCTGATCCATGAAGTAGGGAATCAGATGAGGACTTTTGTCTGCGATTACAAACAGCTCGCCGTTCCAACGCCTGCGCTCAACGCGAGGTAGCCTATGAATAAACTCACGCCGCGCGATAGAACGGACCAGTTTGTGGATTTCGATTCGGTGACTTTGTCGGAACGGGTCCAAGATAGAATGCAATCGCGGACCAATCCTTCGCCAGCTTTGTATTGGTTGATAGCTCGGCACTTGAGCTGGCGGACGCGACCATTTCCAATCGCGACGAGATTCCGTCGAATCAACGCGTTGTGACGGTTGCGCTAGACGTTGTTCGTAGTTGATGGTCAACCACAGATTAATATTAACAATGTCATTCGGATAGATTGACGACTCAAGACGATTATCACTCTGCGGAGCAACTTGATCTTGCAGTACGAAAGGCGTGACGACCTGTTTTTGAATCACGTTTTGCCGAAATTCGAGTCCGAGCTGCGAGGCAACGAGTGACACCATTTCATCGCGGCCCGTGGCCATCGCTCGCAATAGGTCTGCGCGCGCAAGAATGGAACGCCCGGCTGGTGGTGTCTGAGGGATCACAACTCAGCTCCGCTCGACTTTTTAAATACGAAGCGAGAAATCTGGTCTGAAATTTCTGCGTAGACCGTCTCACGATCTCCTTTCCGTTTGCTGGCGAGATTGACCATCGCCCGCAGGAAATCGAGATACTCCGCTTGGCCTGGCTTGGGTGATTGGTTGCCCAAGATGGCTGCTTTTCGATCGTTCAGAAGTAGATTGGCGGCGATTCGAAGCTGCGCCTGCGGAATCGAATCTTTAAAGTGAGCATTGCCTCGGTCGACCAAGAAATTGACGAATATGTCATAGTCTGCTGATGCGAGATCCTCGCCGTTGGGTTGCACACAGTCCGGCATACGCAGATGCAAAACGAAACACCGACGCATAAACGCATCCGGCAGTACGCGTTCCTCGTTGGTGGTGACGACAATCAGTGGGGACTCGACTTCGGATTGCATCACGATGGGCTCAGTCCACCCGTGGGGCATAAACTGGCGGGTTCCAAATGCTTCCAGTAAGCCGTTTGGGACATCCGAATCTGCTTTATCGATTTCGTCAATTAAAACCACAACGCCTCGTGATGGTGTCCAACCCTGGGGGATCTTTGGCAGTTGTGTCGGTGACTGCAGTCGCGCAGAGGCAGACTCCCAATCGATGGCCCACCAAATCGGACCTGGCCTGACAAACTTCCGGACGTCGATCTGTTTTCGCAACTCCTCCCGGTCTTGGTAGAGACTGGCAGCGACTTGCGCTTCTGCAAGCCGTTGTACTGCATCAAAGGTCCACATGAGATCTTGCGATTCTGTGTTCGAATCGACCGCAAACGTGATGATTGGTCGCTCAAGCATTTTCGCCGCTGCATACGCTAATTGCGTCTTGCCGATGCCCGGTTCGCCACGAACTAGCAATGGTCGATTCGCAGCCAGGGCGGCTTCGATGGCCCACTGCTGCTCATTGTCCATGACGTGCGCAATATGTTCGCCGCAATCCGATTCGTTTATCAATACAACGGACATATCAACCCTTATGGGAGAAGAAGTCTTTGATTTGCTGGAAATGTTCCAAGACGTAGTTGTTTTCGTCGGATTCTACGTTCACGCATCCAACCAGCAATATAACATCCGTTAATTCCTGCTTTAGTTTCTTCAAAGCTGCAGGATTCGGCGACTCGGAAAAAAGCACGCACAAATGCACGCCCTTGTCCTTTAGCGCTCGAAGCGCCGCTTTTACTTTACCAACGTTCGGAGGTCTGTTCAGGTAAATTGCGAGCCCTTTCACAAACACGTCTACGATGTCGACTCCAGCGACGCCTAGTTCAGGTGGCTCGGGTACGGCGGCCGCAAAATCGCGTCCACCGCGCAGATCCGTCGACGAGAGCTTTTTCCATGTGTTAAGCTCGCTTCCGTCAACTGGAACACCATGGATAAGTCCGACAACGGCTTTCGCAACCAGCGGTTCTCTTGTGTCAATCTCCGCAAAATGCTTTTCAGAATCATTGATCGTGGCGTAAACCGACGAAAGGTTTTTCGTAGTCAAACAAATAGGCGCGAGGACTTCCGCGAGTGCGAGAAAGCATTGCTTGTGATGGATCGCGCGCGAGGATTCGATCGTATACTTCTGATCAACGCAATTGAATAGAAACCGCATCGGTTCTGTTGATTCGATGATTCGGCGTGCGAGTTGCGACGGGGATGGACTGTCCGTGAACTTGTTGAATTCGATGATCGACGCTTGAGCTTCTGGACATTCCGCCAGTAGTCGGGTAGCAATCGGAATTAATTGTTCCTTTCCGACTGCTGGGTCGAAGTCGGGTCGAGTCGGCTTAACTTCGTCGACCACGACGGGCTCTACAGCAGTACTGATATCTCCCAACTCACACTGGAGAATTTTCGCGAGCCGCTCCAGCAGATCGCAATCGACTAATCCTCCCTGCCAACATTTTTCCAACACACGTTTATTGACGCCCAATTCGGAAGCAACACTGTTCTGCGTTTTCTTCAACTGCTTCACTCGCTTCTTGATTGCATCGGGAATCGATTTGCGTTTTAGTTGCACAAAAGACGGGTGTTTCTTAGCCAGCCGAAGACGTTCGAGAATGAGGTCTGCAATCTCCTGGTCTTGATCCTTTCGAACGTCTGGCACAATCGAGATTGAACTTGCATACAATCCGTCGACTTCACCATCTCCAAAACGCAGCGGCAAAATACGCAATCGTTTCACATTGTCCGTGCTAGCATCTCGAAGATTTTGTTCCAGTGCGCGGATCGCTCGCCATTCTAACTGTGTCCAGGGTTTCTCGTCGTAGCGTTGGCACACACACGTGACAATAAGTCTCGTTTCACGCCCGTATATGCGTTGAAGAACCAGATCCGCATCCAGCCCCGCTATTTCAGCCGTGTACCACTCATCGAAGAATACCCTTCCGTCGCCTAGTTGCTTCTGCAGCAAGGTCGCAACGCGGCGAACCTGGTCACGTTTGTTATCGCCAGCGAAAGACATGGCAACTTCAAATCGAAAATCAGATTCTCCGCCACTCGTGACACTGTTGGTTGCCAAACGGACCTCTTTAGGGAATGAAGGCTTGATGTCAGCCGCTGCATCTGGTTTTGTATTGTCTAGCTGATTCATTTCTGATTCCTCAAGCACGCTCAGGTAGTCTGCAAAAGTTGCAGACTAGGTTCGTCGGACCAGTCAATTCGGCTCCCATTCTTTCCACCAAATTTGATTCGCTTAATCTGACTCAAGCATTCTTTCGATTTACCGCAAGAAGCGAGAAACTGGAAAAGTAGGTTCGGGCTCTCGCAGCGCTCACCCGCACTTCGAGGCATGGGAGCTACCCACGCAAAAGGCAGATGGACCAAAAAGTATCCCTCGACTTCGGCATCGTAGGCCGCACATCGCCTTTTTTGTAATGACCATTCTCTCAAATTCTCATCTTGATACAAGCAGAGACCTTGTGAAGAGCAAAAGGGGACGGAAGAGCAAACGTTCAAATGGCTCCAAACAGAGTAGAGCGATTGTCCTCAATCGCTTCGGCCTGGCATTGATTGTAAGAATCGCCCCAGATCGTTCGGACGCTAACTACGTTAGGCGGACTTGCCGTACCAAACGATTGAGGACAATCGTTCTACTCTGGAAAGCAAAAAGGGGACGCAGCTCAAATCGCGTCGATTGAATGTGCCATGGAATACACCACATCAATGCCAGGACGACGGGTTTGCCCCGCAATACTTGTCTTCATATATTGAATCGCGCAGGGAGCAACCCGGCGCACGGCAGCGGATTTAGTATTTGACTTGTTAGCTGCAATTGCCGGTGCGATCCGCTAGACTGATGAGGAGTGGGTCGTTCTAAGCACATCGGTATGAGTCTTCGAGTGAAACAAACTGATGGCCGAAGGGCGATAGCCCCGGTTCTCGACGAATGTCGAGCAATTGGAAAACCGGGGCTATCGCCCAACGGCTAATTGGTAAGAAAAACAGTTGCGGATGTGCTTAGTCCGAGTACCACGGGAAAACTCGACTTGTTCGTTCAGTCAAAATCGTTCGTTGGCTTCACAAACATAGGAAACAAGCATGAACAAAACGCTCTTCCAATTGGTTACGGGGTTGGCCTTGTTTGTTGGTGCAACCGCCGTTGCTCAGGATATCAAAAGTGGTTCATCGACAACTCCCTTTGAGTCGCCTATTCGCCTCAAGGCCAATGACAAATTCATCGATACGGGCTCGGCCTGGGGACATAGCAGTCCGTGCGTCGCCGATGTTGATGGCGATGGACTTGACGACTTCATCCTTGGTGACTTCGGTGGCAAGTTTGAAATCTATCGCAATACCGGCACAAACAAATCACCAACCTATGTGCAAGCCGGGCCTATGCAGGCAGGCGGGGTAACTGCTGAAGTTCGGATCTACTGTTGTATCGGCTCTCAAGCACGTCTCTGCGACCTCGACGGCGACGGCATTCGTGACATGCTTGCCAATTCGTACGATCCAGGACACTGTTACCTCTTCCGAGGTCTTCCGGACCATAAGTTCGCTGCGCGAGAAGAGCTTCTCGACAAGTCAAACACTCCCATCCGTTCTGCACCCATCCAAAAACAAGAATATCAGTCGTTTGGTAGTTTTTTCGCACCGGTCGACTGGGACCTCGACGGAGATTTTGATTTGCTCATCGGATGTTTCGATGGCACCTTAAAACTGCGAATGAATGAGGGCACCTCTAAAAAACCGGAATTCGCCATCAATAACATTGTCGTCGAAACGAATGGCGAACCACTCAAAGTAAAAGCCCATTGTTGCCCAGTTGTCGCCGATTGGGATGACGATGGACTTTGGGATGTTATCGCAGGCAGCGATGACGGAAGCGTCACTTGGTTTCGAAATACCGGCAACAAAGTGTCTCCAGCATTCTCGGCGGGCCAAGAACTTGTCGCGCCGAATCAAGGCAATGGCTACAATCTCCTCTTTTGGAACGACGAAGAAATTGTCCCGGGAATCCGATCACAGGTCGAAGTTACGGATTACAACCGCGACGGGAAACTCGACCTGATCGTCGGAGATTTCTATACGGCCTTTGACGTCAAAAAGGATCTATCGGACAAGCAAAAACAGGAAGTGAAAAGTCTGATCGCTGAGAGCGAGGCGATTGGTAAGTCGTTCGGGGAAAAAATGGAGGCGTTGCGAAAGGATTTCGCAGTGCGATATCCAGGCGACGAAGCCCTCAGCGACGAGGCCGACAAACAGTGGCAAAAGGAGTACCTAGCCCTGAAAGAAAGCCCCGAGGCCAAACAAATGGAAGCGAACGAAAAAGTCTTCGTCAAAAATCTACGTCCGTTTCTCAACGGTACCCAAGGCGACGGCGAACGAAGCTTTCACCTTGCCAAGTCCCACGGTCACGTATGGTTGTATCTCCGCAAATGACCGAAGGTCTCAAATGGAACTTTTTCGGACGGGGGTAAGTGAATGCGAATCGTGATGCGAAGCATGGCGATTGTCCGGTTACTCGGCTTACTCGGGCTCGTTGGGTGCGGCGAAAGAGTCGCTTCTCGCGTGGAGCCGCCCCCGCTCGTAGAGCCGCCACCGCTCGCGATGCCGCATCCGAGCACACCAATCAAGCCGGCAGAATCCGTTGCAAAATCGGACGCAACAGATGTTAAAAGCGTCAAGCCGCGTAGCATTGATGATCCAGTCGCCGTGTCATTCCGAGTTCCCCAAAGCGCGCTTCGCCCTGGTGAACCTTTTGAAGTAGCGGTCAATTTCGAAGTCGCTTCGTCGTACGAAATCCACGATCGCAGTGCCCCACCGCCAGCGATGTCGACGTTCATAGAATTGGAATTGCCATCAGGTTTTGAAGCAATCGAAGACTGGACCGATCCGACTTCCGTTCGCTCAGGATTGCCAGATGGTCACATGGTCTACGCCGGTAAAGCTACGTTTACGAGGAAAATCCTTATTGGGGACGGTGTTGCCCCGGGCCAATATGCCCTGTCATGCTTGTTCGGCTATCAGGCGTGCAACGCACGGCAGTGCCTGAGGCCAGTCGAGAGCAGATTGAATGTCTCATTGACTATCCAGGACTGAGATCGACCTTGTTGGACGTGGCATTGTTGGATGCAGACGACGCCGCTAGCGACCCGACGGTAACCTCAAAAATCACAAAAGGAAAAGCATCAACAGCAATTGAGATCAGTTCGATGAACCGAAGTAGATGTCATCGCCTTCATCGAACTTAGCAAGTAAGTCGGCGACTGTTCCAACGGATCATCAGGTCCTCGGCTGCTTGCTCCCACGTTGGAAACTGGAATTTAAATCCAGAAGCCAGCAATCTGCTCGGCACAACCCGTCGACTCTTCAAGATCAGCT
>Ga0247836_1000747_pt1 | contig 57867 bp, 53 predicted proteins | sample LaCruzMarch2015__4_FD_187116 | JGI IMG/M metagenome (GOLD analysis project Ga0247836, IMG submission 187116) | Freshwater microbial communities from meromictic Lake La Cruz, Castile-La Mancha, Spain - LaCruzMarch2015_14m | ecosystem: Environmental > Aquatic > Freshwater > Lake | place: Spain... | reverse complement strand
ATCGTTCGCTCATTGGAAATCAAAGGTCAAAATCCATCGAGGATTACGAAAAGATAGAAAAGCTAAAATGACCAAATTTTTGCTCAACAATACCTAAATCCACCCACACACTTTGTCCATTATGCCCAAAGAGACGAAAGATTTTTATAATTTAACAGTCCGGACTCCCCAGTTATAATCCTTTCATAATTAGAGTTTTTATGATATAAGGCTTTGATTATCGTGATATTAACATCGATTTCCCGATCCAGATTTGCAAATAAATCAACCATGCTTATAATTATTAAAATTTTGTTGTCGATTGTTATCGTATTTATAGTGATATATACGATTCGTCATTACATGCTGACTTTAAACCGGCTTTTCGGCAGGCAACGCCACCCTTATATCGATATCGATACCGCAGATTGGCCGAGCGTAACCGTTCTTGTTGCTGCTCACAACGAGGAGGCGGTTATATCGCATTCTCTCGATGCTTTGTTAAAAGTACATTACCCAAAAGACAAACTAAAAATCATTGTGGTGAACGATCGCTCGGTAGATCGCACTAAAGAAATAGTCGATCAATATGTCGCAAATTCGCAAGGGATTATTATCCCACTGCACCGCACCGAAGGTATGACCCCAGGCAAAGCCGCAGCTCTTAAAGATGCGACAAATATCGTCACAAGCGACATAATTATAGTATTCGATGCCGATTACATACCGGGATCAGGCTTAATAAAACAATTAGCGGCACCTTTCTTTGACCCCGAAGTAGGTCTGGTAATGGGACGGGTTGTGCCGGTAAACACCGCGACCAATTTACTTACCAGATTGCTAGATCTTGAGCGAGCCGGCGGATATCAGGTCGATCAACAAGCCCGCATGAATATGGGTTTGGTCCCTCAATACGGCGGCACGGTCGGCGGGGTCAGAATGTCGGCATTAAGAAGCGTAGGCGGCTGGTTGGACGATACTTTGGCAGAGGATACCGATCTTACTTATCGTGCAATCTTAAAAGGTTGGAAATCGGTTTATCAAAATCGTTCTGAATGTTATGAAGAAGTGCCTGAAACCTGGGCGGTTAGAATTCGCCAGATCAAACGCTGGGCTATCGGGCATAACCAAGCATTTTTCCGTTATACTTTTAAGTGCATTAGAGGAAAAAACCTCACACTCAGAGAAAAAATCGACGGAGTGTTGTTGCTCGGGGTATATATGATGTCGCCTATTACTATGTTGGGCTGGATTTTATCGATTATTTTATTTTATAACGGAGATATGAATTTAGTATCAGGAACTCTTGCCGTGTTTTCAGTAGCAGCATACGGCACGCTCGGCAACAGTGCGGCATTTTTTGAGATATCCTCGGCAACCTATTTGGACGGCAGCAAAAACCGGATAAGACTTCTACCGCTAAACTTCTTAAGTTTTATTATATCAATGTTCTCTATAACAAGGGCTACCATTAGACCTATCGTCAGAAACGGCAATAAAACTCCAATTTGGGAAAAAACTCAACGCTTTAGATCTACAAGTTTTAAGGTTTTATAGGATTTATATAATGTGGTTAGCGGTTTTTATATGCTTGTTGTTGTTTCTTATAGCTCTTCCGCTACTTCCTGGGATTCTTGAGCTTAAGAAACCGAGTGACGCATCACCGCTCAAAGTGACACAAGATTACGATATAAATGTTAAACATTTTGCTTTCGGATTTAGAAATTACATCAAGTCTAATTCTTTAGTTATGTCTTTGTTTGAAGAAAATAATCTAACAAGCGAAGGAATACTAGAAGATAAAAGCCAATTTATTGTTTTAGACGATAAAGCAAACTTCATGCTTACTAAATCCGAGCTGAAGAAAAATATCGTCAATCGTTTGGTTATCGCAAAGGGTAATGTTATATTATCCGATAATATGCGATTTGAAGCGGAAATATATGCAAATGCTGATTTAACCGGCGGAATTGCAAATAATATTCGAGCCGCACTCGCCGAAGGATATATGATCATAAAAGAAAAAACTACGGTATTTCGCTGGATACATAGTGGCAACAATATGGAAATCGGCAAAAATTGTAATTTATTTGGTCGGGCTTCTTGCGACACAGAAATGTTAATTACGGGAAATTGCCGTTTTGAGCGATTGCATGCGAAAGAAATTATATTTGCTAGAAGAGGCAACATCGAAACTTTTGACATAGAATCCCGTAACCTCAATGTAATCGATTCACTTCCTAATATAAAAGAACATTTTGAGCGGCGTTTGTTAATTAAAGGCGACGTTAATATTCCCGACAACAGCATATTTGACGGTGATCTTGTTGCCACCGGGGTAATTACATTAGGTAAAAATTCGGTTATAAGAGGTAGTATTAAAAGTAACGCAGAACTTACTCTACAAGAAGGATCCGCAGTTATCGGATCGGTAGTAAGTGCAGGTGATTTAAGCACCTTAGACGCTTGCCGAATTATGGGAGTAGTAATCGCAGAAGGTGATATAAGTATAGGAACAAATAATATAATCGGCTCACTAGAATCTCCGGTAACTGTAAGCTCTATGAATAATGCGATTATATACTCTGGAACGGTTATCTTCGGGACGATTCGGGTAGGCGAACAGGGCTTTGCGATTATTTCCCGCTCGGAGATTGTCGATGTATAAATTTATATTTATTATTTTTCTTATAACCTCGCTAACCTGCAATAACGCTAGAGCAGAAGATTTTACTTTGAACGGCTTCCAAAGGGCAGACGGATCCATAACTTTATTTTTCGGGGACAATTTCGTAGATCCTTATTTTGCCACCAAATCGCTTATAATGGCAGGTGATGAAAGCGAAAAATTAAACAAAATCACCGATTCCTGGATCGAGTGGGCAATAAAAAGACAAAATGCCGACGGGTTATTCGGTCGCTATAAACTTAATTCTTCCGGAGGCTGGGAAACCGTCGCCAAAAGCGATGCCGACGATTCAACTTTGGCTTTGTGGCTACGCCTGCTTTATAGTAGGCAATACTTACATAATATGCATGAAAACTGGAAAGAAAGCATAAAAAAATCCGAAAACCAGCTTGATTTATTGTGGAATGAAAAGTTGCAAATATATCATATATCGGAATCTATACCGGTCGGTCTTTTAATGGATAATAGTGAAATTTACGATGCTTTTTTAACAATTGCAGACAGGCTGGAAGAACAGAAATTATGGAAAAAAGCTTCCGCATACCGTAAAAAAGCAGAGAAATTACGTGAAGGAATTATTGCCGTATTCGGATCGGATAAAAACGGCTTGTTTCGAGTATCCACACAAATTGAAAACGGAAATAAATTTTATCCCGATAAAGCGGCTCAACTATTTCCTATAATGTATCAATTACAGGAAAATGCTCAGGCAGAATCTTTATATAAAAAATGGATAAAAGAAAATAAAACCGAGTGGCTTGAACAACACAATCAAGATTATCCTTGGGGATTATTTGCGGTGCTGGCAGTTCAAATGAATGATCTTGCAAGTGCATCTTGCTGGCGTAACCGAGCGGCTCCGATGCGATACGGCAAGCATTGGAATATATTGGAAGAAGTGTCGTTAAATATTGTCGAAAGGCATATTGATCTTGCACCTAAAGCCAATGATCTTCCATGCAAAATATTTTAATCCGGGAAAAAGAATATGACTTTAGTGCGGAACAAATTTTTTATATTATATTCAATCAGTTGTATTTTATTTACAAGCAATGTTGCCTTTGCACAAATGTTTGATGCAGAAGGCAACCTACCTAGCATCGAGCTGAATATGGAAGTATACGAATCGTTGAAAAAGTCTGAATCAAGTGACAAACAAGACCCCAAAACTCTCCCCCTGCTCGCCGCAGACAACGCTAAAAATACTTCACAAACCGAACAACCTTTTAAGCCGAGCGGATTTATAGAATCGGGAGTAAATGCAAGCACGCTTAATAATAATTACGGAAGTTGGGTCGGAGAATATGTAAAAAGCGAAATCAATACCGCACCCGACAGTAGGTGGAACTTACAGCTTCTCAATCAACGTGAATTCGGAGAATATGGACAATATGCAGTTATAGGTAATACTTATAATTTCAACGAGGATTGGTATAGCGTAGTTAGTGTAGGCGGAGCAAGTCACGGATTTTTTCTCCCTAGATACCGTATTGACGCTTTCTTGAATCACAAATTGTTAGATGATAAAAGCTTAGTTGCAACACTCGGTTTCGGGACAAGCAAGGCTATTATAGACGCTCATAAAGATAATAGTATTTTTGTAGGAGCAACCTACTATTTCCCACAATTATGGATATTACAAGGCGGCATAAGATTTAATCAAAGCAACCCGGGAAATGTTCTTTCTGCTTCGGAATTTATAGCAGTCACCGAGGGTGAAGATAAGAAACATTTTATTACATTGCGTTACGGATTCGGTAGAGAAGCATATCAAATTATAGGGCAGTCGAATACGATTAGCAATTTTTCCAGCAATCAAATCTCGCTCGAGCTACGGCAATGGCTTTCTGATAATTGGGGTTTTGATGCGAGAGGTGAATATTATCACAATCCCAATTATGACCGCCGTGGGATAAATATAGGAGCTTTTTATGAATTCTGATTTTATAAAACAAGCTTTTTATAAACAAAGATATACAGGCTCACGTGGCAATATCGTAAAAACCCACCACGCAATGCATAAACTAACTTTAAGTAAATTTTCATTACTTTCTATAATTTTACTTCCATTGTTGTTTGACGCGGTACTATGGCTAAAGCTTGATGCTATAATTATGTTTTGGCAAGATATATTCAAGTTCTGGGGAGATAATCTCGATTTAACGAATAGAATATTTTACGGTGAGGAATTGGTTTTCGGAAGATATGTTTATATGCCATATCCTGACATTGCCGTATCGTACCCTGCAAATACCTCCTCGTTGTTAAACATAGTATTTTGTGTAGTTATATACTTGTTTTCATTCCGCTTTCACGAGAAATTTCTACCGATAGCCTATTTCATAAGAGCACTTTTATTGATTCAAATTTCAGCCTCGATTTATTGCCTTAGCAATGACAAATTCCCCTATGATCTGGGAGAATATATGTCAGGGGTGCTAATGCTAAGTTTATATTTTATATTTTTTCTGCCTATAATGTTGGCTTTAGTTTATAATATTTTTAATTTTTCCATTATAAAGAAAATTATAGTTAGCTTATTTATAATTACATATTTTATTATATTTATACCGTTTCAATATCTGGCATGCTCCATGATAATGAGTTACTCCAGCTTCTTGTTTATGCCTTTATTATATTTCAATTTCGGTTTGGTATTAGATATTTTAATGTTCATAGGCTTGTATTCATTTGCAATGAGCTTATGAATTTATCTTCTTTGTCACTAAATTGTAACAATTTTGTGATATATTATGCTAAGTTAATTAACATTATCTTAGCAATATGAAATTTATACTCATAATATTCGGAACCAGACCCGAAGCCATAAAAATGGCACCGGTTATAAAGGCATTGCAAAAAAATCCAGAGTTTATTGTAAAAGTCTGCGTGACGGCACAACACCGTCAAATGCTCGACCAAGTGATATCACTATTTGAAATTACCCCTGATTATGATCTTGACATAATGAGACCGTCGCAAGACCTCACTGATATTACAGTACAAATCATTCTCGGTGTACGCGATATAGTATCTATCTTAAAACCTGATTTAATATTGGTTCATGGAGACACTACAACAGCATTTGCTGCAGGTATGGCGGCATTTTATGCCGGTATACCTATCGGGCATATTGAAGCCGGATTAAGAACCGATAACCCACAATCGCCTTGGCCTGAAGAAATGAATAGACGCTTACTTAGTGTAATGGCTGAGTTGCATTTCGCCCCGACCGAACAAGCACAAAACAATCTCATACGTGAGAATATACCATCCGAGAAAATTCACGTCTGCGGTAACACTTTGATAGATTCTCTAAAAGAAATTCAAGAACGCTTGCAATCAAGCACATCTTTACAAAAAGAATTTTCTAATAAATTTTCATTTATCGGCTCAGACAAACGAATAATTCTGGTAACTTGCCATCGTCGTGAAAATTTTGGTGAAGGAATAACAAATATTTGTACTGCACTAAAAAGCATTTCCACACGAAATGACGTAGAAATTATTTACCCAGTTCATCTCAACCCCAATATACAAGAACCTGTAAAAAGATTATTATCAAATCATCTTAATATTCACTTGATTTCCCCACAAGATTATCTGCCTTTCGTATATTTAATGAATAGATCATATGTTTTACTTACCGATTCCGGCGGTATACAAGAGGAAGCATCATCACTCGGAAAACCTGTTCTTCTTATGCGTGATAATACAGAACGTCCTGAAGCAATTGAAAGCGGAACGGTAAAATTGGTCGGCACTTCAAGCGAAACAATTATTTATAATTGTAATTTGCTTTTAGATAATCCTGATACATATTATTCAATGTCAAAATCACATGATGCTTACGGCAACGGCAAATCCGCAGAATGTATTGCTAGAAAAATAAAGCAATATTTTATGCGATAATAGGCATAATACTCAAAATTGGTGGATAAATTTGATTATAGAGACAGGTTCGCTATAGACTGCTTAAGTCAGCACATTTTTCCTTATATCCCAATAATCACTGCACTCGTTTTTTGCGTTCGGAATCCGATTTTAATTGTCCGCATGCGGCTAAAATGTCACGACCTCTGGGGGTTCTAACCGGTGAGGAATATCCTGCATCGTTTAAAATATCGGCGAAAGCGTGAATACGGTTGTTCGACGAGCATTCGTAATCGCTGCCTTGCCAAGGATTGAACGGAATCAAGTTCACTTTGGCGTGGATACCGTTTAACAGCCTCACCAGTTCCCGAGCTTCGGCATCACTATCGTTAACATTTTTAAGCATGACATATTCAAAGGTGATTCTGCGTGAATTGGCTGCGGCAGGGTAATTGCGGCAGGCTTCAAGGAGAACCTCGATCGGATATTTTTTGTTGAGCGGCACCAAAACATTGCGAAGCTCGTTATTTACCGCATGGAGTGAAATTGCAAGGTTAACCCCGAGTTCAGTGCCGCATTTTTCGATCATCGGCACTACACCGGAGGTTGATAATGTGATCCGGCGTTTGGATATTGCAATCCCTTCGGGATCCATAATAATTTTCAATGCCTTGGCAACTTCATCATAGTTAAATAACGGTTCACCCATTCCCATCATCACGATATTGGAGAGTAGGCGGTTTTCGGTCGGAGCCGGCCATTCGCCGAGTTCGTCACGAGTGATTAAAATTTGCCCGACGATTTCGCTTGCAGTTAAGTTGCGTACCAATTGCATCGTTCCGGTGTGGCAGAAAGAGCAGGTGAGGGTGCAGCCGACTTGCGATGATACGCATAAAGTTCCACGGTCTTCTTCAGGTATATGCACGGTTTCGGCTTTGTTGCCGTCGCCAAATTCAAGAAGCCATTTGCGGGTTTTGTCTTCGGAAACCAGCAAACGATGTGTATTTGGGCGTTCAATCGTAAAATGTTCGTCAAAAATTGCCTGCTGCTTTTTGGCAATTGTTTTCATTTGCGAGAATTCTTTGACCCCGTGGGCATAAAGCCATTGCCAGACTTGCTTGGCACGGAATTTCTCTGCTCCGACATTTGCAATTGCCTCGGCAAGTTCTTCTCTCGATAATCCGATAAGGTTGAGTTTGGTCATTATTTATCAATCCGACTTGTATTATTATGCTTATATCCTATAAATAATTGTTTATGGCAAGGTGTTTTGGTGATAAACTAGAGCATTGGGCTATATTAGTTCTAATTAAATAAATATTATTAAACTATGGCGGATTATAAAAAATCAGGTTTTACGCTTCTTGAGGTATCGATTGTTATGGTAATAATCGGTCTTGTGATCGGCGGCGTTTTGATCGGGCGTGATTTGATTGAATCGTCAACCGCACGCTCTCAAGTAACCCAGATAGAGCAATATAGAACTGCTGTTCATGTTTTTAAGGATAAATATGACTATCTTCCCGGTGATATACTTCAGACTTCCGCTTTGGCGGCAGGTTTAGTTCGAGATACGTTGGGGTGTGCCCCTTTTTGTGGGAATGGAAATGGATTGATTGACTGTCAAGAAGATTTTCCTACTGAATATTGTAATCGTCAGCAAGGTGAGGCTACTACATTTTGGCAAGATTTGTCATCGGCAGGTTTAATCCAGGGAACATTTTCAACAGGTCTATCTAATACGTCCACGGAGAAGACGGAGAATCTTTTACCCAAAGCAAAAATTGGAGACGGTTTTTATTTAAGTGCCGCAACCGGAGGAATAATAGTGCCTTTTAATGATAATAATAATTATTTCTTTCTTGCCTATAATAGCGGACAATGTAACGGTAGCAGTGCAGGGCATTGTATTTTTTCCGATAAGATTAAAGTTATTATTGCTGCAAATATTGATAAAAAAGCCGATGACGGATTGCCAAATTCAGGCAAAACCCAAGCCTTTTATTCTAGTGGTCTTTCTCCTGTTTGGGCAGGGCATGATTATGCTGCTACCGGTCATGGTTATGCCGATGAAGTTACCAATACCCCTAAAACTGATGCTAATTATAACGGTAACTCAACAAGTTGTTATTATAATCGAAACCCGACTGCACAACCTATGCAATACGCAACGAAAACTAATGCCAATAATAGAAATTGTGCGTTATCTTTTCAGTTTTAGCGATTTATATTGATATTATTACTAAGCTTTGTTTTTTAAAGCCTGACTGCTAGCAAAGCTTTTTGCAATAATGCTTGCAAGTTTTTTAAATAGAGCATCACGGTTACTGCTTTTCCTCCATGCCAAAACTATTGTTCTACCGAAATCTTTGCTTTGCATAGGGATATAATTTATTTCTTTATCGTTTTCCCGGATCGATAATTCGGGCATCAAAGTCACCGAATTGCCGATTGCTACCATTTGCCGCAAAGTTTCCATGCTTGTGGCACGAAATTTGTCCGATTCTCGCCCGCCGATTAAGCTGCAAATTTGCGATGCTTGCGAGTGTAGGCAATGCCCTTCATCGAGAAGTAGCATTTCTTCTTTTGCCAATTCTTTGTTCTTTATATATTTATTTTTCGCTAGGCGATTCTTAACCGGAACGGCAAGGTAAAAAGGTTCGTAGAATAAATTAACGCTTTTAATGCCGGTTTGTTGAAGCGGTGCGGCAATCAATGCACAATCAAGTTTGCCGGATTCTAGCATTTCGAGCAAAATTGCAGTTTTTTCTTCAACCAATTGTAAATTTATTTGCGGTAAAGATTTTTTGATATTTGCGATAGATAGCGGAAATATATAGGGTGCAAGTGTTGGAAATGCTCCGATTGAGATGTCACCGCTCATCGGGTCTTTATGGTTTTTGGCAATTTGTTTGATTGAGTTTTTAGTTTCGATAATCTTTTTTGCCATTTCGTAAATTTTGTCGCCTACTTTGGTCAATGTAACTTGCTTGTTAGTGCGTTCAAATATCTGAACCCCAAGATATTCCTCAAGTTTTTTGATTTGAATGCTCAAAGTTGATTGGCTGACATTGCACAAAGCAGCTGCCCTGCCGAAGTTTTTTTCTTGAACGATTGCAAGCATATACTCAAAATCCCTTATGTTCATAAAATTTACTCCTTATAATTGATTATATCAATCATAATCATAAAATCAATATATTTTACTAATTATACCCGGTGTGCGATGTTGGTTTTGTTAACAAGTTTAACATTACACAACAAAGTTAAGAAAGGAAATATATTATGTTAACTATAGGTCAAAAATTCCCCGATTTTTCGGTCAAAGCAACGGTAAGCAATGATATTCATGATGCTTTTATCGAGGTAAATCAATCAACTTATAAAGATAAATGGCTTGTCGTGTTCTTCTGGCCCAAAGATTTTACCTTTGTATGCCCGACTGAAATAGCTGAATTCGGTAAGTTAAACAATGAGTTCAAAGATCGTGATACCCAAGTTTTGGGAGCGAGTATCGATAGCGAATTTGTCCATTTGGCTTGGCGGCAAAATCACAAAGATTTGAACGACTTACCGTTCCCGATGCTTGCCGACGTAAAGCGTGAATTGTCGACTTCACTCGGTATCTTAGATCCAAACGAAGGCGTAGCACAACGTGCGACTTATATCGTTGATCCACAAGGAATAATCCGCTTTGTTATGGTGACGGATTTGAATGTCGGTCGCAATGTTAAGGAGGTTTTACGTGTGCTTGATGCTTTGCAAACCGACGAACTCTGCCCCTGTAATTGGCAAAAAGGTCAAGAAACCCTAAAAGTATAAAGGAGAAAAAATCATGAATAATCAAACTACATACACAAATCTTGAACAATTACGGGAAGCATTACCGAATTCGGCAAAAGATATAAAACTTAATCTTGGCAATGTCTTAAGCGAAGAAGGATCGGGCGATTTGAGCTTAAATCAAATATTCGGGGTGGCTTTGGCATCGGCTTATGCAACGAGAAATTCGGTGCTGATTGCCGCAATTAAATCGCAAGCTTCGCAAGTTCTATCAGAGGTTGAGATCGAAGCGGCAAAAGCTGCGGCAACGATAATGGCTATGAATAATATTTATTACCGTTTCGTGCATCTCGTCCATGACGACGAAATTAAGAAAATGCCGCCTAAATTGCGCATGAACGTAATTGCAAATCCCGGTGTTGCAAGAGTCGATTTTGAGCTTGCATCACTCGCAGTATCGGCAATTAACGGCTGCGGAATGTGTATGGAGGCACATGTTCACGAAGTCGGCAAGGGAGGTGTAAGCAAGCTGGGGATTCAATCGGCAATCCGTATTGCTGCCGTCATCAATGCAACCGCCCAGGCTTTGATTGATTAGTAATTCAAAAGGGGAAAGACTATAGTGTTTTTGTAAGCGGTGACATTTGCTTAGTGTTGCCGCTTATTTTAATTCTTTATTTATTTTTCCATTAAGTTTAGATTGGACAATATAAACTTACATTATAAAATAAATGAACGAGCAAAAAAACAGTCTTTATAATTTAGATCATATTTGGTTGCCCTATACCCAGATGCAAACATCTTTGCCTCCGCTTGTCGTCGCAAGTGCCGATGGTGCAAAGATCAAACTTGCCGACGGACGAGAATTGGTTGACGGGATTGCCTCTTGGTGGAGTGCCTGTCACGGGCATCGCAATCCGCATATTGAGGCGAGCGTTGCCAAGCAGCTGCAAATTTTGCCACATATGATGTTTGGCGGAATGGTGCATGAGCCTGCCCTTAGACTCGCCGAAAGGTTGGTAAATATTGCCCCTGCCGGCTTAAACCGAGTGTTTTTTTGCGATTCGGGTTCAGTTGCGGTCGAAGTTGCAATGAAAATGGCGATGCAATATTGGCAAAATCTCCATAAACCAAATCGCAACCGCTTCATTTGTTTCCATAATTCTTATCACGGCGACACTACCGGAGCAATGTCGGTTTCCGACCCTGATGCGATGCACAAAGCCTTCCGTTCATATACGACCAAGCAATATGTCGTTGATATTCCGAGTGATGAATATGGATTTGCCGAGCTGGATAATTTGCTCGCAGGTGTGTATAAAAATATTGCCGGTATGATCATCGAGCCGCTTGTCCAAGGGGCAGGGGGTATGCGTTTTCACACCAGCGATGTTTTGGCGGAACTTTATCGTATATGCAAAAAGCATGAAATTATATTCATTGCCGACGAAATTGCGACAGGATTCGGGCGTACCGGATCAATGTTTGCCTGCAACGAAGCGGGAATTTCTCCCGATATTATGTGTATCGGCAAAGCATTAACCGGCGGCACGATCAGCCTTGCCGCAACTTTGGCGAGTGAGGCGATCTTTAATGCTTTTTTAAGCGAAGATGCTGATGCCGCATTTATGCACGGGCCGACTTATATGGCTAATCCTCTGGCTTGTTCGGCAGCTCATGCTTCGCTTGATTTATTTGAGAGCGAGCCTCGCTTGGAGCAGGTCGAAAATATAGAAAATCAACTCCGGGAAGAACTGCAAATTTGTCGAAAGCTGCCTTATGTTGTCGATGTACGGGTTAAAGGTGCAATCGGTGTGGTGCAGATTGAAAAAGACAAAATGAACAAAAACTTTTTCCGCAAACGCTTTATTGAAGAAGGCGTTTGGCTACGTCCGCTTGACGATGTTCTTTATATAACTCCGCCGTTTACGATTGCTTCCGATGAGTTAAGCAGGTTGACAGCGGCAGTTGCAAAAATCGTTGGCGAATTATAGGTTCTGTTGCGATTTTGCTATATCTTGCTGCAAACGCCGATTTTCTCCGCTTCGCTACTCACGTACTTAAGTGTACGCTGCGGTGCGATGCTCGAAAATTCGACGTTTTCGCTTACGCTCTAACAAAATCTCAACAGAACCTAATCCCGTTATACTCCGGTTTCAGTCCCAACAGCTTGCGATATATTACTAAATCCGTCTTTTTCGAGCAGCTCTACCAATCCTTTATTGATGAGGTTGACCAAGCCAAAACCTTGATAAATCAATGCACTATATATTTGCAATAAAGATGCACCGGCTTTAATTTTTGTATAAGCATCTTGTGGCGATGCAATTCCGCCGACTCCGACAAGTTTAATCTTTCCTTGCGATATTTTATAAACGTCACGCAAAGTTGCAGTCGATAATTCAAATAATGGTTTGCCGCTTAAGCCGCCTTTTTCGTCCTTGTGAGAATTTTGCAGAAAATCGGGGCGTGAAATCGTCGTGTTACTGACGATTAACCCGTCGATATTATTAAGCAATGCCACTTCTACTATATCATGTTTGTCGGATTCGCTTAGATCGGGAGCAATCTTATATAGTAGCGGTTTTCTTTTGAAGAATTTATTTGCAAGCTCAATGCGTTTTTTTTCAATCTCCGACATTAAATCGGAAAGGGCTTTTTTCTGCTGCAAATCCCGTAATCCTACAGTGTTAGGCGATGATATATTTACGGTGATATAATCGCAGGATTCATAAACTTCTTCTAAAAGTATCGAATAATCATGAATTGCATCTAGAGAATCTTTGTTCTTGCCGATATTTGCCCCGACGATTGTGTAATTCTTGCGTTTGGCGAGGTTTTTTGCGAATAAATTGCCGCCTTTGCCGTTAAATCCGAAGCGGTTGATAATTGCTTGGTCTTGCTCTAAGCGAAAAAGCCTCGGTTTTGGATTGCCAAATTGCGGTAACGGCGTAACCGTGCCGACTTCAATAAAACCAAATCCTTGTTTGCTTAAGCAGTCGATTGCTTCTGCATTTTTATCAAACCCGGCGGCAAGCCCGAGGGGATTATCAAACTCAAGCCCAAAAACTTGCGATTTCAAAGCATTATTGAAAAACTTCTTTTGCCCTGGAACTAAGCCTCTTTTTAAGCTCCAAATTGCAAAATCATGGGCGGTCTCCGCAGGTAATTTCCGCAGCATTTTTCCGATCGGCGAATAATAATCCATAACACTCTTTAACCAAGTTAATAATTATCAGACTATAGAAGGTTTTATTTAATTCTCAACTATCTAATTTTAGCTGAATTTTGCAATAGTTTGCTTGACATCGAGTGATTTGAAAATTATACGAAGTTACGTATTTTGCTCAAGGCTCGGTAGCTCAGTGGTAGAGCAGGGGAATCATAATCCCTTGGTCGGGTGTTCAAATCACCCCCGAGCCACCATTTTTAAGTTCCGATGCCACGTTTCAAATTAACTATAGAATATGACGGTAGCAATTTTGCCGGTTGGCAAAGGCAGCCCGATAATGTCGAGACTATTCAGCAATATATTGAAGAGGCAATTGAGAAATTTGCGGGCAAGTTTTGCGAAGTATTTGCTGCAGGGCGAACCGATGCCGGTGTCCATGCAACAGGGCAGGTAGTGCATTGTGATATTGATAAAAATGTTAGTGATTATAATGTTTTATGCGGAATAAATTTTTATCTTCTGCCGGTAACCGAAAAAATAATCGTTACCAAAGCCGAAAGAGTTTCTGATGATTTTCATGCTCGATTTTCTGCTACAGGTAGGGCTTATTTGTACCGTATTTTAAATCGTCATGCCCGTCCGGTTCTAGAAAATAATCGGGTCTGGCATATCGGTGGCAAACCACTCGATAGCTATGCTATGCACCAAGCTGCACAAATATTGGTCGGACGACATGATTTTAGCAGTTTTATCAATACTGACTGCCAAGCTCCATCAAAGGTCAAGAATGTTGATCGTTTAGATGTGATAAGGGTAGGCGACGAGCTTAAAATTTACGTTGAGGCTCGTTCATTCTTGCATAATCAAGTTCGTAATATGGTCGGAACTTTGGCGATGATCGGCAAAGGCAAATGGGATCAAGCAAAACTACAATCTATATTAGAAGCTAAAGACCGCAGGGCTGCAGGACAAACCGCTCCGGCATGCGGATTATATCTTACAGAAGTGACCTACTAAACATAAAAAAGGATAGGTTTTTTTACCTATCCTTTTTATTTTTGTTTCAATCCTTAACGATCACGCAATTTGCACCATCTTTCCAGAGTTTATCGCATAGTGAGTATGCGGAATCTTGAGTGGTAAACGGACCGGCACGAAGGCGGAAAAGTTGCGAAGTTGCACTGCTAAGCGGTGGTGTTGTAACCGTAGCATAGATTCTGCTGAGCAATTTGCGATGCTCTTTTTGCATTGTTTTCCAATTGCTCCAACCTTCTGCATTAGATGTAAATGTTCCAAGTTGAATCCAATAAGTTCCTTCAACATTTTGCGGAATTGATTTTTCTTGTCTTTCTTCACTGGCAAAATTATTTTCCACTTCGTGAGTACGTGGCAAGTTTGCTGAAATCGATGCTCCGACTTCTCTTACGCTACGGCAGTTAAGACCTACATTTCCTGCAGCCGAACATATTGTTTTTACATCGCCATTGCTTGCAAAAGGACCTACTCTTAAAGAAACACGTCCCAAACTATTCGATTTAGAATATGGACGGGTTATACGCATTCTTATTCCGTCGGACAGCTCTGGATATTTTTCACGGAAATTTTCATAAAAATTTTGTGCTTGCGAGTCGTTTGCAAAATAATTGAGCTGCACCCAATAATTCTTCTCGTTCAAATAACTACTCGGTGAGCTTTCAATAGGTTGAATTTGTTGTAATTTTTCGGTAAGTTTTTTGCTTACATGTCTTTGTTGTTGCGGCTTATTTTGGCTTAGCGGAACATGAATTGCTTCTGCAACATCGACAACACCGAATGCTTTTGAATTTGCACTATCTTGCAAAGGAACTGCATTTATTTCGGGTGATTTAGAGACTTGTATCGGTTTTTCTAGAGATTCAGGTTTTTTGGTTTCTTCTTTTGAATCACCGAATAAGAAAGATAATACTCCACCTTTTTTTGATTTTTCTTCTTCAGGTTTTTTGATTTCATCGCTTGCAGTTACAACCTTTGGTGCTGCTACGCTTGCAGGTGCATCGTCAAGAAATTTTGGCTCACGTCCAGGAACCATAACAAGACCTTTAGAAGATTTTGAGTCTGATTTTGCTTCCTTAACTGGATTCTTTACGCGAGGAATTTCTTTTATTGAAGATACCTGTTCAGCAATGTTTTTTACATCTTCGGAAATGCTATCTTCTGTTAATAAAGCAGTCTCTACAACATAGCATTCTTCACCGCGTTCTTGCAAAGATGCACAGATTCCTGTTGCTTTGCTGCGTGAAGACAATGATGCAAGTTGCAATCTATAGCTTGCTTTTCCGTCACCCATCATTGAAACTTCGGAAATATGCGATTTTAATTTGCCGATTAAATCAGAATTGGCAGATTTAACTTGTTTCCATTTTTGTTCTGCTTCACCACGGCTATCAAAAGAGCCGACTTGCAAAAGAAATGTTCCTTCGGCATGAACCGGATAAGAATATAACATTGATATAAAACATGTTGTATAGAGCAGTTTTTTTGTCAATTTTATCATTTTTAAGCCTTATTGTTTATCGAAGCATTATTTTAGTAATAGTGCAATAGAAGTTATAAAATCAATTAAATAATCGAATATCGGTTAATTTTCCTGTAATTGCCGCAGCTGCTGCCATTGCAGGACTCATTAAATGAGTGCGACCGCCGCGACCTTGACGACCTTCGAAATTACGGTTTGAGGTTGAGGCACAACGTTCGCCGTTATCGAGTTTATCGGCATTCATGGCAAGGCACATTGAACAACCCGGTTCACGCCATTCAAAACCGGCTTCGATAAATATTTTATCCAATCCTTCTTGCTCGGCTTGTTCTTTTACCAAACCGGATCCCGGAACCAACATTGCTAACTTTACGGTTGCTGCAACTTTTTTGCCTTTTATAACTCCTGCCGCTTCACGAATATCTTCGATTCTGCCGTTGGTGCATGAGCCGATGAATACTTTATCAATAGATATATCGGTAAGTTTTTCTTCTGCTTGAAGCCCCATATATTCGATTGCACGCTCAATAGTTTTACGACGTGATTCATCTTTTTCAAGTGCGGGATTCGGTACGTTGCCTGTGATCGGCAGAACGTCTTGCGGGCTGGTTCCCCAGGTCACTTGCGGTGCGATCTCGCTAGCGTTTAACACAATCTCGCTATCATATTTTGCGTCTTTGTCGGAAACTAAGCTTTGCCAATATGCTACCGCTTTGTTCCATTCTTCGCCTTTTGGTGAGAACGGACGGTTCTCTAAATAAGCAATGGTTTTTTCGTCGGGAGCGATTAAGCCTGCTCTTGCACCTGCTTCAATCGACATATTGCAGACCGTCATGCGACCTTCAACCGAAAGAGCTTTAATTGCTTCGCCGGTATATTCGATTACGTAACCGGTGCCGCCTGCAGTGCCGATTTTGCCGATAATTGCCAAGACTATGTCTTTTGCGGTGATTCCAGCTGCTAATTTGCCGTCAACCCGAACCAACATATTTTTAGCACGTTTTTGGATCAAAGTTTGAGTTGCCAAAACATGTTCAACTTCACTGGTGCCGATTCCGAAAGCCAAAGCTCCGAAAGCTCCGTGGGTTGCAGTGTGCGAGTCTCCGCAGACAATGGTCATGCCGGGTTGGGTAAGCCCTTGCTCCGGACCTACTATGTGGACTACGCCTTGTCTTTTGTCGTTCATTTTGAAGTAGGTTACGCCTGATTCTGCACAATTATCTTCCAAAGTTTGCACCTGGATACGGGCAGTTTCGTCTTTGATGCCGGTTTTTCTGTCTGGAGTCGTCGGCACGTTATGATCTGCCACCGCAAAAGTAGCATCGGGACGGCGGACTTTACGACCGCTTGCACGCAGACCTTCAAATGCTTGCGGACTGGTAACTTCATGAATTAAATGACGATCTATGTAAATTAGGCAAGTGCCGTCTTGAGCTTGATTGACCAAATGTGAATCGAATATTTTATCATATAGTGTTTTTGCGGACATATCTCTAAACTTATTTATTTTGACGTTAAAATTGACTAGAGCCGACATATAGACAATAAAAATTATTATGTCATCAATTTATTGTTTTTTTAGCTTCCAAACTTATTTTATTCATGAATTTTGCCGCATCTTGAGTAAGTAAAATCGCAAGATTTTTGGTTATTGCTGCAATTATATTTTCTTGAATTTCAAATTCTTCTTTGGTGAAATTGGCGAGAACATAATCTGCAACGTCGATTTGTCCGACCGGACGATCAACCCCGATGCGGACTCGGTGATAATCTTTACCCATATGGGCATCGATGCTTTTAATGCCGTTATGTCCGCCGTTGCCGCCTGCTTGGCGAACCCGGATTTTCCCGTCGGCAAGGTCGATGTCGTCATAAAATACGATTATATCTTGGGGAGCTATTTTATAAAAACGTGCCGCCGCCGCAACCGATTCTCCGGAAAGATTCATATAAGTTTGCGGTTTGAGCAGATAAATCTTTTCGTCGATTCCGCTCAGGCGAATCTCGCAGATTTCGCCTTTGAATTTGCCTGCCCACGGGGTGCTTGCAAAAGCCTCGGCAATTGCATCGACGGTTAAAAAGCCGATATTATGGCGGTTATATTGATATTTTTTGCCCGGGTTGCCGAGTCCGACCAGTAGTCGCATAGACTTATATATCCTTATAAAGCAATATCATATTAGCAATAGTAGACGGATTAAGGTCGGTAAATTCTCCGACGATGCGTGAAGAATTACTCGCATAAGAAAACGACAATTTGCCGACATGGGCAGCAGTTAAAACGCTACCGTAGCGTCTTGCCGCATCGATTCTTGTTACCAACATTCGTTTTACGCCAAGAGGTGCGAATGCTTCCGCCATATCGCCTGCCTCCGCACTGTCGCTACCTGCCGCAACCACAAGAACCGGCTCAATTTTCTTGTCTAGTTTGATATATTCGGAAAGTTCGCGTAAATCGGTGAGATTATAAGGATTAACTCCGCCTGTATCAATTAAAACCCGAGTCTTACCTGAATATTGCTGCAATAAACGCCATAATTCACCACGATTATCGGCAACATGCAATTTTAGCCCCAATATAGTCGTAAATGCGGAAAGTTGTTCAACTCCGCCAGCTCTTTTGTTATCTGTTGTGATAACTACGGGTTTGTGTTTATCCATAACGATTTGCGATGCGATCTTGGCAATCGTCATGGTTTTTCCGGTTCCAGGGGCGCCGACCAACATAATATTAAAAATATCTTGATCGAGTGGGAAAGGTTGGAATTGAAAACTTGCCGCAGTTAAACGGGTCATGTCGATATATTTATCTTTGCCTTGCAAGCAAAGATGGCGAGCGGTGTCAAGCAATCGAGAAATTACATAATCCGGCGTGGAGTGGAATTTTAGGGTTTCTTCGAGGTCGGCAATCACGGCATCGGAAGTGAAATTTGCCGAATGAAGATATTGTATCGACGGCGGTTTAGGCTCATCATTATGGGCTGCCGCAGTCACTATGATCCCGTTGCCGCTGATCGAAGCATCGCTCGAGATGATAACCGCATCTTCACCGAGCGTACTACGAATCATCTGCATTGCAGAGTTCATATCGGGAGCGTTAAATGTGCGTAAACGCATTATATACCTTTATCATAAGACAAGTATTGGTGTTTACTTATTCAAGTGTTGCAACTATAAACGAAAAATATTCAATTAACAAAGAGATTTTTTATGGATTTTAAACGTTATTTTGTTCGCAAATCAATGGCAACCATTCAAGCCGAAGGCAATAACCATGATATGAAACGTGAGCTTAGTGCATTAAATTTGGTAAGTCTGGGTATAGGTTGTATTATAGGTGCGGGGATATTCGTTTTAACCGGGCAGGCCGCCGCACAACATGCCGGTCCTGCGATCATACTTTCGTTCGTTATAGCAGGTCTTGCCTGTGCTTTTGCCGCTTTGTGCTATGCCGAGTTAGCTTCGGTTTTACCCGTGTCCGGCAGTGCATACACTTATGCTTATGCAACGCTCGGAGAATCGGTGGCTTGGGCAATGGGTTGGCTTTTGATTTTGGAATACGGGCTTGCTTCGGCAACCGTTGCAGTCGGTTGGTCGGGCTATGTTTCGAGTTTACTCAAAGAATTTGGTTTAATCATTCCCAAAACCTTGTCGCAGCCTTATTTTGAACTGGTAAACGGATCATTGCAAGCAAGCGGTGGCTTTAATTTGCCGGCTATAATCGGGATTTTGGCGGTTACTGCTCTTTTGGTTGTCGGGGTTAGTGAATCTGCTAAGGTGAATAATTTCATTGTTGCGGTTAAATTATTCGTAGTTTTGGCATTTATCGGAGTCGGAGTATTTTATATCGATACTAATAATTGGCACCCGTTCATTCCGGAAAATATCGGCGACGGTAAATTCGGAGTTGACGGAATTTTAAAAGGGGCAGGTGTAATATTTTTTGCATATATCGGTTTTGAAGCGGTTTCTACCGCCGCCCAAGAGGCAAAAAATCCGCAACGTGATATGCCGATCGGAATTCTAGGTTCACTGGTAATTTGCACTATATTATATATGGCGGTTTCGGCGGTGTTAACCGGTATAGTTAGCTACAAGGAGCTAAATGTTCCCGATCCTATGGCAGTTGCAGTCGATAAAATCAATATTCCTATGCTTTCGATGTTGATTAAGCTCGGTGCGGTTATGGGGCTAAGTTCGGTGATGTTGGTGTTGGTTTACGGACAAACCCGTATTTTTTACATGATGAGTAAAGACGGATTGATTCCGCAGATTTTCTCCAAACTGCATGAAAAATATAAAACTCCTTATATCAATACGATAATTGTCGGAATCGTGGTCGCAATCGCCGCAAGCCTAACCCCGATTAGCGTACTCGGCGATTTGGTGAGTATGGGGACTTTATTTGCATTTTCAATTGTTTGTTTCAGCGTGCTTTATTTGCATTATAAACACCCGGAAATGCACCGTACTTTTAAAACTCCTTTTATGCCGATAACCCCGATACTCGGTATTTTGGCATGTAGTTATCTTATCTATACTATAGGACAGGGTATATTTACTGCTTTGAAATATTACTTCGCATTCGGGATAGTCTTGTATTTAATTTACGGACAATTCCACAGCAAGATCGGCAAAGAGTTGAAGGCGAGTTCTTTAAAGGATTGAGGGATTTAAAAGATTTAGGACTTTAAAAGGTTGATGGCGGTTTTTAACTTCCGCAAATCTTTTAGATCAAATAAGCGATTTTTCCCGATTACTTTCTTTGCTTGGATTTTGCCGTCTTTAATATATCTGCCCAATGTTGCCGAAGAAATTTCAAGATATTCGGCAGCTTCTTTTGTAGTGAAGAAGGCATCTTTTAGGTCACCGAATAATTCTTCGTGCGTGTAAGATTGTTGCTCCATTTTCATTATTCCTTATATTTGTATAATGTAAGTTTTGTCATCGCAAAGGAGAAAAGTGAGTGTAGTAATCCAGATAACATTCAATAATATAAGTCTAAATTTAATTTGGGTTGTGAAAAAGTGCAATATTAGGACTTACGCACCCACAAACTTCCAAGTTGGTTTTTGAAGTTGTTGGATAAGATAATCTGTTAGCAACTCATTTTTTATTTGATAGACTGTTTTACCTATTTTGTGAGCTATTTGTTTTAGTCTTGCCCACACTAGGATTGAGCAAGCGATGTGGTTTTTTTGGATTCTACGGGTTCTGGCTTGGCATTTTTCTAAGCCTGTTAATTGTTTGATTTCTCTATGGAATTCCTCAATCTTCCAGCGGATGGCACACTCACTTCTTGTATCATCTGCGGAGTTTTGAGACATATCGTTGGTGGCGATATATTCGGTGCGATTGGCAGAAACTTGCACGCAAAACAATTTCACTTTATGATTTTTGGGGAATTTATGGATGTGGATGGTTTTTCCTTGTTTTAAATCATCTTCGCTCCAGTTAAGTTGTTGTATTGGCTGGTGTTTTTCTTGCACTTCATCATCTTTAACTAAACGATTCTTTTTAAGTGGGCAGTAATAGATTTTTCCCAAGTTGTCAATTTTTAACATCAACCATTTCACCGCATACCAACTATCCATAAGCACCGTTTTGAATTTGATAAGCTTATGTTTTATAACATTATCTAGCATTTCGCTTACATGGGTCAGCTTATCTTTTCCGTCAATTTCAGGGTCAAAAATGCGATAATCTATCGCCCAAAATTTGTTTAATTCCGGGTTAACATAAATGCAATTTACAACCCCGATACCCTTAACAATACCGTGAGCGTTGCCACTATATTGACTTCTAACACCTTGTATTTTATGCGAAAAATCTTTGTCAACAATCGTGTCATCAAATAAATATACCCATTATCACTTTGAATTATATCATCTTTTACGCTTTTCCACAAAAATGAGGGCTTCGTTTTGCTGTTCTTAAGATAACGGTTAATTTTATCATGACTTAAATTATCAATATGATTGGCAAAATTGGTCATCGTGTAGTTCTTTTGCGAAACAAGCAAGTATTGTCAATAATCTATTCGCTTCATGTCAATCAATCTGTTGTATTAAAACAATAATATATAAAAAAACTCGCTAATTGCAAGGGGTTTATTTAGAAAATATGAATTTGTTTTGCGTAAGTCCTAAATATAATATATTCAAAGCTCTTAATAATTTACGATAGAATATCAAATGAGTGTAGAAATTGTAACCTTCGGGTGTCGGCTAAATGCTTACGAAAGTGAAGTAATGCGAAATAATGCCGTTGAGGCAGGGCTGGATAATGCGATTATATTCAATAGTTGTGCGGTGACGGCGGAAGCCGAACGTCAGCTTCGTCAAGCAATACGCAAAGCCCGCAAAGCCGACCCTGCGGCGAAAATTATCGTTACCGGTTGTGCTGCCCAAATCCACCCTGAAATTTATGCCGAGATGCAAGAGGTGAACCACGTTATCGGCAATCAAGAGAAAATGACTGCTGCAAGTTATGATTTCTCGCAAGGTGAAGAAAAGATCAAAGTAAATGATATAATGTCGGTTAAAGAAACCGCATCGCATTTAATCAGCTCGTTTGACGGGCGGGCGAGGGCGTTCGTTCAGGTGCAAAACGGCTGCGATCATCGTTGTACATTCTGTATTATTCCGTTTGGGCGTGGCAATAGCCGTTCGGTGCCGATCGGTGAAATAGTAAACCAAGTTAGAAGCTTGGTCGAAAACGGCTATAAAGAAATCGTGCTAACCGGGGTTGATATAAGCGATTACGGCAAGGATTTGCCCGGAACTCCGAGCCTCGGACAGATGAGCAAACGCCTGCTTGCATTAGTTCCCGATTTGCCTCGTTTGCGGATTTCTTCGATCGATGCGGTTGAGGTCGATGACGATTTATACCGTCTAATCGGTGAAGAGCCTCGTTTAATGCCGCATATGCATATAAGTTTGCAGGCAGGCGACGATATGATATTAAAGCGTATGAAACGCCGGCATAGCCGCCAAGATGCACTTGATTTTTGCAAAAAAGTTCGGGATTTGCGTCCCGATATGGTGTTTGGTGCCGATATTATCGCAGGTTTCCCAACCGAGAGCGATGAAATGTTTTTAAATACATTAAATATGGTCGAACAAGCCGATTTGACTTGGCTACATGTTTTTCCCTATTCGGCAAGGGTAGGGACACCTGCTGCCAAAATGCCCCAAGTTGCCAAAGCAATCCGTAAAGAGCGAGCGGCAAGGCTTAGGGAGGCCAGCGAAAAGCAGGTTGATAAATTACTGCAAAGCCTGGTCGGCAAACAAGTAAATGCAATTGTTGAACAAAATAAAATCGCCCGTAGCGACTATTTTGCACAGGTGACTATAGATCAAGATTTGCCGAGCGGTGAACTTGTTAAAGTGCAGGTTAAATCGCTTGAGAACGGTAATTTAATCGGACAAGTTATTTAATTCTTGGCATCGGGAATTATCGGCAATTTTATCTCGGTGGATTTTTTGTCTTTACTCACAGACAGCATATCGTAAAATTTGATGTTTTCGGCAACTAAATTTTCCGGCAGGTCGATTTTAGTAAATTTTTCCGCATTTTCTTTATCCCCCTTTAATCCGTAAGCAAGAGCGAGATTTTGCCTAATTTCAGGGGTGCTATCCGGTGAATTTGCAAGCGGTAATAATAGATTTATCGCTTTAGTATAATATTCGGTAAGAATATAAGACATTGCCAGATTGGCATTAAAAGTCATTGAATCATCGGGAGATATTTCAATCGCTTGTTTGTATAATTCTCGAGCTTCTTTATGTTTGCCTAGCATATCTAAGGCAACCCCTTTGCTATTATACAAAAACGCATCTTGGGGATTTAGTTCAATAGCTTGCTCTAGTTCATCTGCTGCATCTTGAGGTTTGGCTTGGAGAATGTAAATATTGGCGATATGACGCATAATATCGGTGTTATTGGGTTCAATCTTTTTACTTTCTTTTAACAAGTGCAGTGCCTGTTTTGTGCCATTATGGCGTTTGTAAAACTCGGCTAATTCAAGTCGTAACTTAATATTACCGTTTTTCTCGATTGCTTGTTTGTAAATATTTTCTGCGGAAGGGAAATCCCCTGCCTCTTCGGAAGCATGTGCGAGGCTGATTGCAACTTCCTCACGGTCGGATTTAATGTCGGCTGCGTGTTTTTTGCTTGCATCTGCTTCACCGCATGCAGAGAGCAAAAGCATAGATGCAATTAAGATTGCAAAATGTGAATAAATACGCATAACTAACCTATTATAAAAGTGGTATATACCGCTTTTAAGGTAGTGACAAAAAACAATTTTGCAAGCAATAGCTTTTAATAAATAGTGAGAATATATTATGACAAAAATATCGGCAAAAACAGCACTCGTAACCGGTGCATCGGGCGGAATCGGCAATGCAATCGCTAAATCTTTGCATGAGCAAGGCATTAAATTGGTAATTTCCGGCACTCGTAAAGAAGCATTAGATAGCTTGAATGCGGAACTAGGTAATGCAGCAACCGTTATCACCTGCAATTTGTCCGATCCTGCGTCGATCGAAGCTTTGATCAAAGAATCCGAAGCTGCACTCGGTAGCATCGATATTTTGGTTAATAACGCAGGCATCACCAAGGATAATTTAAGTATGCGTATGAAAGACGAAGAATGGCAACAAGTTATCGACGTTAATCTTACCGCTACATTCCGTTTGATGCGTGCAACAATGAAAGGCATGTTAAAACGCAGGGCAGGGCGGATTATCAATATAACTTCGGTAGTCGGAACTATGGGTAACCCAGGACAAGCTAATTATTGTGCTTCTAAAGCCGGTATCGAAGGTATGAGCAAGTCAATTGCACAGGAAGTTGCATCACGCAACGTCACCGTTAATTGCATAGCTCCGGGGTTCATTAAAACCGCAATGACCGATGCTTTAAACGAAGAACAACAAAAAAGAATTACTAATAATATTCCTGCAGGAAGATTCGGATTACCCGAAGACGTGGCAGCAAGCGTGGTGTTTTTGGCGAGTGATTCTGCGGGATATATCACCGGACAAACAATTCATGTCAACGGCGGGTTGCTTATGGTTTAATGGTGGGTCCGGGAGGAGTTGAACCTCCGACCTCACGCTTATCAGGCGTGCGCTCTAACCACCTGAGCTACGAACCCATAAACGCATAAACAACGTAAAGAGGGAGTCCTTTTAATTGTATGAATAGTAAAAGTCAATCATTTACCGGAAATAAATTTATTTTTTTATTTGCGGTTGTTTTATCTATGTTTTTTTCCGCTCCTGCATTCTCGCAGCCGCCTTGGATCGAGGATATGACCTGGCAAGAGATTGCAGATGCTCTAAAAGAAGGGAAAACAACCGTGATTATTCCGACCGGCGGTACCGAACAGGCCGGACTACATATTGTAACCGGAAAACATAATTTTATTCTTAAATACACGGCTCGCGAGATTGCAAATAAACTAGGTAATACTTTGATTGCTCCGATTATTGCTTATGTACCGGAAGGAGATATAAATCCTCCGAGCGGACATATGCGTTTTCCCGGGACTTTGTCGGTGCGTCCTGAAATATTTGCGGCAATGCTGGAAGATACCGCAAGAAGTTTAAAGCAGCACGGATTTAAATTTATTTGCTTCGTCGGCGAAAGCGGAGGGAATCAACAGGCACAGGCATTTGTTGCACAAAAATTATCGCAAGAATGGCAGGGTGAAGGCGTAAAAGTAATTCATGTAAACGAATATTACGACGAACATAACGGGCAAGTTGAATGGGCAAAAGAAAAGATGGAGAAAGAATCTGATATTCAGGCTCACGGCGGCACTGCAGATACTTCTGAAATGCTTTTTGTTCACCCTTTAGGGGTTCGTGAAAATTTTAAAGGAAAATATACGGCTGCAGATTTCGATAAAGTCGGAGTTAACGGTTCTTCGGAAACTGCAAGCATGGAATATGGCAAGAAATTTATAGAACTAAAAATAGAGGCTGCGGTTAGACAAATCTCTAAAGAAAGGCAGTGGAAAAATTCTTTCTAGAGTAGTGGCAAAAATGCAACTTTGTTGTTGTATGATTACAACTATCAATTTATATTATTAAATTATGTGATTGTGAAAATATGGATTAAGGTTGTTTAGATGGCGAATGATATTCTCATTGTTGATGATGAAGCGGATATAAGAGACTTGCTTTCAGACATACTGAAAGACGAAAATTATAATACCCGCACCGCAAAAGATAGCTCTACGGTTCTAAAAGCACTTGCCGAACGGGTGCCGAATTTGGTCGTTTTGGATATTTGGTTGCAAGGTAGCGAACTCGACGGAATGGAGCTGCTCAAACTCATCAAGAAAAAACACCCCCATTTGCCGGTGGTTATGATTAGCGGTCACGGCAATATTGAAACCGCAGTTGCTTCAATGAAAATCGGTGCTTATGATTTTATCGAAAAGCCTTTTCAAGCCGAGCATTTATTGGCGGTTACCAAGCGTGCATTGGATCATGCCAGGCTGCTAAATGAAAATAGCGAATTAAAATTAAGAGGCAATAGCGATACTGTTATAATCGGGAAATCACACGCAATAAATCAAGTTCGCCAAGCAATCGAGAAGGTTGCTCCTACCCATAGCCGGGTTCTAATTCACGGACCTGCAGGTAGCGGAAAAGAAGTTGCGGCTCGGCTTATTCATATGAAATCTCGTCGTAATGCGGCTTCTTTCGTGGTTATGAATGCCGCAAATATGACGCATGAAAAATTTGAAAGCGAATTATTCGGGGTTGAAGATGCTCACCCTGCCGGCGGAGCAGAAAAAATCGGCTTATTTGAGCAGGCTCACGGAGGCACTTTGTTTATCGACGAAGTTGCAGACCTGCCGCTTGAGACTCAAGCACGCTTACTTAGAGTTTTGCAAGAGCAAGCTTTTGAGCGTGTAAGAGGTAAAAAGAAGGTTCAGGTTGATGTTCGTGTAATCGCTGCAACAACTCATGACTTGCCGGCAGAAATTGCGGCCGGAAAATTCCGTGAAGATTTGTTTTATCGGCTTAACGTGGTGCCGTTAAAAATTCCTGCATTGCGAGATCGCAGGGAGGATATTCCCGAATTATGCGATTATTTCTTAAAACGCCTTTCACAAATGTCGGGAGTAAAGACACGTGCTTTAACCGAGGATTCAATTGCGATATTGCAATCATACGGTTGGCCTGGCAATGTCCGTCAATTGCGTAACATGATGGATTGGTTGCTTATAATGGGCAAAGAGGAGCCTGGAACTCCGGTTAAATCGGATATGCTTCCCAAGGATTTATTTAATAATGATTCTGCCGGTATGCGTCCTGAAATCAATAGCGATATTTTGGCGATGCCGCTGCGTGAAGCAAGAGAAGTATTTGAAAAGCAATATCTTGAAGCTCAGATCAATCGTTTCAGCGGAAATATATCGGGAACTTCAAATTTTATCGGAATGGAACGCTCTGCTTTGCATCGTAAATTGAAAACTCTCGGTCTTGCCGGGGGAATTGAGAAATATTACGAAAGATCAGCCGAATTAGAAAATAATCAGGAAAAAAAGTTAGAAGAACAAGTAGCATGAAAAAATATGCTTTAGCGGCTTTTACCTTAATCGAACTGTCTATGGTGGTGATGGTTGCATCGCTTATGACGGCAGGTTATTTGCGTTATGCTACGGTTCGCAAGGATACCGACTCTGTCACTGCGACCAATACCAGTCTTGATGTTATTGAAACAGCTTTGCAAAATTATCGCAATACTTACGGTCGCCTGCCTTGCCCGAGTGATCTTACATTAGCCGAGAATACAGCAAATTTCGGTATAGAAGCAGCCAATAAAGGTTCTTGTAGGGGCGGAACTCCGGCTGCAAATTTTGTTAATTCGGCTGCTGATCCCGATGCTGCTCAGGCTTTATATACTAGCGAAAATACCTCGCCATATGCAATTGCAAACCAAGTCGTAGTAGGTGCAGTGCCGACCAAAACATTGATGCTTCCTGATAAATATGCTTATGATTCATGGGGAAGAAAAATTTTCTATTCGGTCGATATTCGATCTACCGGTAACGGTGCTTTTTTAGCTTATAATTCTTCTAATAGTATTATTGGGGCAATTGCGGTTAAGAATACGGCAAGTGATACACTTGCCAATGCTCTGACATATAAAGCTATTTATGCTTTGACTTCTCCGGGGAAAAACGGTCACGGCGGTTATGTGCGTAATTTTGGTGCAACATCGGTACTCTTCGATTACGGCTCAACCGATGCCGACGAGCAAAAAAATTGTCATTGTAATAGTTCTGCCGCTGCAACTGCTTTTGACCGTATATTCGTGCAGAAAAATAAAACAAACACTTTCGACGATATAGTAAGGTATAAAACCCGTATGCAATTAATTTCACCTACAGAATTACAATAATGGAAAAAGGCGAAAGAATAGCAAAAATAATTGCTCGTGCAGGTATATGCTCACGCAGAGATGCCGAAAAATTGATCGAATCCGGTAAAGTCGAGGTTAACGGCAGCAAGATAAAATCTCCTGCGTTAAACGTAACCTCACGTGACGAAGTTTTTGTCGAAGGTAAAAAACTTCCCGTCTATGAAGGCTCGCGTTTATGGATGTATTATAAGCCGGTCGGCATCGTAACCACCCATAAAGACGAGCAGGGTCGCAAAACCGTTTTCGATGATATTCCCAAATATTTACCTCGTATGGTTTCAGTCGGAAGGTTAGATCTTAACACCGAAGGCTTAATGCTACTTACCAATGACGGTGAAATTGCAAGACATATTGAGCTTCCTTCTACGGGCTGGAAACGACGTTATCGGGTTCGGATTTACGGTTTGGATTCGGCGGATCGTTTGGAGCGAATCAAACACGGGGTGACAATCGACGGAATTACTTACGGTAAGGTTGAAGTAGAGCTTGAGAAGCACGACAAAAACACTAAAAACATCTGGGCAATCGTAACGATTTGTGAGGGTAAAAACCGAGAGATTCGCAAATTATTCGAGCATATCGATTGCAAAGTCAGCCGGCTTATCCGCATTGGCTACGGAGCGTTTCAACTCGGCAATATGAAAGCCGGCGAGATTAAAGAAGTTCCCCGCAAAGTTCTGCTTTCACAGCTCGGTAAATTGGTAAAATAATGCTGATTGAATCGCCGCAAGATTTTATCACATTACTTAAAAACGGTGATCGTTTACTCGGATTTGACGTTGGTGAAAAAACTATCGGCTTGGCTTTAAGCGACCTCGGACGCATGATTGCAACCCCTTATAAAACAATCGAAAGAGGCAAGTTTTCTGCCGATTTAAAAAATATTTCCTCAATCATCGACGAATATAAAATCGGTGGTTTGGTTATCGGCTATCCGGTAAATATGAACGGAACGCTCGGTCCTCGCTGCCAATCCACCCGTCAATTTGCCAAAAACATAGGCGAAAAAATAGACCTTCCGATTTTGCTTAGCGACGAGCGTATGAGTACTATGGCGGTAACTCGCACCATGCTTGATGCCGATTTATCCCGCAAACGCCGCTCAGAATTAGTCGATAAAATGGCGGCAAGTTATATTTTGCAGGGGGTGTTGGATATATTGCAAAATTCTATGCGTTCGGCAAATGGCTGATATATCTTTGCAAATACGGCTGCCGACTCCAAGCGAGCATGAATATATTGCAAGAAGTTTGTTTGAGCATACCGCAAAAGCAAGCGGTTTAGACGTTGCCACGCAAGATTTTGCAATTTTTGCTTATGACGGTGATAAACAAATCGGAGCAATAATTGGCAAGATTTATTTCAACTGGCTGCATCTTGACTTGGTTTGGGTTGAGGAAGATTGTCGTTTGCAAAAAATCGGCAGAAAACTAATAGAATCAGCAGTTTATCAGTCTAAATCTAACAACTTAAGCGGAATCGAGGTTTGGACACAAAGCTGGCAAGCTCCCGATTTTTACCGACGGCTAAATTTTGAAGAATTCGCCGTAATCGATGATTTCACCCCCGGCAACAAACGCCATGCTTTTCGACTTTATTTATAAATCGTCATAAAACCGTCACATTTTTATGATAGATTAAGATATTGAAAAATGTTGAGGATAAAATGTCTGATAATTTTAAAGAATCATTATCTCAAGCTTCAGAGTCTCTCGGCGGTAGACCGCTTGCCAGAGAGTTCGATATTGTAAGTACAGCTTATGCCCAACCAAGCCGTAAATTCCACGGCAATTCTCATTCTGAGGACATGGCAGATTTGGGTGATAAGGATAAACAGAGATTTATTACAGAAATTTCCACCCCTGAACAGGCAGAGAAACTTTTGAATATCGGAAAACTTGCAGGATTCTACCACGATGCTGTTTACACCCAAGTAGATAAAGGCGTTACTCTGGAAATTGAAGAAGTGCTTAACAAATACGGTAAATTTGAAAATGGAGCTTTTCAAACCAAGGAGTTGGCAGATATATCGCAAAATCAAGATATATATAAAATGACTTTGGATATTTTTGGCGTTACTGCCGGGGATAATATTCCCAAACCGCCGCCTGCTTTGCAAAATGAATTCTTGAGCGGTTTGCTGATGGCAGACCATATGAAAGAATTGGGAATTGCAGATAAAGAAATAGCTCAAGCTTTGGTCGTGGTTGCAGGTACTATTCCTTTTAGAAAGGATCAATATTTTGTTGATCTGGCAGAAAGACTGCAAAATAGCGGCGTTCCTATTACTCAAGAAGAGGTTAATAACACGCTCAAGCTTGCAGTTACGGTTGCTAATCAAGATGTAAACGGTTTTGTCGGCGGCGGTAAAGAAAATGCAGAAGAGCGGTTGAAATTTTTTCTTGCCAATACATGGAAGCTAATTCCAGAAATGAAATTAGAACATAGGGGAAATGATTATAAACCTGAGCAGTATAGAAAAACCATGCAAGGAGAGCATTTTTTCTCGAGTGTATTGTTGGACGGACCTTTGCAGGTTTTTCATCAATATAACAATTATCCAAATGAGTCGGAAATTACAGAATTAAGAGGGGTGGAAAAAGAAGTTCGAGCTAATGCCGATTTATACCTTAAAGCAAAAGTAGTTTCTGTTGCGTTGGTTGAGTCGCTTGCCGAGAAGGCAGGTGCAGCGGATTTAACTTTGCCCGAAATCGCTCGGGGAAGTGAAAATAATTTACCCAAACTTGATCTTGTTCAAGATGCCCACCCGGCACTTAAAATATTAAGCGGTGGTCGTGAAGGAGATTCGGCATTTGATTATGATAAATCTCCGATTGCAGCATATTTGCTTAGCAATATAGGTGAAGAAAAGATCAATCAAATGTTTGCCGAGGTTAATTCTAAATTAAATAGTAAAGATTCTCCACCGGATTATCGCAATTTTCTCAAAGCAAGCGTTGAAATAGCAGGCGATGAAGTGTTTTCGCAGGTTGCGGATTCCTTAAGAAATGCCGCAAAAGACAATGGAAGAGATGAGCTTTCTAACGGTTTTGCAATGGCAAAGCGTGTGGCGGTGTTGAGTGCAAAATCTACCGGTTTTGATATTCAATCGCTTTCTTCGCAATATCCCGACGACAAAAACCATCTTCCCAATCGATCAAATCTACCGCAGCATAAGCGTTCTTTTGAGCGGTAAGGAGATCTTCTCCGAGGGCGGTGACGCCGAGAACCCGTCCGCCGATTGCCAAGACGTTACCGTTTTCGATTTTGGTGCCGGCATGGAAAACTTTGCTGTCGGCAATCTCGGATACTTTATCTAATCCGTTGATAATAGTGTTTTTCTTATATTCTTCCGGGTAGCCGTTTGCCGCCATAACTACGCAAATTGCGGCTTGAGGTTTAAAGCGAATATCAACTTTATCAAGTCCGCCGCCAACGCAAGCTAGCAGGGCAGGGATTAAATCCGATTCCAAACGCATCATTAAAACTTGAGTTTCTGGGTCGCCGAAACGTACGTTATATTCAATCAATTTAGGGCCGGTTTTTGTAATCATCAGACCGGCAAATAATACGCCTTTGAACGGGCAGCCCTCTGAGTGCATGGCTTTAACGGTCGGATAAATAATTTTATCCATAATTTCTTGACGAAGTGCATCGCTCGCCAAAGGCACCGGCGATAAAGTTCCCATGCCACCGGTATTTGCCCCGGTGTCGTTCTCGCCAACTCGTTTATGATCCTGTGCCGAGCCGAATTCGATTGCGTTTTCTCCGTCGCTTAATGCAAAAAAGCTAAGTTCTTCGCCTTGCATAAATTCTTCGATAACCAGAGAATTGCCGGCATCGCCGAATTTTCCACCCATTATTTCTTCGACTGCTTCAATCGCTTCCTCATTGCTCATTGCGACGACTACACCTTTACCGGCTGCCAAACCGTCGGCTTTTATAACGATCGGCGAGCCTTTTTCTTTGATATAGGCGATTGCTTTATCTTTATCGAAGAAGGTTTGATAATCCGCAGTCGGAATATTATATTTACTGCAAATATCCTTGGTGAAAGCCTTTGAACCTTCCAGACGTGCAGCTAGTGCCGAAGGACCGAATACGGCGATGTTATTTTGCGATAAAATATCGGCAAGCCCTTCAACCAGCGGAGTTTCCGGACCTACTACGACCAAGTTAATATTTTCTTTTTTACAAAAATCTATGATTTCTTGGGGTTTTGAAATTGCAATATTGGTCACGTCCAAGCCGATACCGCCATTACCGCTTGCACAAAAAACTTGGCTAACTAGAGGTGATTGCTTAATTTTCCACGCCAAAGCATGCTCTCTTGCACCGGTTCCGATAATCAATATTTTCATAAATTTATTTTCCTTAAAAAGTCTGAGGATATTTGTGGATTCTTATATAATGAAGTTTTTATAATCAAAGTAAAATATCGCTATTCTGTCGACTTAGTATTGCCATTATTTCTATCATATCCTCAGATATACGGTAAAATATTGAGTTATTTGCAAATATGCTGCGTCTATATCCCTTGCGGATATAATCTACAGGTTGATAAATATATGGATTTTCTGCAATTTTTTCAAATTGTTTAAACATTGCGTCGTAATATAAGTCGGCTTGGGTTTCACCATATTCGGAAATTCCATAGCGATATATTGATTCGATGTCTTTTTTCGCAGATTCACTTATTTTATAATTTGCCTTCAAGTCGTAGCTTTCTTTTAAATTCAGCTTTTATTTCTTCCGGAGTCATATCAATGAATCCGCTATTTTCTGATTGCATTAACTTAGTATTTATCAATTCAATTTGATTTTTTGTTGAGCGTGCCTTGCGAATTAAATCATTTATGATCTCGCTTTTGCTATTATATTCTTCGCTTTCTATCAGCGAATTTAGCCAATTATCGTTTGGTGTGGTTACCGAAATACTTTGTCTTATCATATAAAATCTCAATAGGTGTATATTTGATGTAAATATACACCTATGCTTGCTAAAAATCTATGGAAAATTACAGCCATTCTTTAAATCGTCTAATATAAAAATTCTTTACCAGCTGGGTTAGCATACAATAGCCGATTAAAGTAAAGAATAAATAGACAAAATATGAGAAAGGAAGCGGTTTAAAGCCGATGCTTGCACCGAGTGAAGAGAAGGGAATATATATCCCGATCGACATAATTACTATCGTTGATACAATAACTTGCCAAGATGCCCTGCTTTGTAAAAACGGCACTTTCCCGGTTCTTATCATGTGAACGATGATTGTCTGTGAAAGCAAGCCTTCAACAAACCAGCCGGCTTGGAATAGTCCCTGCATATCCGGAGTATTGGCTTTAAATAAATACCACATAATGCAAAAAGTGGTGATGTCGAATAGTGAGCTTATCGGACCCATAAAGAACATGAATCTTGCTATTCCGCCGGCTTGCCATTTACGGGGTTTTTTAAGATAATCTTTATCGACGTTGTCCCATGGTATTGCAATTTGCGATAAGTCATATAGTAAATTTTGAATCAGCAACTGCATCGCCAACATCGGTAGGAACGGTAAAAACATACTTGCTAAAAGTACACTAAATACATTTCCGAAGTTAGAACTTGCGGTCATTTTGATGTATTTCATGATATTACCGAAGGTTTTTCTACCTTCGATAACTCCTTCTTCAAGAACCATTAGGCTTTTCTCGAGCAATATAATATCGGCAGCTTCTTTGGCAATATCTACCGCAGTATCGACCGAGATTCCGACATCGGCATCACGCAGAGCCGAAGCATCGTTAATCCCGTCGCCCATATAACCGACCGTATGTCCGAGGCTTTGCAGCGAGCGAATAATCCGAGATTTTTGAGCCGGTGACATTTTTGCAAATATGGTGGTTTCTTCGACTTTGCCGGCAAGTTCCTCGTCCGACATATCGTCAATATCTTTACCCATTATAATATGGCTACTTGCGAGTCCGACCTCTTTGCATATTTTTCTGGTAACGATTTCATTGTCGCCGGTAATAATTTTAACCGCAACACCGTGTTCATTTAAAGCCGCAATTGCTTTATGTGCAGTTTCTTTGGGAGGGTCGAGGAATGCGATATACCCGGCGAGTACCATATCGGTTTCATCTTCGATTGTATAAGTACGTTCGTCTTCGGCAGGCAGCCATTTGTAGGATACTGCCAATACACGTAAGCCTTCTTCGTTTAACTCACGGGTGACGCTGCGAATTCTTTCTCGCACTTCGTCGGTAAGAGTGGGGAAATCCGGCGATATGCTGCTGCCTAGATCATCGGCGGATTTGCAAAGCGAAATCACTTCTTCCACCGCACCTTTGCAAACCAGCAAATTGCGTTCTTCCTGCGGACGGACGATTACCGACATGCGTCTTCTGACGAAATCGAAAGGAATTTCGTCGATTTTGCGATAGTCTTGTTGAAGATTGTCGAGTCCATGATCGGCACCGAAGCGAAGAACGGCAACGTCGAGAACATTTTTAAGTCCGGTTTGATAAAAGCTGTTTAGATAAGCATATTTTAAGACATCGATATTTTTCTCGCCGAAAATATTAAGATGGCGTTCAAGAATAATTTTATCTTGGGTTAACGTTCCGGTTTTGTCGGTACATAAAATATCCATTGCTCCAAAATTTTGGATAGAATTTAAATGTTTAACGATTGTTTTATGTTCCGCCATTCGTAACGCACCACGTGCCAAATTGGCGGTAACTATCATCGGCAGCATTTCAGGAGTTAAGCCGACTGCCACCGAAACCGCAAATAGTAAAGCCTCGATCCAATTGCCTTTGCCGAATCCGTTGATAAGAAACACCACCGGAACCATAACGAACATAAAGCGGATAAGTAGCCAACTCACCCGATTTATGCCGAGATCAAAGCTTGTAAGCGGACGTTTACCGACTAAATCTTTCGCCATTTTGCCGAAATATGCGTCATTGCCGGTTGCGACCACCAGTGCGGTTGCCGAGCCGGTTACGACATTTGTCCCCATATAGCAAATATTGCTAAGCTCGAGCGGAGTTAATTTTTCACTATTTTCTTGGATAGTATGGTATTTTTCCACCGGCATCGATTCACCGGTTAGCATCGCTTGGCTGATGAATAAATCTCTCGAGGTGATTAGGCGAACATCGGCAGGAATCATGTCGCCTGCGGAAAGTTGAACGATGTCACCGGGAACAAGATTTCTTATCGCAATTTCTTCAGGCTTATCATAGCCTTTGCGAATCACGCCTGCACTGGTGCCAACCATTGCCTTTAACTGCTCGGCGGCATGTGAAGAGCGAAATTCTTGCCAGAAACGCAAAATTGCACTGATGCTGATCATCACCAGCAAAATTATGATTGCTTTAAACGAGCGTTCTTCGGAATTGGCAAATATAACGTCGGTAAATAAAGATATTGCTATAAGACTCAACAAAACCCCGTTAAAAGGATTAAGAAAAGATTCAAATAGTTGAGTATACCAAGGATCGGGCAATTCGTGGGCAACTTCATTTTTGCCGTATTCTTGCCGTCTTAGTTCGACTTCGTTTTCGCTCAAACCCTGCATATTGGTTTTAAGGGCGATTAAAGCATTTTCAATGCTTGCAGACGAAGCTTCAACGACACGTTTGGATACGGTTAAAATATCTTTTTTTCCAGAAGGTTTTTTGCCGACGATTTCATTCATGCCCAGCCTCTAAAGAGTTTTTATTTATTTTATTATTTCGACTTATCACATTCGGCAAATAAAAAACATATTTTTTAACTGATATAATTTTTCTAAATTTTTTGATTGTCGAGTAATGTTATCGCAACTAGACTATATTCAATATGAGAATACTTTATCACACTCCACTTTCTCCTTATTGCCGTAAAATCAGGATATTATTACGGGAAAAGGAGCTTGATTTTGAACTTACGCAAGAAAATGTATGGGAGCGTAGGCGGGATTTCTTTGCCCTTAATCCTTCGGGTGAAGTGCCGGTTTTGCATGAAGCCGACGGAGAAGTGATAGCGGGTAATTATGCGATTACCGAATATTTGGAAGAATCTTACCGGGATAATAATAAACGTTATATCGGTAGTTCAATCGAAGAACGGGCAGAAGTGCGGCGGTTGGTGGATTGGTTTGATAATAAATTCGATGCCGAGGTTACCAAAAATATATTATTTGAAAAAATATTTAAACGTTTAATGCGTTACGGTGAGCCGCAATCCGATGCTATTCGTGCCGGCAAAAAAAATATATTATATCACCTTGATTATATTGCTTATATTACTAAAGATCATCATTATTTGGCAGGTGAGTCTTTTACCCTTGCCGATATTGCAGCAGCAAGTCAGCTATCTGCACTCGATTATTTGAGTGATGTTCCGTGGGAGCATAATTTAAAAGCAAAGGAATGGTATGGTTTGGTTAAGTCTCGTCCGAGCGTGCGAGCAATTTTGACTGATCGCATTGCGAATTTCCGACCGCCCGAACATTACGAAGATCCGGATTTTTAGATGAGAGAATCGAGTTTTTTAGAAAATATTATAATTCCTATTTGTTTTGATAAACAATTTGGGAGCGACAAGCTCCCTCACCCTAACCCTCTCCCGGTGGAAGAGGGAAGTTACGGCAAAGCCGTAACGGGTGAGGGAATTAAAACAAAAGAGAATTACGATAATTTTTTAGAAAAACTGCACGGAAAAATATCGCAAGATATTCTTGAAAATCCCAAAGCATTGCAATTACTTGCATTTATATTCGCATATTCACCGTTTTTGAGCGGTTTAGTTATCCGTAACGGTGATTTCTTTGCCGATATTTGTCGTGGCGGTGCGGATAAAGTTTTTGCAAAGCTTAAGCACGATTTGCGTGAATTTAAGCCTGCTTCTGCCGGTGATTTAATGCAAAAAATGCGGATTGCTAAAGGGCAGGCGGCTTTGCTGATTGCACTTGCCGATATCGGCAAGATTTGGCAGCTCGAAAAAGTTACCGAAGCAATGTCGGAATTTGCCGAGATTTGTGTGGGTTTGACATTAAATTTTTTGCTCAAAAAACTTGGTGAAAAAGGCGATATAATTTTAAAATCTAGCGATAATCCGCAAGCAGAAAGCGGAATCTTCGTTTTGGCAATGGGCAAGCTCGGAGCATATGAGCTTAATTATTCTAGCGATATTGATTTAATTATATTTTTTGATAGTGAGAAAGTAAATTATGTCGGCAATCAGAATATAAATTTATGCTTTTCCAAGCTTGCACATGAATTAGTGCGAATGTTACAGGAGCGAACTCCGCAAGGCTATGTTTTCCGTACCGATTTACGCTTGCGTCCCGATCCCTCGTCAACTCCTGCCGCAATGTCAACAAGCGGAGCGATAACTTATTATGAAACAGTAGGGCAGAATTGGGAAAGAGCTGCTTTTATTAAAGCCCGTCCGATTGCCGGAGATATGGAGGCGGCAGAGCAGTTTTTTGCTCAAATCAAGCCGTTTATATGGCGAAAAAATCTCGATTTTGCTGCAATTGCCGATATTCAATCGATAAAAAGGCAAATGGACGCTAAATCCGGTAAAAAAATCAATATTGCCGGGCATAATATCAAAACCGGCATCGGCGGTATTCGTGAGATTGAATTTTTTGCTCAAATCCATCAACTTATTTGGGGCGGCAGGATCTTGGATTTGCGGAGCCGTGCCACTTGTAAAACCTTGCAAATTCTTGCCGATGAAGGCTTGATTGAATATGAAATATACAAAAAACTCGTTGATGCGTATCGATTTTTCCGTGAGGTTGAGCATCGCTTGCAAATGGTAGATGATCAGCAAACCCATATTATCCCGATTGATGAGATAGAACGCAAAAAAGTTATAAAATTCATTGGCTTTGAAGATCAAGAGCAATTTGAACGTGAATTGAGCGAAAAACTCGAATTTGTTCATAAGATTTTTTCTGAATCTTTCCGAGGCGAGCAAAGCTTGGGTAGTGACGAAGGCGAACTTTCTTTTACCGGGGTTGAGCATAATCCGCAAACTATAGAAACTCTTGCCAAAATGGGGTATCATAATCCCGAATCGGTTTGCGAGGTAATTCATTCTTGGCATCGTGGTGCAAGGCGTGCAACTCGAACAAAGCGGGCGAGGGAATTGATTACCGAATTAACCCCTACATTGCTCAAAGCTCTTGCCGGAAATTTGCAGCCCGATCATACTTTTATGCTGTTTGACGAGTTTCTTTCCAAGCTTCCGGCCGGTGTGCAGTTATTTTCGCTATTTCAGGCGAATCCGCAATTACTTGATTTAATTGCAACTATTATGGGGTCGGCTCCGTCAATGGCGGAGGTTTTAAGCAAAAATCCCAATCTGCTTGATACCGTGCTTACGACCGATTTCTACGATAAATTACCCGATAAAAATGTTTTAGAGACTGAACTTAATTTGCTTTTATCGCAGGCGAGAGATTTTGAAGATCAAATGATCATAATTCGCCGCTTTAAAAACGAGAAAAAATTCCAAGCCGGCGTTTTATTGATTCATCGCCAAATTACGCCTTTGCAAAGCAGCTTTTATTTGAGCGATATTGCCGAAGTTAGCTTGCAGGCGATGCTTTTTAAGGTTGAAGAAAATTTTGCCTTAAAATATCCAGAATATCAACCGGGCGGCTTGGCTTTGCTTGCACTCGGTCGGTTGGGAGCTGCCGAGATGACATTTTCTTCCGATGTTGATTTAATATTTGTCTATGCTTCAGATGATGCAGATATCGGCAATAATCACATATTATACAATAAATTAAGCCAAAGAGTAATCAATGCGGCAATGGCTCTTAGTTCGCAAGGCTCGCTTTACACTATCGACACTAGAATGCGTCCTTCGGGCAAAGACGGAGCTTTGGCGGTAAGTACGCAGGCGTTTGAGAAATATTTGTCGGAATCTGCCTGGAATTTTGAGTTGATGGCACTAACTCGCTCGAGGGTAATTGAAGGAAATAAGCAGCTTGCAGGGCAGGTGGAGTCTATAGTTAAAAACAGGCTTATGCTTGCTTGCGACGAGACAAAACTTCAACAAGATATTGTCGATTTACGCAAAAAGATTACTAAAGAATTAGGTAGTGACGATATTTGGAATCTTAAATATGTTCACGGTGGTTTGCTTGATCTAGACTTTATCGCTCAATATTTTGTTTTGTTGCATTCCGATAAATATCCCGATTTAATCGGCAATTCGTCGCATGAAGTATTTGATAAAATTATAGAATATAAGATTATAAGCGGTGAAATCGGTGAAAAATTGCAAATTGCACACCGATATTTAAGTTCGCTATTTCTATTGATTCGCCTTTGCGGCGGCGATAAATTTAATCCCGATTCTTCACCTCCTGGCCTACGTAAATTACTTGTCGAGAGTTTAAAGCTTGCCAATTTTGCCGAGGTGAAGGATAATTTAATTTCAACTCTTAATTTTGTTAAACAATATAGCTTTTTTTATGACAACTTATAATCGTATTGCAATTCTCGGTCTTGGTTTAATCGGCAGCTCGATTGCCCGTGCCGTAAAAGAGAAAAAAATCGCCGAGCATGTTGCAGCTTTTGATATTTCTTCGCAATCACTGGATTTTGCAATAAACCAAGGTTTTGTCGACTCTATTTATTTGCAGGCGAGCCAAGCGGTTGAAAATGCGGATTTGATCATATTTGCAACTCCGCCGCAATATTTCTCCGAGATTATGGAAGAGATTGCTAAAAATATAAAACCGGTGGCGATTATAACCGATGTCGGCTCGGTCAAGTTATCTGCGATTGCCGATATTACCGAATATCTGCCCGAACATGCTCAATTTGTGCCTGCCCACCCGATTGCAGGGAGCGAAAAAAGCGGAGTCGAAGCAGGAGATGCAAATTTATTTGTCGGCAAAAGAGTTATTTTAACTCCGGGTAAAGCGAATTTGCAAAGCGATGCGGTAAAGAATGTGGCTAAATTTTGGCAGCTTCTGGGAACAAAAGTTAATTTTATGCCGCCCGATATGCATGATTTGGTTTATGCTTATGTTTCGCATTTGCCGCAAATCGTTGCTTTTGCGATTACGCCAGATTTATCTATCAATGACGAAATTTATCGTAAATTCTGCCGTTTGCATAATTCCGATGCGGTGTTGTGGGCGGATATAATCATTGCCAATCAAAGTTTTGTTTTACGTTCAATCGACGATTTATCGGTTTTTATTACCCAAATTGAAGGTGAATTAGGTGAAAATAAGCAAGAAACACCGGGCAGTGATGAAAAAACCACTTTGTTATTTTCAAGATTGATTGCGACTGCAATTATTGCAACAATCGCAAGTCTTGAAGAAGAATTGGGTTTTAATCCGATTGATTTTGTCGGTTTAGGTTTTTACGATATGACCGCCCCGGCGTTTTTGAATAATCCACAGAATTTGCTTGAGGAAATTTCATCGCATAACCAAGATATAAAACAAAGATTGAGTGTCTTTTCGGAAAAGTTAAATAAAATAAGCTTTTCGATTGCCAATGAAGATAAAGATAATTTAATTTCCTTAATTAGTGAGTTGAAGTCTTGTATTTAGTTTATTGATACTTATATTATCCTTGGAAATATTTTTTTAATTTAACATGTCGTAGGTAAAATGCCTAAAATCTCTCGTAATGTGGCTATTTGGTTGGCAATCGCTTTTGTTGTGCTGATTATTTTGAACTCGCTTCCTGATCTTGCCGAAGGCGGACAGAATAAATTAGCATATTCTGACTTTATCGCCAAGGTTAACGCCGGTGAAGTTGCCGAGGTGTTTATTAAAAAATCTCCCGAATCTCCCAGCACTATAGTAGTCGGGCGTTATTCTGCCGGCGGTGAAAAATTCATAACTTATGCTCCTGAAGATAAAGAGATGGTAAGCTTACTCTTGCAAAAGAAAGTTAAAGTTTCGGCTGCATCGGAAAACTCATTGCTTAATGCCTTGTTTTCTTGGTTGCCTTTTTTATTGATTATAGGAGCTTATATTTTTGTTGCTAGACAAATTAGCGGTAAAGACGGCGGTCGTGGCGGTGCTTTGGGGTTTGGCAAATCACGGGCTAAATTGCTGACCGAAAAAACCGGTAAGATTACTTTTGCCGATGTTGCGGGGATCGACGAAGCTAAGGAAGAGCTTTCCGAGGTTGTGGATTTCTTGAAAGATCCGCAAAAATTCCAGCGTTTGGGCGGAAAAATTCCTAAAGGTTGTTTGTTGATTGGTCCTCCCGGTACCGGTAAAACCTTGCTTGCCCGTGCGATTGCTGGCGAAGCAGGCGTACCATTCTTTACGATTTCGGGGTCGGATTTTGTCGAGATGTTTGTTGGTGTCGGTGCGAGCCGGGTGCGTGATATGTTCGAGCAAGGCAAGAAGAATGCCCCTTGCATAATATTTATCGACGAGATTGATGCAGTCGGTAGGCATCGTGGAGTCGGACTTGGCGGCGGTAATGACGAGCGTGAACAGACTCTTAACCAGATGTTGGTTGAGATGGACGGTTTTGAGGCCAATGAAGGCGTGATCATCGTTGCGGCAACCAATCGCCCCGACGTTCTTGATCCTGCATTATTGCGTCCGGGTCGTTTTGATCGTCAGATCAATGTTCCCAACCCTGATATTAACGGACGTGAGCAAATTTTGGCGGTGCATATCAAAAAAGTGCCGGTTGCTCCCGATGTTAACGTGCGGACGATTGCAAGGGGAACTCCGGGCTTTTCGGGTGCGGATTTGGCAAATTTGGTTAATGAAGCGGCTTTGCTGGCGGCAAGACGGGGTAAAAAAGTCGTAACCATGCGTGAGTTGGAAAATGCCAAAGATAAAGTTATGATGGGTGCGGAGCGTAAATCAATGGTGATTAGCGAATCTGAAAAGAAAATGACTGCTTATCACGAAGCCGGGCATGCTTTGGTTGCAATCAATCAATCTGCTTCCGACCCGATCCATAAAGCAACTATTATTCCAAGAGGTCGTGCTTTGGGTATGGTTATGCGTTTGCCGGAATCCGATAAAATTTCTTACTTACGGGAAAAAATGTATGCCGATTTGGCGATTGCCATGGGCGGTCGTGCTGCCGAAGAGATAATCTTCGGGCATGAAAAAGTCTCAAGCGGTGCATCTTCCGATATTAAATATGTTACTTCCTTGGCTCGGGCTATGGTCACCGAATGGGGTATGAGCGACAAATTAGGTCCTTTATTCTACGGTGGCGAGAACCAAGATTCCTACACGGGAGCGAGCAGTGGGGCTAAAATATCGGGTAAAACTGCTGGTGTTATCGACGATGAAATTCGTGTATTGGTTGAGGAGGCTCACAAAAAAGCTACCGATATATTAAACGAAAAGATCGATCATTTGCATTTGATTGCCAATAATCTAATTGAGCATGAAACATTAAGCGGTGACGATATTAAAGCTTTAGTTGCAGGTGAGAATATTGACCGTAGTGGAAACGATAGCGGTGCAAAAGTGACTACACAAAGTTCGGTTCCTTCAAGTCGCAAAAAACCTAACACCGGCAGCGAAGGTGATCCGGTTATTGTTTAGAACAAAATTCTAGCCCGTTACGCCGATTCTTGCTACAAAAAAAACAACGTCTCTTAGAAAGTCGGCAGGAACTCCGATTAGGTAATATGAGAGGTTGATTTTAGCAATTCCTGCATCGGCTAAAAATGCCGGTAAAATGAATATCAACGCAATTATCAGCATGCCGTAACGCTCGCTTTTGGCGTGTTTGTAGGAAAGTTTTTTAGGCAAAAGCGAATTTAATATCCGTCCACCGTCGAGCGGTAAAATCGGCAGCAGATTAAATACTGCAAGCACGACATTTATATTGATTGAATTATAAATATTTTGGAAAGTCCAAGGGGCTTGTTCGGGCGTTACAAAATATTCCAAATAAAGAGCAAACGCACTAATTATTGCAAGTATTATATTGGTCAAAGGTCCGGCAATAGCTACCAAAATAGTATCACGTTTTCTATTGCGTAAATTATTGAAGTTTACAGGTACCGGTTTTGCCCAGCCGAATAAAATCGGTGAGCCTGAAAGCATTAGCATTAGCGGTAATACAACCGTTCCAAACGGGTCGATATGTTTAAGCGGATCAAAAGTTACCCTGCCCATATTTTTAGCAGTATTATCCCCTAATTTGCTAGCTACAAATCCGTGTGCTGCTTCGTGCAGGGTTATTGCCAGCAATAAAGGAATGATAAAAGATGATACCGTTAAGATATGTTCCATAAATTAAATCTATTTAAATTATTATATTAGGTTCTGTTGAGATTTTGCTATAGCTTGCTGCAAACGTCGATTTTCTCCGCTTCGCTACTCACGTACTTAAGTGTACGCTGCGGTGCGATGCTCGAAAATACGACGTTTTCGCTTACGCTCTAACAAAATCTCAACAGAACCTAAGCCCGAATTTATAGAATTAGTTTTGTATTTTATTTTTTATGCTGGCAAGCAAAAAAAAAATGATTATTATCTACTCGGTCAATCGACTTTATATTCAAAAATTACCCAACAAAAATATTATTATGCTGTTTATTATCGGAATCTTCGTAGTTATAGGTTCGGTTATCGGTGGATACGTTATGCATCACGGTAAACTGGAGGTTCTATGGCAACCCAATGAGTTTATTATTATTTTTGGTGCTGCAATCGGCTCTATGCTGATCGGCAATCCTGCCAAAGTCTTAAAAGGGGTATTAAAAAGTTTAAAATATTTATTAAAAGGCAGTCCCTATAAAAAAGCACATTACGTTGAGCTGCTTACAATGCTTTATATGGCATTTAAGACTATGAAATCCAAAGGATTGTTAGAGATGGAAAGCCATATCGAAAATCCCAAAGATAGTGCATTATTTGCACCATATCAAAAATTTATTAAGAATCATCATGCCTTGCATTTTTTCTGCGATAATGTGCGGGTTATGACGATGGGGGTGGAGGATCATTACCAAATTGAAGAACTTATGGAGCGTGACTTGGAGGCACATCATCACGAACATGAGCGGATTGCCGGGTCGATTACGACTATGGGTGATGCTATGCCTGCACTGGGTATCGTTGCTGCGGTTCTCGGGGTTATTACTACGATGGGAAGTATTACCGAGCCGCCGGCAGTTCTTGGCGGTTTAATCGGTGCGGCATTGGTCGGAACTTTTTCCGGTGTTCTTTTCTCATACGGATTCATAGCTCCGATGGGACATTTGCTTTCCAATTATTTTGAAGATGAGGCTAAATACGTTAATTGTATAAAAGTTGCACTTATTGCCCATTTGCACGGCAATGCACCGGTGGTTTCGATTGAATTTGCAAGGGCTTGTATCGACTCTACCGAGCGACCTTCATTTGCAGAAATGGACGCTGCTATAAACAATATAGGCAATAAAGAAGGCTAAATGGCAGCTAATAAAGAAGCATCTATAATCATTAAAAAGGTTAAAAAAGGCGGTCACGGCGGTCATCACGGCGGTGCGTGGAAGGTAGCTTATGCCGATTTTGTAACTGCGATGATGGCTTTTTTCTTGCTGTTATGGCTTTTGCAGGCGACTGCACAGTCACAAAAAGAAGGGCTTGCAGAATATTTTACCCCGACTATCGGGGTGCGTGATGCAGCAGGTATCGGCTTTAAAGGCGGTAAAACCAGCTATGACGAAGGGCGTAAAGTTGCGGAAAAAAGTATGCCCGGGATAGTTGTCGGACGTATGCCGCAGGGCAGCGTTGCCCAAAAGCAAGAGAAACAGGCTAATCTTGAAGCCCAAAGTGAAGAAGCATTTGATAATGCAAAGAAAGATATCAAGCAGGCAATTGAGGAAGATCCCAATTTTCGTGATTTTAAAGATAACGTAATCGTTGAGCAAAACCCTGAAGGTTTAAAAATAGAAATTATCGACGACGATAAACTTCCGATGTTTGAAGCAAAAGGAACTCAACTTACCCAGTCGGGTGAAAAGATACTGCATAAATTAGCCGCTATTATTAAGATGATGCCGAATCGTGTTTCGATTACCGGTCATACTGAATCGACTAATTATGCAATCAGCGATGCGGTTTATACTAATTGGGAATTGACCGCAGATCGTGCCAATTCTGCCCGTAGATTTTTAATGAATTCAAATTTAGAGCCTGGAAGAATTGCCAAGGTGGTCGGCAGGGCTGATCAGGAATTGCTTGATACCAAGATGCCGACATCGCCTCGTAATCGCCGTATAACCGTTATTTTATTACGTGCGTCTTATATGAAAACGATTGAAGAAAATACTCCATCTCCGCCAAATTTACTTACGGTTCCCAAGCCTACCGATAAGATTCGTAATGATAAATTCTATAAAATTGAGGCTGAACCTGTTGAAACAAAACCTAGCTCTAAGAAAGACTCTCAAGATTCACCAAGTTCTAATTCAGGTAGAGAGAGGTCTAAAAATCTATCTGGCGAGTTCAAATTACCGGAAAATCTGCAAAAATATAAAGATAGTGAGCATGTTGATAGTAATGAAGAAATCGGCAAAGCTAATAAGGGACTTAATTCGCTGCCGAGCGGCTTGATTAAGAATGAAGATGAGTGATAATCTTAAGGGCTTTGCCTATGTTCTATTTGCAATATGCGTTTGGTCGGGCTGGATGATTGCGAGCCGGTTTGCGGTAAAAGGGAATTTAAATTCCTATGATTTAAGTGCAATACGTTTTTTAACTGCTGGAATCGTGCTTTTACCTTATGCAATTAAAAACGGAATCCGTATCGGCAATAAAAGCCTATATTGCAGCCTGTTACTTTCTATTTTGATCGGTGCTTGTTATACCAATGTCACTATCGGGGGTATAAGCTTTGCACCGGTTTCACATGCAAGCAGCATAATTAACGGAACAGTTCTGGTGATGACTACGATTGCCGGGGTTTATATATTGGGTGAGCATGTCGGAAGGATCAGGATATTTGGGATTTTTATTACCGTAATTGGAATAATCTTAATGCTTTGTGCCAATAAGAATTCTGCTCCTGATCAATGGATCGGGCATTTATTATTTGTTATCGGCGGCTTTATGTGGGCCGGTTACACTACTTTACTTAAAAAATGGAAGGTTGATTCTTTTCATGCCGTAAGTATTGTTTGTGTGATCTCTATGTTTACATATTTGCCAATTTACCTGCTTTTTGTAACTAAGCATATATCACATGCCAGTTACTCGGAAATTGCCTTTCAAGCTTTTTATCAAGGTGTGGTTACTGCGGTAATAGCTCTTATTGCTTTTAATAAAGGCGTGGAAATTTTAGGTGCTTCCCGTGCAAGTGCTTTAATTCCTTTGGTACCGGTTTTATCGACTATTTTTGCCGCACCTATTTTAGGCGAAATTCCTACCCAAACTGAAATCATAGCCGTTATCACTGTCTCACTCGGGGTGTTTATTGCTTCGGGGGGATTAAAAACTTTTAAATTTATACCTAAATTTAAGCGATAGTTTTAAGCAGTTTTTGTTTTACCGAATCAAGGGCTTGAACACTGCGATATTTAGCATCGGCAAATTCAAGATGCTGGATTTTGTTATCTATTGTCGAAACAATTTCGCTTTTTGGAGTATCTTCTATCGGTTGCACGCTATCGCTCGCAACAAGCTTAAATTCTTTGCTTGTAGAAGTATTATCCGATGAAGATATTGCCGATATAACATTGCCGCCTATATCTTTTCCCGTAACTTGCTTTACTGCAAAATCTGCTGCCGAAGAAGCAACGCTTAAAATTCCACCACCGCTTGCAACTCCGTAAAGAGTGTCACCTGCAAGTTGTGACGCTGCAGAAATGCTAGTTCCGCTGATTGACCGATACGCTGAAGAAGCCAGCGGAATATGTTGTAGCGGATTTACCGCATCGACAAGATCGGAAAAAGACAACACTCTTATCGGAGCCATGCCTTCATTAGAAGTCTGCAAAGGCACAGTTTGCACACTCGGTGAATTTTGCAGATATAAATTATTGATGCTTTGCATATAGTCAGTCCAATTACAAAATAGTCATTTTTAATTGGATAAAATGACTATAAATTATATGTTTTATAGTGTTTTTATCCAAAAATTTTTAAGTAAAAATTATTTGGAAACACTATATAGTCGTCTCATTTGTTTACAGTGAGATATAAGCAAATTCTATGCCGATTGATATATTTATATAATACAGGTTGTTAGACTGGAAGTGGTCGTCAAGATAGGTATATTTTGCCTAAAAAGGTTTAACCACGACAAAAATCACGATAGCAATCATCAAAACCGTCGGTACTTCATTGATTATACGATAAAATTTGGGGGTATGAATATTTTGATCATTTGCAAAATGCCTGCGGTAACGGGCAAGCAGGGCATGAACTATCTGCATGGCGAACAACATGCTTAATTTTGCATGAAACCAGCCCTCATGCTTGAGATTGTCAAATCCGATTATACTAATTAGCCAAATGCCGAATATCCAAGAGGTTATCATCGCAGGGTTGATAATATAGCGAAGCAAGCGTCTTTCCATAGTTTTAAAAAGCTCCGATGCTTCACTGCCTTTTGCAAGGCTCGCATGATAAACATAAAGCCGAGGTAAATAGAGCATTCCTGCCAACCAGGAAATTACTGCTATAATATGGATTGCTTTGATCCAGAGATATAAAGACATACGACCTCTTAATAATTGAGCTGCTATGTTTACATAAAATATTTCAACTTAAAACATAAATATAAACAATTTTTTAACCTTTATAGTTTATGAATTATAATAATTTAACTATAAACGGATTGCTTTATGCGTAAGCTGTTTTCATTGATATTTATCTTTCTGTGTTGTGTGTCGGCACAAATGTCTCAGGCCGGCACTGCCAATTCTTTGCCGCCCAATTCTTTACCACCGATTGAAGAATTGCATATTGCAAATCAAGCTTCGCTATTGCCTTCTTTTTACGAAATTCAGGCAATTTCTCTAAATAAAATTCTTAAGCAATATCAAGAAATTGCATCTAACGGCGGTTGGGGTGAATGGCAAACGGACAAAAAATTACAAGAAGGCGAGTCCGATGCTCGAGTTCCAGCATTGCGTAACATATTGACTATTATGGGAGATTATCCTTCGGCAAGCGGAGTAAAATCGGAATCTCTAGTTTATGATGCTATATTGGTTGAGGCGGTAAAGAAATTCCAAGAGCGGCACGGCTTGAATGCCGACGGAAAACTTGGAAAATCAAGCCAAAAAGCTTTGGCAGTTCCAGTCAATAAACGGATTACCCAAATATTGCTGACTTTGCAAAAATTGCATACTTATCCTACGACAAGCGAAGAAAAATTTATTTTGGTTAATTTGCCGGCTTATCGGCTTTATGGAATCGAAGAAGGTAAAGAAAAACTCACCATGCGAGTTATAATCGGTAACGTCGATCATAAAACCCCGACATTTGATAATGCAATCAATAACGTAGTGTTTAATCCGCCGTGGAATGTACCGTCGAAAATAGCTCGTAATGAAATGGTGCCGAAATTAAAGAAAAATCCTAATTATTTTATTAAATCAGGCTTTGTCGTCACCCAGAACGGGGTGGAAATTGATCCTATGGACGCTGATTTTGACAGCGGCGGTTTTTCATTTAGGCAGCGTGCAGGCTCTAGCAATGCTCTTGGAAAGATAAAATTTAATATGCCGGATTCCGACTCTATTTATTTACACTCAACTTCAAGCCCCAAACTTTTCGAGAAAGAAGAGCGGGCGATGAGTCACGGTTGTGTACGTCTTGAAAAACCACGTGAACTTGCTCATTTTGTGATCGCAAGCGTTGAGGGTTGGCAAGAAAACCGCATCGACAAAGCTTATGATAGCAGCAAAGAAGGGCATGTTAAGATCAATCAATTTCCCGTGCATTTGGTCTATTGGACGGCTTTTGTCGATTCCAAAGGTAACCCTAATTTCTATGAAGACGTTTATAAACAGGACAATCTAAGCGAGGCGAGCTTAAACGAAACTCATGATGAGATCGTGGTTTCGGTGAATTAAACTATCTCCCCTCAAAAGCCCGTGCCAAGGCACAAAATTCTTCGAGAGTTAAAGTCTCCGCCCGGCGAGTCGGGTCGATGCCTGCCGATTCAAGCAGGCCTTGCGGATCACTCGTAAAAGCCGATAAAGAAGAACGCAGCATCTTGCGGCGTTGCCCGAATGCGGAAAGTAATATTTTCTCGAGAATATTTTTATCGGCATCATAATATTTATCAGCAAGCGGTGTGAGTTTGACGATGCTCGAATCCACCTTGGGCGGCGGGGTGAAGGCAGTTGCCGGAAGATCAAAACAATGTTCGGCTTGGCAAAGAAATTGGGTGATGATGCCGAGCCTGCCATATGCACTTGTGTTGCATTCGGCAATTATCCGCATCGCAACTTCTTTTTGGAACATCAAAGTCATGAATTTATAGGTTTTTGAGCCGTGTTCGGCGATGTCGTCAAGCCAATTAACCAATAATTCACTGCCGATATTATAAGGCAAATTGGCGATGATTGCCCGTGGTTCGGGTACGTTCTCGGGAATTGAGAATTTCAACGCATCTTGAGCAATGATTACCAAACGATCGCCGTATACAACTTTAAGTTCTTCCAATGCTTTTATGCAGCGTTCGTCTTTTTCGACTGCATAGACTTTATTGGCATTGCTCGCCAATAAAGATCGGGTAAGACCGCCCGGACCAGCGCCGATTTCAACGACATTTATCCCCTCTAAATTGCCGCTATAACGTACTATTTTATCGGTAATATTGGAATCTAAGAGAAAATGCTGCCCGAGTGATTTACGGGCAAATAGCTCATAGCGTTTTATAACGTCACGCAGCGGCGGAAGTGTAATATTTTCTGGCATTGAATTTTATTGTCATTTTAAGGATTGCAGTCAGCATAACAATAAAATTAAGATTTAGCCACTAAAAAACCCCCGACCGATTAGCCGAGGGTTTTTTGTCTTTCAGTATATTCTAGTGGGTTGTGATTTTATGTTTATAGAATCCGAATAAACTGATCATCAACCATACTACGATAGTATGAAAGATCGGTAATACGCCGCCGGTATTTAAGGTAACTACGATAAAAACCGAGCCGAGTATGTTTAAAACTATGTAGTGAGTGTCGGTAACTTTTAGATTGCCGATTACAAGCATGAAGTAACCGATAAGTAAAAATATAACGCCTACATATCCGAGTAGTCCTAATAACGAGTCCATAAAAACTCTCCTATTATTTAAATGTTTAGGATAAAGAAAATATTTCTTTATCCCTCGAAGACATAAGGAAAACCTTTGCTTCATTGATTATATATATAGCATAATTTTTGTAAAATGTCACGTAAAATGTTGCAATGCAGCATAAATATATTGCAGTGCAGCATAATTCTTTTGCGTGCTACATATGGAGATGTATAAATTTTGCTTGATTTTTGCGGGAAATCGGCTATAAAGCACGCCTCTCGTTATAAAAGGCGAGAAATTCACAGACGAAATCGGGTCAACTCTTAAGGGCTTTCCCACCGGTGTATTGCAGGTGCAATATACTTATTTTCGTCGAGGTTTAACCGGTAAAACAAGGATTTATACTATGGCATTGCCACAATTTTCAATGAGCGAGCTTATCGAAGCAGGCGTACATTTCGGTCACAAAACCAAACGCTGGAACCCACGCATGGCACCTTATATCTATGGTGTGCGTAACGGTTTGCATATTATCGATTTGCAAAAAACCGTGCCTTTGTTGCACCGTTCTTTGCTTGCGGTTCGTGAAATCGTTTCTAAAAACGGTCGCGTTCTTTTCGTAGGAACTAAGCGTCAGGCGGCTGATCCGATTGCAGAATATGCTAAAGCTTGCGGTCAATATTACATCAACCAACGCTGGTTGGGCGGCATGCTCACCAACTGGGGAACTATCCAAGCTTCGATCAAACGTTTGCGTCGTTTGGAAGAATTGCTCGGGCAAGAAACTACCGGTCTTACCAAAAAAGAAGTTTTGACTCTTACCCGTGAATTCGAAAAACTCGAAAAATCACTCGGTGGGATTAAAGATATGGGCGGTTTGCCGGATTTGATCTTTATCATCGACACCAACAAAGAAAGCTTGGCAGTTCAAGAAGCAGAGCGTTTGAAAATCCCTGTTATTGCGATTCTCGACAGCAATTCTTCACCTGCTATGATCACTTACCCGGTTCCCGGCAACGACGATGCTACCCGTGCGATCAAACTTTATTGCAAATTGATCTCTGACGCAGCTCTTGACGGTCTTCAAGAAAGCTTGAGCAAATCCGGTAAAGATTTGGGTTCTTCGGAAGAAGTTCCTTTTGCTAAAGCAAACAAAAGAGAAAACCCTGAACATGCTGAAGAAAAATCGGAAAATGCTCCTAAAAAAGGCAAAAAAACCGATAAAGCCGAAAAATCTGCTCCGGTAGTTGTTAAAAAACAAGCCAAAGCAGTTGAAGTTGAAAGCGTAGAAGAAGCTCAGAAAGCATCTTGATTAGAGGCGGGGAGGGGATATTACTCTCCCCGCTTATTTTGAATCATTCTCAAATATAAGGATAAATTATATGGCTGAAATATCTGCATCAGTAATCAAAGAATTGCGTGAAATGACCGGTGCCGGCATGATGGATTGCAAAAAAGCACTCGGCGAAACCCAAGGCAACGTGCAAGAAGCAGTTGATTGGTTGCGTAAAAAAGGTCTTGCTTCGGCTGCTAAAAAATCAGGTCGTGTTGCGGCTGAAGGTCTTGTTGCAGTTGCAACTTCGGATAATGCCGGTGCAATCATCGAATTGAACTCGGAAACCGACTTCGTTGCAAGAAACGATGCTTTCCAAGCTCTTGCTAAAAATGTTGCTGCAATTGCACTTGCAAGTCAAGGTGATGTGGCAAACCAAGGTGACGTTGAAAACTTGAAACAAGCACAAGATGCAAGCGGCGTTAACGTTGCCGATCAAATTGCTGCCCTCATCGGCACTATCGGTGAGAACATGAATTTGCGTCGCAGCCAAAAATTGACCGTTTCACAAGGCGTAGTTGCAAGCTATATTCATAGTGCAGTTGCCGGCGGACTCGGTAAAATCGGCGTATTGGTTGCTTTTGAATCAGCAGGCGATAAAGCCAAACTTGAAGCTTTGGGTAAACAAATTGCTATGCATATTGCAGCTGCAAAACCTGAAGCACTTTCAACTGCCGATGTTGATTCCGCTAAACTAGAACGTGAACGCAGCGTATTTAAAGATCAAGCAATTGCTTCGGGCAAACCTGCCGACATCGCCGAGAAAATGGTTGAAGGTCGTGTTCGCAAGTATTACGAAGAAGTTGTTTTGCTTGAACAAATCTACGTTATCGATAACAAAACCAAAATCTCACAAGTTATTGCAGATGCTGCAAAAGACATCGGTTCGCCGATCACTCTTACCGGATTTGCTTGCTTCAGACTAGGTGAAGGCATCGAAAAACAAGAATCCGACTTTGCTGCCGAAGTTGCCGCCGTTTCAGGTGTTGCCGCAGCTTAAGTTTTAAAAGAATAAAAACCTTACTCGCCCTCCGATATGTTATCGGGGGGCATTTTTTTGTCCTTAACAACTCTCTATATTTGGCGTCTAATGCGTTATTTTTTTGCTCAAATACTCATGTACAAATCGTACACTCCGTTTCTCGCTCAAAAATGCCTGTTATCCGCCTAAATCTAGAGAGTTGTGTAGGTGAATCTATTTATTCCGTAACTTATCCAAATAAATATAAACTACCGGGGTGGTGTAAAGAGTCAGGATCTGGCTTAAGATTAAACCGCCGACGATTGTAATCCCGAGCGGTTGGCGGAATTCTCCGCCTTCACCGAGTCCGATTGCGAGCGGTAATGCTCCGAGTATGGCGGCAAAAGATGTCATCATAATCGGGCGGAAACGGAGCAAGCAAGCTCGGTATATTGCATCTTGCGAAGTCGTGTTCTCGCTGCGTTCTATCTCTAAAGCAAAATCCACCATCATAATTGCATTTTTCTTAACTATGCCGATTAGTAATATAATTCCGATTCCGGCAATTAGGGTGAAGCTTATGTTGCATAGCAGCATAGCGAGCAATGCCCCGACTCCTGCCGAGGGTATTGTTGATAATATAGTGATCGGGTGAACTAAGCTTTCGTATAATATACCGAGAACTATATATATGGTAAGAAGTGCGGCGATTAGCAAAAGCGGCATATTTTTAAATGAGTCTTTAAACATTTTTGCAGTACCCTGGAACGAGCCATGTACGGAATCTGGTACGCCGATTTTTGCAAACATTTTTTCGATTGCCGCTGATGCCTGCCCGAGTGAAACTCCGAGCGGCAAGTTAAAAGAGAGCGTAGTTGCGGCGAATTGCCCTTGATGATTGACCGCCAAAGGAGTTTTCTTGGTTTGATATTTGGCAAAAGATGCGAAGGGGATTTTATCTCCGCTAGGCGAAATAATGAACATTTTATCGAGTGCCTGCTCGCTTTGTGAATATTGTTCGCCGACTTCCATAACTACACGATATTGGTTGAGCGGATTATAAATCACCGAGATTTGGCGTTGTCCGAAAGCATCGTTTAGGTTCGCATTGATTAGTGCCGGAGTTAGCCCAAAACGATATATGGCATCTCTATCGTAGGTTATGTTGATTTGCGAACCTTTTTCTTGAGCATCGCTTGTAACATCGACCAGTTCGGGCATTTCCCCCATTGCCTTAAAGATTTTCTGCGACCATTCCCTTAAATCTTTAAGATTATCGGCTTGCAAAGTATATTGATATTGGGCTGCTGATTGCCGCCCTCCTGCATTTATATCTTGCGAGGACTGCATAACCAATTTCGCCCCGGGTTCTTTCTCCAAGCTTTTTCTGAGTCTTGCAATTACTTCTTCGGCAGAAATTTTACGCTCTGCCAATGGTTTTAGAGATACGAATAATCTACCGCTGTTTACCTGCTGTCCGCCGCCGATGATTCCGACCACGTTTTCAATCGCAGGATCAAGTCTTATAACCTCGACAAACCGGTCAAGCTTCTCATTTAGTGCTTTAAATGAAATATTTTGGTCGGCTTGCAAACTCCCCATTAAACGACCGGTATCTTGTTTGGGTAATAATCCGTAAGGCATAATCGTATAAAGATAAACATTAAAAATTATCGTCACAATTAGGCTGATAAGAACCGCAAATTTATGCTTCAATGCCAGGCTTAAAGTCTTTGCATATAGATCGAGTAATTTTCCGTTTGCATTATTTTTAGGAGTGTTTTTCTGGAAAATACTACACATCATCGGGGTTAAAGTTAATGAAACCAATAGAGATATTAAAATTGCGATGCTTAGAGTATTGATAAATTCGTTGAATATTCTGCCGATTATTCCTCCCATAAATAATAGCGGAATGAAAACCGCAATAAGTGAAATACTCATTGAGATTACGGTGAAGCCGACTTCTTTGGCACCGATCATTGCCGCTCGCATCGGTTTGATGCCTTTTTCCAAATGCCTGGTGATATTTTCCAAAACCACGATTGCATCATCTACTACGAATCCGGTTGCAATCGTAATTGCCATGAGCGAAAGATTATTAAGGCTGTAACCCAGCAAATACATCGCCGCAAAAGTTCCGATTATAGAAACTAAAATTGCGACCGCAGGTATAAAAGTAGAATTCCAATCCCGCAAGAATGCAAAAACTACCAATACCACTAAGATTAAAGAAATCAGCAGGGTAATCTCAACATCGTGCAATGCTGCTTTGATCGTGGTGGTACGTTCCATAACGGTTTTTATATCGATTGATTGCGATATCGACGTTTTGAGTTCGGGCATCAGGGCGTTTATTTGATTGACCGTTTCGATGATGTTGGCATTGGGTTGCTTAAAAACTAACAATATAATTGCAGGTTTACCGTTGGCATTGCCTGCATTACGGATATCTTGCATAGAGTCATTTGCGGTTGCCACGTCGGATAGTCGTAAAGAAATCCCATTCTTTTGGGATATAATCAAAGGCAGATAATCCTTGGCTTTGCTTATCTGATCGTTAGCACCGATTTGCCAATGTTTATCTTCGCTTTCAAGCGAACCTTTTGGACGATTCTGATTGGCGGCAACAATGCTTTTGCGGACATCTTCCAAGCCTACTCCGTAAGCGCTTAAAGCATCGGGGTTAAGTGAAATACGCACCGCAGGAAGTGCCGCACCGCCGGTTATGACTTGCCCGACTCCTTCAATCTGGGAAATTCTTTGGGCGAGAATGGTCGATGCGGCATCGTAAAGCTCGCCTCTGCTCAGAGTATCAGATGTGAGCGACATCGCCATTATCGGGGCATCGGCAGGATTAACTTTGCGGTATATCGGATTTTTCGGTAATCCGCTCGGCAGCAATGCTCTTGCTGCATTGATTGCCGCTTGAACTTCACGTGCTGCACCGTTAATGTCTCGATTGAGATCAAATTGTAGAGTAATATTGGTGCTGCCGAGTGTACTTATTGAGGTCATTTCGTTGATTCCGGCAATTCTTCCGAATGAACGCTCAAGCGGTGTCGCAACCGTTGCCGCCATTACTTCGGGACTTGCTCCAGGAAGATTTGCCTGCACATTGATTACGGCAAAATCGACTTGCGGCAAAGGTGCAACCGGCAGAGAGAAAAATGCAATGATTCCTGCAATAACTATCCCGATAGTAAGCAGGGTGGTTGCAATCGGACGTTTAATAAATATGGCAGATATATTCATCTCGACCGGAATTATTTGTAATTATTTAATTTTTTGATATTATGTTGCCACTATAACAATAATTTGGCTTTTTAATATAAAAATGTACGGTGATAATCCTATTCGTCCGCCTCGTATCGGTGACGGCATGAGACTTGATATTCAATCGATTTTTGCGACTTTGCAAGGCGAGGGTATTTACGCCGGAGTGCCTGCTATATTTATTCGGCTCGGCGGTTGTAACCTCAATTGTAGCTTTTGTGACACCGAATTTGAGAGTTTTAGCGAGCTTGGGCTTGAGCAAATTATTGCAAAAGTCGGTGAACTTGCAGGTGATATTTACAAGCTTGTGGTTATTACCGGCGGTGAACCTTTGCGGCAACCGATTGAAAAACTTTGCGAGCTTTTAGTTACGAGTGGTTTTAAAGTGCAGATTGAAACTAACGGCACTTTATATCGTGAGTTACCGCAGCAAGTTGAAATAATCTGCTCGCCGAAAAGCAGCTCGCAAGGTTATTTTGAAATTCGCAGTGATTTACTGAGCAGAATCAACGCATTTAAGTTTTTGATCTCGGCAGATTTACCGGGATATAGAGATGTTCCCGATGTCGGGCAAGGCGGAGATATTCCGATATATTTACAGCCGATAGATCAATATGATAAAGAAAAAAATCGAGCCAATAACGAGCTTGCAATTGAGCTGGTTAAAAAATACGGGTATCGTTTATCGGTACAGATCCATAAAATAGTCGGGATTGATTAAATAGGCATAATAGAAAAAGTGTGGTGCTAAAAAGTTAATATTTGCTTTCTATAACAATCGCTTATAAGTATATTTTATAAAAGGATTATAAAAATGCTTAAAAACCTGTCCTAAATGTCATAAAAATTCGGTTAAGAAGAACGGCAATATAAGAGGTCGGAACAAGTTCAAATGCAATTTATGCTTACATCAATGGTGCGATAAAAGAGGCAAGAAGGTTTGCTATCTAAATTATTATCATCAATATCTTTATGGGCGTAAAACGCTGAAAGAAATCGCCGAATCTCTTGGTATATCAACAAGAACGCTAAGCGATAAGTTTGATTTGCTTAAAATTGAATGTGTGATTCCAAAGGCTCCGACTCATGCAATTAACCTTTTAATCGATGCAACATTTTTTGGCAGGGAGTACGGATATTTATGCTTTCATAACAATAAAAATATCATTTATTTTGAAGAGATTAAGAGCGAAAGCATTGCTGCATTTAAATCTGCTTTATACAAACTTATAAATGCGGGATTTCGCTTCAAGAGTTTCACCATAGACGGAAAAAGAGGCTTTATTCAAACGCTTAAAAGCATATTTCCTTCAACACCGATTCAGATGTGTCATTTTCATCAGAAAGCAATTATCAAGCGTTATATTACGAACAATCCAAAAACCCAATGCGGACTGGAATTAAAGAGTTTAATCAATGTGTTATCAAGTGATGAGCCGCAGAATTTTATCGATCAATTTTACTCGCTACAAGCTAAATATGCCGAGTTCCTTAAAGAGAAAAACGATAATAAGGCATAATAGAAAAAGTGTGGTGCTAAAAAGTTAATATTTGCTTTCTATAACAATCGCTTATAAGTATATTTTATAAAAGGATTATAAAAATGCTTAAAAACCTGTCCTAAATGTCATAAAAATTC
>Ga0247836_1000734_pt1 | contig 58505 bp, 53 predicted proteins | sample LaCruzMarch2015__4_FD_187116 | JGI IMG/M metagenome (GOLD analysis project Ga0247836, IMG submission 187116) | Freshwater microbial communities from meromictic Lake La Cruz, Castile-La Mancha, Spain - LaCruzMarch2015_14m | ecosystem: Environmental > Aquatic > Freshwater > Lake | place: Spain... | reverse complement strand
GGACTGATTCTACCGTGGACGCTCGCGGGCTAAGCCCGCTGGGCTCAACCGCCGGATGCGGAAAACCGCATGTCCGGTGGTGTGGGAGGGGTGACGGGCGCAATCCCGTCACCCCGACCCGATCCGGTCACGGTGTCACCGTAGGGTCCGCTGCGCGGGCCGTCCGCGGCTGCACCGGGGGGTGGGGTGCCGACAGCACCTGCGGAAAGTGTTGAAATCCATTCGCCAACAGGTGCATTCTGTCCATCTGCACCCTGCGCCGGACCGGTGCGACAGATGCCACCGAGGAGACCGCCATGGAGCCCGCCGACCGCGTTTTCATCTCCTATGCCCATAAGGACCCGGGGCACTACGTGGAGGAGGTCCAGCGCCAGTTGCGCATCGCACTCAAAGGTCTCGCGGGTTTCGAGATCTGGACCGACGAGCGCATCGGGATCGCCGAGGACTGGAACCGCGAGATTCAGGCCGCGCTCGACCGCTGTGCCTGCGCCATCCTGCTGATCTCGCCGAACTTCCTCGATTCACGGTATATCTGCGAGCAGGAACTGCCGGTGCTCCTGTGCCGGGCGCAGGCCCAAGCGGTGGGGCTGATCCCGGTTTTCGTCTCCCGGGTGTCGACGCGGGCGCTCAAGCTCGACTTCAGTTGCGGCGGCAAGACCGAGACCTTCGACCTAGGCTCACGGCAAGGCGTCAAAGGCAACGGCCCCGACCAACCGCTCGATGGGCTGACGGACGCGCAGCGCGGCACCCTGATCGCGAAGCTGGCCGATCAGGTCGGGGGTTGGCTTGCGCAGCGGCAACCGGCGGCCGGTGCCCCCGACCGGCCCACGCGCCGGCCGAGCGCCACCCCGCCGGTGGCCCCATCCGACCGGCGCCCCGAGCTCGTCCTGGAGTTTCAGATGGCGCCGGGTGGTCTGCGGCGGCGCTATTACCTGGCGGACGGGGCCAGACCCACCGAGATCGCTCTGCCGGAGACCCACGGCGAGCACGAGTTGGGTCTGTGGGAACCTTGTCTGCCCATCGATGGCGACGCACTGACCAGCCTGCTGCTCGGCGACGACCCCGATCTCTGGACGCAACTCCTGGCCGCGGCGGCGGGCGAGCCGATGCCTGCTCCGAACCGCGGATCGCTGGTGCCGCCCCGGCATCCGGTGCGCGTGCGCCTCCTCGGCGGCGGTGACCTCCTGACCAAACTGCCCTGGCACCAGCTCGCCTATCAGGGTACCCCGCTGCGGCAGTCCGGGTGGACGGTGGAGTACAGCCCCCAGCCCGTCCCCGATCAGCGTCCGCGCTTCCCCAATCACAGCCTCGCGATGCCCGGCCCGGTGCTGGCGGTGTTCTCCCACGACCGCTATCGGGCGGGGCACCTGGATGACCTGCGCGGACTGTTCCGGACCCTCTGGCCTAGGCGCAGCACCCTGTTCGAGGCGAACCACCTCGATCAGCTCCGCTTTGAGCTGCAGGAACGCCCGCCGCGTCTGCTCTACTATTTCGGCTCGGGCCGCTGGGACCGGGCGACCGGCACCTATCTCCTGGACCTGCCGGACCGCGACGGCCATCCGGCGGGGCTGTCGATCGCCGAGCTGGCCCAGACTTTCGGTGTGCGGGCACCGGAAGTCTGCTTCCTCAATCTGGTGGACGATCAGGGCTGTCACGCCATGGCCGCGGCCGGCGCCCTGGTCGATGATCGCCCCGGGCGTGCCCGAGCCGCGGTCATCCACTGCACCCCGAGCCAGGATTTGGGCCAGGCGGCGGAGGTCGGCTTCCGTTGGCTGGAGCACCTGCTGGTGCACCGCAGCGATCCGGTCATCGCCTTCCATCACGCCGGCGCCCGCCACGGCGGCTGCTGGAGCGCCTATCAGGACTGGCAGACCAGCACCGACGCCGCGCTCGACGACGACCTGGTGGAATATTTCCTCGACCGCCGCGACCAGAGCGAGCACCTGCTGGGCGCCTGCGGGGATCTGGTCAACCGGGAGACCGCGCTGCGGGTCCAGTTCCGGTTGGCGATTGGGACCCGCGGCAACCGGGTGCACGATTTCGCCCGCCAGGCCGAACTCTACCTGGCTGAAAACGCCTTCGCCGGGGTTTACGTGTACCCGCGCGGCCCGGTCCGACTGAGCGCCGAGGTCGCGACCGCCGCCGAGGTGGAGCAGGCCTTCCGCCGCGCCTTTCGGCTCGCCCCCCGCGCCGACCTGTTCGCGGCCCTGCGCCACGGCGGTCCGGACTTCGGCGGCGAGGTGCAGGTCCCGCTCCTGTGCTGGCGCGTGGAGAGCGACGATGAGCCCTCCACCGAGGCGCTGCAATCGCTCGCCGGGGCGGTGCTGGAATGGACCTGGGAGCGGCTCGCCATCGGCTGTCCCGCGGGGTTGCGGATCGTCACCCTGCTGGTCCTGGAGACCGCCGACGACCCCGCGGTCGCTCAGGTCCAGCAGTCGCTGCGCACCCGCGCCCGCGCGCTGGAGGATCAGCGCGGCCCCCGGCCGAGCTTCCGATTCCGCCCCATGCCCCCCTTGGCGGCGGTCGACGAGGACCACCTGCGCGACTATTTCGGCTCGCCGGTCTGCTGGTGCTGGGACCACCTGAAACCGGAATACCCGGCGCTGATGTTGAATGGGGACGACCAGATGCCCTTCGACAAGGCCGTCGCCCAGATCAAACGGGCCAAGACGATCGGCTGGGGCCGAATGGCGGATGAACTGCGCGCGGCGCGGCGCCCGCATGGGTGATATCGCGTTCGCACCTGATATCCAGATAGACCTTCGTGTAGGGGCGGGTTTAAAACCCGCCCCTACGCCCGGTTATCACGTACCCTTGGTGTAGGGGCGGGTTTGAAACCCGCCCCTACGTCCGGTTATCCGCGCACATCCACCGGAATCAGCCCATGTCCCTAAACGATCCCGTGTTCGAGCTGGTCACAGTCCCCGACCCCGAGGCGGACGAGGCGCAGCGGCTCGCCGCCCGCGCGCAGCTCGGCCGGCGGCGGCTGCCGCCCTCGCTGCACGATCATCGGGCTGCGGCCAGGCATTACCGCCCCTCGTCGCACCTGCGGATGGCCATCAACCTGGCCCTGAACCTGGGCGCCCCGCTGCTGCTCACCGGGGAGCCCGGCACCGGCAAGACCCAGGTGGCCGAGTTCCTCGCCTGGTATTTCAAGATCCCGGTCTTCAAATTCCAGGTCAAATCCAACTCCAGTGCCGAGGATCTGCGCTACGATTTCGACGCCGTGGGCTATCTGCATTGGGCCCAGAGTGGCCGCACCGCGGCCGAGGCCGGGGTTGAGACCGCATCACCCGACCCGGCCCCGGTCGCCGTCGGCAGCCCCGCGGAGCGCGACCCCCTGCTCGCCGCGAGCGCGCGCGAGCGCAGCCGGTTCCTCACCAAGGGCGCCCTGTGGCTGGCCTATCTGGAGAAGACCGACGTCGTCCTCCTGATCGACGAGATCGACAAGGCCCCGCGGGACTTCCCCAACGACCTGCTCCACGAGTTGGACCAGCACTGCTTCCGCCACCCCTTCCTTGGCGTTGATATCCGGCCCACCTCCGGTCGGCCGCCGATCCTGGTGGTCACCAGCAACGACGAGCGCCGCCTGCCCGACGCCTTCCTGCGCCGCTGCATCTTTCACCGCATCGAGATCACCGACGCCCTGGTGAAGGACGCGGTGCGCGCCCATGCCGACGACTTTCCGAACCTGGACCCCGAGACCCTGGACGCGGCCCTGGCGTGTTTCTGGCGGCTGCGCGAACTGGCCGAGGAGAAAAAGCCGTCCACGGCTGAGCTGCTGGCCTGGCTGTGCATCTTGAGCGCCCGGGGTGAACCGGCGTCGCGGCTGCGGGCCTGCGGCTTGGCGGATTTGCCGGGGCTCGGGGTCCTGCTCAAGGACCAGTCCGACCTGGATAACCTGCGCTGAGCGGCCCCGATGCGGGGGAGTCTCGACGAGCTGTTCACCGCACTGCGCGCCGAAGGGGTGCCGGTGGGCCCGGCGGAGGTGGTGCGCACCCGGCACGCGCTGGCGTGTGCACCGCGCCTGGACCGGGACGGACTGCGGCGCTTCCTGGGCCTGCTGCTGGTCAAGCGGCCGGAGCACCAGGCGACCTTCGACTGGCTGTTCGACCTCTGGTGTCCCGACCTCTCCGCCGCGGACTGGCTGCGGACCCCGGGACCGGCCATCGGGGGCACCGGCGTCCGCGCGGACGTGCCGGCGCGCACCGTCACGGGCGCCCCCGCCGCTCAGCCCCCCGAACAGACCGCCGCGGCCGACCCCGCACCCGTCGGCCGACGCCGACCGCGCGCCCCGCGGCTTGCCGCGGTGGCCGCCGTCCTCGTCGCCCTGCCGGCACTCTGGCTGGTCTGGCAGGCGTGGCCGGGCGGGTCGGTGTCCGGCATCCAGGTCATCCCGCCCGTCGTCCAAGTGGTCAGCCCCACTGACGGGGGCGACCAGGACGATGATCTCCCCAGCGAGCCCGCGCCCGCTATCCGCTTCTGGCAAGCCCTGGTCACACCGGCCGATGTCGTGCTCCCGCCGCGCCTGGGGCCTGCGGGTCTCGCGGGTCTGGGCCTGCTGTGCGCCCTGGCGGCCGGGCTCCTGGTCAGGCGCCACCGGCGTCGCGGTCGGCTGGAGCCCGACCCGCTCCCGCCGGTGCGCGGCGGTCCCGGCTGGCAGCCGCTGCCCGCGGCCCGCGGCAGTGACACCCTGCTGACCCCGGCCCGCGAGCGGCGCGCCATGACCTGGCGCATCGCCCGTTTCACCGCCGATGACCGCACCCGCCGGGTCGATGAGCGCGCCACCGTCGCCGTCACCGCCCGCGCCGGGGGACTGGTCCGGGTCTGCTACCGGCACGCCAAGTACCCGCGCGAGGTCTGGCTGCTGCGCGACACCCACTGTCAATCCCCGGAGCTCGCCGCGCTCGTCGAGGAGCTCGGCGGCAGCCTGCGCCGCGGCGGACTCGGCGTGCGGATCGGCGGCTTCGCCGGCACTCCGGACCGGCTCTGGTGGGGCCCGGGCGACCCCTTCACGCTGGCCGCAGAGGATGGCCGTCGTGACCAGGTGTTGGTCGCCATCCTCACCGACGGCGCCGGGTTGCTGCGCGCCCTGGCGTCGCCCGCCCGGCGGGCACCGGTGGCGCGCCAATTGCGCAACCTCGCCCGCTGGCCGCGGGTCGCGGTGGTCGACTTCTCAGGCGGGGGCGCGCTGGCCCGCGCCCTGGCGCCCTGGCGGCTGCGGCCGCTCGCCCCCCGCGACCTGACGGCCTGGCTCGGCGCTGATCCCGAGACCGCGCCCGCCGCGGCGCCCGGCGCCGGTCCGCGGCCCCTGCATGGCGATCTGGTGCTCTGGGCCGGGGCCTGTGCCCTGGTTCCGGACGGCTGCGACGCGCCGGCCGCCCAGCGCCTGCGCACCCGGCTGGGTCTGGCGCTCGACCCCTGGCGGATCGGCGACCTGCGCCGCCACGCGGACGGCGACGCACTGGTCTGGCACGGGCCGGCGCGGCGTCGGCTGGTCAACGCCCTGCTGCGCGCGGGCACCGACCCCGGGGACGGGCGGCTGCTGCGCGACGCACCGGCGCAGCAGGCGATCGACTGGTGGATCGGGTACTTTGAGGCGGCCCGGAAGGCCCAGCGCGATCGACAGAATCCCCTGCTGCCCTGGGCGGACACCGAGCCCGAGCGCCGCTGGGACCTGGAACTCGCCCTGCTGCGGCTGTTCCTGGGTCCGGAACCGGCGGCCCAGGACCTGCTCGACCTGGCAACGTCGGGGCTCGGCACCGAGATTCGGCAGCGCCTCGGCGAGCTTTGCACCTGGGACCAGGCGCCTGAGTCAGAGCAGCAACCAGACCCGCACCCGGCGGACCCGGCCGCGCCACCGGCCGCTGCCGAAGTCGCTGATGGCGAGCCGGACCCCGACCAGCGGGACGGCCCACTGATCCGGCTCCCCTGGCGCTGGCAGGACTACGCGGACCGCCCGGACCTGCTGGAGGCACTCTACCGGCTGGGACTGGGCGGCCGGCCACTCGCGCGGCGGCTGCACTTTGCCCCGCCGACCCGCCCGGCGCTCGCGCTGGGTGCGCTCGCGGGTCTGGCGCTGGCGGCGTTCGTCACCGCGGGCCTCCGCGCGCTGCACCCGCCGGGGATCGCGCTGGTCGCCACCGTGCCGCTGCTGGACCACCCGGCGCTCAAGGACCAGACCCTGCGGTCGATCGGCACCGGCACCGCGGCCGGGACCCTGGCGGTCGGCCACCCCAAGTCGGCCGAGGTGCTGACCGGCGTCCCCGCGGGCGCGACGGTGCGCGTCACCTGGCGCTGGGGCGAGGAGCCGTCCGCCGACGGCGCTCCGACCGCCAACAACCCGGTCGTCCCCTCTCCGGGCAGCCGCGGGCTGCTCTTCATCGGCGGTGTCCTGGCGGAGCCGGTCCGACCCTGCGACCCGGCCTGGCCCGGCCGCTCGCTCGCGGTCATCGCCGCGGACCCGCAGCGCCCCGACGCCCGGCGGCTCGCTATCCAACTCCTGGATTCGGGCAGCGCCGACCTGGTGCTGGTCGCGACGGATTGGCGCCGCGAGCTGGCCCGGATCCCCCAGCGCCACCCGCTGCTGGACCGCCAGACCCAACTCCTGGTGTGGCTGCCGTCCGGAGCCGATCCGGCACCGGCGGCGGCGGACTGGCCCGGCCCCTGGGCCATCGTGGCGGCGGACCACGGGGCGACCGCCCGGTTGTTCCGGGACCTTGGTCAGCCGCGCACCGGCCCACCCACGCCCGGGCGCACCGGCGTACTGGACCTGACGCGGGTCCCCGAACTGCAGCGGCTCGCCGGTGAGGGGGCGGTCAAGCTGCACTTCGCCCCGCTCGCCACCCCGGACCCCGACACCGGCCTGACCTGGGTCCGACTCTGCCCCGGCACCTTTACCCAGGGCACCGCCCCGACCGACCCGCCGGAGGCGCTGGCGCTGAAGTATGACCGCGAGCAGCCCGACCACCGGGTGAGCCTCTCGGCCTTCGAGATCACCCGGACCGAGGTGACCAACGGCCGGGCGCGCCGGGTCGGGCTGGACCCGACCCCCGGCACGGCAGACGACCTGCCGGCGGCCAATCTCGACTGGCAGCAAGCCGCGGACCTGTGCCGCACACTCGGCGGTGACCTGCCCACCGAGGCCCAGTGGGAGTTCGCCGCCCGCGCCGGCAGCCGCGCCCCCTGGTCATTCGGGTCCGATCAAGAGCGGCTGGGCCGCTATGCCTGGTTTAACGGCAACGCCGGGAACAGCGCTCATCCGGTCGCGTCCAAGGCCGCGAATCGTTTCGGATTGCACGACATGCACGGCAACCTCTGGGAGTGGGTACGGGACTGGTATGGACCTTACGAGTCGGCAGCGTCGCTCGACCCGACCGGCGCTGCCGATGCAGGTACACGGGTTGTGCGCGGCGGCTCGTTCTTCAGTGCGCCCGACGGCCTGCGCTCGGCGAACCGGCTCCACGTCCGACCCGAGAACCGGAACTCGGACCTGGGGTTCCGTTGCGTGCGCGGTCCGGTCCGCCAGCCTTGACACATTGACACTTTGTCTTTTTGTTGTTCGTTTTGCCTATCGGCTGCATCCGGACATTGCCGGATACTTCCTCAATGTCGATCCTGCCCGGCTGCGCGAGGACCTGTTCCGGCGGCGCCGGGGGTCTTTCTGGGCTATCGTCGGCGGACGTGATCACCGGACGTAGGGGCGGGTTTCAAACCCGCCCCTACACCAAGGGTCTCGGATATCAGGTTGGAAGGCTATACCGGGTCGCGCGCGCCTGGATCGCGCCGAGCCGCACGCTGCGCCGCCGCCTAGCAGCCTCTAACGTAAGGTGATTTCCGCGAAAAGTCCAACCCGTAGGAGCCCGCTTGCGGGCGACGGGTGGGGGCACAATGACGCGATTCCGGCAGGTCACGTCGCCCGCAAGCGGGCTCCTACGGAGCTTGATTCTTGATAGCGTCTTATTCGGAAATCGCCTAAAGCCCGACAGGCTGCTAGAGGCGCGCCGGCGCCGCGCCGCGGCGGCGGGGGATGCGTCACTGATCCGCAGCATCCGTTCCTATCGGGGCCTGCTGTGTTTTCCCGAGGTCTGAGGCCCGCACCCGGGTCAGGGATGGCGGAGTGACAAAATAACACTGCCGACGCGAAAAACTGCCAAGACAAAGACAAGACAAAAAGACAATCTGTCAATGCGTCAAGGCTGGCGGACCGGACCGCGCACGCAACGGAACCCCTGGTCCTCGAACCGGAGCCCGGGTCGGAAGCGGTGCCGGCCCGCCGAGCGCAGGTCGACCGGCGAATAGTCGAACGAGCCGCCGCGCACAACCCGAGACTGGCCTTGCGCGGCACCGCGGGGATCGATGGAATCGTCGGGTCGGTAGGGGCCGTACCAGTCCCAGCACCACTCCCAGACGTTGCCGTGGAGGTCGTGCAGACCCCAGGGGTTGGGCCCTTTCTCTGCAACGGGATGGGCCGCGCCGCCGGAATTCTGCTTGAACCAGGCGGCATCGCCCAATGACTCGAGGTCGTCTCCGCTGGACCAGCGGGTCCCGGTTCCCGCCCTGCAGCCATACTCCCACTCCGCCTCCGTGGGGAGTCGGTAGCCCCCGGCCTGCCAATCGCAGACCCAGTGCCGCCGGGGCCCAAGCCCGGTCTGCCGGTAGCAGGGGCGATAGCCCTGCTGTTTGGACAGGCGGTTGCAGAAGTGCAGGGCGTCTTCCCAGGACACCTCGGTCACCGGGTGCGTGTCGCCGCCGGGGCCGCGGTCATCCCCCATCACCGCGCGCCACTGGCCGCGGTCATGCCCCATTACCGCGCGCCACTGGCCGCGGGTGACCGGTGTCAGGCCCATGCGCAAGGCGCTGACCTGGACCTGGTGCTGCGGCTTCTCCTCATCACCTGCCATCGGGTCGGTGTCCGGCGAGCCCATGAGAAAGGTCCCGCCGGCCAGTTCGACCATGACCAATGGCCCATCCCGGATCCGCCGGCCATGCGGCCCGACCGGCGCGGCGGGCGGGCCGATGGTGCCGATCTGGCGGGGGCGCACGTCGGCGCCCGCCCAACCGAGCCCGGCCAGCAGCAGCGCCCAGGCCGCGAGCGACGCGGGGTGCTCCCAGTACCAGGCCAGCGCAAGCCCCAGTGCCAGACCCAGCACGCCGCCGACGCACAGGAGCAGCCGACGGCTCTCCAGCAGGCCGACCGCCGGACGACGATGCGCACCCGATCCCGGACCAGTGGCCGCCGCCCCACCGCCGCCCGCGTTTTTCAGCCCGGCCTGTGTCAATTGTCCTCCACGTCCACTGAACCCCCGCTGCGACGCACGGCAGGGAGCCGAGGCAGTAAGGGTACCCCAGTTACTCAGGACTTGTGTGACTCACGGGTAGTATAGCCTTCCTACCTGATATCCGGACAGACCCTTGGTGTAGGGGCGGGTTTGAAACCCGCCCCTACGTCCGGTTATCACGTCCGAAGGCTATAAGATGCAGCCGGAGTGCTCGTTGAAGAGCAGCAGGTCATCGCGTGTCGGCGTATCGGGTTGACCCGCGGGGAAATGGGCCGCGAGCAGCAGAAACCCGGTGAGGCACTGATCGGGCGCCGACCGGTCGGCACCGTTGCGGGGCCATTCAAACAGCACCAACGCGGGCGCCGCGAGTTCCACGTCCACCGGACCCGAATCACAGCCGCCGGGATTTGTTTATTTCGATTACACTGCGCCGTTGCTGCTGTTCCGAACGTCCAGGAGGCTGCCGTGACCACCCGTTCGCCCGCCCGCACCCTACCCTCGGCCACAGAGGTCGCCTTTGCACGGGAGAGCAGTCGGACCTTGTCCGCGTATCTGCAGACCCGTGCCGAGACCCAGCAAATCGAGATCTTCGACGACCAAGGTGCGGCCCATCCGGTGCGTGTCCCCGTGTCGGCGCTACGGCTGCTTGTCGATTTGTTGACCGAGATCGGCGAGGGCAATGCGGTCAGCATCATCCCAATCCATGCCGAGCTGACCACCCAGGATGCGGCGGATGTGCTCAACGTGTCGCGACCGTTCCTCGTTCAGTTGCTCGAGCGCGGCGAGCTGCCGTTCCACAAGATCGGCACGCACCGGCGCGTGCGCTACCATGACGTGATTACCTACAAGGAGCGCATCGACGTGGAGCGCAACAAGGTCCTTGATGCCCTGGCCGAACAAGCCCAGGAGCTCAAGATGGGGTACGAATGAACGCCCATGTGCGGGACAGCCTCATCACCGGCTTTGAGCACCTGATCGCGTCGATCGTGTTGCCGGACGCCGATGACCGCCATGTGGTTGCTGCCGCGATTCATGGCGGCGCCAGCCTGATCGTGACATTCAACTTGAAGGACTTCCCGCCGGATCGTCTCGACCCCTACAACCTGGCGGCCCAGCATCCAGATGACTTCATCTTCGATCCGAATTCCGGGGACAGTTTACTTCACTCGGGCCGCCGCGGACGGTCCGCACAGCGGACCCTACGGTAAGGCCGCGATCCGTAGGGTCCGCTGTGGTGCGTCCCGGCAAGGGCGCGTAGTCGAGTGGGTGAGAGTCCCACCCACGTTGATTCCGAAGCCTTCCACAACGCCTTGGCCGAGCGCCTGCGGGCATTCGACCTGGAACTCGCCGCCGAAAAGACCGCGATCCTGCGGTTCGGCAGCACGGCGGCAGACCACTGCCGCGAAGACGGGCTCGCCAAACCGCGAACCTTCGACTTCCTCGGCTTCACTCACGAGCCGGGAAAACAGGCGGTAAACAGAGAACACCAACTTCGACCTGAAGCGCGGGGAGGGGCCGGTCTACTCACCCGGACCGACGACCGTGCAGATCGCGCGGTAGCCGGGTTTATGACCAAAGCCGCCTCAACGGCGCCGCCCCGCGTGCCCCCAGGTGACTTCGCTGTCCATCAGCCAGTAGATGAGCCCCAGGGCCAGGATGACCGCCGCGGTCGCCAGGACATACATCGGCTCGATCTTCGCGAAATCGAAGACGATGACCTTCCGGGCGATCGCCATCAGCGCGGTGGCGATCACCAGCTTGACGTGTACCACATCGTCGCGCAGATAGAGTGTGATGTTCATGAAGATTTCGATGGCGATCAACACCGCCAGGAAGGCCCCGAAGGTGACGACGATGTCGTGCGTGCCCAGTTCCTCGACCGACGGCAGCAACACCTGGAGATAGAGCACCATGACCACGTCGGCCACGCCCCACAGGATGGTCACCACCATCAAGATCGCCAGCACGCGCACCGCGCCGCGAATGATGAAGTGCAGCACATTGATCATGCGGTCCTCTTCGTCGACTCCCAGTTCATTTTGACCGATGGTCTTGAAGCGCTCCTTGCGGAAGTGATTCATGAGGCTCTGCACGATGGCATCGTGCTGCATGAGATAGTCGGGGTTGAAATCCCGCTCGCTAAAATCCCGCAGTCCCTCGACGCCCTGCAACTCCTTGGCGGCGACCCGTTTGAACCCCATGCTCCAATCCGAGTACTCGCGGCGTTCGATGGTCTTGCGTTGCAGGATCTGCAGGTTGGTGTGGCGCGGGTCTTGGCGGATGCGCTCGATCAGGTCATCGATCACCCGCTCGTCGCCCTCCAGCACTTGCAGGAAGGTCGCGTTGCCGTAGAGCAGCATCCCGGTCACGCCGTTGCCGGCGTTGTGTTCCCGGCAGGACTGCAGCAGCCGCAGCAACTCGTCCGTGTGCATGGGCTCCGTGGCGGAACTGATGTAGGAGATCTGAATCATGGTGTTTCCGTTGGCGCGGTTGGGTTGCAAGCGGCAATCACGTTCGACTGGTCGGGTTATGGTAGCGTAACCGAACGCTAACGGACCTTGCCAAGCAGCGGGGCCGCAACTGTAGGGGCGGGTTTCAAACCCGCCCCGACACGAAGGTCTGTCTGGATATCCGATGCGAACGCTATACTGTTCAAATTGGTCCCCTCACGTCTGCCGACCGCGGACGCCGCGTCCTGGTGTCATGGGCACGGGTTTGGTTCGGCAGGTCATGCGTGCGCTGCAGCGAACCGGAGACGCTTGCCAACCATGGATTCCACTCAAGATCTGTCCGAGATCGACCTCACCCAGCCGCTCAGCATCGATGACGCCATGCGCCTCGCGATGAGTCTGCACCATGCCGGCCATCACGTGGAAGCCTTCGCGGTGTATAAGCGGGTGCTTGCCCAAGTGCCGGACCATGCGGACGCCCTGCATTTTTTGGGGGTGCTGGCGCACGATCGGGGGTGCGACGCGGATGCGCTGCGTCTGATGGGCCGCTCGGTCGAGCTGATGCCGGATCATCCCGGATTTCGCAGTAATCTGGGTAATCTGTTGCTCGATAACCGACGGTTTGAAGACGCCGAACGGGAATACCGCGCGGCCCTTGCCCTCGACCCGGATCGCCCGGGTGCGCTTCACAACTACGCGGTGCTGTGCAAGGCGCTTGGCCGTTACGCGGACGCGGAGCGTTGCCTGCTGCGCGCGATCGAACTGACCCCGGATTTTACCGAGGCCAGGAATGTTCTGGCCGGTCTTTATTTCCGGCAGGGACGGACCGCGGAGGGACTTGCACAGGCGTGCGAGGTCTTGGCGCACGAGCCGAGAAATGCCTTGACACGCGAAATTTTGGGTAACGCCAAATGCCGGTTGGGGCACCCCGAGGAGGCTGCGCAGATTTATCGGGAGTGGCTGGACGACGAGCCCGATAACCCCAAGGCCCTGCATTACCTCGCCGCCTGTACCGGTCAAGGCGTTCCGGAGCGTGCCTCAGACGCCTATGTACAGAGTACTTTCGATCAGTTTGCCAAGAGCTTCGATGCCCGGCTGGCGCTGCTGGAGTACCGCGCCCCCACGCTGGTGGGTGAGGCGGTTGCGGCCTGCGTGGGCGCGCCCGCGGCGGACCTGGCGGTGCTCGATGCCGGCTGCGGGACCGGCTTGTGTGCGCCGCTGCTCAAACCGTTCGCCAGGACCCTGACCGGGGTGGACCTTTCCAACGGGATGCTGGACAAGGCGCGCGGGCGCAACCTCTACGATGCGCTGGAGCAGGCGGAGCTCTGCGCCTATATGCAGCAACACCCAAACCGCTTTGACCTCATTGTCTCGGCCGATACCCTGGTCTATTTCGGAACCCTGGTGGACGCCGTGGCGGCGGCGGGGCGGGCACTGCGCCCGGGCGGCCGGCTGTGCTTTACGGTCGAAGCGCTCGGGGAGGACGAGCCCGGTGATTATCGGTTACAGCATCACGGCCGGTATGCCCACTCGCGGGCCTATCTGGCGGCGCTTGCGCAGCGGGAGGGCCTGGTCGTTTTACGGTTGGAACCGGTGATTCTGCGCCACGACGCGGGGCAGCCGGTCGCCGGCTGGCTGGCGCTGGTCCAACGATCGGGGAACCGCGCTTAGGTCACTCGGTAGCCACGTGTGAATGACGGGTACCGCCGCGGTCGTCGCCGCGAATGATCCGAATCGCACCGCGTTCGGTAACCACGCCTTCGGCGGCCTGGCGGGAACCGTGCTCGACGCTTGTGCCGGGCCTCATACGGGCAGCGAGACCAAGGCGCAGTACTGCACTGCGGCCATCGACTCGACACCGGCCCTGTATGGCGGCGGTGACCGAGCTGGCACGGCAGCCGATATCACCGATCCTGGGGGGGTGTCCAGTGTGGTGTGAGCGATGAACTGGCTCGGTTGCGTGTTGATTTTGCTGTGGTGCACGATCGTGGAAGCGGGAGGCGAAATGAGTCCCATGCATATCCAAAAAGTCGAGCGGTTCAAGGCGCGCGTCGACTTCGATGCCGCCCTGCGATCCGAGAACGCGGCCCAGGCGGTGCATACCGTTTGGCCGGATATGCTCGGGGCGCCCGGACTCGACGCCGGCTGGACCATCGCAGCCGACACCACCTGGCCTGCCGACGGGGGGGTGGCGCGTGAATGGGTGCTGCGCCACGGCGAGGCGCAGATTGCCATCGTTCTCTTCGTTTCGTCCGCCGGACCCGAGCCCGCCGGACGTTTTCTGCTCGCGCGCGCCACCGAAAACATGATGCGCGACGCCCCATTCGTCAAGAGCCCGGACCGACTTGGTACGCTGGCGGTGACCATGCCCGCCACGGCACTTCCCAACCTGATCTGGGTCTTCCGCACCTTGTGCTCTGACGTCCGCGCGATCGATGCGCGGGTCGATATCGCACCGATCGCCCGGTGGCTGCAGTCCGCAGCCGAAGCGGGTCTGGTTGCAGCGCAAGCGGCCCGGTTGCGCTCACCAGGCGCGCTGCAGGTCTCGGCGCGGCGTGTTGCCGTCGGCGCATCAGTCGAGATTCGCGTGCAGGCCGCTACCGCCGACGAGATCAGGTACATGATCGCGCCGGGATTCGACAGCCGTTTACTGACGGTGGAGTCCCAGGAGCGTCTTGCCATCAGGCTCCGAGCCCTTGCCGCGGGACACACGACGGTCGATCTTCGCCTGATTGATACGGCAACATTGCTGTCCGAGCAGAGTGCTGTCGCGCTTGAGTTGATCCCGAGGTAAGTTCGCTGGTTGGTTGATTTCCGCACAGTTGTCGCATGACTCATGCGGCGATCACCTGCCCGGTGCTGGTCGCCACCCGGACCCTTGGTGTAGGGGCGGGTTTGAAACCCGCCCCTACTACGTCCGGTTATCGCGTCCGATGGCTATAAGCCAGAGCGCCGCGCATGGCCCATCCGGTGGTCGTCAATCGCAGAACGGAGCGGGTTGGCCCCCGGTTATGGTTCCGTGCTGCAACTCAACCGGCGCGCCGCGTCTCGATGGCGTCCAACACGCCATCCCAGAAGCGGATGCGCGCACAGATCGCCTCCTCGGCGGCGGTCTCGGCTTCTTCCAGACGCCGGGGGTCGTCGGCGCACAGGGCGGTCAGCAGGTCCATGGACAGGGGGCCGTGGAAGTCCTCATCCAGGTGGATGTGGCGGTTCAGGTAGTAGTGAAAGGCCGGGGCCTGCTCGGGTCCCAACGCCATGCCCTTGAGAAACTCGCGGAACATGCCGGGGATCAGGCGCTCGCGGCCCACCGCGAGGGCGGCAGCCACCACATGGGGCTTGTCCTCGTTGATGAAGCAGAAGGTGGTCTCGCTGAAATAGCGGGCGGGCAGCGGCACCAGATCGGAATAGAGCGCCTTGTCCAGGCCCTGCTCCGCCACCCGGGCGAGGAAGCGCCGGGGCAGGTCGCCGTCCGCGCCGATTTCGTTCATGGCCTCGCAGTAGAACTCGAAATGGCTCGCATGACGAACGCCGCCGTCGGCCGTCGGGGCGGTGTCCGACTCTTCTTCCAGCACCAACTGGTTGATGAAATAACGCAGGCTGGGGTTGCCGATGGGCCTCCAGGGCACCTGGACGGGTGCGACATGGCGCTGCAGGTACTTGATCAGGGACATGAAATCCCAGACCGAGAAGCAGTGGTGCTGCATGAAGACCCGCAGGTCCGCGAGATCGCGGATGGCCGCGTAGATCGGATGGGCGTTGAGCTGCTCCTGGAGGGGGCGGATATGCTCAAGGTTCGGTGCGGCCATGGTCGGGCTCCTCGTCAAGCGGTAGATCGCCAAATGCTGATACGGCATCCTGGTGCGACACTATACGGCCTGTCGGGCAGAAAACCAGTCACCCCCCGTTCGTCACCGAAGATCGAAGTGGATGGGAACCCGCATGGGCCAACTGGCGCGGCCGATCGCTGCCGGGATGGGTTTGAAGCGGCCCAGCCGGTTGAGTGCGGCAACGGCGGCCTGGTCCAGATCCGGGTCGCCGGAGCTTTTGGCGATCCACGCCTGGGTGATGCGGCCATCGGCCGTGACGACGAAGGCGACCGTCGCGACCCCGGTCTTGCGGCGTTGACGCGCCGCTTCCGGAAAGCGTTGATGGCGGCTGATGGCGCGTTGGAGTTCGGCAAGATAGGCGCGCTCCGCGGCGGCGCGTGCGGCGGCGCTGGTGGCACCGGCGGCCGGTCGCGCTGCTGCACGCGCGGCGCTCCCATCCGCGGCCTTGGTCCGGGTGTCGGCGCCGCTGCCCGCGGCGGCCGGTGTTGTCTGCTTGCGCGGGGTTGCGCCCGGCGTCGACGCGGGGGTGGCGGCCCGCCCCGGGCTGGTCTGGGTCCGCGTGGGTTCCGGCGGCTTGGGCCGCGGCTCGGGGGTCGGCTTGGCGGCTGATCGGGCTTCCGGTGGCGGCTTGGGTTCCGGTTTGGGTTTGGCTTTTGGGGTCGCCGGCACCGGTTTGGGTTTGGTGCGCTTGGGCTCCTGCCGACGCTTGGGTTCCGCCGGGGGCGGCGGCTTGATGGCGCGTACCGGGGCTGGTTGGACGGCTGCGACGGGCGTGGGTTGTAGGGCCGGCGGTGTCGTCGGCGCGTCCGCGACTGCCGGGGTTGGGTCCGCCGGCGGCAGTGCCGGTGGTGCCGGTTGCCGCGGCGCGGTCGCGGGTTGCTCCGGTGTCGGGGCCGCGTCGGACGGCGCCGGTTCGGTCGGGACAGGTTCAGCGGCGCCGGGGGCACCGGTGCCGCCGGGCGCGTCCGCGAAGACGGTCAGGTCCAGGTCGATGGCAACCATGGGTGGCAGCGGCGGGGGCGGCGGTACGATCCGCCGGGCCAGATGCCAGGTCGTCGCGTGGATCAGGACAGAGGCGAGCAGGCCGAATGCGAGGCACTGTCGGCAGGGGTGGTGCCTGGTCACGGTCGGCGGGTGAGGATCGACAGCCGTTCCAGCCCCCGCGCCTTGAGCTGATCCACCACGGCGATGAAGGCGGCGAAGCGGGTCGCGGCGTCGACCCGCAGGACGATCGGGGTCCTGGGTTCGAGGTCGGCGAGTTTCGGCGCCAGGGCATTGAGCCCCGGTGCCCCAACGCCCAAGGGCAGTGATTCAAAGAAGAGTTGGCCGTCGGCGTTGATGGCGATTTCGCGCGGCGCGATGGACTCGGGCGCGCCTTGGCTGGCGGCGGTCGGCAGCCGGATCTGCAGGCGCCCCTCGACGATGAAGGTGGCGGTGGTCAGCACGATCGCCAGCAGCACCAACATGATGTCGATGAAGGGGATGACGTTGATCTGGTCCATTTTTTTCATCATGGATCGGTGCTCATGGCGGCGTCCGCGGCGCGCCGTTGCCGGCCCCAGCGGACCTTGAGGACCTCGACCCGGCGCAGCAAGGCGTTGTAGAAGACGATCGAGGGAATGGCGACCAGCAGACCCAGGGCCGTGGCTTTGAGCGCCAACGCCAGGCCGACCATGACGGCGGCGGTGTCGAGGGTGCCGCCGTGGCCGATATCATAGAAGGTGATCAGGATGCCGAACACGGTGCCGAGCAGGCCGACATAGGGGGCGTTGGCGCCCACGCTGGCGATCACGGTGAGGTGGCGGGTGAGGTCGAGTTCCAGGTCCTCCGGGTGGTCATAGGCGGCCAGGTCGATCCGCGCCAGGGTCAGATAACGCTCGATCACGAATGCGACGGTCAGGAAACTCATGAATCCGAGGACGCCGATGACGCCCAAGTCCAGATTAGCTTTCAGAAACTCCAAAGGAAGGACTCCTCAGCTTGGCTGTTGCCTGGTGGAAGGGGAATGAATACCGCCTACCTGCCGACCCGCGCGGTCGGTCTGCGGAGTGCCCCGCGCTAGGGCTGGGCTGACGACGGGTGCGCGCTATGACGACCGTCATTTCACCCGCTTTCCAACGGCTGCGCAATGCCGCGCGGATTGAGTTGCCGCCTGGAACCGGTGACAATCCCCGGCCCCGGTTAACCTGCCTGTCGACCTCAGCCCGCCCATGATCCAGCTCGGAATCGATCGTCTGCTTGCCGACCCGGCCGTGCGTCAACCCCTGCGCGGCCGGCGTCTGGCCCTGCTCGGCCATCCCGCCTCGGTCACCGCCCGCGGCCGCCATAGTCTGGACGCCCTGATGGCGCTGGGCGATCTGCGCATCACCGCCGCCTTCGGCCCCCAGCATGGGATGCGCGGGGACAAGCAGGATAACATGATGGAAAGCGCCGATTTCCTGGACCCCCGGCATGGCATTCCGGTCTACAGTCTCTACGGCGAGGTGCGTTACCCGACCCCGGCGATGCTGGAGCAGTTCGATGTGCTTCTGGTCGATCTCCAGGATATCGGCACCCGCATCTACACCTATGTGACGACCCTGGCGTACCTGATCGACGCCTGCGCCGCGGCCGGCAAGTCCCTGTGGGTGCTGGATCGGCCCAATCCCGCGGGCCGGCCGGTCGAGGGCAGCATCCTGGAGCCGGGGTGGGAGAGCTTCGTCGGGGCCGGACCGCTGATCATGCGGCACGGGCTCACCCTGGGTGAGTTGACGCGGTGGTTCGTGTCCAGACGCGGCGGGGGTCTGGATCTGCGGGTGGTGCCGATGGACGGCTATCAGCCGGATGCGGCGCCGGGTTATGGGTGGCCGCTGGCTGAACTCGCCTGGGTCAACCCGAGCCCCAACGCCTCCAGCCTCAACATGGCGCGCTGCTTTCCGGGCACCGTGCTGATGGAGGGGACCACGCTCTCGGAAGGGCGCGGGACCACGGTCGCGCTGGAACTGGTCGGCGCCCCGGATATCGATTGCGAGCGCATCCTGGCGCGCATGCAGTCACTCTGTCCCGCCTGGACCGCGGGTGTGCTGATCCGGCCCTGCTGGTTCGAACCCACCTTCCACAAGCATGTCGGTGCGCTGTGCTCAGGCCTCCAGTTGCATACCGACAACGCCGCGTACCGGCACGATCAGTTTCGGCCCTACCGGCTGACCGCGCTGCTGCTGAAGTCGCTGCGCCTGGAATATCCGGACTATCCGCTCTGGCGTGTCTTCCCTTACGAATACGAAACCGAACGCCTGGCCATCGACCTGCTGGCCGGCGGCCCCTTGCTGCGCGAGTGGGTGGATGACCCGCGCGCCGCGCCGGGTGACCTGGAGCAGCGTCTGGCGGCGGACGAGGCGCGCTGGCTGAACGAGACCCGGGGCCTGCGGCTCTATCCGTGAGTGCTTCGGCCTGCGGAGCCGCATGGCGCACGATAGTGCCCGTAGGGGCTTAGGTGCGAGCGTAGGTGCGACTGTAGGGGCGACTTCAGTCGCCCCTTCACGAAGGCCCGGCTTGCGTCCTGTCTTCAGCGCCGGCTTCTTCTTTCCGCGTCCCATCAGTGACGCCGGCGCGCAGTTGCGCATGAACAATGCGCGACTTGCACAAACGCGAAGAACAAGGACGCAGCACCTGATCATGCAGCTCGAACAGTTCAAGCCCGGCGCAGCCATCCGCGGCAGGGACGGCTGCAAGAACGGCTGGAAGAACTGACGTTCCAAGTCCAACTTGCGCCGCTACCGCCGGTGGTGCACGGCGGGGTGCTGGTGGTGCCGTTGGGACTGCTCCGTGCGATGACCGGTGAACGCAGGGGCGGGACGCCCCTGCTCCCAGTGGACACCCAGGCGAGCGCCGCCCGTGCCCGCGCCATCGTGATGGACATCGAGCGCAAGCTCGGCTTCGACCCCACCGACCGGGAGTTCGATAAGCTCGGCTACGACATCGAGAGCCGCGTCCCCGGCACCGGCAAGCTGCGCTTCATCGAGGTGAAGGGGCGCATCGAAGGCGCCCAGACCATCACCGTCACGCGCAACGAGATCCTCTACTCGCTGAACAAACCGGACGACTTCATCCTCGCCATCGTGGAGTTCCATGACGACGACGCACGCCGGGTCTACTACCTGCGCCAGCCTTTCCAGCGGGAGCCGGATTTTGGCGTGACCAGCGTAAACTACGCCTTCGGCGACCTGCTTGCGCGGGCGCAAGCGTCTACTTGACTTTCTCCAGGTCCCGCGCGAAACCCTTTTCACAAGTGACCGGATCGACTCCGATATGGTGACACCCTTGCGCATGCCGGACTCAATGCTCACAACGTTGCGTTTGCAGGGCTTCAACAACTTCCGCGACGCCACCCTCGCGCTGGGACCCCTTACCCTTTTGGTCGGCACCAACGCGACCGGCAAGAGCAACGTACGCGATGCCTTTCGGTTTCTCCACGGCATCGCGCGAGGCTACACCTTAGCCGATATCATTGGCGAAAAATGGGGCGAGGGCGGGGTCTTGCAGTGGCGTGGCATTCGCGGCGGAACCCGTGAGGTGGCCTTCGAGCGGGGCACCGATTGCTCGTTATATGTTGATTACATCGGCCTATACCCAAAAGAGATACTCGATCAACGGCCGCTATCGGATCGCTCGATCGGCGCCAGCGGCTCCTATCATGCGCTTTCTCGACCTTGACCCGGAGGCCCTACGCCGCCCCTCGCTGCCGGGCCAGACCGTCCTGGGCGACAAGGGTGAGAACCTCTCATCGGTATTGCAGAGCATCTGCAGCAAACCCGATCTGAAAATGGCCCTCGCCTCATGGATCGCCGAACTGACACCGATGGACGCAACAGATTTCGAGTTCCCGGCCGACCAGCAAGGTCGCATCCTGGTCAGCCTCATCGAGAAAGGCGGTGGGCGAATATCCGCCTACAGCGCATCGGACGGCACCTTGCGCTTCCTGGCCATGATCGCCGCCCTGCTCGGCCCGGAGGCGTCACGCTTCTACTTCTTCGAGGAGTTGGATAACGGGATCCATCCGGCGCGGCTCCACCTGCTCTTGGGTCTGATCGAGCGTCAGGCGGAGCGCGGCACGGTACGGATGGTCGCTACCACCCACTCCCCCGAGTTGCTTGCGCTGCTCGATCAGAAGTCCCTGGAACACGCCTCGCTTGTTTACCGCCTGCCCGGCAGCAATGAGGGGCGAATCGTTCGCATACTGGACATTCCCGGCGCTGCCGACCTTATCGCAAAGCAGGAACTGGCCAAGCTTCATTCCACTGGCTGGTTGGAAGACGCCGTCTATTTCTCCGCGGATGAGGACGGACCGGCACCATGAAGGTATTGATCATCCCCGAGGACTTCCGCAAAGATCAGTACATGCTCAAACCCATCGTCGAGGCCATGCTGGTCTATCTCGACGGGCCCAGGAGCAAGGTCAACGGTATGGCCAACGGCTCCGGCAGAAGTGCCCGGATGATATCCTGTCACTTGAAACACGGATCGGTCAGATCATCTGAACCGGATGCGTGTGTGCGCGCCGGCCGCGATCCTTGAGGACTATCCATGCGCACTCTGACCATTGAGACATCGCACAATGAAGCTCGACAAGATCGACATCACCTATTTCCGCTGCTTCGCGAGCCTCTCGGTTCCACTGCAAGCGGACGTCAATGTCATTGTCGGTGTCAATGGGGCCGGCAAGACTGCCATCTTGGATGCCATTGCCATCGCATTATGGCACCTCGTGGCAGCCAACGGTGGAGGCGGTCCCCGTCAAAGGGCCGTGCAAGGCGTTAGCTTGCGGCCATCCGACTTACATATTCGCCCGGATGCCCCTGACGCGATCTCGGGGCGCGGCGATCACGTACTGATCAAAGCGGTCGCGAAGGATTTTTTCGGCGTAACCGGCTATCCGGCAAGAACCGAGAACGGTGGGCCACGGGATCTTGAGTGGGAAGAAGACATTCTTTTTAGCCTGCCTAACAACTTCGCTTACGGAGCCAAGCAATCGGCCTGACTGGTGGATGTCTACGGCTATGTCAAGGCGCTCTGGCAAGAGATCCGGACTTCCGACCCGAAGGCCCTGATCCCGCTTCCTGTCGTAGCCTTTTACCGTGCTAACCGACACAATCGAAGTGGGACAAGTTTAAAAAGAACACGGCGCGCCGCGATGCGGTGAGAAAGCAGCTGCGCGACGATCAGCGCGGCTTTTGCGCTTACTGCGAGAATACAGTGTTCGCGCAGGACGAGTCGGTCGAGCATCTGGTACCGCGATCGGCAGGGTTGATGCACGAGTTGGATTGGAACAATCTGGTCCTGTGTTGCCTTGGCGCCGAGCGGCCGATTTCTGAGGATGTCCCCGATGCAGCAGTGCGATACGACGCAGATGGCTCGCGCTCGTGCGGCCATGCGAAGAAGGGACATCCGTGCCCGGTCGTTAACCCCCGCTCGCTCCCCGTATCGCGGCGGTTGTTTCGTTTCAGCTCCGAAGATGGCAGTATTCTCTGTGATGAAGCGCCGTGTGTGGCAATCGGAGTCGCCGTGGACGATGTAGAGACGGCCATCGTGACGTGTGGGTTGCGCGCGGGGCGGCTTAATCGTGCTAGGCTGGCGGTAATCAACGCATTGGAGGAGATGTTGGCGAATGGGGATGCGGAGCGGCAGATCGTCGAGGACATCCTTCCCGCCGATGGATACCTTCCGGCATTCTTCACTACCATCCGCTGGTATCTCGGTCAGGATGCCGAGGACCATCTGCAATCCATCAACTTCGCTGGCTGAGTCCGTGCCGCCCAAACCCTACAAGAAGCTCATCGAAGTCGCACTACCTCTGGAGGCCATCAACCGCGAGGCAGCCCGCGAGAAATTCATCCGCCACGGCCACCCCGCGACGTTGCACCTATGGTGGGCGCGCAGACCGCTGGCGGCGCGGGCGGTGATCTTTGCCTCCCTGGTAGACGATCCGTCGGCGCTCGCGGACGAGTTTCCCACGGAGGAGACGCAAGGGCAGGAGCGGCAGCGGCTGTTCCGGTTGATCGAAGCGCTGGTCAAGTGGGAGAGCACCGCCGATCGGCGGGTGCTCGCTGCGGCGCGGGCCGAGATTCGGTGCTCATGGGAGCGTTGGTGCCGGGTTTCGGGCGAGGACCCGTCGCGGCTGCCGCCGTTCCATGACCCATTCGCCGGCGGCGGCGCCCTGCCGCTGGAGGCCCAGCGTCTCGGGCTCTTGGCCCACGCCAGCGACCTCAACCCGGTGGCGGTGACCATCAACAAGGCCATGATCGAGATCCCTCCCCGATTTGCCGGGCGGGCGCCGGTGCATCCGGCTGGAACTGAGTCCGGCAAATCGGGGACTGTCGCGGGTAGAGCTAGCGGGACCGGCCGCCTGACCCCACAAGCGGCGGTGCGCAGGACCGGGGATTTGTTTCGGCGCGAATGGGCGGGGGCGCAGGGGCTGGCCGAGGACGTGTGCTACTACGGCACCTGGATGCAGGAGGAGGCCAAGCGGCGCATCGGCCATCTGTATCCGCAGGCAGTGCTCCCCGACGGACGCCGGGCCACGGTGATCGCCTGGATCTGGGCGCGCACCGTGGAGAGCCCCAACCCGGCTTTCCGGGGCTGCCCGGTGCCGCTGGTCTCGTCGTTCTGGCTTTCCACCAAACCCGGCAAGGAGACCTGGGTCGAGCCGGTGGTCGAGGGCAGCGGCTACCGGTTCGAGGTGCGCAGCGGGACGCCGGTCAAGAAGGCCGCCGTGGGCGAGGGCACCAAGCTCGGACGCGGCGCGAATTTTCGCTGTGTGCTTTCCGGTTCGCCGATTTCACCCGATTACATCAAGGCCGAAGGGGTCGCTGGCCGCCTGGGTGTGCGACTGATGGCTGTGGCGGCGGAAGGAGATCGGACGCGCATCTACTTGTCGCCGACGGACGAGATGGCATCGATTGCAGGACAGGCCGAGCCGGGTTGGACGCCTGATCAGTCCTTGCCGGATGACCCGCGCAATTTCTGGACTGTGAGTTACGGTCTAACCGGCTGGGCTGACCTTTTTACTCCACGCCAGCTAACGGCTCTTTCCACGCTTTCCGATCTGGTTCAGGAGTCTCGACAGCGGATTCGCATCAATGCGGTCGCGGCCGGCGTCGCCGACGACGCCACGCCCCTGCGAGAAGGCGGTCACGGCGCCATGGCCTACGCCGAAGCCGTCAGCGTCTACCTGGAATTCGTCGTCGAGAAGGTTGCCGAGGCACTCTCGACCATTTGTACCTGGAGTTCGTCGCCCAAGAACGAACTGGTCGTGAGCACCTTCCGCAGGCAGGCGTTGCCCATGACCTGGGATTTCGCCGAGGGGAATCCGTTCGCGGATTCGAGCGGGTCCATCTCTAGGATCGCCGAGGCCGTGGCGATAGTCGTGGCGACGGCGTTGCCGGCATCGCCGGTTGGCCTCGCCTATCAGGCGAACGCCGCGAGCGTTTCCGCTCCGGCGGCCAGAATCGTCTCGACCGACCCGCCGTATTACGACAACATCGGCTATGCCGACCTCTCCGATTTCTTCTATGTCTGGATGCGGCGCGGCCTGCAATCGATCTACCCGGATCTGTTCAGTACCCTGCTCGTACCCAAGGCCGACGAACTGGTGGCCACGCCTTATCGCCACGGCAGCCGCGAGCGCGCCGAGTTGTTCTTTCTCGACGGCATGTCTTGCGCAATTCGCAACCTGGCGGAGGCCGCGCACCCGGCCTTTCCGGCCACCATCTACTATGCCTTCAAGCAATCCAAGAGTGATTGTGAGGGAACCGCCTCGACGGGTTGGGAGAGTCGCCACGCTCGGCAGCAAAGCCGAGACCGCCCGCGAGCTGTGCCACCGCCTCTATACCCTGTGCGAACGCAAAAAGCGCGCTGCCGAGGCGATGGCCGACAACGGTCTGGTGCAGAGCTGGCCCGAGATCACCCGACTGGCCCAGGCGTCGCCGCGTTCCGACGCGCCCGGTACCGGCGATTTGTTTGCATAACCCAATGAACACCTTAGCGTGGCGTCGGGCGCAGGAAGGGCAGTGTCATGGCATCGTCGCGCACCATCATCCAGAGAGGCCGCTATACACTCAGCTTTGAATCTACACGAAGACGCCTTGGCCCAATTTTGCAAACGGCATCACATTCGCCGTCTGTCCCTGTTCGGGTCGCAGTTAATGGGGACTGCGCGGGCGGATAGCGATGTGGACCTGTTGGTTGAATTTGAGCCGCAACACATCCCTGGTTTGCTTAGTATTTCCGGAATGGAAATCGAGCTGTCGGAGATGATCGGGGGAAAACAAGTCGATCTGCGCACTGCTGGGGACTTGTCACACTATTTCCGTGATGACGTCTTGCGCATGGCTGAGGTGCAATATGCAGGATGAGGATCGCATCCGTGTTGGTCACATGATCGAGGCGGCCGAGGACGCGCTGGGGTTTATTGTTGGACGCACCCGTGCGGATCTGGACACCAATCGCAAGCTGCTGTTTGCGCTGGTGCGTGCCGTCGAGATCATCGGCGAGGCGGCCAGCAAGGTGTCGGATGAGACCCGAAACGCTCACGCGGGCATTCCCTGGAAGGCCATCATTGGCATGCGTAACCGCCTGGTAGACGCCTACTTCGACATCGACGCGGATATTCTCTGGGTTGCGGCAACCGTGGAGATTCCGGCGCTGCTGGCTCAAGTGAAGGCGCTCACAAGGACACCATAGAGAATATCATGGCCATCACCAACCATGAGCGTGTCGGCAAATCGCTGGAGCATCTAAAGGCCGGGCTCGGCCCATTCGTCGAGCGCGAGATTCATGGCGCCATCGCGGCGAACGCCATCTCCATGGAGAAGGTCAAGGGCTTCGTCGACGATCCGAACCTCGCCAACCGAGGCATCTGTGAGTGGGACGCGGCGGCGCAACTCAAGCTGATGTGGGAGACCTGGAACGAGGTGTTCCGCCGGACGCTGGGCCACGCGGAGCGCAGTCTGGTGTCGGAGGTCAGGAGTTGGCGCAACACGTGGGCGCACCAGGAGCCCATCTCCAGCGACGACGCCTACCGCGCCCTGGACTCCGCCGAGCGCCTGTTGTCCGCCGTCTCGGCCCCCGAGGCCTTTGAGGTCGGCAGGATGAAGATGGAACTGCTGCGCCAGCGCTTCGACGAGCAGGCACGGGGCGAGAAGCGCAAGTCGGTGAGACAGGCCATCGAGAGCGGGGTGACGGGGAAGCCCTGGCGTGAGGTGGTGATGCCGCACGAGGACGTGGCCAGTGGCCGGTACCAGCAGGCCGAGTTCGCCGCGGACCTGTGGCAGGTCCATCTGGGCGAGGGCACGGCCGAGTACCGCGACCCGGTCGAGTTCTTCCGGCGCACCTATCTCACCGAGAGCCTCAAGGGGATGCTGGTGGGTGCCCGCGGCGGCTCTTGCCCGCTGCGGCCGGGGCGGGTGGGGACCCGGTCATCCAGTTGCAGACCAACTTCGGCGGCGGTAAGACGCACTCGATCCACGACCAGAGCGACCTACCGGCCGACGGCTTTGAGATCGTCCGGCGGCGCCTGTTCCAGCCGCTGTCCGACCCGGCCCAGTTCAAGGATCGTGACGTGGTGGCGCGGGCCTTCGCCGAGTTTTACCGCACCCAGCAGGCGGAGTTTCCGCCCGAGTGCCGCGAGTCGGACTTCGAGCAACGCATCAAAGCCGCCTATCCGATCCACCCGGAGATCTTCGACCGGCTCTATACCGACTGGTCGACCCTGGTGAAATTCCAGCGTACGCGCGGCGTGCTTCGGCTGATGGCGGCGGTGATCCATAGCCTGTGGGAGAAGGGCGACCGCAATCCGCTGATGTTGCTCGCCAATGTCTCGATCGACGATCCGCGTGTGCAGTCTGATCTGACCCGCTATCTCTCGGACAACTGGGTGCCGGTGATCGAGAAGGACGTGGACGGGCCGAATTCGCTGCCGCTCAAGCTCGACAGCGAATTGCCCAATCTGGGCAAACTCTCGGCCTGTCGGCGGGTGGCGCGCACCATCTACCTGGGCTCGGCGCCGACCACGGCCGCCGCGCATAAGGGCATCGAAGACCGGCGCTTGAAGCTCGGCTGCGTCATGCCTGGGGAATCGCCGGCCGTATTCGGCGATGCGCTACGCCGCATGGCGGCGGCGCCGACGTGCCGGACGTGGCGCGTCGGCAACTGGATGCCGAGCAGGCGGTCGTCGCTCCTGGTCCATTGCCTGGGACCTTCACGGAGGGCGGTAGCGGCACGACCACTGGCGCTACGGGGGTGACCGAACCTGGCCTGACCCTGTCGCCCGACCCCCAACCCGCGGCGGCGAAACCCAAGCGCTTCCACGGCACGGCCGTGCTCGATGCCACCCGGGTTGGCCGCGACGCCGGCCGCATTGCCGAGGAGGTCATCGCGCACCTCGCTGGCCTGGTCGGGACCGGGGTCACGGTCACCATCGAGGTCGAGGCCGAGATCCCGGCCGGCGCCTCGGACCATGTGGTGCGCACGGTCACCGAGAACTGCCGGACCTTGAGGTTCACGAGTCAGGGGTTCGAGAAAGAGTAGGCGAGACCAGCGTAAACTACGACTCTGAATGGGTTCTTCCTGGTTGATGCGGGGGGTTGCCGTGGATCAAGGACCGGGGCTGCGTTACCAGCCGTTCTACTGTGAGGAGAACGCCTGGTGGCTGTGCGTCCACCCGACGCTGGGACCCGGCGCGCGTCACGTCGTCTTCCTGGTTAGCCGGGCCGGGTGCTGTCCGCTGCTGCACCAGCGCGCGGCGCCGCCGGGGCGGTTGATCGCCTGGGATTATCATGTGGTGGTGGTGGATGCTCAGGGCCGGGTGTGGGATCAGGATAGCCGGCTGCCGCTGCCCAGTCCGGGAGTCGCCTGGCTGGATGCGACCTTTGCGCTGGCCGAGCAGCTCCCGGCGATCTATGCGCCGCGGCTGCGCGTGATTCCAGCTGAAGCCTTTCGTGCGTCCTTTGCCAGCGACCGCCGTCATATGCGCGACCGCCGCGGCCAGTTCCAGCATCCGCCGCCGCCCTGGCCGGCCATCGGTGAGGGGATGAACCTAGAGCGTTATCTGGACCCGGCGGCGCCCCGTCCGGGGCAGGTGTTTGATCTCGCCGCGGCGCGTCGGTGGCTGTCCGGTCTGGCGTCCGAATTCCCGGTGGGAGCGGCCTCCGGCCGCGATGCGGTGCCGCGGTGAACGCCGATGTTTGCAGCGTCATTCCGGCAGGATGCCGGAATCCACTGCCATGGATGGTCCCTCGCAGCACGTACAGATTGCCTCGGAACTCATCGGGTTAGGCATCAGCCCACGTTACATAGTGATGTACCCAACACTCAACAACGAATTGTTCCATGCCAGGCGGGATAACGGCTTGATTCCATTGCTCGCCAGCGAAGGCCCTGAGCGCAGCCTCATTTTCCCACTGGGAAATCATTGCGTATTCATCCGGAGCCCATTGTGTGGGTTTCAGAATAGATACCGCTAGAAAGCCGGAGGCTTCGTCGACGGCGCGAACAGAAACAGAAGAAAACTTTTCCTCAAACTTCTGTTTTAGTTTGTTATGGATTTTAACTCGAAATATTCTGGTGATTGCCATTTCGCTGTTAGCTTTCTGTGCTTGGGTCTAGCGTTCCGGCTCACGCGGCGCGCGCTTGCACGGAGCCTGCAAATTATCACAACGCCCGCGGCATGCGTTTCAGCGTGAATTAAGTAAACTGTCCCCGGAACCAATTGAACCTGGCCCCGTTTGCGTCTGTAGTCCGCTGTGCGGACCGACGACCGTGCAGATCGCGCGGTGGCCGGGTTTATGACCAAGTCCGAATTGCACCGAATTCCCTGTCCCCGGAATGCCGATATCCGGCCACGGGTGGTTGAATTTTCTATCCGGCTATTTCTTCTTCTTCTTCTTCTTCTCCTCCTGCTCCTGCTCCTTTGACAGAAGCGTCTGTATGCTGTCCTTTTTGATCATCTTGTCGAAGAGTTCTTTGAATTTTCCGGGCAGCAGAGCATTGGATTCGGACAGCACGAACGCCATCGCGGTAAGCAACTTGAGCGCCATTTCGGTTGAAAATTTTTTGGCTACCATTACCACTCCATCGTTCCAGACATCAAAGATGAAGTTACCATTTTGATCTATGAATAGGTATGGTTTGTCTCCGATCTTAACATGCGCGCAATGAGTAGCGTACGTATGAACATGAGGGTCGCACGCGCCCCCTCCATAGTATGCCCCGCCGGTTCCATCTTTAATCGCCGTACAGGCCGAAGCGTGCCGCTTCTTAAGCTCCGGAAATGCGTACTGGATGAATAGATTAGGGGTGTTCTTCATATTTTTCTCTTCCGTGTATATCTTCTGCATCTGGCCCGAATGCATTTTACAACGCCCAAACTTACCATTCGCCTCGTTCTTGCATTGAGAACCGTTGCTGTAATGGCAACATTGTTTGCCCATTGATGTCTCCCACAGAGTGCGAAAATGGATTGATGGAACAGAGACGGTGTGCGATTCTGGACCAAGTATCCCTGTTCCAAACATCGGGGACGGACATCGACTTTCCGCCACTAGAAGAGTCGACTTTGCTACGCCTGGTCTGCCCCCGATTGCGACCGGAGACGCCGACTATCCGTCCCAGAACCGGGATCACACAGAACCTGGGTCAGGTCTTGCAATCACGCATTCTTCACAGAGAGGACCGGGGTCAAGAGAGGACCGGGGTCAGGTCTCAAGAGCCGGGGTCAGGTCTTGCAATCACGCATTCTTCACAAGACCAAAGAGACGGCGATGACGTGCTGGATTGCAAGACCTGACCCCATCCCTCTGCATCCCTCCGGTATGACCCCATCCGGTATTCCCGGTATTCTGCAGAGAGCCTGGTCATAGGTGTCTGCCCGGCACCCGGTAGAGGGTGATCGAATTGGCCGGGTAGGTGCTGGTGAAGGTGACACCGCTGATGCCTTGATCGGGCAGACGCATGATGCCGGTCAACTGGGCCGCGCTGTAGCGCCAGCCCTGCACGAGACCGCCGTTCGTGAAATGGTTCAAGGTCAGGGGCGCAGACAGATTGTTGGCGGTCTTGTTGATGACGACCAAGGTCAAGGCGCCGGTGGCGCTCTCCTCGGCGGCATAGATGGCCAGCCGGTCCTGGGCGCTGCTGGCGGCACTTACACTGGTCTCGCCGAAGCGCCCGCCGCTCCCGTTATAGTTGCGGTAGATACGGAAGGCGAAGGCGAGCGGTTGGGTGGACTGCGGCGGCGACCACAGCGTCGCGAGATCCAGTCCCTCGCGACCGAAGATGCCCAACACGTCGGCCTGCGCCAACGCGCCGTTGATGTGCTCGGGCGCCCCCCAGTTGTACTCGGTGATCGCAAGTTTGGTGCCGGGATAATTGGCGCTCACCCAATCGCGCATACGCGGGATCAGCTTGACGATACCGCCCTCGGGGCCGGCGGACGCGATCCAGCTCTCATCCACATAGTTCGGATCCCATAGCGAGCGGGTGCTGTTGAGCCGCCGGGCCTGGGTGGCGGCGTTGCCGGCCGGGCTCAAGGCGACGCCGGATGCGGCCGGGTAATAGTGCAGGTCCAGGAAGTCCAGGATGCGCTTGCCGCGGGCCTGCTCATAGGCCCGCATCTGTTGCAGATACCAGGGTACCAGGGGTGTGCCGCCATGGGCATTGCGGTCGTCCGGGGTTTGCCAATCCTGCCGCTGTCCGTCGTAGGGTGAATGCCAATAATAGGTCCAGCCCATCACCACCGGCCCCAGGGTCTGGGCCGCGGGGTCGCCCGCCTTGATGGCGGCGGCATATTGATAGGTGCGGTCACGCAACTGGTTATAATTGAGGCCGATGGGTGCCACGTCGCGGTGGGTGTCCCACCAGATGTCCGGCTCGTTGTCCAGATCGTAATAGCGCACGCCGCTGTTGGCCGCATTGCCGTAGCGGCTGACCAGTGTGCTCACCCAGGACTGCGCGAAACTGGGACCGACCGCGAGGCTGGTGTCCAGCGGGTTGTTGCCCGTCACCAGGCTGCCGCTCGTCCTGACGCCGTTACCGCAATTAGGGCGCCACTGCCAGTCGTTGCCGGTCTGTGCGCCGTACTTGGCGATGCTGAATCCGCAAGACGCGGCGTCTTTCGCCACATAGCCGATCGAGGGCATGGTCAGCACCGTGGCCACCCCTGCCGTGCGGTTCTGGGCGATGACACGGTTGGCGCCTGAATCGGCCGGCAGGTTGACCGCGCCACTCATCCTGACATTCTCGAAATACCAGTCGGCCCCGGTGTTGCTCGCGTCGAGCTGCCAGTTGTAGCGCGAGGTATTGTTGCCGCCCCAGCGCCGCACCGATACGCCCAGACTCTGCATGAGGGCCGCGTCGGCGTTGGTTGCGCTGCCGCCGTTGATGCCATAGATGAGCGGGCTGATGGGCTTGCGCGCCGCGGTGGCATCGACCGTCAGCGACAGCGCCGGCAAGGTCTTGCCGATCAAACGCAGGGTGTCCAGGTTGTAGGTCGGCTGGGCGGAGCCGGTCCATTCCATGATAGTCAGCCGGGCGATCTGCCCGGGATTGCCCAGGGCGCTCAAGGGCACATCGATCTGGTTCCAGGCGTTCGGGGTGGGCGTGAACTGAAATTGGGCACTGGCGGCGCCGTCGTCGGTTGGCTGGGTAAAGACCGCCAGCGCGCCGCTGCCGGCCCTGCCATAAACGGAAAAACGGATCGAGGAATAACCGGCGGTGTTGATCGCCGGGCTGGTGCGCAATGACAGCCCCGCCCAACCCGCGGTATAGGTTACTGCCAGGGACGAGGTGCCGGTGGCCTTGAGCGCCGTGTTCCTGCTGCGAGTCGTATTCCACGACCAGTCTTGCCAACCGCCCGCCAGGGCATCCTCGTAAATCATCAGATCGGCCGCGCGTGCCGCGAAGGCGGGGATCAAACTCGCGATTACAAATACCGTCAGCCATCCCCGAAGGTCTGACCGCCTTGTCAGGGAACCGTTGCAAGCCGTTGGACACATGATATTTTTCCTCGTAAGCGATAGCTAGGTTCCCCCGACGAGATACCGGCCGCAGGCATCGCCGACGGGATCATAGCGCACTAAAGGGGGATAAAAAAATTCTTGCAGGTCAGCGGGAGCGAGTCCGCTCTCGTATTAACTGCGTTATACGAGAGCGGACTCGCTCCCGCTGGGTATCATGAATCCTGGATCTTTTCCATCCAAAATTTTTATGCTGCAATTCTAATGACGCACCTCATCGTGAATGAACTCTAAAAGTAAATATTATTTATTTAAGGAACGAACTACCACAGAACTTGTCGAGTTTTTTGGATTGAATCAGAGTTTTCTTAGTTTGTCAAGTCCCTGCGCTCAGTCTTGTTTTTCACTTTCAGTGTATTATGATGCGTTTGCCGCCGGGGGTGCCAAGGATGGCGACCCCTGGCTCGGACTCGAAAGGTCGGCGACATGCTGGAGAGCAGGCGGTGGCCGGCGATGGCATTAGCCTCTCCGCCCACCAGGCCGTAAACGTTGGGGACGCCGGGTTGGGCGGAGAAGTCGTCCATTTCGTCGTTCAGCAGAACGCCGGTGCCGGGGGCGACGAACCCCGCGTCGAAGGGGTGGCGGCCACCCGGTTGCCGACCCGATCGAGAATGCAGAAATGGGTGGCGTGGTGACCTTCGAGCGCTGGGGTCTGGCCCGCTGGGATCCGCTCGGTCCCGGGCCTCGCAGTCTAGCCCGTCGCCGCCGGGTGGGCCGAGGCAACCGCCGCGCGCGGCGGGCCTGTCTACTCAGCGGCCGGTGATTGGCCGATGAGGCTCAGGGCCAGAATAAGACAAAGGGGCGCCAGACGGCACCCCGGGGGCAGACGGGCACCGCCGGGGGGGGCGGTGCCGATCCTCAGGCCGCTTTCATGCGGTCGTACTTGGCCTGCAACTCGGCCTCGGTTTCCTCGTGGTTCGGGTCCTTGATGATGCAGTCGACCGGGCAGACCTCGACGCACTGCGAGGTCTCATAGTGGCCGACGCACTCGGTGCAGAGGTCCGGGTCGATCACATAGGTCTCGTCGCCCTGGGAGATGGCGCCGTTGGGGCACTCGGGCTCGCATACGTCGCAGTTGATGCATTCGTCGGTGATCAGTAGTGACATGGGATGACTCCTCTTGGTGAAAAAACACGGGATGCGCTTATCGGTTGTGTTGGCTTGGCGTTCGCGTCGGCCCAGCATACCCGAGCGGCCTTCCGGTCCGCGACAAACCGTCGGCAATGGTCTGCGAGCGGTGCCTGTCCAAGCGTCCGTCGGACTCCCGATCCGCAGATGTTAGCCAAACCGCGCGCGTAATGCAGCCTGTACGTTCGGTGCGACGAAGGTGGCGACATCTCCCTTCAGCCGCGCGATCTCGCGCACCAGCGAGGACGAAATATAGGCGTACTGCTCGGCCGGCGTCAGGAACAGGGTCTCGATATCCGGGGCCATGCGGCGGTTCATACCGGCCAACTGGAACTCGAACTCGAAGTCCGACACGGCGCGCAGGCCGCGCATGATCACGCCGACGTCCAGATGGCGGGTGAAGGTGACGAGCAGGCCGCTGAAGGAGACCACCTCCACGCCCGGCACCTGGCCGACCACCTCCCGCACCATGGCGACCCGTTCCTCGATCGAGAAGGTGGGGGCCTTGTGGGTATCCGCCGCGACCGCCACCACCACCCGGTCGAACAGCCGGGCCGCGCGTTGGATCAGGTCGGTATGACCGTTCGTGATGGGATCAAAGGTCCCGGGATAGACCACGCTGCGCAAGGATCGAGACTCCGGTATGGGTGAGCCGACGCGGCCTGGGGCCGCTACCGCAAAAGGTGCGGCACGATAGCACAGGCGCGGCGCCGGAGGCATCGGTCGTGATCAGCCGTGCGCGTGCCGGGCCCATCCGCCGCCGGGGTCAGTCGGACGCGATCCCCGCGGCCGGGTGGATCAGCGCGATCCCGAAGCGGACCTGGCCGGCGGTGCTGTCGCGGATCAGTTCCCAACCCGCGGGCAGCGGCGGAAAACCGACGCGCGCCGCGGTCTCCAAGTAAACCCGCGCGCCGGGCGCCAGCCAACCGCCGTCGGCCAGCCGCGCGCAGGCCGGGGTCAGCAGGTCGTCGGCGAAGGGCGGGTCGATGAACACCAGATCGAAGGGTCTGGCGCCGGTGGCCAGCCATGCCAGCGCGTCCGCCTGGATGACGCTGACCCGCGGCGCCGCGAGCATCAGTAGATTGGCCCGCAATTGCCGGGCGACCACCGTACTGCGCTCGATCAACACCACCTCACCGGCGCCGCGCGAGGCGGCTTCAAAGCCGATGGCGCCGCTGCCGGCGAAGAGATCCAGGCAGCGCGCGCCCGGCATCAACGGCGCCAGCCAGTTGAACAGCGTCTCGCGCACCCGGTCGGCGGTCGGCCGCAGCCCCGGCTGGTCGGGAATCGGCAGGCGGCGGCCTCGGTAGCGGCCGCCGATGATGCGCAACCGTCCGCCGCCGCGGCCGGACCCGTCTGGGCGCCGGCCGGGCGCCTTAGCCCGGGTCACCGGTCGCGGGGACTTGCGCGGTGTCGGCGTCGCCGCCGACGGTGACGATGGCGAGCCGGTCCGGGTGGACACGGCGGGCGAAGGCGTCGCGGACTTGCTCGGCGGTCACGGCCTGAATGCGATCGGTGAAGCGGTCCAGATAGTCGAGCGGCAGTCCGTAGAACCCGATCACCGCCAGGTATTGGATGATGTCCGAGTTCTCGGCGATACGCAGCGGGAAGCCGCCGGTGACATTCTTCTTGGCGGCAGTGAGTTGTTCCTCGGTCGGGCCCTCGGCGGCGAAGCGTTTCAGCGTGTCGATCATGACCGTCCGCGCCTGGTCCGCCTGGGCGTTCTTGGTCTGCAGGCCCATCAGGAAGGGGCCCGGTTTGGCCATGGGCACGAAATAGCTGTAGGTGCTGTAGGACAGCCCGCGCTTCTCCCGCACCTCATTCATCAGCAGCGAGACCAAGCCGCTGCCGCCCAGGATGTGATTGCCCAAATAGAGCGCGAAGTAGTCCGGATCGCCGCGGGCCATACCGGGTTGACCGGCCAGGACATGGGTCTGGCTCGATGGGAAGGTGATCCGCTCGACCGCCGCGGCGGCGAGGTCGGCGACCGGCGGCAGGGCCGCGGGCCGCTCCCCGGCCGGCAGACCGCCGACCACCCGCTCGGCCAGGGCTTGCGCGGCGGGGCGGTCCAGTGCGCCGACGATGGCGACCACGGCATTGGACCCGGTGAAATAGCGCTGGTGGAATGCTTGCAGGTCCGCGCGGGTGAGGGCGCGGATCGCGTCCTCGGTGCCGGCCGGGTCCGACGCATAGGGGTGGGTGCCGAAAACCTGTTGGAACAGGGCTTTTTGGCCGACCTTGGCGGGCTGCTCCTGCGCCTGGCGCAGGCCGATCAGAGCGTTCTCGCGCTCCCGCTCCAGGTCGGTCGGCGGGAAGGTCGGGGCCGTGAGCACCCCGGCCAGGGTCTCGACCGCGGTCCCCAGGGCCGGCTCCTGAGTCAGGCTGCGGATGGCGACCACGGCCAGATCTCGGTCGGCGGACGCGCTCAGGCTGGCACCGACGTTCTCCATGCGCAGGGCGATGGTGTCGGCGTCCCAGTCGCGGGCGCCCTCGGTCAACATGCCGGAGGTGAAGGCCGCCAGGCCCGGCCGCGCGCCGTCGCGGGCGCTGCCGGCGTCGAAGACGACCCGCACGTCCACCATCGGCAGTTCCGGAGCGGCCACGAACAGCACCCGGGCGCCGTTGCCGGTCTGCCAGGTTTGGATCTGCGGCCCGGCCTGGACCACGCCGATCAGCAGCAGCAAGACGACGGCGAGGCCGGCCCGCGGCAGCGTTGCCGGAGTCCTGCGGCCAGGGACCGGCAGCTCAACGCCGACGCGATTCGTCCGATGCTCAACGTACATTGTCGTGTCCTCCGAGCCCTGCCGGGGCGCGTGGTGGTTGGTTGCCGGCGAGCGGCTGGGGGTCGAGGACCGCGACCGTGAGCCGATCCGGGGTCAGGTACTTGCGGGCCACGGCCTGGATCTGCTCCGGAGTCACCGCGGATAGCCGGTCGACGTATTGATCGGCCAGGGTCCAGGGCAGTCCCACACTCTCCAGTTGTCCGAGTTCCATCGCCTGGGCGAAGACTGAATCCTTGGCGAAGATTTTACCGGCGATCAACTGGGTGCGAATCCGTTCCAGTTCGGCTGGAGCGACCGGCTCCTGCGCAAGGTGCTCGATCTGGGCGCGCAGGGCCTGCTCCAGGGCCGGGATGTCGTGTCCCTTGGCGGGCACCCCGTCGAACAGGAAGAGCCCCGGCAGTCGCGAGGTGGCGCTATACGAGGCGCCGGTGGAGGCGGCGATCCGGCTGCCGCGCACCAGTTCGCGGGTCAGGCGCGCGCTGCTGCCGCCGTCCAGGACGGAGGCCAGGACCTCGAGCGCAAAGGGCTCCCAGTCCTGCGCGGCATCGGCGATGGCCGGTGTCTTATAGCCCATCAGGAGGTAGGGCTCTTGGGCCGGCGCTTTGACGCGGATACGCCGTTCGCCCAACTGCTCCGGTTCGGCACGCGTCTTGGGCGGCGCGACCGTCTCCGCCTTGAGCGGCCCGAAATACTGTTCCGCCAGGGCGAACACCTGTTCCGGATCCACGTCGCCGGCCACCACCAGGGTCGCGTTATTGGGCGCGTACCAGAGGCGATACCAGGTGCGCAAATCCTCCGCCGTGAGTTGCTCCAGATCGCCGGGCCAGCCGATCACCGGGTTGCCGTACGGTGAGGCGAGAAAGGCCGTCGCGTCGAAGTGCTCGTAGGTGAGCGACTGGGGGTCGTCATCGGTACGCATCCGTCGCTCTTCCTTGACGACTTCCAGTTCCTTGGCGAATTGCGCCGGGTCCAGGGCCAGATTGCGCATCCGGTCGGCCTCCAGCGCGAACGAGACCTCCAGCCGGTCGTTCGCGAGATTCTGGTAGTAAGCGGTGTAATCCGACCCGGTAAAGGCGTTCTCCTCACCACCGTTCTCCGCGATGATGCGCGAAAACTCACCGGGGCCGCGGGTCTGGGTGCCCTTGAACATCATGTGTTCCAGAATGTGCGAGACCCCGGTGATGCCGCCATACTCATAGCTGGCACCCACTTTGTACCAGACTTGCGTGGTCAGGATCGGCGCCCGGTGGTCCGGCTTGACCAGGATTTTGAGCCCGTTGTCGAGTCGCCGCTCGAAGACCTTGGGAGCGTCGGCGAACGCCGACGCGGGCGGCAGGAGCGGAATGATGAGCAGACAGAGTGCGAGCGCGCGTCGGTGCATGAGATCTCCGGTGGTCGACTGCGGTGATCCGATAATGTATGGCCCAGTGGTGCCCGCTGCCAGTTGGCTGGGGTGACAATTTCGTCATGGGACTCGCGCGTGCCGCCGCCCGGTCGGTCGGGCGGGTGACCGACCGGTGCGGCGGGGGGACGCGATCCTCGTTCCGGCTACAAGAAGAACGGAGGTCGAGGCTTCAGCCGGAAGCAGCGCCGCCGCCCGCTAAAGCGTCGGCTTCCGGTCAGCGGCGTGCGTCGTCAGGGCTTCCAGCCCTGACGGAGTGAGGCCAGGATGGCCTGACTACGCACCCGGCGAGCCCAAGTGGCCGGAATCTTGATCGAGGCCCGACCTGGTCCAGCCAGTGTGCAAACCCCAGCTGGGCGGTCCGCGCGGCTTGCAGGCCGCGATCGAGCGAGGCAAGCCACAGATCCCCATATGCGCTGAGCAGTTGGTGTGAGCCGGCGAACCAGGGCAGACCCCGGTGCGGATTGACCGACGGCAGCAGTTCACAGTCGTATTCGACGATGCCGTCCCCCGTCCACTCGGGCTGCCCGCCGATCGCCAGGGCGAGCTTGCGCATCGGCGTATTTTCGACCAGTACTTCAAAGTGCAGGTGTCGGATGCCGGCCGCTCGGGCCAGTTCCACCAGTTGGCGGGACATGGCGGTTCCCACGCCCTGATCGTGGGCCGCGTCCGCTACGGTAATCGAGAACTCCGCGCTGTCACCCCCAGGGGCTAGACGGATGCAGCGGGCGAAGCCCAGGGTCTCGGTCTCGCGGCCCTGGTCGTCCAGCCGGACCGCCGCGACCGCGATGTGGTCCCAACCGTCGGCGCCGGAGAAGAGATCCAGTTCCGCGTCGCTGAGGTTGTGTTTGCTGGCAAAGAAGCGCATCCGCCGCGACTCGGGAGACAGCGCGCCGAAACATGCCTTCAGCCGTTCGCGGTCGGCGGCTCCGGACGGACGGATACGCAGATTCAGCGCCTGAGGCGCTTGGTTCAAGTGATTGGTTTCATGTTCGACCAGATGTGATTCATACATTCAGTTCCCCTGCCGCGAGGGCAGTTCTGGGCCGGAGCCAAGTCGATCGTGACCCCAAGACCTTTTGTTGCATTGCAGCATTATGGTTGCAGACAAAATCATAAACAACCCTTATCGAGTAGGTATCCGACAAGCGGAGAAGGGGCGGCAGGTTTGGCAGGTGACGCCGCCGCGGGTGCAGGTGACCGTCGACTGCGCTGGATTCAGGCTAAGACTAAGCGTGTCCCGCTTTGGTGCCTACCAGTCGGCGGGGAGTTTCTTCAGGATGCGGATGGCGCGCTGATTCACTTCCAGATAGGCGCCTTCGATCAATCCGTTAAAGACTCTTCGAACCATATCGCGCGAGGCGCCGACGCGCTCGGCGATGGCTTGCTGGCTGATCCGCTCGTGCACGGTTAGGGTTCCCGCTGCATCCGGTTGCGCGAGTGCTTCAAGGAGCCGGGCAACCCGTTGGTAAACGTTCGCCAGCGCCAGATCCTTCGACCTGCGGGTGGCGACGCGCGCGCGCTGGATCAGCAGATTGATGAGATCCAGCGTCAAGCCGGGATCGGTCGCGAGCCGCTCGCGCAGATGCGCGTGAGAGACCAAGGCGCAACGGGTCGCCTCCACCGCCATCACCGAGGCACAACGCACGCCGCCATCCATCGCCATCTCACCCAGGATCTCGCCCGGTCCGCAATAGTCCAGCGTCAGCTCCTTGCCTTTGGCGTCGCTGGTGTAGACCTTGACCCGCCCGGATAGCACGGCCAGCAGGAAGCCGCCGCTGTCGCCCTCGGTGATCAGGATGGCCCGCTTTGGATAGCTGCGGACCGCGCCTGCGCCCATCAGCGCCGCCAAAGTCGCGGCGGGGGACGGCTCCGTCCCGGCCTGCGCCCCGGCAACTGTCGCGGCCGACGTCTGCGGCGATTGAACGATCAATAGCTTGCCCTCGGTTTTCTGGTGGTGCCGGGTGACGATCGGCCGGGGCAGACCACTGCCTTGCGCCCGCACCGGATCATGGTGCCGCTTGCGGCCTCCAATCCTACCCTAGCAGACCCACCGGCGTAGGTCGTGGCCGGCGTGAACTACTGCTTCCTGGCCCAGGCCAAGGTCGTTTATCCCGGGGCGCCCGCGCTGGCTGTTCTGATCGATGTCTACGACCCGCTGCCGGGCCAGGGCAAGGCTCACATGACCGGTCTGCGCGACATCCGCCCGTAGGCCTTGATCATTTGCCGATTATTCGACAACAGACCTGCCGAAACGTCGGCAAGTCAACGGACGCAGGACCCGCCAGAATAATAACCGTCAACCGTATCCGCGGTTGGCGCCATCAGCGAAGAGGATGCCTACGGCCGCTTCAAATGCCGGCCGAAAATCACTCAGGCCCTTTGTTCTTGGCACTCTGGACGCTTCATATGTGGCGTCCGTACCGTTAACCGACAGATGAGGAAGAAACGATGGCCACGCTCCACAAAGTACTAGTCTCCAATGCCCGGTTCGGGGAAACCGCTGCCGGCGAGACCTTCACCTACACCAACGGCTACGGTCAGCTGACGAAAGCGGGCGTCCAAGTGCAGAAAGGCGCGACAGCACACGCCGACGTTGCGATCACGATGCAGCTTGTAACGGTCGATACGACGCAGTCGTGGTTCAAAGAACACGCACAGGTTTTCACCGCGGCGCAGCAACAGAGAATTCAGGAGCACTTGGATCGCAAGGATTCCGCGAGTGCTTGGAACGCCATCTTCGCTTGGGGTGCTGCGGGGCAACATGACGAAAACTATTTCCGAAATGCAAGCGCTCAGTCGGTGACGACGCAAACCGATAGCGAGAAGACGATCGTTCAATCGGCAAAGAAGGTGCAGACGTCGCACGTAAAAGTGACGGGCACGGTTGATATCGTGGGCCTTAGCATGCTCCCGACGACGGCCTTCGTCTTCGCCCAGATCAGCACTATTCAGTTCGCAGACGGCACATCCATTCAAGTGCTCGATCAGGACAACCCGGTGGCAGCCTCAGCGAGTGGCGACACCAGCAATGTGCAAGCTCGGCCGAAGCAGTTGACAGTCGTGCCGTTGGAAGCGTAGAGCGTCGGCGGAATCTCCGCGAGCACCTATTCTTGGAACCCGAAACGATCACGGGGACCAGAAATACGCGCGGGGATTCCGCCAGGTTCAGCGCCGTTGATGCTTAGCGAAGCCGTTGCGCGTGGGTCCTTGTCCCGCACTGCAGTATGGCGACCATGCGCTCGAAGCCGCTCATGAAGTGTTCCTTGACAGCATTTCTACAACGCGCCCAAGAGAGAAGATTATGAGCGGCCTCCAAAGTATTTTTCAGACCATTGCGGATACGCTGCGAGCAAGATACGGCGCTGACCTGGGCCGGGATGGATTCAGGCCTGCCGGTGAACATGGAGTCATCACGCAGGATTTCGATCTGCGTATCCAGCAAGGCAAAGGCTCTGTCGTGGTTAATGCGACGACCGGCTTGGTAATCATCAAAGGGTATTTTGTGATTACCGATCTCAGTGACTGTAGCTGGCGCTTCGTGGTCACGTTCAACGAGATGGAGGTGATCAACCGGTCGGTCACCAACGCGAACGAGCCGATACGCTTCCTAGTCTGCACCGACCAGGAAACAACAGTGAAGGTCAGTGTCATCTGTGACATTCCGCAGGACATCACGCTGAAAATACGTCTGCACGCCGAGTATTAGGTCGCTGCCGGAGCGATCACGCTGCCGGCCAGCGGTCGCATCGTTCGCCCTCGGGGGTTTGCTGACGAATATGAGCGGGGACGCGGGTATTGCGGCAACCTCGGCACTTCGCGATCACTGGTAACTGATTCCTTTGCGCCGTGTGAGGGTCTCGGGGGCGCTGCGGTTTAGCGGAGCGGGGCACTACTTCGTGTCGAATGGCACGATACAGCACCCGCCCGGCGGCGGACGCCCGCTGCAGCCGTCGCAGAACCCGGCGAAGAAATGCGATGGCCCGTCGTCCGGGCGGCGCCTGAGGAGTGCCGTGAAGCCGTCGCGCGCTTGCGTCCATTCGCCGTGCTGCATCGCGGCGAGCGCGCGCGCGAAGTCGCTCATGAAAACCGTTGTTTCCTCGTCACAGGCGGCGGTCCGGCCGAGCAGTTCGTAGAGGTGAATCGGGTTGCGCTTGCCGGCGAGTTGAAACAGTCCCAAGTCACGCTTGACCAATCCGTCGATGCCATCCAGCACCGCGGCGGAGACCAGGAGCCGGGTGCCGAGCTTCTTGCCGGCCTGCTCGATGCGCGTAGTGGTGTTGACGGCATCGCCGACGGCACGGTACTCGTAGTGGTCGGCGGCACCCACGTCGCCTAAGAAGACCTCGCCGAAGTGCAGGCCGATGCGGATCGGGATGCCGCCGTCCGGGCGGGCCGCGTTGAAGGCCCGCACCGCATCCAAGATATCGAGCGCGGCCTCGCAGCCGCGGCGCCTTTCCTCTGCCATGGTCCCTGACCCGGCACCCATCCACAGCCCCAGACAGGACTCGCCGACCACGTCGGAGACGAAACCCGCGCTGCGGCGGATCGGCTCGAACACGACCGCGTAGTAGTCGTTCAGCAGGGCGTGAAGTTTATGGGGCGGCAAGCGCTCCGAAAGGGTCGTGTACTGCTCCCCATCGGTCGAGATACAGACCCCTTTCAGGACCTTGCCGCGGATGCCGGCCCGATAGACATCGGCCGCGAGTTCGGCCGCGACCGGGGCCGGGAGGTAGCGCTCCAGCGCGGCGGCGATGTGCCGCTTCGCCTGCCGCTCCGCGCGATAGCCGAGCCAGAGACCGAGCACCAGCGCGGGGAGGGTCTGGACCCCGATCGGCACCAGCCAGGGCAGCCAGAGGTCCAGGCGGACGAAGGCCTGATACACCAGCAGCGAGTAGGCGGCCGCGAGCAAGAGGATGACCGGGATCGCCTGGCGCGGAGTCAACAGGCGGGCGAGCGCACCGACCAGCAGGCCCCAGGCGAGGAGCAGCGCCGATAGACTGGCCGGCCCCAGTGGGTGGATCGACTCGTTGCGCAAGAGATTGGCGTAGGCGGTGGCGGCAATCTCGACCCCGCTGACCAGGATGTCCTGCCCTTCGCCGGGATAGGCGGTGTAGAAGACGTCCTCCTGCTCCGCTTCCTGCACGGCGGAGACGCCGACGAAGACCGCTTTGCCGCGCAAGCCGTGTCGTAGTTGCCCATCGTCCATGGTCAATACCCGCTCGAACGACAAGGGTTCGACGGTCGCGGGCGGGCCGTAGTACTTGAGATAGCGGCTATGCTCCGCGGCATAGAGGTCGAGCAGTGTGACGAGACGGGCGCGTTCGGCAGACGAGAGTGCCTCCCAGGATTGCGCGGCAGCCAGCGCGGCGGCATAGAGCCGCGGGTCCGCGCGGAAGGCGCCGCGCAGCCGGCGCATGGTCTCGATGAGCCCCGGGGAGGCCAGGCGAGACGCGAGGCTCGGGGGCAGGTCGGCGAAACGCCGCGGGTCCACTGCGATGAGAAGTCCACGCAGCGCTGGATAGAGATCCAATACATGGAGTTGGAAAGCGACCGTCGGCAAGGTCGGGGCATCCCCGCACTCGGGCTTGAAGGTCCAGAACTGGCTCACACGCTGGGGGGCCGCGGGGAGCACGAAGGGGGCCACGGCGGTCGCCGCGGCGGTGAGCGGTGCGGACGGATCGACCAGGGTCTCGATCTCCAGCGTCGGGCCGTCCCGTCCCCCGGGTTGGGAGCGTTCCGTCTCGATGCGCTGTGCCAGGAGGACATGACCGGCACGCCGCAAGGCGTCCGCGAATGCCGCGTCGCCGTCCTGCCGCTCGGCGAAGAAGATGTCGAAGACGAGCAGGCGCGGCCCGGCCGCGATCAGGCGCTCGATCAACTGCGTATGGTGATGGCGCGGCCACTGTCGATACTGCCGCGGCAGGCCGAGCTTGCGCTGGGAGCTGCGGTCGATGGCGACGAGCGCGACCTCTGGGGGCTGGGGGAGCGGACCGCGCAGGCGGAACAGCCAGCCGAGGACGAGGTCCTCTTCCAGACTCATGCCGACGCTGGACAGCCCCAGGCAAGCACCCGCAAGTCCGAGCGCGAGGCCGAGCAGCAGGACGCGGACAGTCCGGCTCGGCCTGCCGGTCGATGCGCCGACGGCCATCGGCAGGCCTCCAAAGGTGTTACTGGAATACGCCAGGTCGACCGGTGTGACGGCGGACCTGGCGCCGACTGTCGCTAAGGTACTTTAAAGCAGTAGCCACCTACTTTGCGACAACCGTCCACATCGTCGTTATCGTGGTCTCCGGCTTCTGTGAACTTCCAGGGATTTTTTCTGGGCTTCGGGTTGGACGGGAAAGTCACTGAATCAACCTTGTCGGTCATCGGATCCACGACCGTGATCGTTGTGTTGTCTGTGTCTGACCCGGTATCGTCAATGTAGAACGTGATCACTTTCATAACACTACCTCTTGCTTCTCTGTCGTTCACGGGACACTGACCGGACGGTGTCCGGCTTTCACGGCGAAACCAAATCACCCGAGATCAAAACTGCACCGTCGTGCGTAGGCTCAAAATCCGTTCGCCGACGAACAGCGGCCGGTTGGGATCGATCCGAATAAACCGCTCGGGTGGAAATAGGACAGGGTCAAGGGCACCCGATGGGTGCGGTCCTGGGCGTCGTACTGCAGCTGTAGGACGTTTTCCTCATAGAAATATTGAGCCGACAGCGCCAGCCGTGCGGAGGCTGCTCCGGCGATATAGGCGCGCAGGAAGCGCTCGCGCCGCTCGATGACGCCATCCCCGGCGCCCAGTTGCAGCGAGGGTATCGCGACGTTGCGCCGCGAGCCTTCAGCACCGATGTAGAGGCGGTCGGATACTCGCTGATCCACGCCGATTCCATAGCGCCACGCGCTCTCGCCGACATAGCCATCGAACCACTGATTGAAGCCCGCGACCTGGGTCGGCTCGATGGTCTGCTTCATCGCATCGGGGCCGCGCAAGGTGCGCAAGACCGCGGTACGCAGCGTGGTGCCGGAAAAGGGACGCCAACTAAGCCCCAGCTTGGGGTTAAGTTGCTCGACGGGCGCCTTGTTTTCGGTCAGTTGTGGACCGGCGCCGGTATCGAGCGGCACCCAGCCGAGTTCGGGAGACAGTAACTCCTGACTACTCGTATCAATGTGCCTCTCGTCCCACTGCATAGACTCCCAACTCAGCCCGAGTGTCAGGTCCAGTTGTGGCAACGCACGCCAGGTGCCGTAGAGCCAGACCGAGGTCAGGCGGTTGTCGATGCGGTAGCCGGAGCTCAGCGTCGAGCGGAAGACATCGCCCGCCTGACTGGCGGTGGCCGCGTAGTTGATATCAAGCTGGGTCGAGTAGTCGAACCAACTAGTGCCGAGCGACAGCAGCAACGGCTCCGCGCGCCAGTCCTGGCGCAACTCTGCGGTCCATCCCTGCGCCGGGCCGGCGGCGGAGAACAGGCCAAGGCTTTGGGGGTCGGCCGGATCGGCCGCGTCGGTGCTGTCCTGATGCAGGTCGCTGCTGCGATGGATCAAGGAGGCGATGAGCACCGAGCTGGGCGACCACCGCTGGGTCAGCCCCAGCCGGGCGCTGCCGGTGCGGGTGCGGTCGTGCGTCGTGGAGCCGGTCTCGTCTGGGTACGGACCCAGGTCCGCGTCGGTATTGCGCAGTTCCGCCTGCACTCCGGTGCGGGGACTGAGCTGCGCCTGCGCGAAGGCGACTTGAATGTCTTGGGTCTGTTGCTGAACACCGCCCGATCCGTCGGTCTCAAAGTGGTATTGGCCGAGGCTGAAGGCCGCCCGGTCGGAGAGCGCGGAGACGAGGACCTCGTCGCCCAAAGTCGCGCGGCTGCCGCCGCGCAGTGTCACCCAGCCGCCGGCGCCGTTGCGGTTGAACAGCGGGCCGTATTCGTCGAGCCCCAAGGTCGAAGGTCCAAGCCGGTCCGGGACCAGCAGGCGGGTCTCGCCCTGGAGCGGCAGAACCGGGGTGCGCGTCAGCGGTTGCAGGAGCTGGGCCTGGAGCAGCTCGCTGACCCGCGCCTCCTCATGCCGCGGCAGGGCCGAGTAGACATCGGCGAGGAGGCGGTGTCCGGATTGATCGGACGGCGCCTGGTTCACCGCGCTGAAGCCTTGCACCAGTGCGACCTGGTCGAAATGCAGATCGCGGTAGATTTGGCCCACGGCCTCGGTGCGCGCGGCCGCGTCCGCGGCGAGGGTCGCCGTGGTGCGGAATTGGGCGCGATAGTCATTCAGGGCGAGCGAGGTGTCGAGCGCCTCCAGTGCTTCCACCGGTCGGTTGGCCGCGCGCAACTGGATGGCCCGGTACAGCCAGGGCGTCGGGTCACGGGGATCGAGATCGGCGGCGATCTCAAAGGCGGTTGCGGCGCGGGCGTCGCGCCGCTCGTCGTGATAGGCCTTGCCGAGATAGGTTCGCAGGAGCGACACCAGCGGGTCGAGCGCGACGGCGGTCTCCAACTGGCGACGGCCTTGAGCAAGCCGGCCCGAGCGGATTTGTGTCAGACCCAGTCCGAGATGGCTGACCGGGTCCGCCGCATCCAGGGCGAGCGCGCGCTCAAACGCGGTCGGCGCTGCCCTGAGGTCGATGCGCAGCAGGGCCGCGAAACCCTGAACGCGATGCGCCAGCGCCGCCCGGGGGGCGGCGGCCACCGCCGCGTCGGCGGCGGCCTGGGCCGCGCTCAGCTCACCGACGGCGAGCAGCAGTTCGGCGAGGCGGGCGCGCAGCAGGCCGTTGTCGGGATCGGCCGCGAGCGCCTTGTCCATCGCGGCCCGGGCCGCGGGCAGGTCAAAGGCGGCCTGTTCGGCGTAGGAGAGCGCGAACCAGGGCAGCGGGCGTTGCGGGGCGGCTGCGGTCGCCAACCGCGCCAGCGCCAAGGCGCGCTCCCGGTCGTTGAGTCCGAGTGCGATGCTCGACTCGATCGCAGCGGAATCGCCGTTGCCGGGGGCCAGTCGCCGCGCATCGGCCAGATCGGCCCGCGCGGCGTCCACCCGCCCGACGGTGAGTAACAACGCGGCGCGGAAGTTGTAGAAGGCCGCGTCGCGCCGCGCCGTCGGCACCGCGTCGAGGTGTGCGAAGGCGGCTTGGGCGTCACCCGCGAGCAGCAGGCGGTGGGCTTCGCGCAGCAGCCCGAGCAGGGCCGGGTCGTGATCATCGCGATCAGCGCCACCGCTCCACAGCAGGGCGGAGAGCATGGGTGCGTAGCTGATGGCCCACTGCACCGCGTCGACGGGATTCAGCAGCTGGTAGAGCCGGGGTGCCTGATCGCGGCCGGCGCGCGCGCCCTGTCCGGGGCGCAGGCGCAGTTCGCCGCGCGGGTTGGCGACGACCAGCGTGCCCTCGAACAAGTCCACGGCGGTCTGATCGGGGTCCACCCGCATCAGGAATTCGGTGCCCTCGACCAACGCATTCATGAAGGGGGTGCCGATGCGCAACCGGCGGCTCACGCGGCTGAAGAAGCGCGCCGCGCCGCCCAGTAAATCCAGCCGCCACTCGCCGACGCCCCGTGGGGGCGCGACGATGCGCAGGGTGGTGCTTTGATCGAGCCGGATCAGGGTGTCCGCCCCTTCGATTCGGATCGCGGCGCGGCTGTTGCGCCCGGTGAGCACCGTGTCGCCGGCACACAGCTCGGCGTGGGGATGTACCGCGGTCCACGGGCCGTCCGTGCCGGTGCGGGTGGAGACGCTGCCCTCGGTAGCGATCACCAACGCCGTCGGTTCATTACAGGACGCGGCGGCAACGCCTTGACTGGTTGCTACAATAGCCACCAGGTAGGTCGAAAATAGTGGAACCCACAGTCGGCGTGGCATCCCTTGTGTCCTTAGGTTGCGGTGTCTGGTTTTGCTGGGAGTTACGCGGTCATGGTCATGCCAACCAGCGATCGCTATGCTGATGTTTTAAAGCAATTTAGTAAATTTTTTGCTTTGTCGGCCTGTGATTTGATGCCGCGCGCGCTGCCCTCGAGTGGAACCAGGCATCATCGAACCAGCATCAGTACGGGCCGTATCGAGTATTAGCTCCGCGGTCGTCGGCAGGCGGTGTGGCACTCCCAGTAGCGGTTGGTGCAGAACCCATAGAGGTTCTCGCTGCATGACCACCAGGGGTAGCCGCAGTGCTCCTGACCGGCGGCGTGACACCAACGTAAGGTGCGCTGGGCCGACTGATAGCCGGCCTGGCACTGTTGATAGTCGAAGCGGGCGTTGGCGTCGCACCGGTCTTTGACCTCCTGGCAGCGGCTGATGCAGCCGATCTCCGCGACCCGCCGGGGCAGGTCCTCGTAAAATAGTGGACGGGTGCATCCCGCGGCGGCGAGGAGCAGGACAATGGAGACCGCCGCCATGACCTGCGGCCTGGTTCCAAACGCGGCATTGGTTGGCGATGGCCTCATCAGGGTGACCCCGATAATGAAAAAATGGCATGGGACGGGGACCATTGGTCCGGGTGCCCGGCTAGTGTAACGCCGGACCATGCGTCAAGACTCAACTGTCAGGCGTTACTTTAGCCCCATCGGTGGGTAAACGCATCTCTGCGCGCGCTCGGCAGGTAAGAAGAGGCAACGCGATGACATACCATCCAGACCCCGGATGCGGGTACACTGGGAAGGTGCGCGCCTTGGCGGTCCACGCCCCGCCGAGCTCCACACGCGTCGGTGAAACGGATCGGGGACCTTGCGCTGAGGCCAAAACCCATGCATAGACTCATCCTGGCGACCGCGAGCTTGGTCCTGGTCCCGCTACTCGGCGGCTGCGGAACCACTTTGCCGGGTCATATCGGAGGCATCGTCGCCTACGTCTCGGCTGAAGACTATGCCGAGAAGCTGTGTAGTCACGTCGACCTGGAAAGCTATCCCTCCTGCGTGAGTAGTGTCCTTGACTATTTCGAGGAGCCGCACGCCGACGACATCCCGCCCGAACAAGCCGTCTCGGGGCCTTTCGCGGTCGTCATGGAGCGCGCGATCTACCTGGGAACCTACTCCTCGCGGCCTTTCGCCGGGCAGTTTCAGGTGTCCAGCGGCGGCAAGTCTTGCCGCGGGGCGTTCGATGCGTTCGCCGGGTCACGGGATGCGCTCTATGACGTCTATTGTGACGACGGACGGGCCGGCTGGGCGGATCTCATCCTGGATCAAACCGGCCGCAACGGCATCGGGCAACTGTCACTGAACGACGGCACCAAGGGCGAGATCATCTTCGGCTATCTGCCGCTGGGGCGCGCCCTGCCGTACCCCTTCACGAATGTCTGGACGCCGCGGCCGCCGGGCGAAGCGCCGTACTGAACGTGTTGACCGGACCTAGGGTCGGGTTTCAAACCCGTCCCTACACCGAGGCGCTGTCCGGATCTCAGGTACGACGGCTATATGTTGTTATTCATGGCGTTGCCGAAGCCAGGGTCTGGCGGACCGGGTTCGTCAAGGCGCCGATGCCGGCGATCTCGACCACCACCTGATCTCCATCGGCCAGGTAGCGGGGCGGATTACGTGCCATCCCGACGCCGGGCGGGGTGCCGGTCAAAATCAGGGTGCCGGGGAGCAGCGTGGTGTCCCGGCTCAGGAAGGCGATGACTTCGGCCACGCTGAAGATCATGTCGCTGGTGTGGCCGGTCTGGACGCGTTCACCGTTGAGGGTGCAGGTCACCGCCAGATCCTGGGGGTCCGGAACCGCGTCCGCGGTGACCAGCCAGGGACCCAGCGGAGAGAATCCGTCGAAGCTCTTGCCGCGAATCCACTGGCCCGCGCCCCCTTGCTTTTGCCAGCGGCGGGCGGAGACATCGTTGGCACAGGTGTAGCCCAGAATGTAGTCGAGCGCGTGCGCGACCGGCACGTCGCGCGCGGTGCGGCCGATCAGCACGGCGAGTTCCGCCTCGTAGTCCACCTCCGGGCCATGCTCGCAGGCGAGCGGCAGGGGAATCGCGTCCCCCGGATTGGCAATCGTCGTCGTCGGCTTCATGAAGACAACCGGCGTTTCCGGCAGCGCCGCCCCGGTTTCGATGGCGTGGGCGCGGTAGTTCAGGCCGATGCCGTAAATGTTGACGGGCAGCACGGGTGCCAGCCAGCGCGCGACGGTCAGGGTCTCGCTGGTTTCGGTGAGTCCCTCGTAAAGGCTGCCGGCCAGGCGTCGGGCTTGTCCCGGCGTGCTCGGTGAGCCGTAGTGGATCTGACCGGCGGTGTCGATCAGGCGCGCGATTTTCATGGTAAGTCCTGCCAGGTTGGGTCGCAAAGGTGGTGACGCGGCTGATGAACATGGGGCTGCGATCGACCCAGGCAACATCCGGTGCGGTCGCGCGGACCCGCCGGCCCCCTTGTACTCGCGGCCCGCGGTTTCAATATTGGTCGGAACCTGGACAAGTGCATGGTGCGCTTGTGGGATTGCGTCAAGTCCTTAAGCGACTGGACTGGGGGAGTGTCTCGGTGTCGATACGAACGATCGGGGTTGTCGGGGGCGGAATCGGTGGGCTGGCGGCTGCCTGGCTGCTGGACCAGCGCTATGAGGTGACCTTACTGGAACGTAACGCCTACGTGGGCGGCCACACCAACACCCTGACGGTCGATCATCCGGCGGGGGCCTTCCCGGTCGACACTGGTTTCATGGTCTTCAATGATCGCAACTATCCATTGCTGTGCGGTCTGTTCGATCATTTGGGCGTGACCTCCTACCCGACCACCATGTCCTTCGCGGCCAGTCTCGACGGGGGGCGGGTGGAGTACGCGGGGTCGGATCTCAACGGGCTCTTTGGTCAGCGCAGTAACCTGCTGAATCCGAAGTTCCTGTGGATGCTGGCCGAGATTCTGCGCTTCAACCGTGAGGCCAAGGCGTTTCTGGAGCGCCGCGCGCTCGATCGCCTGTCGCTGGGTGAGTTCCTGGAGCGCGGGGGTTACTCGGAACGCTTCGCCGCGCATTATCTCCTGCCGATGGCGGCGGCCATCTGGTCCTGTCCGACCCAGCAAATGCGTGCCTTCCCGTTCCTATCCTTCGCCCGCTTTTTCAATAATCACGGCCTGCTGGATCTGAGTAACCGACCCGAGTGGCGGACCGTGACCGGCGGCAGTCAAGCCTATGTCCGGCGCCTGTTGGATCAGATGCGCGGCACCGTGCGCACGGCCGCGGAGGTGCAGCGGGTCCGACGCACCGCGGACGGGGTGGAGGTGGAAACGCTTCAGGGCGAACGCCTGGTGTTCGACAACCTGGTGCTGGGCTGTCACGGCGACGAGGCCCTGGCGATGATCGAAGACCCGTCCCCAGTGGAGCGCGAGTTGCTCGGGTGCTTCCGCTATCAGCGCAATCGCGTCTATCTGCATCAGGACCCGGCGCTGATGCCGCGGCGCCGCCGCGTCTGGTCCTCCTGGAACTACCTGCGCGGCCCCGGCGTCGCGCCGACCGGTGCAGTAACCGTGACCTATTGGATGAACAGCCTCCAGGATTTGCCCCCGGATCAAGACTGCTTTGTCAGCCTCAACCCGGTGGAGCCGCCGCGGGCCGATCGGGTCATCGCGCGGATGGAGTACGACCACCCGGTCTTCGACACGGCGGCCATCGCCGCTCAGGGCCGGATGCACGAGATTCAGGGCCGCTCCCGGCTGTGGTTCAGCGGCGCCTGGCTGGGGTTCGGCTTCCATGAGGACGGTCTGCGGGCGGCGGTCGACGTGGCCGGCGGCCTTGGGGTATCGGTCCCTTGGGCGACCGCGCGCGCCGACGCCCCAGCCCGGACGGCCCCCGATGCCGCGGCCGTGCCGCAGCCGGTGGGTCCATGACCGCCCCCGCCGGACAGCTCCTGTTCGGAGAGGTGATGCATCGGCGTTTTTTCCCGGTGCAGTACCGTTTCGTCTATAGGGTGCTCAGCGTGCTGCTGGACCTGGACCGGATCGGCGACCTGGCGCGGCAGCATCGCTGGTTCTCTCATAACGGCTTCAATCTGTTCGCCTTCCACGACCGCGATCATGGGGCCGGCGATGGCTCGTCGCTGCGTGACTGGCTCATGAGCAATATCGCCCGGCTGGGGCTCGCGCTGCCCATCGGTCGGATCGAGATCCAGTGTATGCCGCGGGTGGTCGGCTACGGGTTCAACCCCATGAGCACCTGGTACTGCTATGGCTCCAAGGACGAATTGCTGGCCATCCTGGCCGAGGTTCATAACACCTTCGGTGAGCGCCATAGCTATCTGCTGCATGAGCACGGCGAGCCCATGCAGTGGCCGGTGCGTCAGGGGCGCGCCAAGGGCTTCCATGTCTCGCCGTTCGTCGGCATGGCGGCGGATTACCGCTTTCGCTTCGCCCGCGCCGGCGACGAATCCAGCATCGTCATCCACGAATACGAGGACGACCGGCTCATGCTGGTCGCGGTTCAGCGGGGCAACCTGCGGGCCTTCACCGATTCCAATCTGTTACGGGCGGCGCTCGCCTTCCCGTTGCTCACCCTCAAGGTCGTCGCCCTGATTCACTGGCATGCCCTCAAGATTTGGCTGCGCGGCGCGACCTATTACCCCAAGCCCGCGCCGCCCCCCGAGGAGGTGACCTGATGTCTGCGGAGGAAATACTCGACTGCCCGCCCCAGGCCGTGCCGGATCGTCCGGCCAGGGTGGGGCGCCTGTTCGGCGGCTTTTGCCGTCATCTCGCCTTCGGGAGTCTGCTGCTGCGCTTCCCCGACGGTCGTGCCGATCTGTACCGCGGTCGGTTCGCCGGCCCGACGGGTGAACTGGTGATTACCCGGCCCTGGCGCTTTCTCAGGCGGCTGGTCATCCGCGGTGAGATCGGTTTTGCCGAGGCGTACATGGAGGGCGAGTGGCGCACGCCCGACCTGCCGGTGCTGCTGGATTTGCTCCAGCTCAATGCCGAGCATCTGGGGGCGGGTCCCAAGGGGTTGGTCTGGTCGCGCTGGTTCAACCGGCTCACCCACCGGATGCGTGACAATCATCGCCGCAACAGCCGCCGCAACATCGCCCGGCATTACGATCTGGGCAATGCGTTCTACCGGCTGTGGCTGGACCCGAGCATGACCTATTCCGCGGCCTTGTTCGCGGATCGGGCGCTTGAGCCGCTGGCGGAGGCCCAGGCGCGCAAGTACGAGCGTTTGCTCGACGACCTTGGCGCCCAACCCGGCGAGCATATCCTGGAGATCGGCTGCGGCTGGGGCGGATTGGCCGAAGCCGCCGCGCGCCGCGGACTCAAAGTGACCGGGGTGACCCTGTCACGGGAGCAACTCGACTACGCCACTGCCCGCATCGCCGACGCCGGGCTGGCCGAACAGGTGGAACTGCGGCTGCAGGATTACCGCGATATTCGCGGTCAGTTCGACCATGTGGTCTCCATCGAAATGCTGGAAGCCGTGGGCGAGGCCTATTGGCCGGTCTACTTCGCTGCGCTGCGCCGGTTGGTTCGGCCGGGCGGGCGGATCGCGCTCCAGGTCATCACCATGAACGAGGACGACTTCCCCAACTATCGCCGCACCGCCGACTTCATCCAGCTCTACATCTTTCCGGGCGGCATGTTGCCCACCCCGGAGCGGCTCCAGTCCGCGGCCGGCGCGGCCGGGCTCGTGCATCTTGAAAGCCGCTGGTCGGGTGCCGACTATGCCGAGACCCTGCGCCGCTGGCGCCGGAGTTTCCACGCTGCCGAGTCGGCCATCGATGCGCTCGGTTACGATGCGCGTTTTCGGCGGATGTGGGATTACTATCTGGCCTACTGCGAGGTCGGCTTCGACAGCGGTGTCACCGATCTCGTCCAAACGCTGTATCAGGTTCCGGCGGAGGCCAGCAATTGAACACACATGAACGTCGCTGACAGGCGCCAGGCCGCCGCGTCCGCGGCGGCCTACGTCGGCATCGCCGACGCACTGGCCGGCCCCGGCTGGTGCCTTACCCCCGGATTCCTGTCCGCCGCGCAATGCGCTGCGCTGCGCGCCCAGGCTGACGCGCTTGATTGCCAAGGGGCATTCAAACCGGCCGGAGTCGGCCGGGCCGCCGATCTGGCGGTCCGCTCCGCCGTCCGCTCGGATCGCGTCTGCTGGCTGGACCCCGAGTCCCGCGACGGCGCCATCGGCGCCTATCTGGCCCAACTCGAAGACCTGCGCCGGACGCTCAACCGCGACCTCTGCCTCGGCCTCTTCAACTTTGAGGGCCACCTTGCCATCTATCCGCCGGGTTCATTCTATCGCCGCCATCTGGACCAGTTCCGCGGCGTGGAACAGCGCACTCTGACCTGCATTCTTTACCTCAACCCCGACTGGCAACCGGCGGACGGCGGCATCCTGCGCATCTACACCGATCCCGATCGACCGGACCACTATGACGCGGTAGCGCCGACCGGCGGCACCCTGGTGACCTTTCTCAGCGCCCGCTTCGAGCATGAGGTCATGCCCGCCGTCCGTGAGCGCTTGAGCCTGACCGGCTGGTTCAAGCGGCGCGGCTGACGGCGGCGGCCTTGGTCATCGTTACGGTCGATCGGCGGCCTGGCGGGCGGCGCTTCGCAGCGGAAGCCCTGTATTGCGCATGGACATCACCGGCCGCACCTAAGGCGATTTCCGGGAAAAGCTGTACCACCGTGTAGGGGCGACTTTAGTCGCCCCTAGAGCCCCTACGGATCTTGCAGGTACGCACGGTTGGGATGTTTATTCCCGGAAATCGCCTAAACACCCAACGCCGGGCATTGTGTCCGGCAACCACATGCCGAGAGCCTCGCATCATGGCCAAACCCCCACTCCCCAGCGGCCTGGCCGTCCCCAGCAAACGCTTGGCCCGACTCTGGCACTTGGGCCGCGCCACCGGTGACCTGGCAGCCGGGGTCGGGTGGCGCGGTCTGATCGAGTTGGCGCGCAGCGGCGACGGCGAGATGAACCGCATCCGGCTGTCGCCCGAACGCACCCAGCGCTTCACCGATCGCCTGGCGCGGATGCGCGGGGCGGCGATGAAGATGGGTCAACTCATGTCGCTGGACGGCTCCGACATCTTCTCGCCGGAAGCCGCCGCGATCATGGCGAGCCTGCGCGACCGCGCCCAGCCCATGCCGCTGGGACAGGTCAACCAGGTGCTCTCAAGCGAACTGGGGGCCGACTGGGACAAGCGCTTTCGCCGCTTCAACTTCACCCCCATCGCCGCCGCCTCCATCGGGCAGGTGCATGAGGCCGAGACCCGGGACGGTCGGCACCTGGCCATCAAGATCCAGTTTCCCGGGGTGCGCGAGAGCATCGACAGCGACCTCGACAATTTCGCCTTCCTGGGGCAGACCCTGGGGCTCGCGCCCAGACGCGTGAACCTGGAGCCCATCCTGACCTTGGCACGTCGCCAGCTCCACCAGGAGGCTGATTACCTGGCTGAGGCCGACGCACTGGACGCCTACGGGGCACTCATCGGCGACGACCCCGACTTGCTGGTGCCCAAGGTTCACCGGGACCTCTCCAGCACCCGCGTCCTCGCCATGGACTTCGCTGCCGGTATCCCGGTGGATCAACTCACCGGCCCGGCGTTTCGCCAGGTGGAGCGTGACCGTGCCGCCACCCTCCTGGTCCGCCTCCTGCTGCGGGAGTTGTTCGACTTCGCGCTGGTACAGACCGATCCGAACTTCAGCAATTTTCTCTACCAGGCCGAGACGCGCAAACTGGTCCTGCTCGATTTCGGTGCCACCGAACGGATCGCCTCCACGCTGGTCGGGTACTACCGGCAGATGATGCAGGCGTCCGTCAGCGGTGACACCGAAGCAGTGCGACAGTGCGCCCTGGCCTTGGGCTACCTGGACCCTGACGCCGCCCCGGAACAGGCCGCGGGCGTTGCCGAGTTGATCGCACTCACCGGCGAACCGTTGCGCCACGCGGGACTCTATGATTTCGGGGCGTCCGATCTCTTTGAGCGGATCTTTGTCGGTGGACGGGAACTCTTCTACGCGGATGCCTTCGGCCGGAAACCCGACCCGGCGACCTTCTTTCTGCACCGCAAGTTTGTCGGCACCTTCATGCTGTGCCGCCGCTTGCGGGCGCGGGTGGATTTGAATGAAGTCATCAGTTGCCGACTACCGAGCACGCCCCGCAAGACCGGGGAGAGCAGATCGACCGAGTCTTCATCGTAGCGGCCATGGTTACGGACCGCGCAGGAAAAGCCGATGCGAATGCGGGGACGGACGAGCAGACGGCCTGAAATCGCCTCGAACGCCAGGGGATTCACCCGCATGACCACCCGCTCCATGCCGTCGAGCGTCGGGGCCGGGCGCAGCACCGCGGCGGCGGCCGGAAACCACCCGGCGCGCTCGAAGGCCGCGGGGTCCGGCTCCGCCACGGCCTGCGTCCCCTCGAGTTGCGGACGGGGGACAGCGCGCAGTTGGACGCGCTCCTGCGCCACGTCCTCCCGAGCGTGGGAGCCAGAGCACGCCCGCAGCCGGGCCGCGCAGCGGCCAACACATGGGTGTCACCAGCGCATAACGGTTTGGAGTACAAGGCTTTAGCCTTGTCTCCCCCGCACAAGGCTGAAGCCTTGTACTCCAATGTCCCCGACCCTTTGGTTCTGAGCCTGACTCGCGCCCGAGTCCAAAAGTCCCCCGTTGGAGCGGCTTCAGCCGCGACGAGGCCACGGCCGCTTGCGGGGTCGCGTCGCGGCTGAAGCCGCTCCCACCGGTTGCCAAGCCGGGGCTCGGTAACCAGACGAGCCGATACCATCCGCGTCTTGACCGCATTTCCACCCTCACCCTACCCGCCCTGCCGCCTGCTCATAGAGCCGCCCGGCGTCGCCCAGGTCGCCGACCGCGGCGCGCAGTTCGGCCGCGCGCACCAGGTCACCGGCGTGTTGGGCGCGGATCGCCTCGGCGCGGATGGTCTCGGGGTCGGCCTCCTGGCTGGGCCGCTGACCGACCAGCCGGCCACGCAGTGCCTCCAGTAGCCGACGGGCGGCGGACTCGCGCGCGGCCTCGCGCCCGCGCTGCTCGCGGTCGAGCGCGGCGAGCAGCGCCGGGCCGCGGCCGGTGAGCCCCTCCTGCACTGCCGGAGCCGCGCCGACCCAGAGGGTCCAGGCCGGTACCAGGTGGTCCAACTCGAAGCGCCAGGCGCCGTCGGCGGTGAGGACCAGGACGCGCTCGGGGTCCAGCCCCAACGCCTTGCGCCGGGCGCCGTCCGGCAGGGCGGGGCGGAAACAGAGCCCAGTCTCCAAGAAGAGCCCGCCCGGACCAGCGGCGGTCAGCGGGGTGCCGAACGGCAGGTCCGCGGCCAGCCCGCCCGCTGCCCCGACCAGCAGCAGGTGACGGCCGGCGCCGGGCAGCAGGAAGGCGCGCTCGGCCAACGGCCGGCCCATGAGCAGGCCGCGCGTCCAGTCGAGCTCGGTGTCGTCCAGCAGCAGCGCATCGATCGGGTCGTGCCGGCCGGCGACATGCACCAACTGGACCGGCAGCGGTGTGGGCAGGGCGCCGCCGCCTTCCGGGGTCAGGTCGGACCTGCCGGGGACCAGGGACGGGGCCTCCAGCAGGCTCGCGGTGTCCAGTTCCTCCCCGTCCATGATCAGCGAGCGGTGTCCGGTCTCGGGTCCGGCGAGAAGCCAGGTGACGCCGGGCGGGACCAGGTCGCCCAGCAGGCTGTCCCCGAGCGGGGCGCGATAGGCGATATCGACCAGCAGCCGGCCCTCCGCGGCCCCGACCGACTGGGCGAGCGTGGCATAGGGCAGCGCGGCGAGCGCCCGGGCCAGCGAGCGCGGGACCTCGCGGCGGCCGGCGCAGAGGCGCAGGATGAGCAGGGACGACACGGCGTCGTCCGCGCCGCCTTGATCGCGCCCGGCCTCGCCAAGCGGCCGGGCGCGGGCGGAGCGGATGCCGACCTCGAGCCCCAGGGCCAGCGCGCGCTTGAGCGCCCAGCGGCTCAAGGCGGCCGGCACCGCCAGGTAGAGTGTGTTGGCACTGACCGGGATGCAGGGTCTCAGCCCGGTGCCGGCCAGGAGTTGGGGCAGTTCGACCTGGGGCCAAGCGTCCGCGTCCAGGGTGGGACCGGTCGGCTCGCCGTCCAGGTCCAACGGTTGCCAGGCGCCGCTGCCCGGCGGCTGGGTCCCAGCCGGGCGGGCGTAAGGCCGGCCGCCGGTGGTCCAGATCAGGTGGACCAGGTCCCTGGTCGGCTGGTCGGTCTCCACCCACCAGCCGCCCTCCGGGCCGCGTCGGCACGTCACCTCCTGCACCAGGCCGCTGCCGGCCACCGCGCCGATGAAGGCCAGCACCCGGCCCGGGGTCGGGAAGCGGGCGCCGGTGGCCGCCGGCTTGGGTTGCGCTTGCTCCGATCGCGGCGGAGTCACCGGCGGCGCCTCCGGGGGCGATTCGGGTGCGGCGCTTGCGGCCGGCGGCTCCGGTCTGGGTTCGGGCTCCGGCGCAGGCGCGGGCCTGGCCGCCGGGCGGGCGGGCTCATCAACGCGCCGGATGCGGAATCCGAACGGGGTCTGGGTTGGATCGGCCATGATTGCGCTCCGTATTGTCTTTACTTGGCGTCTTGGCGCCTTGGCGTGAGCAACTGCCGGACTTAGGCTAATTCCTCGGCCGGCGCCGCCGCGGCCGGCGCCTCCGGCACCCCGGCGGCCATGCCGAGCCGGTCCATGGACCAGGCCTCCCAGCGCCGCTCCAGGTCGCGAAAGCCGCCGCTCCGCCGGGCGACGGCGAAGAGCGCGCACGCGAGATCCGCCCGGTCCAGGTGGCCGGCGACGGCCAGCGCCCAGTCGAGCAGCCGCTCCGGGTCCGCCTCCGGCCCGAGGTCGGCCAGGCCCCGGACCTGTCCGGCCAACAGGTCGGCCCCGCGGGCGCGGCTGCCGTTGCCGGCCTCGCAGCGGGCTAGGACCAGTTGGCGCTCCAGGGTCCGGGGCGCTGTCTCGGGGGTGACGGACTGGGCCAGGGCGCGGGCGTGGTCGTAGCGCTGGGCGTCCTCGGCCAGGACCCAGGCGGCGGCGAGCGGTTCCCCGCCGTTCTCCAGCGCTTGGGCGGCGTCCAGCGGCCGGCCACAGGCGAGGAAGCAGCGCGCCGCGTCCCGCCACAGGCGCCCGAACTGGTAGGCGACGGCGGCCTGGTCCGGCCGGCCCAGGGCCTCATAGTGGCGCGCGGCAGCCGCGAAGTCCCCGGCCTGCTCCAGGCAGCGACAGGCGTCGTCGCGCAGCCCGGCGCCGAGATAACACTCGGCGGCACGCAGCAGCAGTGCCTGGCGGTCGCTCATGGCTGGTTGCGTACCCGGGTGGTCATGGGTCGCTCGGGGTCAGTCTCCGGCGTGGCGGGCGAGTGCTCACCCCCGCTGGGGAGCGGCGCCGATCCGGGCAGCACCTCGCGCACCAGCGGGTGGCGCTCCAGCACCCGCCCGATCTCGGCGGAGCGGGCGTCGTGGCGGCGGTTGTGCTCGGCCTCCGGCAGGGGCGGGCCCTCGTCATCGATCTGGAGGGTCTCGACCTCGCCGGTCGCCTTGTTGAAACGGAAGCGGACGTGGAGTTTCACTTGGTGGTCCTCGGTGGTCCGGTCCGCGCAGCGGACCCTTGTATGCTCTGTTCCCAGGGATTGACAAGGAGGGTTGAGACACGGATGTTGCGTAGAGTGCACGGGAAGCCGTCGGACCCTGAAGCCTTGAGCTTGCACGTAGATTGGCTCCCCGC
>Ga0247836_1000705_pt1 | contig 59872 bp, 53 predicted proteins | sample LaCruzMarch2015__4_FD_187116 | JGI IMG/M metagenome (GOLD analysis project Ga0247836, IMG submission 187116) | Freshwater microbial communities from meromictic Lake La Cruz, Castile-La Mancha, Spain - LaCruzMarch2015_14m | ecosystem: Environmental > Aquatic > Freshwater > Lake | place: Spain... | reverse complement strand
TCACGAAGACGCACTGATTGAGATCGTCTTAAGGGCCTCTGGCATTTATGGCTCTTGCCTGGATTACGTCACGCAAACGGCAGATGCGCTCGAGGCCGTTGGGATTCATGATGCGCGATTGAATGCTCTGGTGGCACGCTTGAAATCGAAAATCCATCAGGACCAACGCGCCCTTCCCTGAGCCCGGGTCAATCAAGCTAACCCCGACCATGTCACGGTACACTCAGTGTTACCTTGTATCGGACCCGAACTATGTCTATTGCGGATATTCGTCAGAGCTACGACAAATACACTCTTTTAGAGAAAGACGCGAAAGCCTCTCCCTATGAGCAGTTTTCAGTCTGGTTTGATCAGGCGCTCTCTCAAAACGTTCCAGAACCGACTGCGATGACACTCGCGACAGCTGATGCTCGCGGTCGTCCTTCCGCCCGCATCGTTTTGTTAAAAGGCGTGGATGAAAAAGGCTTTCTGTTTTTCACGAACTACGAATCTCGAAAAGGGCTTGAACTCGCCGCGCAACCCTGGGCCAGCTTGTTGTTTTTCTGGCAGCAGCTTGAACGCGAAGTCCGTATTGAGGGCGTTGTCGAAAAAGTGACGGAAGCGGAGTCGGACGATTACTTCAAGACGCGTCCTCTCGGTTCGCAAATCGGGGCCTGGACCTCTCCGCAGAGTCGGCCGATCACCCTTGAGCAATTGGCTGCGACTGAAAAAGCGCTCAAAGACCAGTATGGGGACAGCAAGCCTCCACGCCCCCCTCACTGGGGTGGCTACCGCCTCAAACCGGAGTACTTCGAATTCTGGCAGGGTCGCCCATCGCGCCTGCATGACCGCCTCACCTATCACACGACCGGCACGGCAACGTGGACCATCGGACGTATCGCTCCTTAATAATATGAACACGACCTCCCCCTCCTTTGATTCGACTTTTTTTAGAGCAGCACTCGGTAGATTTCCAACTGGTGTGACGGTGATCACCGCCATGGCCGAAGGCATGGCCCCTGTTGGTTTGACCGTGAGTTCATTCAATTCTGTGTCTCTGGATCCGCCGCTTGTCGTCTGGAGCTTGTCGCGCAATTCTTCGTCATTGAAAACCCTGGAGCAGTGCGAGCGTTATGTCATTCACGTCTTGGGTTCGGAGCAGATGTCTGTTTCCCAGCGCTTTGCAAGTGGCCCGGCTGCCGAGCGTTTTAACGGCATACCGATGACAAAAGCCCCCAACGGCTCGCCACGACTCGACTTGCACTGTGCCGCGTGGTTCGAATGCGCCAACCATAAGCGTTACGAAGAAGGCGATCACATTATCTTCGTCGGTGCCGTGGAACATTGTGCGCGAACAGATGCCCTACCCTTGGTTTATCACGCCGGTGGCTATGATTTGACGCCTGCTGGCACAAGTAAATAAGTAAACAAGAAAACAAGAAAACACGAAAGAGAAATCATGAGTACAGATATTGATTGCATCGTGATCGGAGCCGGTGTTGTCGGCCTGGCAATTGCCCGCGCACTGGCACTGTCGGGACGCGAAGTAATGGTGGTGGAGGCCACCGAAGGCATTGGGACCGGCACCAGTTCCCGCAACTCCGAAGTTATACATGCCGGTATTTACTACCCCGCTGGCAGTCTCAAAGCGAAACTCTGCGTACAAGGCCGTCACATGCTGTATGCCTATTGTGCGGAAAAAGGTGTCGCGCACAAACGCATTGGCAAACTGATTGTTGCAACCAGCGAAGAAGAAATCCCCAAGCTCACCGACATCCTCCACAAAGCGCGCGTCAATGGCGTCGATGACATGGAGTTGCTGACGGCCGCACAGGCGCAAGCGCTCGAGCCGGCACTGTTCTGTACTGCCGCGCTGCTCTCGCCCTCCACTGGGATCATCGATAGTCATGGCTTGATGCTTGCCTATCAAGGCGACGCAGAAAGCGCGGGCGCACAGTGTGTGTTTCACACTCCCCTCGAGTCAGGTAAGGTGCGCAGCGAGGGTGGCTTTGACTTGCAATTTGGTGGTGCCGAGGCCATGAGCTTGTCTTGTAACGTGCTGATCAATGCCTCGGGCTTGCATGCCCCTACACTCGCACGTCGCATCGAGGGCATCCCGGCGTCCTCCATCCCGACCGAATATCTGTGCAAGGGTAGCTATTTCACCTTGCAAACCCGAGCCCCTTTTACACGCTTGATTTACCCCACCCCACATCATGCCGGTTTGGGTGTGCACTTGACGCTCGATCTCGGTGGTCAGGCTAAGTTTGGTCCTGACACCGAATGGATCGACAAAGTCGACTATGACATTGATCCGAGCCGCTGCGAAGGTTTTTACGAAGCGGTCCGCAGCTATTGGCCTGGCATGCAGGACGGCTCACTATCGCCCGGCTACACAGGGATTCGACCCAAAATTTCCGGACCACACGAGCCTGCCGCCGACTTTATGATTGCCGGTCCCGAGACCCATGGTGTCTCGGGCTTGGTCAATCTTTTTGGTATTGAGTCACCTGGTTTGACTTCCAGCCTCGCGATCGCACAAGAAACCCTCGCGCGCCTGAACCCCTGAGCCGGAGTTTCGTCGTGTCACACCCCGCTCCAGTTATTCAAGGGCTGAATCGCTTTAGAGCACCCGCTCCCCCGAGGAAATCTCCCTCCCAACGGGATATGATTAGACTTATTCACGTTCTCTATTAAAAGATACATAAAAATGAGCCAAGCCCCTTCTCCCAGTCAGCCACGTACCGGCGGTCAGATTCTTGTCGGTCAACTCGTCAGCCATGGCGTCAAACATGTTTTCTGCGTCCCAGGGGAAAGCTTTCTCGCAGTGCTCGACGCGTTAGTCGATGTCAGTATTGAGGTCACCGTATGCCGCCAGGAAGGTGGTGCAGCCATGATGGCCGACGCCTTTGGCAAACTCACCGGTGAGCCAGGCATTTGCATGGTCACCCGTGGTCCTGGCGCCTCCAATGCGTTGGCTGGCATTCACATCGCAAAGCAAGACTCCACGCCTATGATTGTCTTTGTCGGACAAATCGAACGCGGTATGCGTGAACGCGAAGCTTTTCAGGAAATGGACTATCGCGCCGTGTTTGGCCAAGCCGCCAAATGGGCCACCGAGATCGATGATGCTGCGCGCATTCCGGAAATCCTGTCCCGTGCCTTCCATGTCGCAACCTCCGGTCGTCCAGGCCCCGTTGTGATTGCGCTGCCCGAGGACATGCTGGTTGAGATGGCTACGGTTGCCGATGCGCCCCGCTATGAGGCTATCGACTCCGCACCTGCCGCAGGTCAAATGGCCGCGTTAGCAGAACGCCTGTCTAAAGCAAAAGCACCCGTCGCGATTTTGGGCGGCGCACGTTGGAACGCCCAAGCGGTTGAGCAATTTACGCAGTTTGCCGAGCGCTTTAAGCTGCCGGTCGCCGTGTCGTTTCGTCGCCAAATGCTTTTCCCCACCACCCATCCCTGTTTCATCGGTGATGTCGGCATCGGCCTGAATCCAGAGTTACTCAAGCGTGTACAAGACGCCGACCTCGTGCTGCTCGTCGGTGGTCGCATGTCGGAAATGCCAAGCCAGGCTTATACCCTTTTCGACATTCCTGTCCCCAAGCAAGCACTTGTGCATGTACATCCCGACAGTGGCGAGCTGGGTCGCGTCTATCGCGCCTCAATCGCCATCAACGCCTCACCCATCGCGTTTGCGGCAGAGCTCGCTGCCCTACCCACGCCCGCTTCAACGCCTTGGGCTGCAGGCACAACCGCCATGCACACCAGTTACTTGGCCTGGAGCGATCCCGCACCCATCAAAACGCCAGGCGCCGTGCAAATGGGCGGCGTGATGGAATATCTCGAGGCACATTTGCCCGCAGATGCCATCATGACCAACGGCGCGGGTAACTTCGCGACTTGGCTGCATCGTTTCCATCGTTTTACACAATTCGGCACCCAACTCGCGCCCACTTCTGGTTCGATGGGATATGGTTTGCCTGCTGCGGTTGGCGCCAAGCGCTTCTCACCCGACAAACTGGTCGTGTGCTTTGCCGGTGACGGTTGTTTCATGATGCACGGTCAAGAGTTCGCCACGGCTGTGCAATACAACTTGCCTATCATCGTGGTGATTATCGATAACGGCATGTACGGCACGATCCGGATGCACCAGGAAAAACATTATCCCGGCCGTATTTCCGCAACACACCTGAAAAATCCTGATTTTGCGGCCTATGCCCGCGCCTTTGGCGGTCACGGCGAGCGGGTTGAGAAAACAGAAGAGTTTGGCCCCGCGTATGAGCGCGCCGTCGCCAGCGGACAGCCCGCGATTTTGCATCTGTTGATTGATCCCGAGGCCATCACCCCGACCACGACCATTGCCAAGCTCAGAGCCGCTGCCCAGAAATCCTAAGGTCTTCAGGCGCGCCTGCGTGGGCATTTTGTACAATTTTGAATAGTTTTTAATTTGGAGCATGACATGGCTGAAGCCACTTTCAACTGGGAAGACCCTCTCTTGCTGGACAGCCAGCTGACCGACGAAGAGCGCATGGTTCGCGACGCTGCGCGCGCTTACTGTCAGGACAAGCTGGCCCCACGCGTACTTGAGGGTTTTCGCCACGAGAAAACAGACGTCAAGATCTTCCCTGAAATGGGTGAACTTGGCCTACTAGGCGCCACGATCCCTGTTGAATATGGTGGTTCAGGCCTGAACTATGTCAGCTACGGCCTGATTGCCCGTGAAGTGGAACGCGTCGACTCCGGCTATCGTTCAATGATGAGCGTCCAGTCCTCGCTGGTCATGTTGCCAATCAACGAATTCGGTAGCGAAGCTCAAAAGCAGAAATATCTGCCCAAACTCGCCAGTGGCGAATGGATTGGGTGTTTTGGTTTGACTGAGCCTGATCATGGTTCAGATCCAGCCGGCATGGAAACGCGCGCGGTTAAAACCGCGCATGGCTACACCTTGACCGGCAATAAGATGTGGATCTCTAACTCCCCCATCGCGGATGTATTTGTGGTCTGGGGTAAGTGCGTGGGCGGTGATTACGATGGCCGTATCCGCGGTTTTATCCTTGAAAAAGGCATGAAAGGTCTGACAGCACCTGCCATTCATGGCAAGGTGGGTTTGCGTGCCTCCATTACTGGCGAAATCGTGATGGATGGCGTTGAAATCGGTGACGAACAAATGTTGCCTGGTGTGTCCGGTCTAAAAGGTCCCTTTACCTGCCTCAATTCCGCTCGCTTTGGTATCGCCTGGGGTGCACTCGGTGCTGCCGAGTTCTGCTGGCACATGGCACGTCAATACACCTTGGATCGCAAACAATTTGGTCGCCCGCTTGCCGCGAATCAGTTGATTCAAAAGAAACTGGCGGACATGCAGACTGAGATCACCCTTGGTTTGCAAGGCTGTTTGCGTCTGGGACGCATGAAAGACGAAGGTACTGCCGCGGTTGAAATCACCTCAATCATGAAGCGTAACTCCTGCGGCAAATCGCTGGATATCGCCCGTATGGCGCGTGACATGTTGGGTGGCAATGGCATCTCCGACGAGTACGGTGTCGCACGTCACTTGGTTAACCTCGAAGTGGTCAACACTTACGAAGGCACGCATGATGTACACGCGCTTATCTTAGGTCGTGCACAGACAGGCATTCAGGCATTTTTCTAAAGCTTCGCAGCCGCCCGCCCCAGACGATCCTTGATGCCAAGCCACTCAAGGGTGTCTGGGACTTCTTCCCATACAATCTGGTCATACTCCCCCTGATCGAGGGCACGCAATGTCGCATACAGTGCATGGCTATAGATCGCAGGTCGGCCAGACATCGTGACCCACACCACACCCGCTTGCTGGGGTAACGTATACTGTATAAGTGAATGCGTCACATATACAGTCCGTCTAGAAGCATCATGAGTGGGTGCATTGAGTGCTGACAACATGTCGTTCGCCGTTGAGAGTTTAAGCGGCGTGCGAGGTGCGTAATGCGATTTCAACGCACCAGAAACTCTGGGCGCCTCTGCATCGGCATCCTGAACAACTGTATTCAGTATTGTGGCAATTTGTTGCGCCGTAATCTGTCCGGGTCGCAAAAGTACAGGACCTACACCCTGATCCAAACGCGACAGATCTAAGATCGTCGACTCAATTCCAACCTCACTCGCACCGCCTTCCAAAATAGTCATTCCAGCCTCGACAAGCTCTGGAAACTCATCGCGTACGTGCGAGGCTTGTGTGGGGGAGACTTGACCAAACTTATTTGCAGAAGGTCCCGCAATGCCACCCTGACCAGAGGGCTTGCCCGCGGCAAATGCACGAATCAGTTTTTGCGCAACAGGGTGCGAAGGGCAACGCAGACCGACACTATCTTGTCCTCCGCTCACCACATCTGAAATATGCGAAGCGCGCTTGAGAATCAAGGTCAGAGGACCCGGCCAAAACGCATCAATCAGCGCACGCGCCTCGTCAGGCACTGAAGCTGCCCAGTAAGACACATCCGCCTCGGGCGCCACATGCACAATCACAGGATGATTAGCAGGACGGCCCTTAGCGTGATAAATCCGCTCAACCGCCTCGCGACTCTCTGCGTCTGCACCTAACCCATACACCGTCTCGGTGGGAAAGGCGACCAAGCCACCTTGAAGCAATACCTGAGCGGCTTGATGGATGTCGCGATCAGAGGCTGTGGTCACTGAGCCGCCGTCTCAAAGCGTTGCCGCAACGGGCAAGCGCAAGACCTGCACCACTTGGTTGGCATGTGAGACCGCCTCAGCAAGCGTCGTACCCGTGCAATTGATATGACCCATCTTGCGCGCGCGACGTGCTTCGCGCTTTCCATAAAGGTGCAAAGATGCACCCGGCACGGCTAAGACATCCTGCCAATTGGGCTCAGCTTGTCGGTCATCCGAGCTCGGATACCAGACATCACCCAAAATATTAAGCATCACCACAGGCGCAAGCAAACGCGTGCTACCAAGCGGCAAACCCGCCATGACGCGCGCCTGTTGCTCAAACTGACTGGTCACGCAGGCATTCATGCTGAAGTGACCACTGTTGTGCGGGCGTGGTGCGATTTCATTGACGAGCAACTGACCATCACTCAACACAAAAAACTCTACACACAATACGCCTTCATACTTGAGGCCACGCGCGATGGCTAGTGCGGCTTCGGTTGCACGCGCCGTCATCGCGACGGCTTGCATGTCAACGGTCGTCACAGCCAAAATACCTTGTTCGTGGACGTTACGAGCGACCGGGAATACCGCGCACTGTCCATCTAATCCACGCGCCAACACGACCGAAAGCTCTTCTTTAAGATCGAGCATGGCTTCGAGAACGCAGGGCACGCTACCGCACTCAGCGAACGCTTTCAAAGCCTCTTCAAGCGAGCGTACGCGCGCCTGGCCTTTACCGTCATAACCGAGGCGCGCGACTTTTAAAATACCGGGAAACAAATGCGCACCCGCTGCGCGCAAGTCTGACTCCGCCTGAATCGCCGCATAGGGTGCAACGGCGACGCCTTGACTGACGATAAACGCTTTTTCTGCGATGCGATCCTGAACAATCTCAACCGCATGCGAACCCGGTGTCACGCGGCAATGCGTGGCCAGTGTTAGCAAACTTTTGGCGGGGACATTTTCAAATTCTGTTGTGACGGCTCGACAACGTTGCGCTAACTTGATCAGCGCCGTTTCATCATCGTAGTCCGCTTGGAGATGCATGTCGGCCACAGAGGCCGCAGGCCCCTCTGACGCGGGGTCTAACACAGCGACGCGATAGCCGAGTGACTGCGCAGCATGGCAGAACATTCGGCCTAACTGACCGCCCCCCATTAGACCGAGCCACTCACCCGGTGCAATCACAGAGGCACTCGCATGGCACGTGCTGCCTCAGTTTGGCGGGCGCGGAAAGCGATGAGCTTTTCACGCAAGGCGGCATCGGTCGTCGCGAGTGTTGCAATCACGTGCAAGGCGGCATTGGCTGCGCCCGCTTCGCCGATTGCAAAGGTCGCCACCGGAACACCTTTGGGCATTTGCACAATGGACAAAAGCGAATCCTCGCCTCGTAAATATTTGGAGGGCACAGGCACACCAAACACAGGGACTTCGGTGAGTGCCGCCATCATGCCTGGCAGATGGGCTGCACCACCCGCACCAGCAATAATGCCGCGCAAGCCGCGTGCGGCTGCCTGCGCGCCATACTCCGCCATATCGAGTGGCATGCGGTGTGCAGAAATCACCCGAGCCTCGCAAGGCACACCAAAATCGCCCAGCATGTTGACCGCGTGTTGCATGACTTCCCAATCGCTGGACGAACCCATAATGACACCAACGATCGGTGCACCAGCAGAAGATAAAGAGGTCATATCAAAGCCTTGGTAATAAAAATTGGACAGTGCGTCGATTAGGCGGTCAAACGATCAAGGGCTTCGCGGTATTTGGCTGCAGTTTTCGCAATCACATCCGCAGGCAATCGCGGTGCCGGAGGTGTTTTACCCCAGTCTTGCGTCTCGAGCCAATCACGGACGAACTGCTTATCAAACGATGGCGGACTGATACCTTCGCGATAACCATCGGCGGGCCAGAAACGTGAAGAATCAGGCGTCAGCACCTCATCCATCAAATGCAGCGTACCGTTCGCGTCGAGACCGAATTCAAACTTGGTATCCGCGATCATGATGCCCTTGGTGGCTGCAAAGGTGGCAGCCTCGGAGTACAGACGCAGCGTGACATCGCGAATACGCTCAGCCATCTCCGGACCAACTTCTTTGATGACATGCGCGAAGTCCACATTTTCATCATGCAAGCCCATCTCAGCTTTGGCGGCTGGCGTAAAAATCGGCTGAGGTAATTTACCCGCTTGCTTGAGACCCGCTGGCAACTGAATCCCGCAGACCGAACCCGTGGCTTGATAATCTTTCCAGCCGGAGCCGATCAGATAACCACGTGCCACCGCCTCGACCATAATAGGCTTTAGGCGCTTGACCACCACCGCACGACCGATCACCTGCTCTCGCTCGTTTGGTGCCACGACGTCTTCGGGATTGATGCCTGTTGAATGATTGGGCAGCACATGTGCGAGCTTTTCTAACCAAAAGTCGGTGAGTTCCTTGAGGACCTGACCCTTACCAGGGATCGGGTCATCCAGAATCACATCAAACGCGGAGATACGATCGCTCGCGATGATCAAAAGCTTGTCTTCGCCAACCGCGTACATGTCGCGCACTTTGCCGCGCGCCAGTAGCGGCAGGGATTGGATGCTGGATTGATACAGTGCTGTGGTCATCACGTTTATTGCACGACCTGAGACAATTTACCGGCCGAGTATTGAGCTGCGATCTCGTTGAGAGGCACAACCTTGATCTTGCTTGCGTTGCCGGCTGTACCGAACTGCTGGTAGCGTTCGACGCAGATGGCCTTGGCCGCCTCACGTGCGGGCTTGAGGTATTCGCGCGGATCAAACTTGCCTGGATTTTCAGCAAAGAAACGACGAATCGCGCCCGTCATCGCCAAACGGATATCCGTATCGATATTGATTTTGCGCACGCCAAACTTGATGGCCTCTTGAATTTCTTCGACCGGCACACCGTAGGTTTCTTTCATGTCGCCGCCAAACTGACGAATCTCCGCCAACAACTCCTGTGGCACGCTGGAGCTGCCATGCATCACGAGGTGCGTGTTGGGCAAGCGCTTGTTGATTTCCTTGATGCGGGAGATCGACAAAATATCGCCTGTGGGCTTGCGCGTGAACTTGTAGGCACCATGGCTGGTACCGATCGCGATGGCGAGTGCATCGAGCTGTGTACGGCGCACAAAATCCGCTGCCTGCTCTGGATCGGTCAACAACTGATCCATGGTCAGCTTGCCATCGGCACCGTGACCGTCTTCTTTGTCGCCTTCCATTGTTTCGAGCGAGCCCAAACAACCCAACTCACCCTCGACCGTGACGCCTAGCTTGTGGGCCATATCCACGACCTGCTTGGTCACGGCGACGTTGTAGTCATAGTCGGCGATCGACTTGCCGTCTTCTTTGAGCGAACCGTCCATCATCACGCTAGAGAATCCCAGATCAATCGCACCCTGACAGATTTTGGGTGACTGACCGTGATCCTGATGCATCACGACAGGAATATGTGGATACGACTCAACGGCCGCTTGGATCAGATATTTCAGAAATCCTTCGCCTGCATATTTACGTGCACCTGCAGAGGCTTGCATGATGACGGGGCTATCAGTCTGAGCCGCAGCCTGCATGATGGCCTGTACCTGTTCGAGGTTATTCACATTAAACGCGGGAATGCCATAACCATGCTCGGCGGCGTGGTCCAGAAGCTGGCGCATGGAAACTAAAGCCATGAGAGATCCTTTTTTAGAGCAAAATGTCGGGGTTGTAGGGAATTTACAGAGTATTTTACGGCAGCACGGACGCATTTGCCCTATGCCAGCCAAAAACTCGGTTCCAAGCACTTTTTATCCTCAAATGAGAAGCCTCCATGCCGCACGGCAAACCCGATTTAAATAGCACGATCCCCACCATTTCTTGGCTTGCCGGCGAACAAACGCTCACCTCAGCCTGGCACTCTGAAAACGGCTGGATGCCCCCAAAACGCACGATGCTCGCCGATGACACGATGAGTGCCGATACCGCCTATCGGCTGGCAAGCGAAGGCGTCGCGCTGATTTGGACCGGTGACTTTCAAAATGCCCGTCAACTCTTGCACGCGTTGGCGCGGCGCACGGCTAAACGTCGTCCGAAATACCTCGAACTCCCCTACCCCGAGCGTTTTCACCAAGTTAGACTGGCGCGTGCACAACGTGCCCGCACCCTTGGCATGCTGTGCTTACCCTTTGAACCCCATCACGTGCTCAAACACCGCCGCGCACCCGACGTCAAAGGGGCATGCCTGGCCGCCCACGGCGACAGCGCAACTGGCTATGTGATGCCCTTGACTGAACTGCTGGGCCTCATCAGCGCCTATGAGTGGCGTAAAAATGGCATCGACATCCCAGCACTGGGTGCGCGGATCCACCCTCATTACGGCGTGTTTGCCCCCACCCGCTCCGAGTATTTAGAGCTGATTGCACAGGCACCGCTCCCGCAAGGGCCAGACATGTTGGGGCACGCGTTTGATATCGGCACAGGAACAGGCGTCATCGCCGCGCTGCTACTCAAGCGGGGACTGACGCACGTCATCGCGACGGACACGCAGGCGCGCGCTCTAGACTGTGCCCAAGAAAATATCGAACGTTTTGGCTTGTCGTCAGGCGTGAAGTTTGTACAAGCAGATTTATTTCCCGATGGACAAGCAGACCTGATCGTCTGTAATCCACCCTGGTTACCCGGCCGCCCTGCCTCGGGCCTAGAGCATGCCATCTACGATCAGGATCAACATATGTTGAACGGCTTTTTAAAGGGTCTGCGCGCGCACCTGACCCCTCAAGGCGAAGGCTGGCTGATTTTGTCTGACCTTGCGGAGCACTTAAGGCTGCGCACGCGTGAAGACTTGCTAGATATGATAGAAACGGCTGGCCTGAGGGTCATGGAGCGTCTGGACATTCGTCCCATGCATGGCAAGATAAAGGACGAGGAAGACCCTCTCGCAGATGCAAGACGCGCGGAAGTCACCTCGCTGTGGCGTCTGCGTGCCTAAATCTTGCCCAATTAAGCGGTCGGCGTGCGACGCGCAGACTTGGGTCTGAACGCTTTGACCACGGCTTCGTCGGTCTCGATGTAGGGTCCGCCAATAAGGTCAATGCAATACGGGACGGCCGCAAAAATGCCCGAGGCGATGACTGTGCCGTCCTCGCGTTTGAGCCCCTCCAGCGTTTCGCTGATCGCCTTGGGTTGTCCAGGTAAATTGATGATCAACGCTGCGTGATCTGCAGTCTCTCTGAGCACCGCCACCTGTCGCGACAGAATCGCGGTCGGGACAAACTGCAGACTGATTTGGCGCATTTGTTCGCCAAAGCCTGGCATCTCACGGGTCGCCACCGCCAGAGTCGCCTCTGGCGTGACATCCCGACGCGAAGGACCCGTCCCACCTGTCGTCAGCACCAGATCGCAACGTTCGATATCCACCAATTCAATCAGCGTAGCCGAAATCGTCGGGGCGTCGTCCTGGATCAAGCGCGTCACGCATTCGATGGGGGTCGTGACAGCCTTTTCTAGCCATGCCTGCAAAGCAGGGACACCCTGATCCTCGTAGACACCTTTTGAAGCACGATCTGAAACAGAAACAAGACCGATACGAATCGTATCGGGGTGGCGACTCGCGTTCATCTTTGATACACCTCGAGCTGCGCTCTTAATTGTCTGACTTCTTCCATCAAATCCACCATCAACGCCGCCGCATCCAGATTGACCTCGAAGTCTCTCTGCGCACGGGCAATCTGACGGGCGCGGGCAGCTGCGGCACTGGCGAACACCCAAAGATCGGGGGGTGTTTCTGCAGCAAGAGCATCGCGCTCAAGCTCTACAAGCCCTTCGTGCACGAGGCTGACGACCCAGTCCACGTGTTGTTCACATAAATATGCCATCTCATGCAATGACAAAGGCGCAGTGCCATCCACCATCACCGCTGAATAAATCGTCACCGATTTCATCCTTGTACTCCCAAATGACGGCGCGGATTAAAAGGCGCAGCCTGTGCGAGCGCCTGATAAGCGGCCTTGGCGGCATCCGTCGTCGCAGGAGGCCACACCACATCCAATATAAGATAAAGATCGCCTGCCGGCTCGCCTGGTAAGCCTTTGCCACGCAATCTAAGCTTGCTGCCAGGCTGACTCCCTGCGCTGATACTGACCTCGACCTCGCCTTGCAAGGTCGGCACATGTACCTGACCGCCGCAAGCCGCTTCCCAAGGCGTCACAGGCAGTTTCATGCTCAAGTCCCGCCCTTGCACCTGGTAAATGGGATGGGCTGCAAAATGCACGGTCAAAAACAAGTCACCTGCCGGACCACCTGCCTCGCCGGGCATACCTTGACCTGACAGCCGAATCATCTGGCCCGCTCGCACGCCCACAGGAATCTTGACGCTCAAGGTTCGATTGACGAGTTGAGGGCGACCTTGTGCATCGAGCTGGACTGAGCGCAGACCAAGCTCACGCGTCACACCATTGAGGCTGTCTTCGAGGGAAATTTCAATATCGGCGTGATGATCTTCGCCCTTGTAGGGCTGTTGCGCACTAGCTTGCCGCGGATCCGCACCCGGGCTGCGCCGCTGGCGCTCGGCTTGCTTGAACAGACTAGATAAAAAGTCATGAAACTCTGCATCATTCGGTGCACGCCCCTCGCCACCCGCGAACTCAAAACCTCGATCCCAGCCTGGTCCAGGCGCAGCACCTCCTGAGGAAACATTGGTTCTAAGTTGATCATAAGCCGCGCGCTTTTCCTCGTCACGCAAGACGTCGTTGGCCTCGTTGACCTCACGCATGCGGACCTCTGCGTCCTTTTCCTTGCTCACGTCGGGGTGATATTTGCGCGCAAGTTTGCGATAGGCTTTGCGGATATCATCCTTAGAAGCCTCTGGCGTTAACTCGAGCGTTTTGTAATAGTCTTTGAATTCCATGTGTGTGGTCGCAATCAATGCGCCAAAAAGATGAATATAACGTCACAATGGGGGCAAATACCCAAAAATACAAGCCCTTTTAAATATACAAATTCATATGCAAATCGATCACATTCCGTTTGGCACCACAGACTGGTCCAAGATTCCCGTCACTGAACATCCTGGTACCACAGGCAAAGCATTTTGGCGGACACAGCAGTTTGGCACCATCCGCGTCAGGATGGTCGAATACACACTTGGCTATCTCGCGGATCATTGGTGTGAAAAAGGTCATATTTTGTTGTGCTTGAGCGGATCGTTACGCACCGCACTTAAGGACGGCCGTGTCTTTGACCTGCAGCCTGGCATGAGCTACCAAGTTGCGGATGGCGCAGAGCCACACCAGTCCTCTACAGAGACGGGTGCGACACTGTTTATCGTGGACTGATTTAGCCTACTGCGCGCTTTTGCAGGATGTCGACAGCGGGCAAAACCTTACCCTCGAGAAATTCGAGGAAAGCACCACCACCTGTGGAGATGTAGCCAACCTTGTCCGTGATATCGAACTTGGCGATGGCTGCGAGCGTGTCACCGCCACCGGCAATAGAAAAACCTGCCGAGTCCGCGATTGCACGAGAGACAGACTCAGTCCCTTGTGCAAAGGCCTCAATCTCAAACACACCGACTGGGCCGTTCCAGACGATGGTACCAGCATTTTTCAAAATTTCAGCTAGCTGAGCCGAGGTTTGTGGACCGATATCCAAAATCAAATCATCCGCCTCGACATCTTTGGCAGATTTGGTTGAAGCCTTGGCTTGGGCAGAAAACTCTTTTGCACACACCACATCGGTCGGGACTGGCACAGCCGCTCCGCGCGCCTGCATTTTTGCCATGACTGCACGTGCTTGATCAAGCTGATCAGGCTCCGCAAGCGACTTACCAATTGGCAAACCCGCCGCGAGCATAAAGGTATTGGCAATCCCGCCGCCCACAATCAATTGATCAACCTTATCGGCTAGTGACTGAAGAATGGAAAGCTTGGTGGAGACTTTTGAACCGCCAACAATTGCGACCAGAGGGCGCTTAGGTGCAAGCAATGCGCGACCAAGGGCTTCGAGTTCGGCCTGCAGCAAAGGACCCGCACAGGCAATCGGTGCAAACTGCGCAATGCCATGGGTAGTGGCTTCCGCGCGATGTGCTGTTCCAAATGCATCATTGACATAGACATCGCACAGCGCGGCCATTTTCTTGGAAAGCTCTGAATCGTTTTTCTTTTCGCCTTTGTTGACACGGCAATTTTCGAGCAAAATCACTTGTCCGGGCGCGACTGAGACACCGTCCACCCAGTTTTGCACAAGCGGCACAGGCATCCCCAACAGATCGGAGAGTCGCGTGGCGATGGGCGCCAGCGAGTCTTCTTGTGTCAGCGTGCCTTCAGTCGGACGACCTAGATGCGAGGTCACCATCACGGCAGCACCCGCGTCCAGTGCCAAGCGAATGCCTGGAACCGAGGCGCGGATACGCGTGTCTTCGGTGATGTGACCTGCGTCATCAAAAGGCACATTCAGATCTGCGCGGATAAATACGCGCTGACCTTTCAGTTTGCCGGCTTGAGCAAGTGCAGAAAGAGTTTGAACGGTCGTCATGATCAACTTATTTTTACAGACAATTATTTAGCAGACATCAAGGCAATCGTCGTGTCGAGCATGCGGTTGCTGAAACCCCACTCGTTGTCGTACCAAGAGTTCACTTTCACCAGATTACCTGAGACCTTGGTCAAGGTTGCGTCAAAGTTGCTCGAAGCAGGATTGTGATTAAAGTCGACAGATACCAATTGCTCAGTGTTGTAAGTCAAAATACCCTTGAGAGGACCGGATGCAGCTGCGTCTTTCAGGATGGCATTGACTTCTTCGACGGTGGTGTCGCGCTTGGCTGTGAAGGTCAGATCTACGATCGAGACGTTAATCGTCGGCACGCGCATCGCAAAACCGTCCAGCTTGCCATTAAGCTCAGGCAACACCAGACCGACAGCCGCAGCGGCGCCTGTCTTGGTGGGGATCATGCTCATGGTGGCTGAGCGCGCACGACGCAAATCTTCGTGATACACGTCTGTCAACACTTGGTCGTTGGTATAAGCATGGATCGTGGTCATCAGGCCGGTCACGACACCGAGTTTTTCATGCAAAGGCTTGACGAGTGGTGCCAAACAGTTGGTTGTGCACGATGCATTTGAAATCACAGTGTGCTCTTTCTTGAGCACGTCCTGATTCACACCAAACACAATGGTGGCATCGACGTCTTTGCCGCCCGGTGCAGAGATAATGACTTTCTTGGCGCCGCCTTTCAGGTGGGCCGAAGCTTTTTCCTTGCTGGTAAAAAAGCCAGTGCACTCAAGCACCACGTCCACTTTTAGGTCGCCCCAGGGCAACTCGGCAGGGTTGCGGTTGGCCAACACGCGGATCTTGTCGCCATTGACAACCATGTAGTCGCCCTCAACACCAACCGTGCCAGGAAAGCGACCGTGAGCGGTGTCATATTGCGTCAGGTGGGCGTTTGTCTTGGGATCGCCCAAGTCGTTGATGGCTACGATTTCGATATCGTGCTTTTTGCCACCTTCGTAGTGTGCACGCAAAATGTTGCGACCAATACGACCATAACCGTTAATAGCGACGCGAATTGTCATGAGACCAAGCTCCTAAGTTTGCAAAATTTATAAGATATTTTTGACGGCCTGAGCGACTTTTTCAGCAGTCAGTCCAAAGTGTTTAAACAACGCACCGGCAGGAGCCGATTCGCCGTATGTATCAATACCTACCACTGCACCTTCTAGACCCACATATTTGTGCCAAAAGGCCGTGACACCCGCCTCAACCGCGACGCGCGGCATACCCTTTGGCAAGACCGAAGCGCGCCAAGCTGCATCTTGTTTGTCAAACACATCGGTGCTGGGCATGGAGACTACACGTACGGCGATGCCTTCGGCGGCCAACAGCTTTTGTGCTTCGAGCGCGAGCGAAACCTCCGATCCGGTCGCGATAATCGCAGCCTTGGCGCCGGATGTGCCTTGTGCCTCTTGCAAAACATAGCCGCCGCGCGCGACCTGTTTGAGCGTCTCGGCACTGCGCGCCACAAAAGGCAGATTTTGTCTGGATAGCAACAGTGCCGTGGGACCACCCGCATGCACATCCATGCCAATGCTTGTCGGACGCTCAACCGCCGCCAACCACGCCGCCATGGTCTCGACGGTATCGCAGGGACGCCAAACGGATAAATTAGGAATCAAACGCAAGCTGCTCGCATGCTCAATCGACTGGTGCGTCGGACCATCCTCGCCCAAACCGATAGAGTCATGGGTAAAGACATGCACCACGCGTTGCTTCATCAGCGCAGCCATACGGAGCGCACTGCGTGAGTAGTCTGAGAAGGTCAGGAAAGTGCCGCCAAACGGCAAGTAGCCGCCATGGAGCGCCATGCCATTCATGATCGCCGCCATCCCGAACTCGCGCACGCCATAATTAATGTGGCGGCCGAACTGAATACCATTCGCGCCGGCACGCACGGCCGCGACGCCCTTCCAGTCCGTGAAGTTCGAACCCGTCAAATCAGCCGAGCCACCGAGCATTTCGGGCAAAATTTCGACCAGGGCGGTAATGGCTTGTTGAGAAGCCTTACGCGAGGCCACAGTTTCTGCTTTTTCATTTGTCGCGGACAACAGTTTTTCAGCAATCGCCGCAAAATTAGCCGGCATAGCGCCTTTCATGCGACGCATAAATTCAGAGGCTTCAGCAGGGAATTTAGTCGCATAAGCGTCAAACGTTTTCTGCCAGCCAGCCTGAGCCTGAGCACCGGCGCCACGCTGATCCCAGCCGGCATATACCAATTCGGGGATTTCAAAAGGCGCATACGGCCAACCGATCGCTGCACGCGTTGCAGCGATTTCCTCGGCACCTAGCGGCGCACCGTGAACCTTGTCTGTGCCTGCAACAGTGGGAGCACCTTGACCAATGACAGTCCTGCAAATGACAAGCGTTGGACGACCATGTTGCGCACCTAGCTGTCGCGCCTGAGCCAGCGCAGCATGGACAGCCTCGACATCATGGCCATTCGCAACGCGCACCACATTCCAACCATACGCCTCAAAACGCTTTGCTGTATCGTCTGCAAACCAGTTTTCTACCTTGCCATCAATCGAAATCCCGTTGTCATCGTAAAGGACGACAAGCTTGGAGAGGCGCAGCGTCCCAGCAAGGGAACACACCTCGTGGGATATGCCTTCCATCAGGCAGCCATCGCCCACAAAGGCATAAGTGTGATGATCAACAATTTTATGGTCTGGGCGGTTGAACTCAGCCGCTAGCAAAGCCTCGGAAAGCGCCATGCCTACCGCATTGGCCAAACCTTGACCGAGCGGTCCAGTCGTTGTTTCCACACCAGAAGTGATACCCACCTCTGGGTGGCCTGGGGTTTTGGAATGTAATTGACGGAACTTACGCAACTCCTCCATCGGGAGGTCATAACCAGTCAGGTGCAACAAAGCATAAATCAGCATCGAGCCATGGCCGTTTGACAGCACAAAGCGATCACGGTTAGGCCAGGCAGGATCAACAGGGTTGTGACGCAGATGTCGGGTAAAAAGCGCTTCGGCCATCTCGGCCATCCCCATTGGGGCGCCGGGGTGACCGGAATTGGCTTGTTGCACAGCATCCATGGCAAGCGCACGAATAGCGTCTGCAAGTTTGACGGGGGAAGCGATAGTTGGGCTCATGCGATGGGTTCCGGCCAAGTACTCACGGGATCAGAAAAATAGGTTACAAAACGTAGGAGTTTAGCACCCGTACATCCACGAAGACATCGACGAGCACCCTGCATGGCTGACCCCCGCTTTTATTGCCCAGAACCCATTTCCGCACGCCAAACCCTCGCACTGCCCAATTCTGTCGCCCATCACATACGGGTCCGCAGATTAGAGGCCGGCAGCAGCATTATTTTATTTGATGGACGTGGAGGAGAGCTGTCCGGAACCCTTGATTTTCAAGGGAAAACTGCCTATGTGACCTTGGGCGAACTTCATCCTAGAGAGTGCGAACTCGCTGGCGAACTGTGCTTGTTTCAAGGACTCCCTTCAGGCGACAAAATGGACTGGGTGATCGAAAAGGCTGTCGAACTCGGGGTCAAACGTATTGTTCCAATCAGTGCACATCGCAGCATCTTGAAACTCTCAGGACCCAGGCTTGAGAAACGCTTAGCGCACTGGGCAGGCATTATTGAGTCAGCTTCTGAGCAATGTGGCCGCAATCGACTGATGCACATATCGCCTCCCCAAACGCTCGAAGAGGCACTCAGCGCACGCGCGATAGGAAAGCGCTTGCTTTGTGATCCCTCCGCTGCCGAAGATCTCGAAACGCATTTTTCTGACCCGTCTTGCCAAGCCAAAATAGACCGGGCATTAACGCTTTTGGTCGGCCCAGAGGGCGGGTGGAGCCCGGAGGAGCTGCAAAGCTGCTCACGCAGCGGTGCTCAGGCTATTCGTTTTGGGACACGTGTGCTGCGGACAGAGACAGCAGGCTTAGCTTTGGTTGCTGCGACGACAGCACTGCTGCGCTGGTAACACTCAGGCGGGCTCATCACTCCAGGCATTGACAATGCCAGGGGTAGCTTCAGGGTGTTTGCCCGCGTGATGAATACCAAAAATAAAAATACGATTGTTTTCACGGGCAAATTCGACAGCGTCGTTTAAGACCTGCAAAAATTGCTCACCGTCCATGACGATCGCCGGGTCTGCAGAATGCAAATGATTGAGAACCAACACAAAGCCGCCCTCTTTTTGGTCAAGCAGGGTGTCACAGAGACAATCATAAAAACCATCGAAATCCGCACCAAAAAACTGTGGGTAATCGACCGCTTTAACAATTGCGCGAAACACGGCTGAACGGCTGCGCGCTTTGTCGCAATCCGCCTCAAACCAAGCTAGTCCTGCATCTTTAGCCGCAGCAGCAACCACCTCTAATCCACCTTGGGGGTCAAAGGTTCCGCCGCGCTTTAACAGCTGCTTTAATGCTGGCTCAAGAGTCTTACCCATGCCGATGGCTCCTTCAAGCAGGCCAATCTTTTGGATGACTATATCACTGACGTTCAGTGATCGTATCGCGATAAAAAGATCATTAAGTTTTTTATACTGTAAATATCGTCAACAGTCACGCCTTTAACGCTATTCATTGCGGAAAGCATGATGCAGTCAAGTACTTTCACAGCAGTTTCTTTTGCAAATCATCATGGCGGGGGTCATTCGCCTCAACCACTGTCAATGCTGTCATATTGACGATACGGCGAACCGTCGCACTCGTCGTGAGAATATGCACAGGTGCATTTGCACCTAACAGGAAGGGCCCCACCGCAACATTGCCACCCGCCGCTGTCTTGAGTAAGTTGTAAGCAATATTGCCAGAGTCCACATTCGGACACACCAACAAGTTTGCTGCGCCCTTGAGCGTAGAGGAAGGTAATATTTTTAAGCGAAGCGCCTCGTTTAACGCGCAGTCACCATGCATCTCACCATCGACTTCGAGGTCAGGCTGCATCGCACGAATGAGTTCCAGTGCCTTTTGCATTTTGCTGCCGGACGCAGAGCTTCCAGAACCAAAGTTGGAGCGGGACAATAAAGCTACCTTAGGGATCACATTGAGACGGCGCATTTGATCAGCGGCCGCGAGGGTAAATTCCGCAATTTGTTCAGCGGTCGGATCGTCGTTGACATGCGTGTCGACCAAGGCAAGTGTTTGCTCTGGTAACAACAAAATATTCATCGCCGCATACGTGGACGCACCGGGGCGTTTACCAATCATCTGATCGACATAACGCAAATGATCGGCGTAGCCACTCGCAGTGCCACAAATCATGCCATCCGCATCGCCCATGCGCACCATCGTGGCACCAATGAGCGTCAAGCGACGTCGCATTTCAATCCGCGCCATTTCTTTGGTCACGCCGTGGCGACACATTTTGTCCCAATAGGCCGTCCAATACTGGTGAAAGCGCTCGTCAAACTCAGGGTTCGTGACCTCAACATCTTCGCCCAAACGCAAACGCAAACCAAATTTTGCGATGCGATCCGCAAGAACAGTTGGCCTGCCGACCAAAATGGGTTTCGCTAATTTCTCGTCAACAATCACCTGCACCGCACGCAAAATACGCTCGTCTTCGCCTTCAGTAAATACGATACGCGCCTTGGCGCCTGCACGAACCAAAGCTTTAGCTGTTGAGAACATCGGCCGCATGAAAGCGCCGGAGCGATACACAAATTGCTCTAGCTGTTCGACGTAGGCATCCAGATCAGCGATCGGACGTGTCGCCACGCCACATTCCATCGCCGCTTTGGCCACAGCTGGCGCAATACGCACGAGCAGGCGAGGGTCAAACGGCTTGGGAATAAAGGACTTGGGACCAAACGAAACATCATAGTTGCCGTAGGCTGCCGCCACAATGTCGCTTTGTTCCTCTTGAGCCAAATCACCAATCGCGATTACAGCGGCTTTTTCCATCTCGCGCGTGATGGTGGTGGCACCTACATCCAAGGCACCACGAAAAATGTAAGGGAAACATAAAACGTTATTGACTTGGTTGGGATAGTCAGAACGCCCAGTAGCCATGACAATATCATCTCGAACCGCATGCGCATCCGCGGGAAGAATCTCGGGGTTCGGATTGGCCAGCGCCAAAATCAACGGACGCTTGCCCATGACCTTGACCATCTCAGCTTTGAGAACGCCGCCTGCAGACAACCCAAGAAAAACATCTGCATCAGCAATGATGTCTGCCAATTTGCGCGCAGCAGTTTTTTGGGCAAAGCGGGCTTTGTCGGGGTCCATCAAAGCCACTCGGCCCTCGTAGACCACACCCTCAATATCTGACACCCAGATATTTTTAAGCGGCAAGCCCAAATCCACCATCAAGTCCAAACATGCGAGTGCTGCGGCACCCGCACCGGACACGACCACTTTGACCTTGTCGATATCCTTACCGACGACTTTCAAGCCATTGATAAACGCGGCTGATACACAAATCGCTGTCCCGTGCTGATCATCATGAAACACTGGGATGCGCATGCGTTCACGTAATTTGCGCTCGACCTCAAAACACTCAGGTGCTTTGATGTCCTCAAGATTGATGCCGCCAAATGTCGGTTCAAGACTCGCGATAATGTCAACGAGCTTGTCGGGATCCTGTTCATTAATTTCAATGTCAAAAACATCGATACCAGCGAATTTTTTAAATAACACCGCCTTACCTTCCATTACCGGCTTGGAGGCCAGGGGGCCAATGTTGCCCAAACCAAGCACCGCAGTGCCGTTGGTAATGACACCCACTAAATTTCCGCGCGCGGTGTAGCGAAAGGCATTCGCCGGATCTATCACGATCTCTTCGCAAGCTGCCGCCACGCCGGGGGAGTACGCCAGTGCCAGATCCCGCTGATTAGACAGCATCTTGGTTGGGGCAATCGATATCTTACCGGGGCGACCCTGCTCGTGATAATCGAGAGCAGCTTGGCGAAAAGTTTTTTCCATATCTGTTTTTGTCTTTTAACAAATCAATTTAATTGAAGGGATTCTAGCCCTTTTGCGGGAGGTGTCCGACCAAATACCCCAGCAGGATCAAGAATCTGTTTGATAGACTGATCAAGCAATCCCGAAGCGTGCGTGACCTCTGCAACAAGCCTCTGGTCTGAAAAGTCCTGATCGTTAGAAACCTGTTGCGCGGGCAAAGAACGCTCAGCCGTCTGAATCCAAAGGGTTTGCAGCCAAGCTAGACTACCACCATGTCCAGCGAACAGCCAAGCCAAATTAGGCGAGTCTCCAGCTTGAGACATCAGGGCGTCTAAACGATAACGCGAAGGCCACGTCAGGCACTGCGCGCAGCGTGCGGCATCGCTTGATTGCGCGAGCTCAAACAGCCGTGGGATGTTTTTTTGTAATGAAAGACTTTTAAGAGGGGCACTATCCTTGGAGCCAAAAGGACCCAACCGTTCCAACGTACCATCTGCAAGCAACACCTCCGCCTGAAGAATACCGTTTTGCATTAAATTGCCTGTAAAGGGACGCGCAAACCATTGAGCAACGGTGAGGCTAGACTCCATGAGTGCGGCGTCCTCCGCAAACATCCCAACACCTTTTTTGTGAAGCATCCCAAGTGTCACGCCAGCCTCCACTCGCCAAATGCGTGCGCTGGGGTCCTCCAACTCAGAGTGGGCCCATTCTGCGCGTGAATCCACCCACAAGATCGGACGTTCAGGATCCGGACATGCCTCAGAGTCCATCATCATTAATTGCACACCGAGCTGCACACATAAAGCCTGCGCATGCTGGACATCGATCGCCCGCCCCGGTGCAAGCCACGCTTGTGACGTCTGCGCCTCCTGATCCCAGCGCACACGACCCACACAGACACGTGAAAGCCGGGCACAAAACTGCCCCCAAGGCGTCGCAGGTGTTCTATGCCCGGTAAGAAAAGCCCTTCTAGACGGTTGAGTAACCACTACAATTCTGCTCCAAGAGGGAGAATGACACAATGACTGCACTTGCAGCACGCACACACGATACGGTGACATTTCATGCGGTCGAGCTTTTAAAACAAGCCTCGGCACTGACACGCGCCGGAGTCGACATTATCAGCCTTGGTGTCGGAGAACCCGACTTTACCGCAGCACCAGCCGTTGTGACTGCCATGGAACACGCTGCGCGCGCAGGGAAAAGTGGTTATTGCCCACCAGCGGGACTGCCAGAGTTACGTGAGGCGATCGCTGGATTTTACGCGACGCATCTCGGCGCCCCCGTTGACCCGCAACGCGTGATCGTGACTTCAGGCGCGAGCGGCGCACTTCTGCTTGCCGCCATGGCACTCGTCAATCCAGGTGATGAAGTCCTCATGCCTGACCCTTGCTATCCACCTAATCGGAATTTTGTCGGCTCCGCTGGGGGCACAACCAAACTCATCCCGACCACCGCCGCATCAAGATTTCAACTCTCGGCTCATGATATTGCTCAGCATTGGGGTCCAAAGACTCGCGGCGTGCTGATTGCCTCGCCTAGCAACCCGACTGGCACATCGATTGAAAGAGCAGAGCTCGTAAAAATATTTAATGAGGTGCGCGCGCGGAAAGGCTTTGTCATGATGGATGAAATCTATCTGAGCCTTTCTTATGAAGGACAACGTCAATCTGCACTCAGCCTCGATAACGAGGTCATCATCCTCAATAGTTTTTCAAAATACTTCAATATGACCGGGTGGCGCCTCGGTTGGATGATCGTGCCACCAAACCTTGTTGCGCCTATTGAAAAAATGGCGGCGAGTCTCGCAATATGTGCCCCCACGCTGGCGCAGTATGGCGCACTCGCGTGCTTTGAGCCAGAAACAATCGTCCTCTACGAACAGCGTCGCGAGGAGTTTCGCAGGCGACGGGACTTTATTGTGCCGGCGCTGCAAGCTCTCGACATTACAGTCCCGGTCAAACCGGATGGCGCTTTTTATGTCTATGCCGACATTTCTGCACATTCGCCTGACAGCGGTGCGTTTTCTCAAGCCCTGTTACATGGCGCGAGAGTAGCCGCCGTCCCCGGGCTCGATTTTGGTCCTGCCCATGCCGCACACACCATGCGGTTTGCTTACACCACCAGCCTTGAGCGCCTGCAAGAAGCCATGCAACGCATCAAAACCTATCTCGGTTAACCCTAAAGCTCATCCAGGACGCATATCTTGAAATATAAAGATTTGAGAGACTTTCTCTCGCAACTTGAAAAAAACAACGATCTCAAACGCATTGATGCGCCTGTATCAAGCGAACTTGAAATGACTGAAATTTCCGATCGTGTATTAAAAGCCGAAGGACCCGCACTGATTTTTCAACACGTTATTCATCACGGCAAGAAAAGCGATATGCCCGTGCTGACGAACCTGTTTGGCACCCCAACACGTGTTGCTCAAGGCATGGGGGCCGAGAATACGACAGCCTTACGTGACATCGGAGAGTTGTTAGCAAGCCTGCGCGAACCCGAAGCTCCAAAAGGGTTTAAAGACGCGCTGGCCAAAGTCTCTATGCTTAAAGCCGCGCTTTGGGACATGAGTCCAAAGAACGTGCGAGGCGCGCCATGTCAGGAAATTGTTTGGGAAGGGAATGACGTCGATTTAGGCAAACTCCCTATTCAAACCTGTTGGCCAGGGGATGTTGCCCCCCTCCTAACTTGGGGACTGGTTATCACGCGCGGTCCGAACGCCAAGCGTCAAAACCTCGGCATCTATCGACAACAAGTCGTCGGTCGCAATAAACTCATCATGCGTTGGCTCTCTCATCGCGGCGGCGCGCTGGATTTTAGAGATCACGCACTTGCCCACCCTGGCACCCCTTTTCCTATCGCCGTAGCACTTGGCGCTGATCCAGCCACCACGCTCGGCGCAGTCACCCCCGTGCCTGACTCCCTCTCAGAATATCAATTCTCGGGCCTGCTGAGAGGAGGACGAACTGAAGTCACCTCCGCAATCGGTAGCAACCTCTCCGTGCCCGCTACAGCGGAGATCATCCTAGAAGGCCATCTGCTTCCGAGCAGTGATCCGCGCGCAATCAAACCCGTCGTGCCCGAAGGCGTGAATCCTCCCCCCGCCTCCGACTACGAATTAGCCTTAGAGGGACCATACGGCGATCACACCGGGTACTACAACGAGCAAGACTGGTTTCCGGTTTTTACCGTTGACCGCATCACGATGCGGCGTAATCCTATTTACCATTCCACCTACACAGGCAAACCACCAGATGAGCCTGCTGTGCTGGGTGTCGCACTCAACGAAGTGTTTGTCCCCATTTTGCGTCGACAGCTTCCTGAAATCGTCGATTTTTATTTACCACCCGAAGGTTGTAGCTATCGACTCGCAGTCGTATCGATCCGAAAACAATATCCAGGCCACGCAAAAAGAGTCATGTTTGGTCTCTGGAGCTTGCTGAGACAGTTTATGTACACCAAGTTCATTGTGGTGGTCGACCAAGACATTAACCCTCGCGACTGGAAAGAAGTCGTCTGGGCCATGACCACACGGATGGACCCTGTCCGGGATACCTTGCTGGTTGAAAATACGCCCATCGATTACCTTGACTTTGCTTCGCCAGTCTCAGGTCTCGGGGGAAAAATGGGCATGGATGCGACCAACAAATGGCCTGGTGAAACGCAGAGAGAATGGGGAACACCTATTCAAATGGACGCGGCCACTAAAGCTCATGTAGACGCAATCTGGGGATCACTCGGGCTGTAATGACTGGGGGGTGGCATGCTAGGACTTTTGATACGTTCCGCGTAGCAATAACCACAGAAAAAATGGCCCCCCTACTAAACTAGTGATGACGCCGACCGGCAGCTCGGCGGGCATCACAAGCAAACGCGCAAGCACATCCGCCAACAGCAAAGCCATCGCGCCACCCAGCCATGACATCGGTAAGAGCAAACGGTGATCTGCCCCCAGCCATAGCCGCAACACATGGGGCATCACCAGGCCAATAAAAGCAATGCCTCCCGTCACGGCAACTAAAGGGCCCACCAATAAACAGATGGCGATGATGAGTTCGCGTCGCACACGGTTCACCGCAAAGCCAAGATGTAGTGCTTCGCGCTCACCCAGCAACAATGCGTTGAGCACACGCCAACGTGCAAATAACCACAGGGATAGCGTTATGGACCAAGGTAAGAGCCACACTAAACTCGACCAGCTTGCACGCGTCAAACTACCAAGGGACCAAAAAGAAAAGCTCCGAAATTGCGCATCTGAGGCAAAGGTAATCAGCAAGCTCACTAGACTCAAAGCAAACGCATTGATCGCAATGCCTGCCAACAATAGGCCCGCTACCCCTGGATAACGGCGTCCGATCAAAAAAGCTGTGAAAGTCGCCAACGCCGCGCCAGCAAAACCAGCCAAGCCGCTGGCAAGCAGACTCCCGAAACCAAGCATCAGCGCAGTCACAGCGCCGAGCGAAGCGCCGGCTGAAATGCCTATTAAGGCAGGCTCTGCGAGGGGATTACGAAACAAGGCCTGCATCACGGTACCGCTTAATGCCAACGCGCCACCCACAATGATGGCAAACAATACCCGTGGCAGGCGCAACTCAAACAATACCGTTTGCAATAATGCGTCAGCGGCCCCATGCCCAAACAGTAACGAAACAAAATCAGACCACGATATCTCTACCGCACCCGCTCGCAAAGCCACAAGCGTCAGGCCAAGCAGCACTAATATTGCACCAGCAAGCAGCCAAGCCTTTCGTTTCTCCTCCGAGCGCGACGTCAAATGCATCAGCGAAATGCTTTGACTTCAATGACAGAGCGCTGACCAGACTGCATGATCTCCTGCTTCATCACAAGATTGAGACTCGGGCAAAACCAGTCTGTCACCAGCGACTGAATGTTCGGCAGCGGAATCATCGCGCCTCTGACATTGACAACGGTTGGGTCGGTGCCACGCGAATAGCGCACTGGCCAGCATGATAGCTGACCCGCAGCCGTCTCAATACGCTGCTGTGGACCCACCGTTTTCTCACCTACACGCACAGTTAAGGGCGTGGTTGGGCCTCGGCGAGGATCGCCAATCGCCAGGCGAAAAGATTGGGCAGGAAAACGCTGACCCGCTGCGACGACAGGTTCACCATAACCAAACAAGCCGAGCATTTGCACGTCGACGTCCGCATCACCCGCTTTTTGAGCAACACCCGGACTCGACAGGCTTGTTTTTACCCCATCGACTCGCATGATGTGATTCAAATCCGTTTCACCCGACAGCATGCCGAGCAACGCGTAATTGGCATAACCCTTGACCAGAGCCTGACACTGCTGCGTCGACGTTTTTTTAACCTGACTAAAATTGAGCTTGGCAGAGACTTGTATCAAACCTGAGCCAACAACTTCAATCTCCCCACCTTCGTGAAAAAATTTAGCTTGGCAAATGTCAGCATGGGCGGCGTGCGTCACGCCCAATAGGGCTGCTGCCAGCCATAGATATTTCAACCTCATGGTGATCTCTCCCGATTACTTGGTGGTGAGCCAGGCAATCAATGCGTTTTCAAAAGAACGTGCTTCATGTGCACGCTCATGATTCACCATACTGACAACCACGTAACGCTTACCACTTGTCGACCAAACATACCCTGCCACTGAGCGTACATCGCGCAGTGCGCCCGTTTTCAAATGCGCCAAGGATTTTGTCGCCGGATCACGCAAACGATAACGCGTCGTGCCATCGACACCAAGAATTGCCAGAGAGGAGACAAACTCCGGCATCACGGGTGAGGTCCAAGCACGATTCAGCATTTGCGTCAGACTTTCAGCCGATACCACGCCATCGCGTGACAGTCCTGAGCCATTATCCAACACCATCCCCGTCATCGGCAGACCTTGGCGAGCCAGCACCTCTTGCGCCACTTGCACACTACCTGAGACTGTCGCTGGCCTGCGCCCCGCTTCTGCGCCCAGCGTCAGCAACAGCACGCGCGTCATGACATTGTTACTGCGCTTGTTAATCAGTCGTATCACTTCAGACAGCGGCGGTGACTGATGCGAAGCCACTGCCACCGCACCCGCAGGAATCGAACCTGAACGGACTTTTCCGGTCATCGTGCCACCCACTTCGCGCCAAATCTCTTGCAGGACGCGCGCACCAAATTCTTGCTGCGAAAAAGCCAAACGGAACACATCAAACTCACCACAGGAGCCTGCACCACGGCCTGTGACACGAATACGGATTTTTTCACCTGAGACGGTGGTGTCTGTTGAGACAGAAGGAGAGCCAGGGCATTGACCGTCCACCCAGGCAACGTTCGCCTCAATCTCAACCCCAGGAAGCGGAGGATCAACAAAATATTTCCAAGTCTTTGTCGCGGGGTCAGGTGAAAAAACCAGACGTAACGCACCAAAACCCACCATAAAAGCATCTGGACTCGCGTTGTAGGGTCGATCCGCCGAACCATCGAACGTCGAGGGGTCAATCGTGACATCGCCGAAAATAGAACGATCAATCACAATGTCAGAAATCTCCTTAATGCCACGCAAACGCAAATCACGCATCAAGCGCCAGACGTCGGGAAGCATCAAGACCGGATCGCCACCTGCACGCAAATACAAAGGGCCACTCAACACACCCTTGTCATTCACTTTAGAAGCTGCATCCAACATAAAGCTGGTGTGCCACACATAATTCGGTCCCAAACGCGATAAAGCGGCATAGGTTGTGACCAACTTCATGACCGAGGCAGGATTGCGCGGTATTTCTGGAGAAACCGCCATGAGGCGCGGCCCACCAATTTCTTGGACGACCAAAGAGAGCGATGACTCAGGCAGTTTTGTCTGTGCCCAAGCACGCGCAAGCTCCGGCGGCATCGGTACCTGAGCAGTACCTTGCGCGCTTACAACTGAGGAGGTCAAGCCAAAGACCGTCGCAACGTGCAGCGCGAACAAGCCAAATTTGCTCAATACTTTCCACATTTGTTGCAGACTACTCATCATGCCATCACCTAATTAAGGGGTTAAGTCGACAGCATACAAAAAAAGCACACAGACAGGCTTAAAATGCTCGGTCTTGCTCGTTTATCCCCTTTTTTGTTTGGTTATCCCGTGCCTGCCCCACTTTCCCTGTTGGATTTTGATTATGAACTGCCGACTGAGCTCATCGCCCAGACTCCCGCAGTGACCCGCACGTCGAGTCGCATGCTGCATGTAGATGCTGCGGGCAAGCTGCACGACACCCAGTTTGCCGAGCTTGCACCACTGCTGAGACCTCACGATTTGCTCGTATTTAATGACACCCGTGTCATGAAAGCCCGTCTACTTGGGCAAAAGGCGACCGGCGGCAAGGTTGAAGTGCTCATCGAACGCATCACAGCAAGCGATGAGGCACTCGCCCATGTACGCTCCAGCAAATCACCGGGTGCCGGCACCGCGCTAAGACTGGCAGAGGCAGTGGATGTCACGGTACTGGGTCGCTCAGACGACCTGTTCGTCTTGAAATTTAACGCCCCCGTTTTACAGATCCTTGAAGAGTATGGCGCTCTGCCACTACCGCCTTACATTACCCACCAACCTGATGAGCAGGACATGCAGCGCTATCAGACCGTGTACGCACGTGAGCCGGGCGCCGTTGCCGCACCCACCGCGGGCCTGCATTTTGACGAGGCGATACTCGCGCAACTCACCGCACTCGGCATTGAACGGACGTTTGTCACACTGCACGTCGGCGCGGGGACATTTCAGCCTGTCAGAGACGGCGATCTAGCCAATCATGTGATGCATGCCGAGTGGTACACCGTGCCAGAAGCAACCATTCAAGCGATTGCCCGAGCACGTTTAGCAGGCGGTCGTGTGATTGCTGTGGGCACGACAAGTGTTCGCGCACTCGAGTCCGCAGCCAAACTCGATCCCTCATTGAACAGTCCTCAATCAGGCGATACCCGGCTTTTTATTACCCCAGGCTTCGAGTACAAAATCGTCGACGCCATGATCACCAACTTTCATCTGCCCCAATCTACCTTACTCATGCTGGTTTCCGCCTTTATTGGTCTAGACACGATGAAACAGGCGTACCAGCATGCGATCCAAGAGCGTTATCGCTTTTTCAGCTATGGTGACGCTATGTTTTTAGAACGGACCACAAGAAATTGACTCATCCAGACGCATCGGCCGCCCCGCCCGCACCCAGCGGGCTTCAATTTGAGTTGCTCGCGACGGACGGACACGCCCGCCGAGGCCGAATGACCTTAAACCACGGTGTGGTGGAGACGCCTATTTTTATGCCCGTGGGAACGTATGGCACCGTGAAAGCCATGTTGCCCCATGAGTTGTTAGAAGTCGGCGCACAAATCTTACTCGGCAATACCTTTCACCTCTGGCTGCGCCCCGGGACTGAAGTCATCGCCAAGCACGGCGGACTGCAAGGTTTTATGCAATGGTCCAAGCCCCTGCTGACCGATTCAGGTGGTTTTCAAGTGTTTAGCTTGCAAGGGATGCGGAAAATTTCCGAAGAAGGGGTGAAGTTTGCCTCTCCCATTGATGGTGCCAAGCTGTTTCTGACCCCTGAAGAGTCTATGCGGATTCAGACAGAACTGAACTCCGATATCGTCATGGTGTTTGACGAATGCACTCCCTACATGATCAACGATCAACCCGCCACCACCGAGGAGGCGGCGCGTTCGATGCGCATGTCCTTACGTTGGGCGCGACGCTCGCGTGAGTCCTTTGACGACTTGGCAAATCCCAATGCTCTGTTTGGAATCGTCCAAGGCGGTATGTTTGAAGACCTGCGCGACGAATCCCTCGAAGGCCTCAAAGAAATCGGCTTTCATGGCTATGCGATCGGCGGCCTCTCGGTGGGTGAACCAAAAGAAGACATGTTGCGAATCCTCAAGCACGTCGCGCCCCGTCTGCCTGAGCATTCGCCCCGTTATTTGATGGGTGTTGGTACACCAGAAGACTTAGTAGAAGGTGTCGCCCAAGGTATTGATATGTTTGACTGTGTCATGCCTACGCGCAACGCCAGGAATGGCTGGCTATTCACCCGTTTCGGCGACGTCAAAATCCGAAATGCCAAATATAGAGATGACACCAGCCCGCTTGACCCCAGCTGCGGCTGTCACACCTGTCAAAACTTCTCCCTGTCCTACCTGCATCATTTGCAGCGAGCAAACGAGATCACTGGTGCGCGCCTGAACACCCTGCATAACTTACATTTTTACTTAACCATCATGGCTGAAATGCGAGAAGCGATCGCTAAAGGAACATTTAACGCTTGGCGGACGCAATTTGCGAAAGATCGCGCCTCCAAGTCGGTACAATAGCCAACACTTTACTTTTTCCAAAGGAGACCTTAATGTCTGCTCAAGCAATATCCGGCCTCGTGCTGGCACAGGCTGCTGATACCGCAAGCTCACTCATGGGAATGGCCCCCATTCTCCTAATGTTTGTCGTACTGTATTTCCTGATGATTCGTCCTCAGATGAAGCGTCAAAAAGAGCACAAAGCACTGATAGCCGCATTGGCTAAGGGTGACGAAGTCATCAGCGCCGGCGGTTTGCTGGGCAAGGTTAGCAAGGTCACCGACAACTACGTTACGATCGAAATAGCCGAATTAGCTGAAAAGCCAGTAGAAATCGTGATGCAAAAAGCATCGGTCTCCGCTGTGCTGCCAAAAGGCACCATCAAAGCGCTGTAATTCAGCTTGAGTATCGCCCCGTCGCGCGTTGCGCGGGGCGGAATCCTTTTTTGATCCCCGTCGCCAATGAATCGCTACCCCCTTTGGAAATACATGACGGTGCTGATCGCGGTTGTGATCGGCCTGCTCTACACCTTGCCCAACCTTTACGGCGAATCTCCTGCCGTGCAGGTGTCGAGTGCCAAGGCAACCTTAAAGATCGATCCCGCAACGCTGGATCGTGTACAAAACATTCTGCAGCAAGCGGGCATCCCCAATACGGGCGCCGCCTTTGAGCTCAATGGCACTGTCGGTACCGTACGCGTGCGCTTTCCCAGCACAGACGTCCAGCTCAAGGCGCGTGACCTGATTGAAAAAGCACTCAATCCCAACCCCGCCGAACCCTCCTATACCGTTGCACTCAATCTATTGCCTGCCTCACCCGGGTGGCTGAGCGCGATTGGTGCCCACCCCATGTATTTAGGACTCGATCTGCGCGGCGGCGTGCACTTTCTTTTACAAGTTGATATGCAAGGCGCCTTAACGTCGCGCTACGACGCACTGATCACCGACCTGCGTGTCGCGTTGCGCGACCAACGTATTGAATCTGCGGGCATTGAGCGTGACGGCATGTCCGTTGTGCTGTCCTTTAGCAGCGACGCATTGCGCGATCGGGCCATCACAGCCATCCGCACGCGTAACCCTGACTTGCAAATGATCGAACGGACAGAAGGAGGACGCTTCCAAGTTGTCGGTCGTTTAAGTCAAGCTGCGATCACGACCGTCCAAACCAACGCGGTCAAACAAAACATCACAACGCTCAACAACCGTATCAATGAACTCGGCGTCGCAGAGCCCATCATTCAGCAACAAGGCGCAGACCGCATCGTCGTGCAGTTGCCCGGCGTTCAGGACGTTGCCAAAGCAAAAGATATTCTCGGACGTACCGCAACACTTGAAATCCGGATGGTGGATGACTCGCCCGCCGCAGCCAGTGCGTTGGCCGCAGGCACTGTGCCTTTTGGACTTGAGCGTTATCAAGATCGAGATGGTCGTCCTCTCTTAGTGCGTCGCCAGGTTGTGCTGACCGGCGAAAACCTGCAGGATGCCCAGGCGGGTCGCGACAGTCAATACCAGCAGCCTGCCGTCCACTTGACCTTGGACACCAAAGGCGCGCGGATTTTCCGAGATGTCACACGTGACAACGTCAACAAGCGCATGGCCATTTTGTTGTTTGAAAAAGGTCGTGGCGAGGTCGTCACTGCGCCCGTCATTCGTGGTGAGATTCCTGGTGGTCAGGTACAGATCTCCGGCAGCATGAGCGCCGAAGAGGCTGCGGATACTGCCCTGCTACTGCGTGCAGGCTCACTCGCTGCACCGATGGAGATTATCGAGGAACGCACGATCGGACCAAGCCTGGGTGCTGAAAACATCGAAAAAGGCTTTAATTCGACGCTGTACGGTTTTATCGGCATCGCCATTTTTATGGTGATCTATTACCACTTGTTCGGTGCGTTCTCTTCCATCGGTTTGGCGCTCAACGTATTGTTATTGCTCGCTCTGCTCTCGATGTTGCAAGCTACATTGACCTTGCCGGGCATTGCCGCGATTGCGCTGACACTTGGTATGGCGATTGACGCCAACGTGCTGATTAATGAACGAATACGAGAAGAACTCCGCAACGGAGAATCTCCTCAAAACGCCATTAATCTCGGCTTTGATCGCGCCTGGGGCACAATTCTCGACTCCAACCTGACAACCCTCATTGTCGGCGTTGCGCTGTTGGTGTTTGGCTCTGGTGCTGTACGAGGCTTTGCTGTGGTGCACTGTTTGGGCATTCTTACCTCTATGTTCTCAGCGGTGGTGGGCGTACGCGCGCTTGCCAACCTCTGGTACGGAAACAAGAAAAAACTCCAGTCGATCTCGATTGGAACGGTCTGGAAACCCAAGGACTGACCATGGAAATCTTTCGAATCAAACGCACCATCCCGTTTATGCGCCACACCTTGGTGCTAAACATCATCAGTGTGCTCGTATTTATTGCCGCCGTATTTTTCATCATCACGCGTGGTTTTCATCTGTCGATCGAATTCACGGGCGGCACCGTGATGGAAGTCAGTTACACACAAGCTGCGCCACTTGATCAAGTCAGAGGTACCATCTCCGGCCTAGGCTACACAGACTTTCAGGTACAAAACTTCGGTACGTCTCGTGATGTGATGATCCGACTGCCTCTCGCCGCGGGACAAAGCTCAGCGGTTCAGAGTGAAGCCGTCATGAAGGTCCTCAAGGCTGCAGATCCCGCAGTAGAGCTTCGCCGTGTTGAGTTTGTCGGACCTCAAGTGGGACGTGAGCTTGTCGAAAATGGCTTGCTCGCCCTGCTGTTTGTGGTGATTGGCATCGTGGTGTACCTCGCCATTCGTTTTGAATGGAAGTTTGCTGTGGCCGGCGTGCTCGCCAATCTACACGACGTTGTCATCATTCTGGGCTTTTTTGCTTTCTTTGGCTGGGAGTTTTCTCTCGCTGTTTTAGCGGGCGTGCTTGCTGTGCTGGGATACTCCGTCAACGAGTCTGTAGTGATCATGGACCGTATCCGTGAAAACTTCCGCAAAGAGCGCGATGCCAGCGTCACGGAGGTGATTGACAGCGCGATTACACAAACAATCTCCCGTACGGTGATCACCCACGGCTCCACCCAAATCATGGTCTTAACCATGCTGCTTTTTGGTGGTCCAACGCTGCATTATTTTGCGTTGGCACTGACCATCGGTATCTGGTTCGGTATTTACTCTTCCGTGTTCGTTGGTGCCTCCATCGCAATGTGGTTAGGGATCACACGCGAAGATATGATCAAGCCTATCAAAAAGAAAGACGGACTTGACGAAGTCTACGAGGAATAATCAACCCTTTCGCCCACGGGATAAACACCCGCTCCGGCACCCTTATGCAAAAAACAGACAATCCAAAGAAAGTATTCATCCGCACCTTCGGGTGCCAGATGAACGAGTACGACTCTGACAAAATGCTGGACGTCCTCGGACAAGAGCGCGGCGTGGTCGTGACACAGAACCCCGAAGACGCTGACGTCATTTTGTTCAATACCTGCTCCGTACGAGAAAAAGCCCAGGAAAAAGTCTTTTCTGATCTCGGGCGTATCAAACACCTCAAAGCACTCAACCCCGATCTCGTGATTGGTGTGGGCGGCTGCGTGGCCAGCCAAGAAGGCGCAGCGATTGTGGATCGTGCACCTTATGTGGACGTCGTGTTTGGCCCCCAGACACTGCACCGTCTCCCAGAGCTGATTGCACGCCGGCGCTCCGAAGGACGCTCGCAGGTCGACATCAGCTTTCCAGAAATTGAAAAGTTTGATGCGATGCCGCCCTCGCGCGTTGAAGGCGCTACCGCTTTTGTCTCGATCATGGAAGGCTGCAGCAAGTACTGCAGTTTCTGTGTCGTACCCTACACGCGCGGCGAGGAAATCTCACGCCCTTTCGAAGACGTCTTAACTGAGGTCGCCGACCTTGCCGATCAAGGCGTCAAAGAAGTCACCTTGCTCGGTCAAAACGTCAATGCCTATCGCGGTCCGATGAGCAATGATGAAAGCGCTGAGATTGCCGACTTTGCGACGCTGCTTGAATACGTGCACGAAATCCCGGGGATCGAGCGCATTCGTTACACCACCTCGCACCCCAAGGAAATGACCACGCGTATGACCGAGGTTTACGCACGTTTACCCAAGCTCGTATCCTTTCTTCACCTTCCTGTACAAGCCGGCAGTGATCGCGTGTTAGCTGGGATGAAACGCGGTTACACCGCCATCGAATTCAAATCCGTTGTACGTAAATTACGCGCAGCACGTCCCGGCTTAACGCTTTCCTCTGACTTTATCGTTGGCTTTCCCGGCGAAACCGAAGAGGATTTCGAAAAGACCATGAAACTGATTGAAGAAATCGGCTTCGACACCTCGTTTTCTTTTGTCTATTCACGCAGACCTGGCACCCCCGCGGCCGATCTGAGCGATGACACCCCGCAAACGGTCAAGTTACAGCGACTGCAGCGTCTGCAAGCGCTCATCAACGAACAGGCACATGCTATTGCACGCAGCATGGTGGGCTCGACACAACGCATTCTCGTTGAGGGCACCTCGACACGCGACCCCAACGAGCTGAGCGGTCGCACCGAAAACAATCGTATTGTAAATTTCCCCGGCCATCCACGTCTGATTGGACAGATGATTGATGTGGTGATAACCGATGCAATGACTAACACCTTTAGAGGTCGCGTAGCCATTCAGGACGATGCGACGGGTGATGACGCGCGCATCGAGGCCACACCACAATGAGCCATCCTCCCATCAAGACTTCTTCTCGCGCTCGCCCCTTGCCCGTCAAAATGACCCTCGAAGGTGGCAATCAACAACTTGCCAACCTGTGCGGTCCGCTAGATATCAATCTACGCCAGATCGCGGATGGCCTTGATCTCGAACTGACGCGACAAGGCAACAAACTCACCATCCGTGGCGCGCATGCAGAAGCCGCCAGCAAAATGCTGTTTGCTTTTCATGATCGCGCTGCACAACATGCTTTGTCCGTGGAAGATATCCAACTAGGCTTAGTCGAGATTGGCGTGGGACGCTCTGTGACCCCCACAATGCCGAACTTTAACCCGAGCGAGTTTCCTCCTCTAGATGATGAGAGTGGCACGATCGCGTTACGCACACGGCGCAGCGATTTGCGTCCTCGCACACCGCGACAACGCGACTACCTCAACAACATTCTCAAGCATGACATCACCTTTGGCGTCGGTCCTGCTGGAACAGGTAAAACCTGGTTGGCGGTTGCGTGTGCCATTGATGCGATGGAGCGAGATACGGTTGAGCGTATTGTTTTAACGCGTCCCGCTGTGGAGGCTGGAGAACGTTTAGGTTTCTTGCCCGGCGATCTTGCGCAAAAAGTCGATCCTTATTTGCGTCCTCTCTACGATGCACTGCATGACCTAATGGGTTCTGAGCGCGTGCAACGTTTGTTTGAAAAACAAACCATCGAAATCGCGCCCTTAGCTTATATGCGGGGTCGCACACTCAACCATGCTTTCGTGATTTTGGACGAAGCCCAAAACACCACGCCCGAACAGATGAAAATGTTTTTGACGCGGATTGGTTTTGGTAGCAAAGCTGTGATCACTGGCGATCCTTCTCAAGTTGATTTGCCCAAGGGTCATAAAAGCGGCCTCGCACATGCGGTCAAGGTGCTTGAGGACGTCAAAGGGATCGCTGTGACTAAATTCACTAGTCGAGATGTCGTCAGGCACCCATTGGTCGCCCGTATCGTCGATGCCTATGACCAAGCCGAACAAAACGGCCACTGAGCTGTCTCTGACAATCCATTACGCGGTGGAGGCTCAGGCCTTGCCGCGTTGGAGAATTCGGCGCTGGGTCCAGCGTACGATGCTGGCCGCACAACTTGATGGTAAGACCGCTTTTGCGCGTATGCAAGTGGGGCTAAGGGTCGTGGGCCTTAAAGAAGCACAACAACTGAACGCTGGCTACCGACAAAAAGATTATGCGACGAACGTTCTGACCTTCGAATATGGTGTCCAACCCGATGGCACTGCCTCAGGCGATATTGTGCTGTGTCTGCCCGTGCTCAAGCGCGAAGCTAAAGAGCAAGGCAAAGACTTTCTTTGTCATGCGGCACACCTCGTCGTCCATGGTACGTTGCATGCGCTAGGCTACGATCACGAAAAAGTACGTGACGCCCAGCACATGGAAAACTTGGAAACGCACATCCTCGCCACAATGGGGATCGATAACCCTTACGTGATTCAAGAAATATGACAGGTCATTTAATTTGATTGAGCCTGTTTCAGGTTATCCTTACTTTTCCTAAACTCTGCCCCCGGACGATGTCAGATCCCTATCCTGCTGCCGAATCTTCAACCCCTTCGGCCAAGCCAAACCGCCCCCGCCTCCTAGACCGCCTCTTATCGCTGGTTCGCCGCGAACCCGAAGACCGCGAAGGCATCATGGCTGTGCTCGATGCCGCCCGCGAACGTGCGCTGATTGATGCAGATGCCTACTCAATGCTCAAAGGCGCGCTCGCGGTCTCAGAACAAACAGCTGTAGACATCATGGTGCCGCGTGCCCGGATGGACTTACTCGATGTGTCGCAGTCGATTTCGACACTGATGCCCGAGATCATCGAAACCGCCCACTCTCGCTTCCCCGTTTTTGAAGGCTCTCGCGAAAACATTATCGGCGTGGTGATGACCAAGGATCTCTTGCGCCATCTGCTCAATCCAGATTTAACCTTGCGTGACTTGGTGAGACCTGCCGTCTTTATTCCTGAGACTAAACGTTTAAACGTCTTGCTCCAGGAGTTTCGTCGCAACCGTAACCACATCGCGATCGTCATTGACGAACACGGCGGCATCACGGGTTTGGTATCACTCGAAGATGTGCTGGAGCAAATTGTCGGTGCGATCGAAGACGAATACGATGTGGATGGTGCAAAAACAATTTTTCCCGACGGCGTGCGCGCTTGGCGCATTCTTGCCACCACAGAGATCGAAGTTTTCAATCAAGAACTCGGCGCCGACTTACCAATGGGCGAATACGACACCGTGGGTGGCTGGCTCGCGCATGAACTCGGCCATATCCCCAAACGTGGCGATGCCTGCCAGCACGGTGACCTTCGTATTGAGGTTATGCGCGCTGATAGCCGACGTGCACTCTGGCTACGCGCCAAGGCTCGCGGCAAAGCTGAGCCCATGCGAGTCTCGCCTTCAGCGTGAAGACGCTCTGGCTCAAAGGACGACTCGCCCTCGGGTTGCTCGCGGGCGGTGCACTTCATGCCTTGAGCTTCGCCCCCGACCCGCTGCCTCAGTGGGCGCTCAGCCCTCTACAACTTTGCACTATGGCATGGCTCGTCACCTGCATCTGGCGCGCGCCCAGCGGCCTCTACGCCGCCCGTAGGGCTTGGTTCTTTGCACTCGGCAGTTTTGTCGTTGGTCTGTACTGGCTCACGATCAGCATGCATTTTTATGGCTATATGCCCATGCCACTTGCGATTGCGGCACTGATTGCACTCAGTGCATATCTCGCTTTATTTGCCAGCTTGGCCGCTTGGTTCGTTCATCTTATCAAAGCTGTCACGGTGAACTCACTCTCAGCAATGAGTTGGGCCGTTTTAGCTTGGGCGGCAGCGTGGACTCTTTCAGAATGGTTTCGCGCCACACTGTTTACTGGTTTCCCGTGGCTTAACACTGGCTATGCCCATGTCGACAGCTGGTTCGCAGGTTGGTCTAGCGTTTTAGGGCTGTACGGCGTCACCTTTGTGACGGCTTTCGTTGCGGCAACGATCGCCGCCTTGGTCGGAATGACTGCCAGTCATTCAAAACGCGCTTCGATCGGCGTCGTGGCTTTTGGACTGGCAGCGCTCGGCTGGTCACTTGCTCAGGTGAGCTGGTCCACCCCTGCAGGCGAGCCACTTGTCGCGCGGCTCGTGCAGGGTAACGTCGATCAAGGCGTCAAATTCACCCCAAACCATCTCTCGAAGATTATCCAAGAGCATTTGCGCTTGGCTGCGACCCCAGCCCCCGCGGGCAGCCCGACGCCTCAGGTGATCGTGCTGCCTGAGACCGTCATGGCCGTGTTTCAGCATCAAATTGCGCCGAGTGTTTGGCAGGCCTGGATCGACATTGCAAAAAGCCAACACAGCACGATCTTGATGGGCGCAGCCTTGTTTGACACCAAAACTGGAAGCTACACCAACAGTGTGATTGGCATTGACGCCAACACGACGGCCCAACAGCTATCCGCAGGCACGATGGCGCAACGCTATGACAAAAGTCATCTTGTGCCCTTTGGTGAGTTTGTCCCCTTTGGCTTTAGATGGTTCGTCAACCTGATGTCGATTCCTCTAGGTGACTTTACGCGCGGGACTGCCTCGCAACAGCCTTTCGGAGTCAATGGCCAGCGGATCGCGCCAAACATTTGCTATGAAGACGTGTTTGGCGAGGAATTGTTGCCAGCTGTAAGGGGCATCCACGACACGGGTGGCGCGACCATCTTAGCCAACTTCAGTAACCTCGCTTGGTTTGGAGACTCTTGGGCGCTCAGACAGCACTGGCAGATGTCTCGCATGCGCGCGCTTGAGACCTCACGGCCTATATTGCGTGCGACCAATACAGGTGCCACAGGTGCAATCGACCATCGTGGTCGAGACATCGCTCAGCTTCCTCCCAACCGTATCGGCGTTCTTGACACGACTGTCCAAGGCCAGCAAGGGCTCACGCCTTATGTGCGTTTTGGAAATAGTCTCATTCTCGGCTTGTCTGTTCTGGTACTCGTTGCTGCTTGGCTGCGACGCAAAAGTAAACACTACCTCGCTGACAATCACGATATTCACAGCGATTCCCGTCGATGAGTGCGCTCAGACTCCAAGCGATCGAAAACATTTCCGAGGTAGAAGCAGAACGTTGGGATGCACTCGTCGCTGCGAGCGGCGGCTCTGTGTTGAGCAAACATGCTTTTCTGCAAGCCTTTGAAACCTCAGGCAGCGTTGCTCCCGACACGGGCTGGCGACCCAGACATCTTTTATTGTGGGAAGACGAGCAACTGGTGGCTGCGGTCCCCCTGTATGCCAAGGGACACTCCTATGGCGAGTTTGTCTTCGACTGGGCTTGGGCTGAGGCCTACCAGCGCAACGGCTTGGAGTATTACCCCAAATGGCTCACCGCCATTCCCTTTACTCCTGTACCAGGAGCGCGACTGCTGACGACCGAACCCTTCCGCACAGTCGCCGCCGCAGCGCTGTTGCAATGGGCTAAAAAAAGTGGCCTCTCCTCATTGCACGTTCTCTACACGACACCCGAGGATACAGACGCACTCCTTCAAGCGGGTTGCATGCGTCGCACCCACACACAGTTTCATTGGTTCAACCGCGATTGGCCTGATTTCGATACCTTTCTGGCTAGCCTGACACAACCCAAGCGTAAAAAAATCCGCGCTGAGCGGCGCAAAGTTCGCGAAGCCGGCGTCACGACTTGCGTACGATCGGGTGCGCAAATCTCGCCAGAGGACTGGACGTTCTTTTATCGTTGCTATGCCAATACCTATCATGTGCGTGGCAATACGCCCTATCTCACCCCTGAGTTTTTCCTGACGGTGGGTAAGTCGCTTTCAGAACATTGCGTCATGGCCATCGCCACACGTCGCGATCAGCCAATCGCCGCTTCTTTACTGTGGCTCGATACCGTCAACGGTCAACGCAAGCTGTATGGACGCTACTGGGGCGCACTTGAGCACGTCGATTGCCTGCATTTTGAGTTGGCCTACTACACGCCACTCGAATGGGCGCTCTCCAACAACATCGCAGTTGTCGAGGGGGGTGCTCAGGGAGAGCATAAACTCGCCCGCGGCTTTGAGCCGGTGCAGACCCAGTCGACGCACTGGTTGGCGCATCCGGGCTTCGCAGATGCCGTAGAAAAGTTTCTCGAACGTGAGCGCGCTGGGGTGGACAACTACTTAGGGAGTCTGAGCTCGCCTTTTCGAGGGGAGATTGGGGACTGAGTTTTTTATTTTAGTTAGAGCCTCGATTTCTCGAGGATTTATGCCGCTAAACGCCATCCCGAATGAGTGTCGGACAATATAAGTTTTTCACCTTGTCTAAAATCAAGATCAATTAATTGCTTAATAATTTCTTGTACTTTAACGTTGCCATCAATTTTTTCAAGATATAACAACCTTATCAGTCGATCATAGCCTTTAGGCATGCGACCACGCCTCTCCCAAAGTGAAACCGTTTGTTCGGTACTACCCAAAAGATCAGCTAAACGCTTTTGTGAAAGCCCAAGCTCTTTTCTTAAAAACCGAATCTCAGACGCATTTAAGTTCGACTTTTCTGCGATAGAACGACCGATTACCTCATGCAACTCGTCTACATCACTTATCGAAATGGCAGTCTCGCCATCGATTTCGCAAATGTCGTAGCCATTCGTCAGCCAAACATTATGCAAACCACATTCAGTATAGTGATAAATATATGTCCTCTCTTCTCAAAATACCCGTAATGTTTCTCTGCAACATACGTACCCTTGCATGTGACGTTACGTAAACATTCGCACTCTTTGCAGCGAGATCACGAACGATACGCAAAGCATTTACATCGTTAAGACGGATAGGAATGACATTGATCATACCCGTAATTATTATGGGTATTTTACAGACATACTAATCCTTTTACACACTTAGACATCCGTTACATTTTGGTTCATCGAGGCTTGCAGTTCTGAACTGAGCAGAAAGGCGACTTGCGCGAATGCCAAAATTTGTGCATAATCTCGCTTCTTCGCTGTCGACACATCCTTCAGAAATTTGTTGGATGCCATGATCGAAGTCAGCACCTCCAAAGTCCTTTCAGTTCGGTTCTTTTGCGGTCTGTACTGAAATTTTTGGGGGTATAGCTCAGCTGGGAGAGCGCTTGCATGGCATGCAAGAGGTCAGCGGTTCGATCCCGCTTACCTCCACCAGTCTTAGCGAGGAGTTTTTGTTAGTCCTGTCCCCTTCGTCTAGAGGCCTAGGACATCACCCTTTCACGGTGAGTACAGGGGTTCGAATCCCCTAGGGGACGCCAATTTTTTTGGCATCAGGTAGTTTTAGTTTTTATCGCTGCGGAGCGGTAGTTCAGTTGGTTAGAATACCGGCCTGTCACGCCGGGGGTCGCGGGTTCGAGTCCCGTCCGCTCCGCCAAGTACACAAATGATTAAGCGCCTCTCGAGGCGCTTTTTTGTTGCCTATGAAAAACAAGTAAAACGACTACGCTCGAGATAAATCTATTTTGCACTATAATTAGCACAAAATAATACACATTATTTTGTGGTAATTTGCATAGTAATGATATCGGAGAAGAGATCAATCATGGCCATCACAAAAGCAATACACGCCACGCGCACTGTCAGTATCACGGAGTTGCGCCGTGACCCTAGCGGAGTTCTCGAAAGCGCAGGGGATATACCAGTTGCCGTTTTAAATCACAACACGACCACTGCCTATTTGCTTTCCGCTAAAGCTTACGAATCTCTTTTAGAAAAACTCGACGATGTCAAACTGATTAACCTCGTGAACTCACGCAAGGGCGGCAAAACTGTGAAGGTCAAGCTTGAAGACTTATGAATTAGAGTTTCATTTGTTGGCACAGAAAGAGTGGCAAAAACTAGACCCATCGGTCCGCGAGCAATTCAAAAAACAGATTTCCAAGCGCCTCCTGCACCCGCATCTTCCTTCTGCAAGGCTTAGCGCCGAACTTTCCACGTTTTACAAAATTAAACTCAAATCTTTAGGCTATCGACTAGTTTATGAAGTAATCGATCATCGTTTAGTAATAGTAGTGATAGCGGTTGGCCGGCGGGAAAATAACTCCGTCTACACTTCAGCGAGAGCTCGGGTTGTGCAATAACCCCATAAGTAAGCCCACTCACCTTCCTCAGCAATATTTTGCCCTCCTCCTCAAAAGGTGTAGACTAAGGAAATGAACTGGTATGTTATTCACACAAAACCCCGCCAAGAATCACGTGCGCTCCTGAATCTCGAGCGCCAAGGTTACGAGTGCTTTTTACCTACGATCGCCAAAAAGAAAATCGGTCAAACCGCACTCGAGCTCGTCACCGAGCCACTTTTTTCCAGATACCTCTTTATTTCGCTCGATACGAACATCAACAGCAAAAGTTGGTCCCCCATTCGGTCAACACTCGGCGTTAGCAAGCTTGTCACCTTTGGCAGCGAACCTGCAAAAGTACACAATCACCTGATCGCTCAGCTCAGAGATCACGAAGCAAAGCTCAGCAGCAATCCTCAGTCGCCCTTTCAGCCTGGCGACCTCGTGACCATTCGTGAGGGTGCGTTTGCTGGCATCGAGGCCGTCTATCAGATGGACGATGGTGAGGCGCGCGCGATGGTGCTGATTGAGCTGTTGCACCGACCCACGCGTATGGTGATTCCGATTACGAGCTTGCAGCGGGCGGTTTAGCGATAGCACCCTCGTGGTGATATCTCGTATTGACGCAACCGACTCCTGCTTAGATCCTCGTGTTATCCAGATTTAACCACCCCAAGGCCTTACGCACCGGTCGTCGCAAACATGCGACCGGTACTCTGGATCCTTGCTGCAACGAACGTCTCTGATTCACTAACTTCGCAATCGTCGCCTCACAGCTCGTAAAACCACCCAACTCCCAATCCCAATACAACGCATACCTCAACAGCACTCCAGCTACGAGCTCATCCAGAGTCAGGCGACGTGACCGGCGCTGCGCGACCGGTTGATCCATCTGCGTCAGATCACAATCTACCGTCAATCCCCAGCCTGCATAAAACGGTACCCCATACGTAAAAACAGGTATTTCACGCAGCAACGCGTCAAAGCCCGTCAAGGACGTCATCGTATGCACACTGTCACAAGCTTTCAGACAATCAATTGTTAATTTGCACCGAAAACTGACCCACTTAGAGAGGTAATTTGCATCGAATATTGACCCATGTAGAACACTGACCTGCTCGGGGTGCTGAGCAGGAGATTTGGAGTGATTGACATGGCAATATTGAGCGTAATACGACGCTGGCATCTGCGCGATAAGGTTTCTCTGCGTGAGATCGCCAGCCGGCTTGGCATATCCCGAAACACCGTCCGACGGTATTTACGCAACGAGGCGGTGCTGCCGATATACCCTTCACGGCAAAGTCCGAGCAAGTTAGATGGTTTTGCGACCAAGCTAAGCGAGTGGCTAAAGAAAGAGACCTCTCGTTCGCGCAAGCAACGGCGCACCTTAAAACAAATCCACGCAGATCTCTGTGCTTTAGGGTTTACTGGTTCATACGATCGGGTGGCCGCCTTTGCTCGAAAGTGGCGACAAGAAGAGCGGGAGCGAGAGCGTACGGCATCCCTAGGCACCTTCGTGCCGCTGCGCTTTAGCCCGGGCGAGGCGTTCCAGTTCGACTGGAGCGAAGATTGGGCCGTGATCAACGGCGAGCGCACCAAGTTACAGGTCGCCCAGTTCAAACTAAGCCACAGTCGGGCGTTCTTTCTAAGGGCGTATCTCCTTCAAACGCACGAGATGCTGTTCGATGCTCACCACCATGCCTTTGTGGCTTGGGGTGGAATCCCTAGGCGAGGCATCTACGACAATATGAAGACTGCCGTTGATCGGGTCAAGCCCGGTAAAGTGCGCGAGGTTAATGCCAAATTTAGTGCCATGGTCAGCCATTACCTCTTCGATGCTGAGTTCTGTAATCCCGCCTCAGGTTGGGAGAAGGGACAGATTGAAAAGAATGTTCGTGACAGCCGGCACCGACTATGGCAAACGGCTCCACCGTTTGGTTCCCTTGACGCACTTAATGATTGGTTAGCAGATCAGTGCGTGTTGCTGTGGCAGCAAACCCAACACCCTGAGCAGGACGATACGATCTGGAACGTCTGGTCTGATGAACGGCCACACCTGATGCAGGTTGGGCAACCCTTTGACGGCTATGTGGAGAACACCAAACGGGTCTCACCAACTTGCTTAGTAACCTTTGAGCGCAACCGCTACAGCGTTCCTGCCTCGTTTGCTAATCGAGCGGTTAGTTTGAAGGTTTATCCCGGACGCCTTGTGTTTGTTGCCGAAGGGCAAGTCATTGCTGAGCATGAGCGGCGCATCGACCGAAGTCACAGTACCCCGGGGTCTACTTATTACGACTGGCGACATTATTTAGCGGTGCTGCAACGAAAACCTGGCGCTTTACGTAACGGCGCCCCCTTTGCTGAGTTTCCTGAAGCCTTCAAAAAACTTCAGGTGCGCCTGCTCAAGCACCCGGGTGGTGATCGCGAGATGGTTGAAGTTCTTGCACTCGTTCTGCTGCATGATGAACAAGCGGTGTTGACAGCTGTCGAGTTGGCACTAGAGACCGGTGTTCCCTCTAAGCAAACGATTCTAAATATTCTAAGTCGACTGCTAGACGCAGCACCGGTGCCACCGATTGAGGCACCGGCAGCCATCGTTCTAAACATCGAACCACAAGCCAACGTTAGTCGTTATGACACACTCCGGGAGCAGCACTATGCAGCCTAATGTCATGGCAGAGATGCTCAAGAAGTTAAAGCTACACGGCATGGCTCAAGCGCTAGGTGACTTGGCATCACAGGACTCGCCCGCCTACAAGGCGGCCGCACTTGTGCTTAGTGGATTACTAAAGGCAGAGCTTGCCGAGCGTGAAGTACGCTCACAAGCGTATCAAATGAAATCCGCAAGATTCCCGGCCTACCGTGACATTGCTGGGTTTGACTTCGGCTGCAGCGATGCGAGCGAAGCTCTCATTCGACAATTACACAGGTGTGAGTTCATTGAATCGTCTCAAAACATTGTGTTGGTTGGTGGACCCGGTACCGGTAAAACACACCTAGCCACTGCAATCGGCGTTCAAGCCATTGAACACCATCGCCAGCGTGTTCGTTTCTTCTCCACGATTGAACTGGTAAACGCACTTGAGCAAGAGAAGGCTGCGGGTAAGGCCGGGCAACTTGCACTACGGTTGATGTATGCCGACCTAGTCATTCTGGATGAGCTGGGATATTTACCATTTAGTCAGAGCGGTGGCGCATTGCTGTTCCATCTGCTCAGCAAGCTCTACGAAAGAACCAGTGTCATCATTACGACCAATTTAAGTTTTACTGAATGGGCGTCTGTGTTCGGCGATGCCAAGATGACGACTGCACTGCTTGATCGGCTAACCCATCACTGCCACATCGTGGAGACAGGAAATGAAAGCTATCGATTCAAGAACAGTTCAACTCAAGCTAAAAAGGAGAGAAAAAAGCCCGTAACAGTGACAAATTGACCTAGAATTTTGAAAATTGGGTGGGTCAAAATTAGATGCAAATCCTGGGTCAGGATTCAGCGCAAATTAACAATAGAACCAAGCATTTAAAGAATTTATATTTTTAATAACCTCAGACTGCTCACCCTGAAGTTATTAAATCAAAAAATGTTAGGGAATAAATTAAAAATTTAATTAAAATTATTGTAGATAATTATTTCATGTAAATTCAAGTACGATATAAATCAAAAAACCTTACCGTTTCAGATAAGGTTTTCTTGACCACCGCATAAAATATTCAATATTAAAATATTAAATAAGTGATTCATAATTTTCCATTCAATAAAATAAAATCTCTGCATTAGGAACATAAAAAAATTCTTTCACAAAAAGAGCTTATAAATTGCACTCAATTAAAGTTGAAACTTTTTAAAACATAGGCTGCGGCAACTCACGGCCAGGGATATTAGATTTGAACGTTTGTTTCAACTTATCTAGCTCGACTCTTTCTAGAGGCTGCCCAAGCATATAAGCAATAACTCTAGCTGCAAAATTATGTGGACCTGATCCACTGATAATTTTATCTCCATTCAGCAAAATACCCTGCCATAAAGCATTTTCAGGACTCCAGTCTACTTGGTTAATTCGGGAGACAACCTCTTTATGACTAAGTTTTGGCTTATCCTCGACGCCGATTTGCATATCTAAAATCACGTCTGCAAGTATTCGTTGAACGATCGGCTTACAGGTTAATGAACTCTTCCGTATCTCAATACGTCGCTCATCTCCACGCTCTGAGGGGTCTGCAAGTGAGGCAGAGTATGCCTGAATCTGTAAAAGATCATTCCAAAAAGAAGTTAGATTTTCAATTGCAAGCGCTCTATCCTCTGGCCGAACAGTCTTTGTTAAATCAGGTTTTTTTCCTGTATAAGCTTGCTCAACTTTAAGGTTAATTTCATATATCGTACTCAAAGTCGTAAACTCAAATGAGGACGACGAGAGTGTATTTGCAGTACCGCTCTTTACTAGTCGACTAGGGATGATTTCTCCAGCGATACTTTCTCTGGATATGACTGCTAAATAATCTGTATCATCAGTAATTAAATTGTCAGCCTTAGATGTCGGCTTAGCATACTTGTTAACCTTATTGAATATTTTCCGAGCTTTCTCAAGATCATGTTCAATTAAGATTACAGTACAGGTGTCTTCTGCGACTTTTGGGTTTGGTGTAAGGCCCTTTATATCTTGAGACTTTTCATCTCGACCGCTTATAGCAAACTTGAGCGCAGCTAATCTATGCTGACCATCCAACGGGATTAAAATCTCGCTTCCAGAAAGATAGAGGATTCCAAACTGATTCATTAAAGAGGCTGGAACCGCTCTCGGTCCTTTAACACCAGCGTCAGACAAGGACTCAAATGCCATATCTTGATGATTCCTAACCTCAACTATGAACGCTCCAATAAATCTATCTTCATCATGTGCTAAGTAAGGAGCTATATGTGATGCAACTCGCTTGTAGTTGATTTCACGTTGGAATTTCTCCTCAGGTGACAAATCTTCCCATTCTTCTAACTCTTTCGGGATCGTCATAAGACGTACAAACTCACCTGCTTTGATGGTCAATACCCAAAAATTCGTACTGCCGAAAGAGCCCTTAAATGCGGCTAATGATGTTGCCATATTGACTGCCTTTCTTTAAAAGTTTCACATTCGAAATAGGTGCGCACCACTTAATACACTGACGCTCTTTAACATCAATAATCTTGATGTTTTTGACAATTTCAACACTAAACCAGATTGCATGGGAGGAGTCTAACCATAACGTTAATTTATCATTATGGCTACCAGCGTAATGTTGCAATAGTCTTTTTCTTAAGCTCTGTTTTTCAGCCTTTCCAACATACAAACAGACATTTTTTGACCATATCGAATAGATTCCGAACTGATCATCCGAAATCTTTGATATGTTTTGCCAATTAAATCTAAGTCTAGACATAGAAATTAAGCTAATTGAACTTCATACTTTGAATACTTTTCTTCTGACTGTTTGTTCACCCAAATTACTAACTCAGTAAGCGTCCCCTCACGAACTTTAAGTTCGTGCAACGGCCCTGAAAGACTCTGAGGGTCAATTATCAAGTAGTATTCACGACTACTTTTTATATCTAAAACGTCAATACCGACACAATATTTTTTGTTAACAAAGACAGGATAAGGCTCAGATTCAATTCTAAGTTTTTTAGGTTGAATAGTTACCTTAAGACGCTCTCTTTCTGGTGTCATAACAATACGATACGAGTACATTCGAACGGTTGATAATTAGCGAGTCGGTTAAAGACGTACTGTTGATCTTTATCGTCTTGCTTCCAATGTAAGACTACATCATAGCGATGCCCGTGTGAAGAGGGACGACAATAAATACGACCCCTGTTATCTTTACCAGTATTTATATGCTTTTGAATTTCTATCCAACCATATCTACCAGCTAGCCCATTTATTTTTTCAAATTTAACTCTTTGCCCATCGTTTATCTCAAACAATGTCTTCCATAAAGATGTTGACTCAGAAAAACGCGAGGCAATAACAGACACAGTGTCAGGGGGAAATGCCAGCTGGGGAAAAGCGCTGAACAAAATTTGAGCAATAACTTTTTCTGCAACCCCCCGTTTTATGTTCTGCACTTTACTTGGGTTTACATCAGCAGCAGCTCGAGCAACATCCAGAGCCAAAAGTAGCGTTTCGTTCTCTTTAATAGATCTCTCTAACTCCTTGTAGACTTGCTCAAGCTCAGAGACTAATTCAGACTCCTTTTGACTATTGTTTGTCCGAAATTTCTCCAGCTCAATTTGTAACTGCTGAAGTCTATCCTGACTATCAGTATTAATGTGCTGCGAGCTTTTAAGATCCTGTTCAAGAGCCTTAGTTATAGCGTTGCTAACATTATCAACACTTAGTCCAGCTGAAAGCCTGATAGACCATCCAAAATCACTATCAGCCGCCTCCCCCCAGCTGGCAATGTTGTAATGCATTTTTTCAATCAAATACGTAACAGCTTTTTCCACAACCACATCTGTGGCATTCAAGTAGACAAATAAACCAAACTGATTTCTTTCGATTTTCCAGGCTAATTTTTCGTCATGCTTATACTCAAGAGGCATTTCAAAATATGGAACTACAGCATCAAGTGGAATAATTGGAAACTGAGCAGCAGAGAGAGGATAAGATGCACTATTAATCAAAATAGTGAGATCTCCCTTAGAATCTAAAAATAAAGGCCAAACCTTATCAGCATAAATTATGCAAACCCTGCCATCATTAGCAACACGAAGCGGTCGAAGATAGATTTTCTTTTGTGAGCGCAACGGATAGTCAGTATACGCAGAAAGATCCAAAGAGTACTTAGAAAACTGAATTCGTTTACTTGGTAAGTTAGCCGACATGAAAGAAAATAATCATCTAAGTTTTACGTTACGTTAATCAGGGGCAACATGCTTTCTTTAAATTAAAAAAGAAATTATGGCCTTTAGAGAGCCTGTAAATAATTCTGTGTAAATGCTGGCGGGTTAATCATTGGTGGTCAGTAAGCCGTTCACCAAATTCAATCTCAAACCTGCGCAACGCCATTCTCCAATTTCTGATCGGCATTGTCCATTTCTTTGATGCTTCCTCGATAGCCAGGTAGATAACCTTCTTGAAGACTCATCGGTTGGGAAGACCTTGCGACGTTTGGTTACCGCCCGAATGACACTGTTCAAAGACTCTACCGCGTTGGTAGTGTAAATCGCTTTTCGTATCTCCGAGGGAAACTCAAAGAGGGTTCGTAAGTTGACCCAGTGGGTGGTCCACGACTTTGTAATTTGCGGGTACTGTGAATCCCACGTTTTGCCAAACCGATCAAGCTCTACAAGCGCCTGATCTTCAGTGGTTGCATGATAGATTTGCTTGAGGTCTCTGGTGACAGCTTTGTAGTCTTTCCATGAGACGTATTTCAGGCTATTGCGAACCATGTGAACAAGGCAAAGCTGAATACGTGTTTGGGGGTACTCGACCGCAATTGCGTCAGGGAAGCCTTTAAGTCCATCCACGCAGGCAATCAAAATGTCTTTAACGCCGCGATTCTTTAGCTCTGTCAGCACAGAAACCCAGAACTTTGCGCCTTCGTTCTCGGACATCCAAAGCCCCAGCAGCTCCTTATGTCCGTCCATATTGACGCCTAGCGCCAGATAGATAGCCTTGTTGACAACCCGCATGCCTTCACGGATTTTGAGCACGATGCAGTCTAGATACATGATCGGATAGACGGTATCCAGTGGGCGGCTTTGCCAGGCGGTCACTTGCTCGAGGACTCGGTCAGTAACCTTTGAAATCAGTGTCGCCGAAACGTCAGCGTCATACATTTCTTTGAAGGTGTCGACGATCTCGCGAGTAGTTAATCCCTTGGCATAAAGCGTCAGAATTTGATCGTCCATCTGAGTGAGCCGGGTTTGATTCTTACGTAACAGCTGGGGCTCAAACGTCCCGTCGCGGTCACGAGGCGTTTCGATCTCGACATCGCCGTGCTGGCTTTTTAACCGTTTGGACGTTGTGCCGTTACGGGTGTTGCCCTTGGCTGGCCGACTGTCGCCGTGTTTCTCATAACCAAGGTGTTCGGTCAGCTCTGCACTGAGCGCCGTCTCGACGGTTAGTTTGAGCAGCTCTCGGGACAGGGCGTTTAGGTCAGCCTCAGTCTTAATATCTTTAGCCAATTCGTTGGCCAATGCTTGAAGTTTGGTACGATCCATTTGTGTGCCTAACATGACGGTTCCTCAAATAAGAGGTTAATAGGCCGCCAGAACTTACACAAATTAATTTACAGCCTCTATTTAGACTCACTTTACTTATGACAAACTAAACAAGCCCCACCACCTTCATCATCTAAATACAACTCATCCAAATCCAAGTTCTCAGAGTTACAAACTCTCAACGGATTTACACGACGGTTGGCGAGTTCGCGCTTTTTCCTAGCCTCAAAATCACTTTTAATTTGCTCCACTCGCTCAGGACGCTCTAAGTCCGCGAGAGGCTCATTTTGTGACCAAGTAAAACGTGTACCATTCTCTATGGCAGTCTTCTCCATATTCTTGGCATTTTCAAATGCTTCGGGATGTCGCTCTTTCAATCGAACCCATTCAATTTTCTGCTGAAAGAAACAAAAAGTACATCCGCTTCTAGATCTCCAATCATAATATTTTGGCAATCCTATGCCTGAAGCCTCCAAAAGATCCAGAACATCCTCTTTATTAATTCCGCACTCACGAAATGGCAATTTCACCGTCAAATTTTTATGATGCGACTGCATTCCACCGCGATGTTCTTCATCAGCCCTAATGGCAACATATGAGACAACATCTTCACCTTTGTTGAGCCACTGATTAACCCAAACCTTAAATGGCTGCAATTTGAGCTTGATTGTGCACCACCGAGTTTGAGGGGATGGTAGAAAGTTTCCATTGTGACGAAGCCAAAATTTAAAGTCCCGATCTGGGTTTAGATAATGAATTTTTCGACCTAGAAGCCCCTCGAGCTTGCCGAGAAACTCATACACCTCAGGTAGCTCTTCCCCTGTATCGGTAAAAAAATATTGGATATCTAAATCAGGATGATTTTCTCGCATATAAATCGCTAAAGCAGCGCTGTCTTTACCGCCTGATAACCCGAGAACGTGATGCGTAGTCATGATTTCACCTCATCTTCTTTGCTAGCGAATTTAATGCCAAGATCGGCAAGCGTTGCATAAATCAGTTTTGGATCAATTTTTTCAAGAATCGGCAGGATCTGTGTAACTGTCAAATCAATCTTTGTTTGCTCTGATTTCGAAATCTCAACAGTCCGATTCAAATCACGACCTCGGCCAGAAGAAAGAACTAAATTAAAGATCTTGCGAGATGACTCGCGCCCTCTTAAGCCCGAGATAGCCTCGGCTTTGCGGAAATCCATTGCCAAACTACCCAACTGAATAACGGCTGCATCGAGATCACGATCAACCCATGAATGCGAAGGTTTATTAATTGCATTACTCACTAATGATTCAATTGCAAAATCAGATCCATCAAACTCTTCAAGACGCGTTACGAAAGACTCTAACTGATAATTACCTGTCATACCTTTAACTGATTGAGCTCGCATCTTCAGGTCATCTAGCGAATCACTGCTGTGTTGGAGTGCATCGAGAAACATTCTTCCAATCTCGGTCAACTTTGCGTGATACGCCAATCTAAGCTCATCCATGACCTCCGTTAATTTTTTGACCAAATCAGACTCTGACTCAGATTCAAGTATGACAGGGAGATCAGCAAAAAGAACTTTATTAGGATCACTTGCTTTGAGCAGCATTGTCCGAACTTCCTGAGCTGAACTTGATATCGTGCTAGTTCTCCTAGTCCAGTTCGGCAAATCAACAACAATAGAAACAAGTCCACGAGCAATATCTAGTGGAGAAACCTTGTTTGAATCAAACGCAGCATTGTTAGTGGTTAAAATTTTCTCGGCAATCGCCTTAGAAAGACTACCTTTATTTTCACTTGCACTGATGTATTTAAATTTGATCAGTCTCGGATCATTCAACCACTCATCAATAATGACTTCATTGATATTTGGGGTAAAGACATTATCAAAGTAAATTGCAATATGTGATTTATTCGCCAAGAAGAATGCCAAGGCAAGTATGGGCATCACACCTTTTTTAAGGCCAAAAGGTTCGGAGCGCCAAATTGCGTAAACTTCATCGAGTCCTAACTTATCAGGAGCTTCTTTAAAAATACTCTCGGTAAGCAACCACAGATCTACATAACTAGATCCTGCCCCCTCATCTTCTTTAGGTTTCCCAAAATTCCACCCTAATCTGCCACGATTGCTGTGTAAGCCTGGGGTATTCAAAACCGTATAGTAAAGTCCTGCATCCGCAGGGTAGCCCTCATAACCCAACTTAGAAGTAGTCGCATCCTTGAGCATCCGATACATCAACTCTCGTCGGGCTTTGACGATATTGCTAGATAAATCGTCTCTATTAATCGGCTCACTGTTAATCAGTGGTGTTTGATTAAAAATTTTCTCGGCAACCGTTGATGCTATTGCAGAAATACTGTTATCTCTTGCATCATTTAATTTTTGGCCTGACTGAAACCACGTAGCGGAACGGAACGCATCAGCAAGCTCTTCTTGCAAGGAAGCGCGCAAGCTTGAAATACGAGATGTCAATTCGCGCCTTGCGATTGAATCTCCTTCGAGCTCGGTTTTAGTGCTGAATACATGCTCTGCAGCTGCGAGCTCATGTGATAAATCTGTAACTCTTTTGCCATTTTTAGAAACGCCAAGAATAACTGGCAGCTCACGACTAGATTGAGAAAACTCTTTTACAGCCCCAAGAAACTGCTTGTCATTTAACTGTGTATCAGGGACACAAAGAATAAAACTACCAACGCTTCCAGGTAATGGGGCGTACTCTGAAAGAAATTGGCCGAGCTCTCCTGAGGGAACGATGGCCTTGCCAAACCACCGCATCGTTCCTGTCTTATGGTAAAGGCGCTTAGCAATGACCGGATTCAAATCGGTCAGTTCAGCAATGAGTTTTCCATTAAAAGCCGAAATCTCATTGCGGGATGTATTGATTGCCCCTTCAATGTCAAAGTCACTGCCCGCAAATACGCCATATGCATTTAGATGCTTACGTTCAATAAGAATTTTCCACTCGACAAGATCATCAAGTAACTTCTCTACTTCTTTAATATTGGATGAAGAGATGCTGCAAGCAATAGTTTCAAGATCTGCTGCTAGTGCAGCACCACTTCTAAACATCTCAATCAATGCTACTGACTTGGCCACTTCGACATGAAGAAGAGAGCCTTTCGCTTCAGCGCGCTCAACGGAATCCACCGATTGGGCCCAACGATGACCATCGGGTGAAGCAAGGATTGCTGGCTCCGAATTTGTTCGTAGGTAATCCCAGTAGTTCGATGGACGATACATAGAATCTGCAGATACGCTACGCGTCTGAAGGAACTCTGAAAAGCCTAGAGGCTCACGAGATGCAAGAAAACCGAAAATACTGCGTTCATTTTGACCAAATTTTCTTCTAGAAATTGGTCCTAGTAATGAAGTGATCACTGGATGTAGGGGCCAGCAAACAAGCAAGCTCTGAGCGAGATTCTTAGGTGCAGCAGGACGACGCTTTTTAATATTGTCGGCAATGACAGTACACGAGTGCTCCGCTTCGCTTAGATCGATTTTTGAAGTCCGAGCAATGGATTGTCCGATTAGTTCGACCACTTCGTCTGTAGCTGAAACCAAGGGAATATCGATATACCGGCCTTGTATCTTTGCCCAATCATCACGGGTTTGCCGACCTAGATTACCTGCATACGCTTCAAAGGGCTGATGAAGAATACCCACAACCACTAAATTGCCATTTGCCCTACTTGCAGCTTCTGCCAATTGCTGGAAAAAATAAATATCTTCTGTATTGTCGATTGCCGCGTTTTCAAGAAACTTACCTAACTCGTCAATGATGAGAAGAAGCCCTTGTTTGTGGTTTTCGGCAAGGTTAACTAGTTCAGCAATGACATCGACATTTTTCTTTTTTGCAAAAACTGTCCCTGTCCGTTTTTCTATAGCGGCAATCAATTGATCACGAACGCTAGAACGCTTTCCCACTACAGGAAGAACAGTCCAACCATCCCCCTTCGACTCAAAGGCTTTATAGACATTGGAGTCGGCTGGCAATCCAAGTATTTTTTTTGCTCTATCGCGAAGCTTTTGATTCGGACCAACTAGCGAACACAACATTAAAGCAAGGGATGATTTACCACCACCGTAGGGTCCAGTCCATGTGAAAGCGCGTTGCCTTGTCTCTACTAACTGTTGAGCCATACTTTCCAAGAGCAATCTTGCAGTACCTTGGCAAACATATCCTGTTAATGCATCTTCACGTCCAAAATCATCATCGATTTGAATCGAGCGAAGGAATTTGCGAGAAATTTCAACTACATTTGAGAGTGTTTTTTCTTGTGCGGACATAATCTTAGCCTTTGCTATATGCAATATTGAGGAGCTTTTTCTTTAGCGACTCAATACTTTTGTCCGAATTATTTTTCAATGTAACTTGACGCAAACCGGCTTGTTCCGTCCATTGAATTTGACCATTTGTAATTTGCTCAAGTGACATAAGCCTCTCAGAGATATTGCTTTCGTCAATTTTAAAAACTCTGCCAGGAGACCCATAGTCATGAGCGACTCGATCAAAAGCCATGACCGACCCTGAAACCTCAAGGCGCTGCCAGTAATCTAGCAATGCGTATCCAAAAATTCCGTCGTGCAAAGATCGTTTAGCGCCTCTTCGAAACTCAAATGAGTCTTTTGAGTTGTGAACAATTAAACCTAACTCACCTAAAAGAGGTTCACTTAAGTCTTCAGGTGAATCGCTGTTAGCACGAGGGACATAACTTCGAATGCAGCACTCAACATCACGCTTTAAAGTCGCTTGAGCAATTTTTACCTTTAACCGCTCCAGTTCACTTGAGAGTGCCTTTCCAATTAACTCGCGATCAAACACTTGCTGAACGATATGATTAAAAAGGAAGTACCAAGTTGTCGTTCTGTCCGGAGTACTAGCCAAAAACCAATGCATTAACCACACTGTAGAAATATGCTCGCAGTAAGGGTCTAGGCCTGAAAACTCATTAAAGATCGAATCCGCTACAGGTGTTACCTTGTAAGAGTCGTTATGCTCTTCTAAGACGTTGCAAGATAAAGCCCAAAAGCGAATTGAACTAACCATGTTTTTACCGACACCGAAGTCAACAATCGCTCCTTCGTCGGAAAAAATTCCTTTAGGCGCCTCTCCAAAATAAGGAGAGCTCTGCACCGCATCAAAGGCTTTTTTAAGCCATAATTGCCTGAGCGGAAAGGTCTCATGACCCGAAAACTGAGGCTTAGCGCCTAAAGTTGTATCAATCATTTTCATCACATTTCACAAACTGGACGGAATCACCAGTTTGACTAGAATAGCACCAAAAACTGTGCATTCATACAGGACTTATTGATGAATCAACTAAAAAAATCTTTGCCAACATTGAGAGATAGAAATTGTTGTGCATCAAGGGTTCGCGGAATCAGGCGTCCCGTATTGCTTTTGCGCATGATCGTTACCTGAGCAGCCGGAGTTTCGCTAAAACTAACGTGAACAGGACGATCTGCCCCGTACAAATACAACCTATCAAAGACAAGATTGCTCACAATCCATTGAGCAACCTCAATCATGTCCTCGTCATCTACGATGAAGTCAGCCGCAGCACCTAAGCGTGAACAAATCGGCACTCCCTTTCGATTTAATTCATGGCTCGCGTGCTGATCAAGCTTTGGAGCTATACGGCCTTCAATTTTTGCAGCTAATTCGGATGAACAAAATCCATATGTGAGTCGTATGGACCCAAAGTAATCAATAACAGGATCCAATATATTTTTAGCAAGGTCATGCAAGGCATTGAATGTAGCTGGATTGGTTGGCCTGTTTTGTAATCCAAGGCGCGCTTGCGTTTCTCCGCACTCAATAAGCTGCCTAAAACTGAAATTCACTCCACACAACTGGTCAAGATTAGGAACTTTCGTACTTCTCACCAGTTTCCCTTCAATAATTTCAAATCGCATTGCCTCAAGAGCGCCTTCAATTTGCTCGCGCGATGGGTGAGAATCGAACTTATCTAAAACTTGAGTAGCTTCGAGGCTCTCGTCGAAGGCAGCTTGTTCTGCATAGCCAGGCATATCTTCATGCATGTACCGACTCTTGAAAAGCAAGGGTGATGGGGGGTACTGGGGTAATTGGTAATCAAACACATCGTAATCAAGCTTTCGTATATTGACCTTGATTCGCTTCAATAACAAAGGTATGGGATGAGTATCAAAGTCCTCATAATGCAGAAGAGTTAACTTACCCGAGACGATATGAATTTTTATCAGCTGAATAGAACTTATGTTGTCCCACAGCAGAAGACCACAACTGATATAGGCGCGAAGAACAGCAGGCAAACGCTCAACCATGGAAATATGCAGCTGTAACGAATGCTCTTGATCTAGCCACCCTATTCCATCAGCCGCAGCAACTTTGCAGGCTTCCAATATATTTTCAGTATTTCCAGAATCTAGAAGTAATTTCAGAGCGGCATTTGTTGCGGTTTTGAAATCACCAAAGAAATAACGAATGTCAAAACGCAGCTTCGGCTCCAGTTGTCTGTAGGGCTCATGCTTTCCAAACTGAAGTGATGCGATGAAAAGCTTGATTTGATCAGACCGTGTCTCTGCGGCCTTTTCAAAAAGCGACATGTCGTAATGAGTACGGATAAGGCGATAGGCCCTATTCAATGAAATTGTTTCAAGGACCGCCGATATTTGTGGAATTTCGTGCGTCTCTGGAAATCGACCTAAATCAAGCGATAGTGCCCAAAGCTCATCCAACAAGGGACGAAGTTCAACGAACTCTCTCTCCGCCTTAGATACTCTTGGAACTCTAATGCGATCGTCACTTTTCCTGGGTTTTGCTCTTGGGCTAATACGTGCGGCCAGCAATCTACGCGCTACGTTTGAACTCCGATACCTATTCAATAAAAATCGTTGCTCAGCGTCCTGATCTTTAAAGATAAGTGCAATACCTGGACCGATCATGACGGGATCGTGTTCAAGCTCAATTTTCAAATATTCTTTTAATTGCTCTTGCGAGAAATATTTTTGAAAGGTATTTCTTGAGGTTAAAAAACCATCAAGGTAAGGTTTTCCAGGGCGATCGTTGTTCATCAGCATGACTGAAACAACTAGCGCAGTGTTAGCAAGGGAAAAAGCATTCTGAACCGCAACTGAGCGCTCAGCCAAGTCCTCAATGACATTAACAACAAATCCAAGATTGACAATCTCAGATGGAACCAATGGGCTGTCATTTGCATAATGAGGATCCCACCCTGCGCATTGAACTCCGATCTCAGATAACCCCCTAAGATCATCTCCCCGCCCACATCCGTAATCGAATACAGAAATATCCTGGCTAATCAAGCCGTGACTAATCAATAACTGGATAGGCGCAGATAAGTTATTTCGACTCAATGCAGTCAAATGTCGATTGATCTGCGACTGACCTAAAAAACTTTTCGGTGAGACCTCGTTATCAATTTGATTACCCAAAGGAATAAAACTCGTTCCTTGTAAACAGAATCCTTTTTGCTCAATCAACTGCTTCCAGTTTTCTCTAAACCCTATAACGGATGAAGTCGAGAACAAACCTATATCTTCAGCTGTTTTGGTAATGGCACTCCAGCTCTGTTGAAGGGGGTGATCCTGAGGAACCAGAAGCTCTTTTCTGTGAAGGATAGGTGGGTTTAGTGAGTTTGCATACGATCTAAAAGTGACCGATTTTTTTTGTAGATCCACAAGCCAAGATCCATTCAACGTGGGAAATGGATCGTCATCGAAATCAAGATATTGCAAGAAAGAAAGCCGTTCCCTCTGTATGTTTATTTTTATTACATTGCAAAAGGCTAAGTCCTGTTCGGAAATGAGCTGAAGACCAGCTTGAACTAATTCATGAACATTTGAGTCCTGGCCAAGCTGACTCAAAAAATCTTTATGAACATAAAGGTCATCCAGGACCTTTTTCCCAAAAGAAGAAATTTTTGTAGACATACCAGCCGAGCTCATTTGACATTACGCCTAGTTAAAAACCTTAGGCTTTCATGATCTCATAACTTTTAGTTATCAAATAACCTTCTAAGAAAAAACATGTCAGAGCGACTCCATTAAATACCTCGCAGAATAAATATACACATCATTAATCTACCTCCCCCACTAGGCCTCATCACACCGAACTACATCTTGACGCAGAGCGTAAGTCTATGATCAATCGCCTTTATTCTTTTCAATTTTTACCAATCAATGACGCACCACAAACAGCACAGCATCTCACTGACTGTCTCACCCAATGAGACAGTCAGACCTTAATATCAAACTGCTCCGCAGATAAAATCCATCACGCTATGATCACAATGTGCTTTTGATGACATTTGTTTAATCACACTCCAAAAAACGGACAGTTATGCCACGTTTTGTAAATATGACGAAAGGTCATTCCAGCGTAATTAAAGAAACGCTAAATAGCACGGTACATAGCTCGCCTGTCGTGACCGTGGTAGCAATTGGTGCAACGAGTAGTTCCGCAGCGGACCTGATGAAAAAAGAAGGTGCTGAGGGTATCAACTTTGTCTATTACAACGAATCTAACATTGATGAAAAATCCATC